>Ga0307379_10008545_pt1 | contig 13789 bp, 10 predicted proteins | sample UN2MG_FD_202237 | JGI IMG/M metagenome (GOLD analysis project Ga0307379, IMG submission 202237) | Soil microbial communities from Risofladan, Vaasa, Finland - UN-2 | ecosystem: Environmental > Terrestrial > Soil > Coastal area > Acid sulfate soil | place: Finland: Risofladan, Vaasa | collected...
TACGGGGGCTGTCTAAGTTTACCCGCTTCAGGCGGAATGTCCGAGCGTGGTGGGGCTCCTGTCCCACCACGCCGAAGCCGGCAGACAGGCGGCGCACGCAGGGCCTCCGCCGCCCGTTTCTTCATGCGAGCACCAGGGGAATCCGCATTTCGTCCGCGGTGAGTCCGCCGTGCACGCCGATGTGCCTCACACTGCCCGGACACGGCTCGACGTAGAACTTCGCCGGCTCGTCGGCGATGCCGACGAACGTCCCCAGACGCCGCCTCGTCGTCGGACTCAGCTCACCGGGACCCAGAAGACGCCGGGCTTCCACCTCGTCCACGGTCAACAGCGCAAAGGCGTCTCCGAACCGTTCGGCGAACTCGCCGAGGAAGGCCTCCTCATGTCCTTCGAGGACATGGAAGATCGGGACGGTCGGCTCTCCGGTGGGTGGACAGACGAGGTGTGCGGCGACCGGATCGTCCCCGGGAAGGACGAAGCGACGCGCCGGCGGCACGTCCGCGAGACCGTGGTCCGAGGTGATGATCAGTCGCGCCCGTCCGGCGAGGGTCCGCGCAAGATCCGAAAACAGCCGGTCGAGTGAAAGCAGCAGCTCCCTCACACGCCCGTCCCGTGTGCCGTGGTGATGGGCAGCCTCGTCCACCTGGGGAAAATAGACGTAGGTGAAGCTCGGCTCACGGAGGCCCTGCACCCGTCTCAGCGTCAGCGCGACCGCCTCGCGGAGATCGTCGTACCCCGCCCGGAGCGTCCCCCCCGACGCGTAGTGCGAATACACGGTCTCCGTGAGACGTCGCGGGTAGACCGTCAGGAGGTCGGCACGCAGTTTCGGCCAGATGCTGGGCACGGGGAAGACACGCTCGGGCGTGATTCCCAGTTCCGCGAGCGGTCGTGTGGTCGTGCGCTCGGCGAAGGGCAGCGTGACGGCACTCACGTCGAACTCATCGAGGTAGGCCCACCAGCCCGGGACGCCGTGGACCGCGGGCCACTCGGCGGTGGCCAGGGTGGTGAGCGCGGAGGCGGTCGCCGAGAGAAAGACCGACCGGATCTCCCCGACAAGACCTTTGCGCAGGAACGCGTCGTCGGGCAGGGCTTCGAGGAGATTCATGCCCATGCCGTCGACGAGGATGAGGACGTAGTGGTCGGCCCGGCCGATCTGCGTCGTGAGTGTTTCCACCCCCGGACCGCCCGGCACATCGTCCGCGCCGCCCAGCCGCATGAGCGCACGCACAAGGTCGACGAAGTTCACGACGTCGGCGGACGGCCGGACCAGCCGGCCCGAGTCAAGCCACGCTGTCACCCTTTCGAGGTCGGACAATGCCCCTCCATTTCCGCTCCCGACGGCTTGCTCAGCGATATGTCTCGATCGTGGTGAGCATCGCGTCGACGTTTTCCATGGGCGTTTCGGAGACGATGATGTTCGAGCAGCCGACGACGACCTTGCCCGTGGCTTTCGCCTCTTCCACGCACGCCCGCGTCTCGGCGGCAACGTCCTTGGGACTTCCCACGTGCAGTGTGAAGCTGGAAATGTTTCCGAACATCGCAATGTGCGGGTACCGTTCGTGGATCTTCAGGATGTCCATCCCCGCCTTGCGGTCCACCTCGTAGTGCCCGTCGATGCCGGAGGAGACGTAGAAGTCGTCCGCAAGCGCCCAGAGGTTCCCGTCGGTGCCGAACAGATGATACACCCCCAGCTGGTGACAGAACTCGGAGATCTTTTTCAGTCTGGGAACCATGAGGTCGCGGAAGACCCGTGGAGAGTACATCGGACCGTTCTCGGCGGCGAAGTCCCCTCCGCCGAAGAAGATGCGTCCCCCACGTCGGGAGAGAAACTCGATGTTCGTGATGGAGCGGGCGACCTGGGTGTCGAGGAGTCTGGCCACGAGGTCCGGTCTCAGGAGTGTCGCCTCCAGCCAGAGCGGGTCGCCTTCGGGAATGTTGGTCCACGGCCCGCCCGTGCGCACCTCGTATCGATCGCCCATGCGTTCGAGCACCGTGAGCACCTCGGGGAACGTCTCCCCGGTGGGCCGGTACCGGTCGACGGAGCGCTCGGCGGCTTCCACTTCCGCTTCCAGTCCCTCGAGGGTCCTCTCCGGCGGGGGACTTCCGTCGATGCGGTTGTAGAGTTCGGTCGGCGGATCGAGCCGCTTCACCTCCCACGAGCCGTCCGGGCTCTCGTAGCGGAACGTGTATTCGTCGATGCGCCCGGCCGGTTTTCTCTTGTCCCGCCAGTAGTAGGGACGAATCATGTCGTGGCCGCAGGCCCGTGAGACGTCGATGGCGTCGGTGATGGACCGCTCGATGAACTCGGCGTGCGCGTCCGCGCCGTTCCAGAGCGCCGCCGCCTCACGCCACTGCTGCATCCCGCCACCCACGTGCGCCTCCCGGCCCAGAATCTCCGACGCAACCCGGCTCGAAAAACTGATGTGCATCACCGGGACCTTGTCCGTCGGCTTCCCCTCCATGACCGCCTGTACGCGCTCTCTGCCCGTCATGACCTCTCCTGTCCGGGATTCGTCCGTGTTCGTTCGCGACGGGTGCGGCGTCCGCAGGTCGCGACGTGGTGAATGATGCACGTGAGGGTGTGCCGTGTCAAGGGGCAGACCGGGAGACCGGCCAAGGGCGGCCCCGGGACGTGACGGGGACTAATCTGCCGTATCGTCCCCGGGCATCTTGTCGAACGCTTCCTGAACCCGGTCGCGCCACTCGACCCCCAGGATGAGGGGAACAAGTTCTCGGCCGATCTTCCGCTCGTCGTTCAGCGTGACCGCCTGGCCGCCGCCGGCCTGGGAGATCGTCAGGAACTCGTCCATGAGACGGTTGTAGCCGGTCGTGTCGACGGTGTGGACCGTTCCCTTCGCGTTGGTCCGCCAGTCGCCGACGAGGTTGAGCGTCTTCTTGAGTCCGTTCTGCTGTGGGTGTGGGGGGGCATCGCCAATGAGGATAATCACCCTCTGACTGTTGGGTCGCCAGCCGCCGTGGGTCATGGCTTCGCTGATGCCCTCGAACACGGCTTCGGGGATGTCGCCCCCGCCCTTCGCCCGCAGTCCCCGCACCGCGTCCTGAAACTCCTCGAGATTCCCGGTCAACGGGAAGAGCTTCGTGACGTAAGCGAACTCGTCCGGGTCGAAGACCTTGTGGTCGCGGTAGCTGACCACGCCGAAGTGCGTGTTGGGCACGAACTTGCGAACCACCCCACACAGCTTGTCGCTCTGCTGTCGCAGACGGAGCAGGATGCCCGTCATGCTGTCGGTGCAGTCGATGACGAGCACCACGTCCAGTCCGAAGTGATTGCAGTGTCTCATGGCGTCGTTGAATCCGGCCTCGGCGATCTCCTCGGCACTGGGCTTGTAGATGGACAGTTCACGCACGTCCTTCTTGGCGATGGTGAGTCGGCCGAGCTTGCTGTCGACCACGAACAGCTCCTCCGTAAGCAGTCCCTTGGCCTTGAACCTGGCCGTCTCGACCGCGTCGGGGGTCTTGTCGTCTCCCATCACCACGGCGGTGATCTTGCTCGTGGGGATGTGCAGCACGCCGTAAGAGGTCTCCAGAGAGAACTGTGAATTCACGAGTCGGCCCTTGACCTGACTGCCGTCGGTGAGGGTGATCTCGACCCGAAGTGTGGCGGTGCCGCCGCCGGTGCCCTTCGCCAGTCGTTCGAGCATCTCCTGGGCCGTCGTATTCTCGGGATCCAGCAGCAGCACCTGTTCCACTTCCCGACGGGCCTGGGCCTCGAGTCCCTGTGCAAGACACCACCGTGCCAGTTCGAGCCGGGCACTCACGGCCTTGTCGCTCAGGGCCTTGGCCTTCTGACGGTAGAGCTTCCTCGGGTCCGCCTTCCATACCACCCGTATGATCTCGTCACGTCGGAACTCCAGCACCCCGCCGACCGTCTTGATGCTCACCGCCTGCTCGGTCTCCCTGACGATCTCGCCCGTGAATTTGCGTCCGTCCTTCAGGATGAGCTCGTCGGCCCGGAGCGACGTGGAACCGAGTATCAGCATGGCCAGAAGAATCGCAGTGGTGCCCGCTCGTCTCATGGTTGTCCTCCCTCGGCGGCGTCCGGGGGCGTCTTGCCCGGGTGTTCGCCTTCGACTTCGATTTTTGGAAGCGGCTTGACCCCCGTTCCGCCACAGGCCTCGCACGGCACGACCTTCGCCCCGTTACACACCGGACAGGGGCCCGCCTGGGTGGTGATGGGGTTGCCGTTGCACGTCGGGCACACGACACCTCCCTTGCCGTCACAGTCCGGACAGTCCACCTTTCCGGTCCCGTCGCATCGCGGGCAGTTCACACGTCGCAGACGTCCCCACGCCCCACGGAACCGACCTATGCCGCCGCACAGCGGACAGGTGATCTTGCCCTTTCCCTCACACGTCTCACACTTGACCTTTCCTTTGCCCTTGCAGGTCGGACAGACGTTCTTCTCACTGAGTCGGCCCTTCCCGGCACAACGAAGACAGGTCCGAGTGGCCTTGCCGACGCAGGCCTCGCAGGGTCTGAGGATGCGAATGGTCTTGATGTCCTGACGCTTGACGTTGATGGGACCCACCTTGCTCTTTGCGGAGAAGGTCTCGACCTTCAGACGTCCCTCACCGACGTAGGCGTCCGAAATGAGACGGTCGGGCAAGGGACCCACGCCCAGCTCGATCAGGTCGGCCTCCGCGACGGGGATGAGCAGGAACCCGGAGGGGGTCTGCACCTTGAGCGTCGCGAGCAGGAGTTCGGCCTTCATCAGGTCGCCGTTGACGAGTCGGAACTCACAGGTGAGATCCTTGGCATGACGGACCACGTCGGTGACCTCACCGAGTTTCAGTGCAGCCTCCTTGTGACCGGGGTCCAGGGCCAGTGCGCTCTCGAAGTGCTCCCGGGCCTCACAGCGGAGTTTCTGCTCGTCACACCATGTCCCGAGGGCGTAATGCTCGGCGGCGAGTTCCATGTCGAGGGCCTTCTGGCGGCTGCTGTACTCATCGGCCGGCACCGCCGCCAGTCGCACGGCGGCCGTCACGCCCAGGACCACGACGACGGCGAACACGATCCGGGTCCCTGCCACCCGCCCTTCCGTCATCCTCCAGAGATTCCGCATGGCCTGTTCCTCCAGCGATACGTCATTCCTCGTCCTGACTATTGGTTGTGGAATCCAGGAGGTTCGTTACTTCTTTTTCGACATCCGGCGTCACCGGCTTGATGCCGGTTCCCTTGCAGGCGTCGCAGGGCAGGGCCTTTCTTCCTCCACAGTCGGGACAGGGGCCCTTGTCCTCCTGAACGGGCTTCCCCTTGCAGTCCGGACACGTCATCATGCCTCTCTTGCAGTTGCGACAGTCGATCGTCCCACGACCGTTGCAGCGTGCACACTTGAACCTGAACCCGGCGAAGGCCCCGGGACGCCAGCCCTGGCCGCCACACCCCGGACAGGTCAGACGTCCCGTGCCGCCGCACCTGTCGCACTGGACCTTGCCTGTGCCGCCGCACCCCTCGCATTCCACCGTCTCGTACAGCCGTCCTTTGCCCTCGCACCGCGGACACTGCCGCATTCCCGTGCCCGTGCACACCGCACAGGGACGCACGATGCGGATGTGGTCCAGGTTCTCACGCTTGACGTTCAGGACGCCGACCTTGGCCTTGGCGGCGAAACCGTCCTCCTCCACACGTGCCTGTCCGGCAAACCCGTCGGCAAGGACCAGGTCAGGGGCTTCCCCTTTGCCGACCTTCACGATGTCCGTCTTGTCGACCGGGATGAGCAGAACCCCGGAGCCGGTGTCCACGCAGAACGCTTCCGACAGCAGCTCGGCCTTCACCTGCAGTCCGTCCCTGAGGTGCAGTTGACACATGGCGCGTCTGCCGGCGGGGACCTCCTTGGGCGCCACGCTTCCCATCTCGGCGTTGGCCCCCTCGTGGTCCGGCTGAAATCGCAGGGCCTCCCTGAAATGCTCCCAGGCCTGGTGCAGCAGCTTCTGGGTCTTGCACCATTGGCCGAGGGCGAAATGCTCCGCCGCGAGGTCCTTCGCCAGTTTCGCGGACCGCTCTTCGTATTCGGCAAGAGGTGCGTTCCCGGGGGCCGCCCTCCCGGCGGACCCGGGCAGCACCCCTGCCACGAGCACCGTCGTCAGGACGACCCACAACCGACGCCCCATGAACGCCGCGCGTCCCGCTTCACGCCCTGCTGTCTGCCGGCAGCGTGGTGCCATGCTCCTCCCCCGATTCCTGCCTTCCGGCCGGACTACTTTTCCGTCGGTGCTGTGCCGCGCTGCGTCAACTCCTTCTCGACATCCGGCGGCAGGGGCTTGACGCCCGTGCCCTTGCACACCGTGCACCGCAGGATCTTCTCACCCTTGCACTCCGGACAGACGATCTCCTTCGTCTTGGTGGGCTCCCCCATGCAGTCGGGACACTCCACCCCACCGCTCTGGCAGTCCGGACAGGTGAGCTTGCCCGTGTGCTTGCAGGTCGTGCAATGGAACCTGGCACGGAGTCCCCCGTAGGTCCCCCAGTTGAAGCCCTTGCCCTGGCACTGCTGGCACCGGATCTGGCCGCGTCCCTTGCACGTGTTGCATTTGACCTGCCCCTTGCCCTTGCACTTGGGACACACCGTCGTCTCGGTCACCCGTCCGGCGCCCCCGCAACGGGCACACTTCCACTCTATCCGTCCGTTGCACGCCGGACAAGGGTGAAAGAGCCGAATTCCTGAGAGGTTCCGGCGTGACGCTTCAACCGATCCGATCTTGCCCGTGACGGCAAACGTGTCGTGCAGGAGACGTGCTTCACCGTAAAAAGTGTCGGCGACCACCACGTCCGGCCCGTCGTCGGCACCCAAGAGGATGAGGTGCACCTCCCCCGGCGGCACGAAGAGGACGCCCGAGTCGGTCTCGAGGCAGAGGACGCTCATGTTCAGTCCCGCACGCACCCGTTCGCCGTTCCTGAGAGACAACTCACACTTCTGTGCCACGCCGGGCGCGTCCTGACCGAGCCGTGTGAGAGCCCGTTGTGCTGCAATGAGCCCCGGGTGCAGCTCGAGGGCCTCCCTGAAGTGCTGTCGGGCCTCATCGGAGAATCTCTTCTCCGTGCACCACGTTCCGAGGGCGCAGTGTTCGTCGGCCAGTTCACCGACCAGCGCCGTCCGCCGTTTCTCATACTCGGCAAGTGGAGCGTCCAGGGCGGATAAGACCGCCGCCATCAGCAGCACCGCCCCGGCCGTGCGCACACCCATCACGACTCCCCCCGACACACACGTCCCACTCAGCCCTCGAGGCCGAGCCTCTTCATGAGATGATACAGCTTTCGCCGTCCGATGTCCAGCAGCCTGGCGGCTTCACTCTTGTTGCCCTCGGTCTGCCGGAGCACATGGGCGACGTGCCTCCGTTCGAGTTCCTCGAGTGTCACCGTCTCCGGGACCGACCCCGGCGTCGTGAGCAGCGGCCGGATCTCCCCGGCGGCGACGACCGGTCCCTTCGAGCGCATCACCGCACATTCGACGACCCCGGCCAGCTCACGCGTGTTCCCCGGCCAGGGGTATTCCCGCAGAGCGCTCATCGCGTCCGGGGACATCTCTTTCACGGGATCGTCCGTCGTGTGGAGCGCCTTCAGGCAGCACTCGACCAGGAGGGGGACGTCCCCGAGGCGGTCGCGCAGAGGCGGCACGACAATCGCCGTGGGCCCAAGCCGATAGAAGAGATCCTCACTGAAGCGTCCCTCCCGGGTTTCCCGCTCGAGGAGTCGGTCCGTGGCGGCGATGACGCGGACGTCCACGCGGCGGAGCTGTGCGGCGCCGATGCGGCGGAGTTCGCCCTGCTCGATCACCCGGAGGAGTGCGGTCTGTGTCGTGAGGTCCAGTCGGCCGATCTCTTCCACGAAGACGGTCGCCCCGTGCGCCCCCTCGAGAAGCCCCCGGCTGTCCGAGGTCGCCCCGTCAAAGGCGCCCTGGTCGTGACCGAACAGTTCATCCGCAAGGAGCCCCGGCGGACGACCGGCCGTGCGCAGCGTGAGGAGCGGACGGCTGCTCCGTGCCCCGGAGGCCCATATCGCCCGTGCCACGGCTTCCTTTTCGGTCCCGTGTTCGCCCTTGATGAGCACGGGACCGTGTGTCGCCGCACAGCGCTCAACGTGCGCCCGCACCGTCACGATTGCCGGGCTCTCACCGACAATCCCGTGCCAGGGGACCCCGGCAGGCACCCTCCGTCTCAGTGTGTCGTTCTCAAGTCGGAGCCTCACGAGTTCCGCCGCCCGCTCGACCACCCCCAGAAGACGCGCGGGCCGGCAGGGCTTCTTCAGCACGGCAAACGTCCCCGAGCTGAATGCCCGGTTCACGTCGGCGGCCGTGGCATCGCCGCTGAGAACGACCAGCTCCGCATCCCCACCGCCGGACCGAAGGTCCTCCAGCAGTGCCGCTCCGCCCATGCCCGGGGCAAACGGGTCGACGACGATCACGTCGAAGCATTCCGAACCGGTCACCCTCAAGGCTTCCTCGCCGGTGCCTGCCGCCTTGACCATCCAGCCCCGCCTCTCGAGCCGTCCTGCCAGCGACCGTCGCGATTCGGAGTCTCCATCCACCACGAGAAGACGTCCGTCGGTCGTCAACGAAGCTCCGTCCACGGAATGCCTCCTGACCTGTGTATCCGTGTGCATGACACACCGTTACATCATACCGGTGAGGAAGGCCGATGTCAACCGTCGGCTGTCATTGGAGCACCGTATCGGTGTCGAGGTATCGGAGGAGTCCCCATGGGGGCATTTGGGGTTGCATTCGCTCTCGGGGATGGTACACTTCGCAAGCGGTGTGACGTGAGCGCGCCTCAGGGGGTCTCCGATGAGACAGGTGGTATTCGCGACAGTCACGGCGGTCATGATTGCGGCTTCGGGGGTGTCCGGGTGCGGCAGACGAGGCGAGGAATTCGACCTGGTCATCATCAGTCCGCACGACGAGAAGATCACGGAGGAGTTCGAGCGCGGGTTCGCCAGGGTCTTCACGCGGGTGCACGGACGTGCGCCTCGCATGTCCTGGCGCGACTTCGGCGCCGGCACCGAAGCACAGATGCGTGCCGTACTGGACCAGTTCTCCCGACAGCCCGCGGGTATCGGCGTCGACCTGTTCTTCGGGGGCGGCATCGACCCGTACAGGACGCTCAAGGCGAAAGGACTCCTGACACCTTACCGTGTTAGGAACATCGACGACATCCCGGCGGAGCTGCTCGGCGTGCCCCTCTACGACAGGGACTATCAGTGGTACGGTGCGGTGCTGTCCAGTTTCGGCATCCTCTACAACAAGACACTGCTCAGGAAGCTGGAGGTCCCTGAGCCCAGGACGTGGGAGGACATGACGGACGCGAGGCTGATGGGCTACGTCGGACTTGCGGACCCGTCGCGCAGCGGCTCCGCCCGGGCCATTTACGAGATGATCCTCCAGGCCTACGGGTGGGAGAAGGGGATGGGCGTCATCACGCTCATGGCCGCCAACGCCAGCGACTTTCACGCGGGCAGTTCGAGTCTGGTCAAGGACGTGACACTGGGCGACGTGGCCATGGGCCCGGCCATTGATTTCTACGGCTGGACGCAGATCGCCGAGGCAGGGGAGGACGTGCTGGGCTTCGTGCTGCCCGAGAAGCTGACCGTCATCACGCCCGACACCATCGCCATCCTCAAAGGCGCCCCCAACCCGGAGACGGCGAGGATGTTCCTCGACTTCGTGATGGGTGAAGCCGGACAGCGACTGTGGCTGCTCAAGGCGGGAACCGAGGGCGGGCCGGAGAAATACAACCTGCTGAGGATGCCCGTGCTCCCTTCGGTCTACGAGCGCTACGCGGCGGTGAGTGCCCGCAGGCTCAACCCGTTCAAGTTCACGAGTTCCTTCACGCACGATTCGGACAAGGGCTCGGCCCGCCGCGAACTGGTGGCGGACCTGATGAAAAGCCTCCTGATGCAGCCGCAGGAAGAACTGCGTGCGTGCTGGAAGGCGGTCCAGGGCGTCCCCAACCGGGAGCGGCTCATCGCGAAGATGACGGTGCTGCCGGTGGGGGAGTCGGAGGCCCTCGAGATGGCACGCACGAAGTGGGAGGACCAGGAGTTCCGTGCCCGGACGATGACCGCGTGGGTGCACTTCGCACTCAAGAAATACGCCGACGTGAGAGCTGAGGCCGAGGCGGCGGCGAAATGAGGGACGCACGACGACGGCTCAGTGGGGCCGGTAGTCGTTGCGGAGGGCCTCGACAAGCGGGATGAAGCCGTTCATCGGGAAGTTCTTGCCGGGACACAGGGTGACGGCCCCGGACATGTCACGGTGGCCGTGAACCTGTTCCACCGGAATGCCCAGTCGAAGCGTCAGGTAGGCGGTGAGCTGGGCCAGACTGAGCATCTGCATCATGGAAGGCTTCTGGCCGGTCTTCTCGAAGTTCCCGATGAGACAGATGCCGATGGCCTTGTCGTTGTGGCCGCGACAGTGGGACCCCTCTTCCTGATTGAACCATCGGGGACCCACCTCGATCTCCCCGTCGGTGCTGTTGGTCCCGTTGCCGATGACGAAATGGTAGCCCGCACTCTCCCAATGCCGCTTGGTCCGGTGATAGCGGTCGATGATGTCGAGGTTGCCCTGGTCGGTGCCGCTGTGATGAATGACGATCTCTTCCCAGGGGTGCCACTGGCAGGCCCCGGTCATGCAGAGTTCCTTGAGCCACTGGGGGGCGTCGGTGCGGTCGGGACGGACGGGGTCGGGCCAGAACACCAGCACCACCAGCAGACCCGCCAGCAGCAGCACCATGAGAACGGCCAGGAGTGCCGGGATGTCAGTGCGACGGAATCTCATGGTGAAGTCTCCTGCCGGGACCGGTATGATGCATTCATAGCATCGCCCGGCGCCGGGTGCAAGGACCGAGTCGTTTTATTTGCGGGTTGAGCCATGTCCCAGCGATACGCCCAGGTCGCGGTGAACATTCCTCTGGACAGGACCTTCGACTACGAGATCCCGTCGGCACTGGCCGGTGTGGTGCGTCCGGGGGTGATCGTGCGTGTCCCGTTCGGCCCCCGTCGCATCGCCGGATACTGTGTCAGCACTTCGGCGACCCCCGGCTTCCCCAGAACCAGACCCATCATCGACGTGCTGGAACCCGAGCCGGTCTTCAGTGCCAACGACCTGGAACTGGCCCGCTGGATTGCCGCCGAGTATGCCTCGGGTCTGGGTGAGGTGCTCGAGGCGATGCTGCCGGCGGCCGTTCGCAGGGGACGGGCACGTCCCACGGCCGAATTCGTACGGTTGGTGCTGTCGACGGATGAAACGCTCGAAAGGTTCCCCCCATCCCGCCGAGGACACAAGCAGCGGGCCCTTCTGAGTGCCCTTATCGACGCCGGGGGCGAGGCGCCTTTAGCCGAAATCCTCGCGACGGCCGACGCCTCCCGATCCTCGCTCAATTCACTGGTGACGTGCGGGCTCGTCGAGGTGACGAAGCGCGAAATCAACCCCTGGGACGCTCTGAGTCGCACACTGACGCCCTCCGAACTCGAGCTGACCCCCGCCCAGGACGAAGCACTCGCCGAAATCATCGAAGCGGTCGTCAACCGCCGCTTCCAGGGGTTCCTCCTCCTGGGGGTGACCGGAAGCGGCAAGACCGAGATCTATCTCCGGGCCATCGAGAAGGTCGTGCAGGGCGGACGACAGGCGATCGTGCTGGTTCCGGAGATCGTGCTGACGCCTCAGACCGTCTCACGGTTCGTCGTCCGGTTCGAGCGTGTCGCGGTGCTGCATTCGCACCTGGGCGCCCGCGAGCGTCACACGCAGTGGCGGGCCATCGCCCGGGGCGACGCACAGGTCGTCATCGGGGCCCGCTCCGCGGTCTTCGCCCCCACACCCGACCTCGGCATCATCGTCATCGACGAGGAGCACGAGACCTCCTTCAAGCAGGACAACGCCCCACGCTACCACGCCCGTGAGGTGGCCCTGCACCGGGCACGGTTGGGACACTTCCCGGTGGTGCTGGGGTCCGCCACCCCTTCACTCGAGAGCTACCACCGGGCGAGGGTGGGGGAGCACCGTCTCCTGGTGCTGCCCGAAAGGGTGGAAGCACGTCCGCTGCCGCAGGTGGAAGTGGTGGACATGGGGGCGGAGGCGGCCCCGCACAAGGCCCGGCCGATGCTCTCACACCGGCTCATACGACTCATCAACGCGTCACTCGACCGCAGGGAACAGGTGATGCTGTTTCTCAACCGTCGCGGGTTCACGACACACCTCTTCTGCGTGAGGTGCGGGTTCGTGCTGGCCTGTCGACAGTGCTCCATCTCCCTCATCTACCACCGACGTGAGAACCTGGCGGTGTGTCACTACTGCGGACACAGGGCGAGCGTGCCCGAGACGTGTCCCGAGTGTCACGTCGGGGGACTGAAGCAGATCGGCATGGGCACCGAGCGCGTCGAGGAGACCGTCCGGAAGATCTATCCGGACGCCGCCGTGCAGCGAATGGACGGCGACACCATGTCCGGACGCCGGGCACACGACGAGGTCTACCGTCGGATACACGCCCGGGAGATCGACATCCTCGTGGGGACACAGCTCATCGCCAAGGGACACGATTTCCCGGACGTGACCCTGGTGGGGGTGATCGGTGCGGACACGTCACTGCACCTGCCGGACTTCCGTGCCCGCGAGCGCACGTTCCAGCTTCTCACACAGGTTGCCGGCCGCACGGGTCGAAGCGAGAAAGGGGGGTGCGTGGTCGTTCAGTCCTACAGTCCGAACGACCCGTCCATCCGCTTCGCCGCCCGACACGATTACACCGGGTTCGCCGAGGTGGAACTGGCCGACCGACGGACCCGCGGGTATCCCCCGTTCTCACGACTCGTCCGCATCGTCATCGAGGGAACCGACGGCCGCAAGGTGGCGGAACGGGGACGGGAATTCCATGCCGCACTGACGTCGCTGACCGGGGAAGGGAAGGTCGAGGTCCTGGGACCGGTGCCGGCGCCCATCGCCCGCATCAAGGGACGCCACCGTCATCACCTCGTCATCAAGATGCCCCCGGAGGGCAGCGTCACCGACGTGCTGTCCGTTCTGCCCGGCCGAACCGCGAGGAAGGGAGGCGTGTCGGTCAGTATCGACGTCGACCCGGTGAACATGCTCTAAGGGTGGCAGAAAAGGCGCTGCTCCCGGGCCGGCGGCCGTCTCGGGCTCCCCGGGAAACCCCCTCCCGGGGGATGCAAGAGCCGCCCGGAGACCCTCCATTTCCCCGTCGTCCGGCCCTGATGGGCGGGCCGCTTCCGTGTTGAAATCACCCGTGCCGCGGCGTCCTTTTCAGAGGGGGGCTTTGCCAAAAAAAAGGGCAAGAAATCCCGGGATTCTTTCGACTGTAAGTGGCCTGAGAAAAAGGGGTTAAGACGCCCCCCGAAATTGACGTATTTTTGCCGGCGCACGACCGGCCAAAATGGGGTTTAATTATATGGAAGGCGTGGAAATAGTCAAAAGAGTCAACCGCGAAATGATTGCATCGATTCACTAAGATTGGGAATGTGGATGTCCGGGCTCCCCCGACCCGGACAGCCCAAACTCCCTTGCTTGTGGCGAGGGAGAATACGGGAGCGGTGGGTGATTCGCCGGTATTACCTCACCGCTCCCTCATTTTGTACCCACCACGCGTCGTCTTGTGAAAACGCACGGCGACGCGTTCACCTGCGTGCGTGACGGTTGAGATAGACCTGGATGCGCTCCAGCAGTTTCTTCTCGAGGTGGAGGTCGCGGCCGAGGCGGTACCACGTGACGGTCGGTTTCTGGTCGGCGGAGTCGTCGATGGCGGTCTTCCGCCTGTCGTAGAGACTGAAG
>Ga0307379_10008546_pt1 | contig 13788 bp, 10 predicted proteins | sample UN2MG_FD_202237 | JGI IMG/M metagenome (GOLD analysis project Ga0307379, IMG submission 202237) | Soil microbial communities from Risofladan, Vaasa, Finland - UN-2 | ecosystem: Environmental > Terrestrial > Soil > Coastal area > Acid sulfate soil | place: Finland: Risofladan, Vaasa | collected...
TGGCACGTCATGATTTGCCATGCTGCTCGGCATATGCCTTCGGCTGTCGGTTTCACCCGACGGTCCGCGCCTCTTCGGCGACCTGCCGGGCCGCCTCCCGCGGGTCGTCTGCCTGATATATCGCCCTGCCGACTATCACGTAGTCCGCCCCTGCCCTCAGGGCGTCCGAAGCCTTGCCCCCTTGGGCGCCGACCCCGGGACTGATTATCTCGAGGTCTCCGATTATCGACCTGAGGGCAGCTATCCTCTCCGGCCTTGTCGCCGGAGCCACGATACCCCTGGCGCCAGCCTCTTTCGCGATTTCGGCGAGTCTGTCCGCGACCGGGGCGGTGAACTGCTTTCCCCCAGGATGGCTCATCTCGGTGACGACGTAGACCGACCCCTTCGACGCCTCGACACAGGCCCTGACGGAATCCTCTCCTGGGAAACCGTGGCATATGACCGCGCTCGCGCCTCTGAGCATGGCCTGCTCGACGATGAGCCGGTTGGTGTTCGGGATATCGGCGATCTTCATGTCGCACACGACTGGCTTGATCTTGGATATCTCGGTTATGATTCCAGGTCCTGCGGCCAGCGTCAATGGCCAATTGGTCTTCACAGCGTCGATGTGGTCAGAAACCGCTTCGACCACGCGCATCGCCTCCTCGCCGGACGTCACATCCAGCGCGAGTATCACCCTCGTCCTCCTCTCCATGGTGGATGCCAACACCGACAGGGCTTATTAGCCTTTTCCGTTGGTACGTCGAAAGACGATTTATCGTGGCAACGCAGATACGGTGAGCCAGTGACTAAGGCAACGAGGATGGAGAAAGGGTCCGCATATACCGGCAGCCTTCCAGAAGGGTGCGTGCTGTGCGAGAAGGGCGCCAAACTAGTGCTCCTGGTGACGGGCAAGTGCGCCCGTAGATGCTGGTACTGTCCGCTGTCCACGAGCAAGAAGGGGCGAGACGTGTTCTTCGCTAACGAGAGAAGGGTCGTCCGCATCGCAGAGGCGGTCCAAGAAGCCAGGACCATCGACGCGCTCGGTACAGGGATAACCGGAGGGGACCCGATGATCGAAATCGGCCGTACCGTCGGTGCCATCAGGGCGCTCAAACGGGAGTTCGGCAAAGACCACCACATCCATCTGTACACCTCTGCCACGGACCCGCGCAAGATAAGGCGCGTCGGAAAGGCGGGCCTCGACGAGATACGTTTTCATCCGCCCGTAGGCACTTGGAAGAGGCTCCGTCGGAGCGCTTTCGCGGACGCGGTGAGTGTCTCCAAGAGAGAGGGCATGGCGGTCGGATTGGAGATACCGGTGATACCCGGGAGGAAGGACGACCTGTCAGCTGCGATATCCTTCGCGTCGGAACGGGACCTCGACTTCGTCAACCTGAACGAGCTGGAGTTCTCCGAGACGAATTGGAGGGCGATGAGGAGGCGGGACATGGACGTCAAGGGGGACGTCTCCTCCGCAGTGGCGGGAAGCGAGGAGCTCGCAATGGAGTTGGTCAGAGCGGGCCACGCGGTGCCATTGCATTACTGCTCATCGGCATTCAAGGACGGGGTCCAGCTGAGGAACAGGATCGCCAGGAGGGCGATGAACGTGAAGAAGCCGCACGAGATAATCACCGAAGACTCGACGCTCGTCAAGGGCGTCGTCGAGACGGACGACCCCGTGGGGACGATGCGGCGTCTGCGCACGTACTACGAAGTGCCGTCAGAACTCATGTGGCGCGACCGCGAGAAGGAGCGTGTAGAAGTCGCAGCATGGGTGCTGGAGGAGATAGCACATGAGCTCCCGCTGGAGTCATACATTGTGGAGGAGTATCCCACCGCCGACAGACTGGAGGTCGAGAGAAGGCCTCTCAGGCGACGCTGATACTGTGCACGTTGTGGTGCCGGCTGACGATCTCTCGCGCTATCCTCAGGTTCTTGCCGTTCTTGCCGATCGCCTTGCCCTTGACCTTGGGGTCGACGGTGACCGTCGCGTGCACGATGTTGCCCCTGTTCTCCAGGGACACCCCCTGAACGCTGTAAGTGTGGAAGATGTTGCGTATGAACGTCTCGGGGTCGTCAGAGTACTCGATGACGTGGATGTCCTTGCCAGTGAGGTTCTTCAGGCGTATAACGTTCTCGCCCTTCTTGCCGACGGCCCTGCTCCCCTGGTTCTTCTCGACTACGAACACGAGCTTCTCCTCAGTCTCCAGACAGTCCTTCACCTGCGTGTTCGTGACCTTCTCGAAAAGAGAGATGTACCGGAGGGTATCCCCCGTAAAGGTGATGTCGCCCATTCGACCCCTCATTGCACCGACAGTATGTTCGAGTCTCCTGGTTTGATTATCGCCAGCGCGGATATCGCGTACGGCTTGCCGCACGCCGCTCCCAGCTCGACATTGGTCCCGGGGAACTCCAGCGTCTTCGCAGCTCCTGCGGATGTCAGCTCGTCCTTTGCTGGACAGTTCGAAGAGAATACCACCATCTTGGCCTCGCCGCTCTTGACGGACTTCCGGGTCTGTTCCAGGCCGAATCTGACCTCACCTGTCGTGGATGCGGTCTTCAGGGCCCTCGCGACGTCGATCATTCCTTGTTGCCTCCCTTCTTGGCCGGTGACCAGACGAGATTAACCGCGCCAGTACCGACCGTAACCGGCTGGCCAACTATAATGTTTTCCACAACGCCCTCCAGAAGGTCGACCTCTCCAGTCATCCCTGCCCGCAGCAGGTGCGCCGATGTTATCTCGAACGCCGCCCTCGCGAGCACGCTGGACTTGCGACCGGATATCCCATGTCGCCCTATCGCCTTGACGTCGCCGTCGTTGGTCATCAGGTCGGACACCAGCATTATGTGCCTTATGTCCACCGTCAGCCCCTGCTCCTCGAGCGTCTTAGATGCCTCGTTTATGATGGAGTTCCTCGCAGCCTCGATTCCGAGGACCGCGTGTATCTCCATGATGCTGTTGGTCGTCGTCCTCGTCTTGTCTATGTGCTCGTGCTCGAGCACCTTCTCGAGGTTCGAGCCCTCGGTGTAGACGACATAGCTCCCTCCGAGCTTCCTTATGACGGCCCTGTGTATGCCCTCGATGCCCTTGATCGGCGTGGACTTCGTGTCCTCCGAGAGGCGAAGGAGCTTCTTGTATAACGGCTCGTCGCACCTTACGACTATGTTCTCCTCGCGCAGGTCGACCAGGCCCTTCATCCCCTTGGCCTTGCTGAGCCTCTTGTGGACCTCCTCTGGCGTGAGTCCCTTGCGCTCCATCTTGCGCTTGTCGAGCCTGACCAGCACCTCCATGTTGGAGATGTCCGTCTCGACATCGGCTATGTCTATGACCGTGGTCCTCTCGATGTCGGATGCGACTCTCCTGACCAGGTCCAGGTCGTTCCTCGCCTCCTCCGCGAGATGTATCTCCATTATCGGCGTGCTCGGGACCCGCCTCGCATCGACTATCTCTATGAGCCGTGGCAGGCCGAGTGTGACGTTCATCTCCGCGACACCGGCGTAGTGGAACGTCCTCATCGTCATCTGCGTGCCGGGCTCGCCTATGCTCTGCGCGGCGATGATGCCGACGGATTCGTTCGGGTCGATGATGTGGCTTTCGAACCGCTCGACCGCGAGGTCGAGCACCTTCGCCAGGAGCTTGTCGGTAAGCAGGTCGACCCCTTCGATGCGCGTCGCCAGCTCGCTCAGGACGGCCCTGGGGAGCATCTTGCCCGTCTTCTCGAGCATCTTCATCAGCTTCTTCTCCGTCGCGTTCAATGGATGGATCTTGACCGGAAGGTCCTTCTTCACTATCTTCGGCGTCTTCAGTGGCTTCTCCGCCTTCTTCTTCGGGGCGCGCTCCTTCGTCTTGATGGCGTTGAGCACCTGCTTGAGTTTCCTCTCGCCGAGGATCTTCTCTATTTTCCTGAGGGTCTTCTCGTTCGCCCTCGCGACCTTGGTGTACGTGTAATCGTTCTCCACCAGCAGCGTGGCGACCTTCTCGTCGACGCCCTTCCTGGTGAATACCTCGATCGTGCTCTTGCTGGTCATAAGCTCATCCCTCCTCTCCGCTGCCGGCGTCGAAGTCCGTCTCGTCCTCGGAATCTGGATCCTCCGGAGTCTCGAGCATGTCCCTGTCCTGTATACCGTAGCTGACCACGCCCTTCTCCTGTATCTGCGCTATCAGCTCGCCCGTGTCACCGAGTACCGTCAAGAGAACATCGTCGACGTCCACCGCGTCCCCCTGGACGCTGCGGGTCGGGTCTATGTTGTCCTCGCCGTACAGGAACTGTATGATCGTGCCCGCCGTGTTCCTGACGGTGCCGTCCTGCATGACCTTGAGGTCCTCCAGGGCGTTGACCAGCCGCCTCTGCATGTAACCTGAACGCGATGTCCTCACGGCCGTGTCGACCAGGCCTTCCCTGCCACCCATCGAGTGGAAGAAGTACTCCGAAGGCGTGAGACCGCTCTTGTACGAGTTCTTGATGAACCCTCTCGCCTGGGACCCCAGGTCGCCCTGCTTGAAATGCGGGAGCGTCCTGTTCCAGTACCCTCTCGACAGCCTCTCGCCTCTGACTGCCTGCTGGCCGATGGCGCCGGCCATCTGGCTGAGATTGAGCATCGAACCCCTCGCGCCGCACTTGGCCATTATGACCGCCGAGTTCTCCATGCCCAGGTGTCTCCCCGCGATCTGTCCCGCTGTATCTCTCGCCTTGCCGAGGACCTTCATGATCTCCACCTCGAGCGTCTCCTCGAGGGACCTTCCAGGCATCTGCTCCAGCTCGCCGTTCCTGTAGGCGGCGATGTGCTCCTCCACCTTGGCCATCGCCTGCGTCATCGCGTCGTCTATCTCGCGCTTCGCCTGGTTCGGGATGTCCTCGTCGTCTATGCCGGTGGTGAACCCGCGTATCATGATAGCCCCGATGGCGATCTTCGTGGCCTTGTCGATGAACGACCGCGACGCGGCGGAACCGTAGTCCCTGGAGAGCTTGTCGAGTATCCTGCCTTTGAATGCCCCGATGGCCTTCTCGTCTATGGTCCCGGATATCAGCTGTCCGCCCCGTATCACGACGAAGGAGTCGTGCTCGCACTTCTCCTTCTTGCACACGTCGCACTTCTGACATATCGACGACTTGAAGGTCATGTGGAGGTCGGTCGGCAGTATCAAGCTGAACAGCTGCTTGCCCGTCCATCGCTCTTCCGGCTTCTTGACGGCCGGTGCTGGAAGCGTCTCGGCGCTGACCTTCTCCAGGATCTTCATGGTCTCCTCCCTGGAGAACGAAGAGTCCTCGTGAGTCAGAAGGAACGAGCCAGTGATGTGGTCGTGTATCGCGCCGATGACCGGTCCGCCGAACCTCGGAGAGAGTATGTGCTCCTGCACCCTCATCAGGACCTTCGCCTCCGCACGCGCCTCCTCGCTCTGCAGCGCGTGCAGGTTCATCTCGTCGCCGTCGAAGTCTGCGTTGTAGGGTGGGCATACGCAGAGGTTGAACCTGAAGGTCTTGTGAGGCATGACCCTGACCTCGTGCGCCATGATCGACATCCTGTGAAGCGACGGTTGTCTGTTGAACAGCACTATGTCACCGTCGTTGAGGTGTCTCTCGACCACGTATCCTGGCTCGACGGCCTCGGACACTGTCTCGGCGTTCTTGTCGGTGATCTTGATCCTCCGGCCGTCTGTCCTTATCACGTAGTTCACGCCTGGCCTGTATGGCGGCTCCTCCGGCGTGGGCCCACGGGCGCATATCTCCTTCGCATGCGCCAGGTTCCTCTCGGTCACCTTGATCGGCACTGTGAGCTCCCTCGCCGCCGTTATGGGCACGCCGACCTCGTTGATCGACAGCATCGGGTCCGGCGATATGACCGTTCTCGCGGAGAAGTTGACACGCTTGCCGGACAGGTTGCTCCTGAACCTGCCCTCCTTGCCCTTCAACCGCTGCACGAGCGTCTTGAGCGGCCTGCCAGACCTGTGCCTGGCAGGTGGTATACCTGAAGTCTGGTTGTCGAAGTACGTCGTGATATGGTACTGCAACAGCTCCCACAGGTCCTCCACGATCAGCTGTGGCGCCCCCGCATCCCTGTTCTCGCGCAGGCGCTGGTTTATCCTCAGGACGTCGACGAGCTTGTGCGTCACGTCGTCCTCCGACCTGTCGCCTGAATCGAGCGTAATCGACGGTCTGACAGTCACCGGTGGCACCGGCAAAGCTGTGAGCACCATCCACTCCGGCCTGCAGACGGACGGGGCTATACCGAGCACGACCAGGTCGTCGTCGGGGACGCGTTCCAGCCTCTCCCTGACCTCCTTGGGCGTGAGCTTGTGCCCCTCCTCGCGGAAGGTAGTCGGCTTGTCCAAGGTGATCTTGAGCTGGACGGCGCTGCAGTGCGGACACGTCGTCCTCGAGGCCGCGTCCTTGGCGGACTCCGCGGAGATGTACGAGCTCTCAAAAATGTCGCCCGTGAGCTCCTCCATCCGGTTCCTCTGATTCAGGTACTCCTGCGCCTGGTCGCCCGTGAGCAACAGCCGCCCGCAGGACCTGCAGGTCGACTGCAGCAGCTTCTTGATCTCCTTCACGTAGCCGACATGAATGACAGGCATGGCGAGGTCGATGTGACCGAAATGGCCCGGACACTCGTCGACCTTCTTGCCGCACGTCTTGCACCTCAGACCGGGCTCGATGACACCCAGGTGGGGGTCCATCAGGCCCATGTCTATCGGGAAGCCGTCGTCGTCGTACGTGTCGGCGGTAATTATCTTCGTCGCGGACATCTTGCGCACCTCCTCAGGAGACAGCATGGCGAACTTGATCGCCGATATCCTCTTGGTTACGCCCGTGACCATCATTTCAAATCCTCCAGTTGAAGACGCATGACGACGCCAAGCGACAGCAGCTCGTCCAGGAGCAGCTTGAAGGCGTACGATGTCTGCACCTGGTATATCTTCGAGTTGTTGCCGCACACGGGGCACCTGAACGTGCCGCGTCTGTCCAGTATCGCTATGTGACCGCAGTTCGGGTTGCCGCACACATACTGCAGCGTGCCGTCCGACTCGTCCAGGAGCCTGTCCCTGATGACCATGGCCGCGCCATGGCCGATGAGACAATCCCTCTCCATCTCTCCGAACCTTAGCCCGCCCTGTCTCGACCGCCCCTCCGTGGGCTGTCGAGTGAGTATCTGCACAGGCCCCCTGCTCCGCACATGCAGTTTGCCGGAGACCATATGATGCAGCTTCTGGTAGTAGATGACGCCGACGAATATCTCCGCCTCTATCCTCATGCCGGTGATGCCGTCGTACATGACCTCCTTGCCGTTGTGCTTGAAACCGTTCTTCACGAGGGCGTCCCTGAGCGCCTCCTCGCGTTCTCCACTGAACGACGTGCCGTCGATGATGCGGCCCTCCATCGAGCCTACCTTGCCACCGATCATCTCCAGAACGTGCGCCACCGTCATCCTCGACGGGACCGCGTGCGGGTTGATCAACAGATCCGGCACCAGACCGTCCTCCGTGAATGGCATGTCATGCTGGTTCACCAGCAGGCCGATGACGCCCTTCTGGCCGTGTCTCGAGGCGAACTTGTCGCCCAGCTCGGGCACGCGCTCATCCCTTACCTTCACCTTGACCAGGCGTGAGCCGTTCTCTGACTCGGTCAGCATGACGCTGTCGACCCAGCCCCTCTCTCCGGGGCGGACTGTAACGGAGGTCTCCCTCCGCTTCTGTGGTGTGAGGAAGTCGGCCTCCTCCTCGAGGAACCTCGGCGGCGACGTCTTGCCTATCAACACGTCCCCGCCCTCGACCAGCGTCTCTGGGCTGATGAGACCGTCCTCTCCGAGATTGCTGTAGGATAGGTCCGCCCTCGCGCCCCTGACGTCTGGGCTCGGGATCTCGAAATGGTCCTCCTGTCCGCCGGGGTATCTGCGCTCCTCGGCCCTGTATGTCCTCATGAATGAGGAGCGGCCGAGCGCGCGCTCGACGGATGATTTGTTCATGATGATAGCGTCTTCCATGTTGTACCCCTGGTACGACAGGATGCCGACGACGAAGTTCTGCCCCGCCGGTCTGCGGTCGAAGTTCACGAACTCCATCGGCTTCGTGGTCACGAGCGGCTTCTGTGGATAGTGCAGCATGTGACTCCTCGTGTCTGGCCTGATCCTGTAGTTCGAGGAGCTGAGGCCGAGCGACTGCTTCGCCATGCCAGAGCCCATAGTGACTCTGGGACTCGAGTTGTGCTCCGGATACGGAACCACTGCCGAACAGACGCCCAGGATGACCATCGGGTCGGTCTCCAGATGCGTGTGGTCGTCCGACAGGAGCGAGTCTGTCTGCATAGTGCCGCCGCACGACTTGCACTCGAGCGACACGCGACCCTCCTCGCCAGGGTTCCTCCAGTCGACATCGATCGGCGACAGTATCTTGCTGCAGTGTTCGCACCGATCTGGCGTCCTGTACGCGGCCATGGAGATGTACGAATCCTCCTCCTCCTCGGCGTCGACCCATTCGACGACGCCTTCGCGGATGAGGTCCGACCACTTCGCCTTGCAGGAGTGCATGTCCTCGAGATGCTTCCGGGTCAGCAGGGTCTTCCCGTTGCGCACGACGAGCAGCGGGCGTCTCAGCCTCCCCTCGTCGCAGTTGATTATGATTTCGTTCATGTTGAGGTCGAACCTTATGTTGACCTCCGGGGACAGAAGGCCGGACCGGCGCCTCTGGCGGATCTCCTCGACGAGCTCCCTCGGCTTGTCGTGCAGGCCGATCAGATCGCCGTTCGTGTAGACCCTTGTCTCGGTCGTCTGGTGCTCGCTGACCTCCCTGACGCCGAGGTCCCTGAGCAGCCAGATGATCTCCTTCTCGTCCGTTCCCTCCGACACGTCGATGATGAGGGCGCAGTTCTTGACAAGACCGCAATTCTGCCCCTCAGGCGTCTCGTTGGGGCAGAGCCTGCCCCACTGTGTCGGGTGAAGGTCTCTCGCCTCGAAGTGCGGCTGGCTCCTCGTGAGTGGGGATGTGACCCTTCTCAGGTGGGACAGTGCGCTCATGTTGGACGTCCTGTCCAGGAGCTGGGACACGCCGGCCCTGCCGCCTACCCAGTTGCCCGTGGCGAAGGCGTGCAGCAACCTGTGTGTGAGCAGGTCGGGCCTTATCGCGGACGATATCCTGAGGCCCTTCTTGCGGGTGTAACCCCTTTCCAGCTGGTACTTCAGATCCTTGATGAGGTTCGTGAGCGACACGCGGAACAAGTCCTCCATGAGGTCACCAGCGAGTTTCAGACGCTTGTTCGCATAGTGGTCCTTGTCGTCCTCTTTCCTCTTCCCGAGCTCCATCTCGAGTATGGTCCTTGCGACTCTGCCCAGGAAGATGGCCTTCTTGAGGCGCACGTCCGGCGTGTCGCCGAGGTGCGGGAGAAGCGACCTGTCGATGATGCTCTCGACCTTCTTGGCCCTGTACTCCTTTGCCTGGCCAGTCGCGAACTTGCGCTCGAGGAACAGTATCGCATCCTCGGTTGTGAATATGCCGTTCGGAGGGTAGAGCTTCTTGTTCTGGCACTCCTCGATGTTGGCGTAAACGATGTTCGCCATCTGGGGGTCGGAGACTATCGCCCTGTAGATCTCCTCGTCGCTCTCCATTCCCAGCGCCTTCATGAGTACTATCAACGGGATCTGCCCGGACGCTGCAGGGACGGAGACGACCAGGACACCGTCCTTCTTCTTCTCCATCAGCGTGAGGGCTCTGTAACCCTCCCTCTGCGAGAACACCTTGGCGACATGCAGGCTCGTGCCGTACCTCTCGTTCAGCTCGACCATCACCCTGTTCGGCGCGAGGTCCTCGAGAGATATCAGCGCGCGCTCAGTGCCGCCGATGATGAAGTATCCGCCTGGGTCGCACAGGTCCTCACCCATCGTCGCGAGGAACTTGGTCATCTCCTCTTCGGTGGGTTCCCTGTCGAGGTCGAGGTTGTCCCTGTGCAGGTTACACTTCTTCGATTTGACCATGACCGGCAAGCTGCCGATTTGTACCTTCTCCGGCTCGCGCTCGATGCCGTCCTCGACGACCGTGAACTCCATGTAGATAGGCGCTGAGTAGTTCAGGTTCCTGAGTCGCCCCTCCATCGGGAACAGGGCATGAGTGGCACCGTTGGCCTCCTTGATGATCGGGCGGCCCACGGAGATGGTCGGCCTCGCGTTCGGGTCGACGATACCCGTCTTCTCGTCCCTCTTGCGGCCGAGGCGTATCTCGATGATCTTGCCCTCGGTCCTGTCTGGGTCGAGGCGTATGACGCCGCGGTACGACTCGTCTGGCGATGCGCGCACGTTGTCCACGATCTTCTGCATCCTGCTGTTCGGATGGTCTAGTGTGGGCAGGAAGTCGTTATAGGAGGCTATGTGGTGGTTCACGATGCTGCGCTCTCGGAAATAAGTCTCAACTAGTTCCCTCAATATCTCACCCTCGAACGACTAGCCGGTAACAGACCGACATCCCGCTGGTGTCGCTCCGCCTGACAATCTTGATAACCATACCCTCATCGACGGGGCCGCATATCGCGTCGAGCGCGCGTATGCAGGGGTCGGACAATCTCATCTTTGGAAGCTGGTCCTTGCTGAGGTCAAGCTGCTTGAGGACCTTCTCGACCTCCTTCTCCGGAAGGAGATGATGCTCGGGAACGAGCTCATGCTCCAACACATTGAATTCTTCGGTCATTTCTAATCACCCCACGAGTGCAGATTCGAACGAGTCGGAATGTTCCATCTCCACCCTCACATTGGGATCTCTCGGTACGCCACCTGGCGGGCCCGCGGGGATTTTCGAGACTAGTCTGTAAGGCATAGTCATTCGAACCCCGGGCCACCTGCTTAAAAGGCAGATGCTCTTTCTAGGGAGTCCTATACATCGAGAATGCATGAGATTCCTACCTAGCTGAGCTACGGGCCCGTAGGCGGCGCGGATACCCGAGGCTGCTTTAGCAGGGCGTGTAGTCCGTTCTGATATATAATACTTGCCCAGTTTCCAAACGCCGACGCGGCTCAACGCCGTTAACCGCATATAAATATGTGTTCATATAATTATCTATTACAAATAAAACACCTTTGCTCAGCAAATGTTTAGTACCTTACGCTAGCGAAGTCCTGCCATGAGCAGCTCTGTCTTCCACCACGACTGACGCGCACCATCCGCAGGCTGAATACCCTTGCTCATAGCCGGCCTCGACATTGGACCCCTGTCGATCGGGCAGGGCTCGATGAACCGGATCCGTCCACCGTTCGAAAAATGTCCAGAAGACCGGGCTCCGTTCCCTACGGCATCAGCAGATGTTATATACAGATAGCATATTCCTCAGCTCCGAGGTAGAAGAATTTGACCGGCCAGGAGAAGGCTTGTTCATCTTGCGGTGTTCGTCTTGTGAGGAACTCGGAGACGACTTTTCCCTGTCCCAGCTGCGGCAGGAGCATGATCGGCAGATGCACGAAATGCAGGGACCAGAGCGTGAAGTACACATGCCAGGCGTGTGGATTCACAGGTCCGTGAGGTGATTTCGTGGGAGAGGTCGCGCTGCAGTACAGAGTCCTACCAGAAGGGCTCGACATAGATTTTGACGAGTTGCTAGCCAATATCACGAAGACGTTGCCTGAGGGAGCCAAGTTGAGGGCTTCCGAGAAGAAACCGGTCGCGTTTGGACTTCAGGCGCTCCACGTGCTAATCGTCATCGACGACAAGGAAGGCGGCGCGGAGGCCATCGAGACCGCCATCGCGGCGGTTGCCGGCGTCCAGAGCGTCGAAATCGTTCAGATGGGGCTGCTCTGAACCGGTCTGTGGAGACGGACGGCGCCGCTCCCACATTTTGTCAACATCGGACCATTCAGGTCGACCCACGTGTGCCGACATCTCAAGCGGTCCGCGCAGCCATTACGCGGATAGAAACAATCCAAATGGTTTGATGGAAAGGGTTTCGTAGGTCGTAACCCACGGACGGGGATCGGACATCAGACCTTGGGCGGCGGCAGGATGAACTTGCCCTTCATGAGGTACTCTGTCTGGCGCCTCGCACGTCCGATGATGGTCTCGGCCTTCTCGTACAGGTCCTTCCTGCTGTGCTTCTCCCTGGCAATGCCTTCCTTGATGGCTGCAGTGCCGACGGCTGCGGCCTCTCTCGGGAAGACATCCCACTCGTCCATGGTTGGAACGATGTAGTCCTCCCTCAGACCCTTGTCCTCCGCAGTCTTGGCCAGCTCGAGCACCGCAGCGAGACACATCGTGTCCGAGATGGTCTTCGCCTTGACGTCCAGCGTCCCCCTGAATATGCCTGGGAAGCCGAGCGAGTTGTTGACCTGGTTCGGGAAGTCGGACCTGCCAGTGGCGACGATCTTTGCGCCGGCCTCCTTTGCCTCCCACGGCCATATCTCGGGTATTGGGTTGGCCGTCGCGAAGACGATCGAGTCGTCCGCCATGCCCTTGATCCAATCAGGCTTGACGGTTCCTGGGCCCGGCTTTGAGGCTGCGACGACGATATCGGCGCCCTTCATGGCTGTCGGGACATCACCGACGACACACTCCCTGTTCGAGTGCTCGCACATGAACCACTTCTCTTTGTAATCCGCCTTAACGTCGGTCCTGCCCATGTGAAGCGATCCCTTCGAGTCGCACATGACCATGTTCTCCCACTTGTAGCCGGAGAGATGCATGATCCTGGAAATCGCGATGTTCGCCGCGCCTGCGCCTATGAACACCGCCTTCATCTGCGACGGCTTCTTGCCGACTATCTTCGCCGCGTTGATAGCGCCAGCCGCGACGATCGTGCCAGTGCCCTGCTGGTCGTCGTGCCAGACAGGTATCTCGCACTCCTCACGGAGCCGCTTCAAGATGTAGAAGCACTTCGGCTGTGAGATGTCCTCGAGGTTCACTCCTCCGAGCGATGGCTGGAGGTACTTCACGGTATTGATGAACTCCTCCGGGTCCTTCGTGCCGAGGCAGAGCGGGAAGGCGTCGACGCCTCCGAGATACTTGAAGAGCAGCGATTTGCCCTCCATGACCGGCATGCCCGCCTCGGGGCCGATGTCCCCCAGTCCGAGCACCCGCGTGCCGTCGGAGATGACTCCGACCGTGTTCCACCTGTTAGTGTGGACGTAGGACTTTTCCGGGTTCTTCTGTATATCCTTGCATGGCTCCGCGACGCCTGGAGTGTACCAAATCGCGAAATCGTTGAAGTCGCGGACCACGCACTTCGACACGATCTCGATCTTGCCCCCGTAGAACGGGTGATACGCCATGGCCAGCCTTGCTGGCTCATAGGCCTTTTTCAACAGATCATCGACTGACACCTTCTTCGGTGCCTTCGCCTTCGTCGTCCCTGCCTTCCTGGCAGGTGCCTTCTTCGAAGGCTTCTTCTTGACTGGTTTGGATTTTGCCATTCGATCCCTACCGTTTGTTCCTTTGCGTTTGTCGAAAGTCGTTGCGAACTTGTCCGATTTCTGACATTTACCTAACGGCTTTCTTGTGCTTACGGCCAATCATTCGAGAACATTTCGGCGGATTAATACATTGCCATGGTACACGCGTCATCGAATCGGACCGCCAGCGGCGGGGCGCGAATCATATATCACGGGACGAGGTCATAGCCCAGCTCGATGAGAGCCCTCGTACTGGACGGCTACACGGACGAGCCTTCATGTCTCGGGGTGCCGCCTTTCATATCCCCTTACGTGCGGCTTGTGTTCGGCGCGATGGTCGAGGCTGGGGCGGATGTGAGATACGCTACGGTCGACCAATGGCGGGCGAACGCTTTGGACATGACCGGTTTCAGCCTGCTCGTGGCGATCCGCCACATCGCGGTCCCTGGAAAG
>Ga0307379_10008547_pt1 | contig 13786 bp, 12 predicted proteins | sample UN2MG_FD_202237 | JGI IMG/M metagenome (GOLD analysis project Ga0307379, IMG submission 202237) | Soil microbial communities from Risofladan, Vaasa, Finland - UN-2 | ecosystem: Environmental > Terrestrial > Soil > Coastal area > Acid sulfate soil | place: Finland: Risofladan, Vaasa | collected...
TCCCGATCCAGCCGCTCTCGCCCAAGTCCCAGGACGGCATAAGGAAGATTCTCGTAGATGAGGGCGTCATCTGAGCGCCAATGAAGGAGGACACCCGTGAGTAAGCGATCTGTCTTTCTGCTTGCGGTATTCACAATTCTGACCATCTCATTCGCCCATGCCCAGGGGCCCTATCTCTGGGAAGCCGACACCGGCCTCGGCGGCATCACCGATAAGGTGAAGATCGGCGAGTATCTGGACAACCTTAAGGCCCACAGCATCAACGGCGTCTGGGTGCAGGTCGAGCTTTACGGCGAAGGCTCGGTCAACTACAAGAAGACCACCCTCAGCGGACTCCCGACTGCCGAGAAGTTCAAGACCGGTCAATGGGCCGAAGATGACTTCCTGAGCTACGTCATCGCGCAGGCCAAACAGCGCGGGATGAAGGTCATGATCGATTTCCATGGCAGCAATTGGGCCGCCTGGGACCAGCACCCCGATTGGCGCAAGCTCGACAGCAAGGGCAAGGAAATCATGTTGGGCGGCAAGATCAAGAACTTCTGCGTCAACTCGCCGTACTGGGACAAGATGTTCTTCCCAATGCTGAGGGAAATCGCGGCCAACTATGACGTTGATGGCTTCTACCTTGAGACCTCCCAGGTCGCCTATGAGACCGAAGACTCCTGCTTCTGCCCGCAGTGCAAGGCCCGATTCAAGGCCGAGACCGTCAAAGACCTCCCGCTGAAGCCGGTCACGAACACGAATTGGACCGACCCGCTGGTGAAGCAGCACGCCATCAAGCGTGTCGAGTGGATGAACAAGTTTTACGAGAAGTACAGGCAGACCATCGACGAGGCCAAGCCCGGCGCGATGGCCCTCCTCACCGTCGGCGGAGGGGACAATAGCTACAAGGATTCTCTCTCCGCTCGTCACGCCGGCAAGTATGTCACCTATCTCACTCCCAAGCCGGAGAATACCCCTCGATTTTGGGCACTCGCGAAGACCCCCAAGCTCACCGGGGACAAGCGGTTGCCCGTAGACGAGAGCAAGCTCGCCCGCGAGGAAGTCATCCCCTGGATGAGCCGCTACGGATACATGGAGTTCATGGTGAAGACCATGCTTGCCGATGGGGGCGGTAAGCCCGTGCTCCCCATCTGCCGATTCTGGCTGGGCGACAGAGCCGACATGGGCGGGCTCGAAGTGGAGAAGTGGCAGATCGAGTCCGCAATCGGCGGCGGCGCGAAGGGATACTGCTTCTTCGGCTATCTCGCGAATGCGCTCGCAACCGGCAAGACCATGAACTCGACCTGGGAGAGCCCGGCTTTCAAGCAATACCTGAAGGATCTCACCACCGGCCCGAGAGCCCAATGGATCGCCGATATGCACCCGGATCCCAGGATCGGCATCATCTATGACCGGGAAGCCGACTTCTGGACCGCCGACTACTGGAAGAGGCTCAGGGCGGTCGGAGGTATTTACGCTGACATCCAATTCCTCAAGAAGCTGCCCGTCGGCCTCATTGCCGCAAGCGAGCCGGACGCGGACGGCTTCGGGAAAACCGGCTACAAGATTGATGTCGCCGCCCTCAAAGGGTACGATCTGATCTACGCTCCGGGCATAGACTGGCTCTGCAAAGAAGACCTTCAGACCCTGAGGGACTATGTGGACAAAGGCGGCAGGCTCGTCATCATGGGAGGCATCGGCCACAATGGGAAGTTCCTCGGCGAGCCCCTTACCGACGAAGCCTACCAGATTCTCGGCGTCACCACTTCCGGCAAGCCCGAGCCTTCGGGATTCCTGGTGGACCCGGCAAAGCATCCCCTTTTCATGTCGCCGACCGGCTTCTCCGGTCCCATGAATACCTCCCGGGTAAGTGATGATAAGAATGGCGCTCTCACCTACCAGCCCAAGTATGACAAGGACTGGAACGTCCTTGTCTGGGAAGTGAACGACAATGGCAGGCGGGCTGCAATCATCGCGAAAGAGAAGGCCGAGAATACCATAGCCTATCTCAATACGGATATGGCGTCCGATTTCTCGGTTGATCTGAGAGTCTTCGTCCAGAATATGCCGATCGTTTTCCCGGTGCGCACGACCTCCATCCAGACCCTCGATTTCACCCTGGATTCGAGCGTGAACTCATTCAGGTCAGCGGACGGTCTGCGGCGCTATGTTCATGTTTTTACTCCAAATGGCGAGAAGGCGGGCGCCACGATGAGAATCCGCCCGGACGCGAATATGACGCCGGTCTCGGCGGAGATCATCATAAATGGCGGAGAGCCAACACCCATAAGGATCTTCGGACCGGGAGAGCCCTATGCCATAGGCCAGATAGGGCAGGCCCTCAAGGGCACCGTCAACTACAAGCTGCCCGCCCTCCCATCCGGATTTGCCATGATCAAGATCACGTACGAGAAGTCGAAATAGACTGTATGGGGGTATGGGAGTATGGGGGTATGGGTGTATCCCCGTGCCAGTACGCCCACACTCCCACACACCCAAACTCCCATACTCCCTTGGAGGCCCACATGGCATGGTACGAGCGCCCGGTTCGCATGATGAGGCTGGATTACATTGACCGCCTCGCCCGAATGAGGGAAGTGGACCTGGATGCCCTCGCTCGCAGCAAAGCCGAGGAATGGCACATCAATTGTGAGTGGGTCATCGGCACGCCGGGGACCGCTCCGGGCCTGGGTTATTACGTCACCTTCGATACCCCCAAGTTCGAGAAGTATCCTGCCCTCGGCGACTTCGACCTCATCCGATCCTATCTCCCGCATGCCCGCAAGTACGGGATTCACGTGCTGGCCTACATCAATGCCCACTGGTTCTCATACGACTTTGCCGACGCCAACCCCGGCTGGGAGCAGTTGCTTGCCGACGGGACTCCCTATGGCCGAGTGAGCCCGCTCTATGGCTGCGGGACGACCTTCTGCGTGAACAGCGGCTGGCGGGATTGGGCGCAGGACCTGATGATCGAGGTCATGAAGACCGGCATTGACGGCATATTCCTCGATGGGCCGGTGGTATATCCCGGGTGCTGCTATTGCCCCTCATGCCGCGAGAAGTTCAAAGCCCGGTTCGGCGCTGAGATCCCTCCTGCCGAGGATTGGGCGGATGAGAGCTACAAGGATTTCATCGAGTTCCGCGAGGACTCGATGGCCGGGTTCCTGGCCGATTGCCGATCCTCCATGAAGTCGGTCAATCCCGACGGCGTCATCTTCCTCAACGGCGGCAGTTGGCACGCGGGCGCATGGCGGGTCGCCAGAGACATCGAGAAGGTGGGTGAGTTCGAGGACTTCAACGGTGCGGAGGCGTTCTTCCATCCCGGACCGAGGAATCATCCGCTCCATTTCTGGTCGCTGGCGGCGAAGCATCTTGTGGCGGGCGGCAAGCCGGCTGTCGTCTTCAGCCATCACGCCCTGGGGTCCTGGCATTATGTCCCGCTTCCGCCGATCGAGACCCAGCTCGCCATTGCCCAAACCGTCGCTTGCGGAGCGAACCCGTGGATCGCGATTTTCGACTATGCCCTCGACGGCAGTCGCGAACTGGCGCTAGAGCCGGTGAGGGAGATTCAGGGATTCCTGGAGCGGCACGAGGACTACTATGCCGGGAGTGAATCCGCCGCGGACATTGCACTCCTCTACTCGCGCCAGACCTCGACGTACTACATTTCGGCGCTCGAGGAGTTATACGGCGAGCAGGGCAGCGGCCAGGAGCGCGATCTGATTGCGGACATCGGCAGCGGCAAGAAGATCGTCCCGACAGATCGGGATGCTCGCTCTCGCGGCATGGATTGGAAAAAGCGAAAGCAGATTTGCGATGAGCTTCACGGCAACACCTATCTCGGCTATTTTACCGCCCTGGCCCGCGAGCACATCCCGTTTGATGTCATACTGGACAAGGACCTGTCTGTCGAGGGCCTCTCGAAGTATCGGGTGCTCATCCTGCCGAACACCGCCTGCCTTTCGGATTCCCAGATCGAGGCGATAGAGGCTTTTGCCGAGAAGGGTGGGGGAATACTCGCCGAGTTCGAGACCGGCTGGTACGACGAGCGGGGCCGCCGAAGACCCGAGAACCCGCTCGGCCGATTGCTGGGTGTAGACTCCGTCGAGGGTCTGATGCCCCCCGCCGCCGGCGAAGAGTACATCAAAGTCAAGGCTCCGATGCCGTCATTCAATCCTGAGCAGCTCATCGCGAGGCCGCAGTTTAGCCTCATTGTCTCGCCGTCCGACAGGTCAGACATGTCCGACACGTCAGACGCCACGGCGCTGCTTTTCATGGAGCGCATCGGCCAGCTATACTCTGCGCTCAAAGGGGAGACGGGCTATCCCGCGCTGGTCACTAGCTCGAAGGCGGTCTATCTCCCGGCTCTGGTGGGTGAGTTTTACGCCCGGTATCGGATGTGGGAATACCAGGCCCTGATCGGCAATGCCGTCCGATCACTCTACGGCAAGCCGCTCCCGCTCCAGGCAGATTGCCCGCAAACCGTGGAGATCGAGCTTCGCCGCCAGCCCGGCCGCCTCCTGATCCACCTTGTAAACAACACCGGTGATATGCAGCGGCCGATGTCGGAAATAATCCCATTGAGAGACATCCGAATCAGCATTCAGTCTGATCCGATCAAGCGGGTATACTCCCTCTGGTCCCGGGCGGATCTCGCGTTCACCCAGGAGGACGGAATCGTCGGGTTCGCGTTGCCTAATCTAGGACTATATGAGGTCGTGGTTCTGGAGTAGCCAGTACTCCATCACGCCAGTACTCCATGGACGATCATAAGTACAGTCTCAATCGAATTGTCGCCTATCCGCATGACGACCCCCAGCACCCGGACGCGGTCTATGGCCCGGGAGGGCCTGAGCGCACCTACGGCAAGGTGATGGAGGTCCGCCACACCGAAGGCGATCAGCCCCACTGGCAGTATACGGTGAGGAACTCCTTCACCGGCGAGGTCCGCCTTCTGAGCGAGGGTCGAATCTATCATGGGGCGAATCGCGGCTACCTCGACCTCCATCGGCGGGACGGCATCCCCTGGCTGCATGGGCCGCCCGATTCGGCGCGCAACGACGCGGACAATGACTTCTGGAAGCAGACTCTGAAGGAGTTCGTCCGAACAGCCATCCCCCAGATCATCGAGGGGGAGCAGGACGAGGAGAAGGGCCGATCCGAGGGGCGAAACCTCAATCTCGGGCCGGACGACTACGTCCGCATCCGAAGCCTCCGCCCCGAGACCGAGTCCTGTCACAACCTCTATGCGAAGGTCCTCGCCGTATCAGCCGCCGATCGTGAGTCCATGAATGTCTCCGGCAGGGAGCACCGGGTCTTGCTCTCCTATCATGTGCGGCTGGATAGCGGGCAGGAAGCCGACGTCTACGATATCGAGATCAAGACGGTCTACACCACTCTCGGCCGGACGGTCATTCAGAATTGGCGGGCGGCGACCTTCCTCGCGGACGCATTCGGCGACGATCCCCCTTACGACCTCCAGCTCGATTACTTAAACGGCCATGTGTTCACTCGTGCCGAGCTTGCGAATATGTCGTCCGATGACCTCGCCGATCTCCTCACCCGCCTCCTCTACGTCAAGGGCCTGATCCTCCGGGACGAGCTTGAAGAGAAAGCATCACGGCTTATGAAGTCGCCCGCCGAGTACCTTGTTGACCAGATCCTCGACATCTCACGGTTCGACATGAAGAAGAACCGTCCGCTCACCCTCTCCGAGATCGAGGACTTTCGCTCGCAGGATGTCCGCCTGAAAGACCTCCTGGAGTAGCCTCTCTGCCTCCCGCCATGCTACAATAATGCCATGCTGAGCCGCGACGAGATGCTGAACAGGCTGCGAACCGATCCCGATCCGTGGGATCTCATCGTCATCGGTGGCGGGGCAACCGGCGTCGGGATTGCCATAGACGCCGCCTCGCGCGGCTACAAGACGGCCCTCGTCGAGCGATACGATTTCGGCAAGGGGACGTCCAGCCGAAGCACAAAACTCGCCCATGGGGGGGTCCGCTATCTCCAACAGGGCAATATCTCCCTGGTGCTGGAGGCATTGCGAGAGCGAGGTCTCCTTCGCCAGAATGCCCCGCACCTCGTCCACGACCTCTCGTTCGTCGTCCCAAGGTATGACTGGTGGGAGGGCGGGTTCTACGGATTCGGCCTGAAGGTCTACGACATCATGGCCGGCAGACAGGGCTTCGGCCAGTCGAGCCTCCTCTCGCTCGAAAAAACCGTTGAGCGCATTCCGACCATCGAGACCAACGGCCTCCGAGGCGGGGTGATGTACTACGACGGCCAGTTCGACGACGCTCGCCTCATCGTGAACATGGTCCAGACTGCCGCCGAGCAAGGGGCGATTCTGGTCAACTACCTTGAGGCCAGGTCGCTCATCAAGTCGGAGGATGTGGTCTCCGGCATCGTTGCCGAGGACGCCGAATCCGGCGAGCAGATCGAGCTTCGCGGCAAGGTCGTGGTCAATGCCACCGGTCCGTTCACTGATTCGGTTCGCCGAATGGACGATCCCGACGCCAGGCCCATGATTGATCCCAGCCAGGGCGTGCACATCGTCCTCGATCGGTCGTTCCTGCCGGGCGACTCGGCCATCATGGTGCCGCACACAGATGACGGCCGGGTGCTCTTCGCCATCCCCTGGCACGATAGCGTCGTCATCGGCACGACGGACACGCCCGTGGAAGAGATCCTGGTCGAGCCGAGGCCGTTCCGGGAGGAGATTGATTTCCTCCTAAGCCACGCCGCCCGATACATGACCAAAGACCCCACCAAGAGCGATGTCCTGAGCGTGTTCGTCGGCATCAGACCGCTGGTGGGTTCGTCGGATGCCGAGAATACCGCCGCATTGTCCCGCGATCACACCGTCCATATCTCGAACACCGGGCTGGTCACGATCGCCGGCGGCAAGTGGACCACCTACCGGAAGATGGCCGAGGATGCGGTTAATCAAGCCGCCCTCCTCGGGCAGCTCGAGATTCGCGATTGCGTGACGGCCGATCTGCCCATCCACGGCTTCCATCGCAATGCCGAGCGCTTCGGGAATCTGAGCGTCTACGGCTCGGATGCGCCCGCCCTCCAATCCCTGCTGAATACGAATCCCGAGTATGGCGAGCGAATCCATCCTGGTTCGCCGCATCTGGTGGGGGAGATCGTCTGGGCCGTGAGAAGAGAGATGGCCCGGACTGTGGAGGACTTCCTCTCAAGGCGGACTCGCGCCCTCCTCCTCGGCGCCAAGACCAGCATCGAGATGGCCCCGAAAGTCGCCCAGGTCATGGCCGCCGAGTTCGGCAAGAATGCGACCTGGCAACATCAGCAAGTCACCGCCTACACCACTCTTGCCAAGGGCTACTCATTGGGCCCATAGGACCCATCGGCCATCAGCCCTCCCCCATATGACCCATAAGACCCATAGGTCCCATCGACCATGGACCCTTGACCATTGACCATTTCGCATAATCCGCTATATAATGCGCAGGAGGACAACCATGCCTGCTGAATCGGATATCAAGAAGCTCTGGGACAAAGTGGTGGACAAGGTCAAGATGAGGGTCATCCATCCGACCCTTTGGAAGTCACTAGAGCAAGCGACTCCCATCATCATCGAAGACGGCCAGTTCGTCGTGGGATTTGCCGCCGGCTCATATCACATGAGCGGCCATCTGACCATCTCCGAGCATAAGAACGCCATCCAGACCGCCCTCAAGGAATTCAGCGGCATGCCCCTGAGCCTCCGCGTCATCGAGGGCGACAGCATCAGCGACTGGCAGGCAGTGCAGGAAAAGGAAGAGCGGGTCCAGGTTTTGAGGGACCAGCGTTATCAGAAGGGCCAGGACGCAGCCGCAATCACGAAGGCCTGGGAGGACCTCTTCGAGAACGCCGGCCGCCGATATGCCTCCACGAAGCTTCACGGACTCCCTCAGATACGGGCCAAGTACATCGTCGAGATGCTGAAAAGGCTTTCCGACGCCATTGACCAGCTCATGCCCGACCAGCCTGATGAGCTTTCCGAGCGCTCGCTGGCGCGCGTGATCGAAAGAGTAGGCACCATGGTCGAAGCCCCTGCTTCCATGATCGCCCTGGAGCTGATGCGTTACAGAGCAGGGGCAGGCAAGAAATCGTGAGGCGCGTGATCTCACGCCAAAAAGGGTTTTCCCTGATCGAGCTTCTGATCGTCATCGCCATCATCGGCGTCCTTGCCTCGCTTCTGTTCCCGGTCTTCGCCTCCGTGAAAAAGAGGAGTCACTCGGCTTCCTGCCAATCGAACCTTCGTCAGATTTGGATGGCATTCGAGATGTATCTCCAGGACTGGGACGATCACTACCCGAATACTGGTGATCCGTTCCTGTGGATGGGGCGGAAATGGCGATGGCCGATGAAGAAGTACCTCTCACTCGCCGCCGATCCCACCCCCGGCAACCCGATGGTCGGCACCAAGAGGGAGCCGAGCGTACTTCTGTGCCCCGCGGATAACCTCGCCCCCGCTCAATGGGACGGCACGTCATACGCCTACTCGATGACCTTCTACATGACCGTGGCTCAGATAAACTCCATGACCAGCATCAGTCAAACGTGGTCCGGGTCGCCGCCGTGCTCCTCTCAGTGCAAGTCGAGCGTCGAGTATCCTGCGCACAAAGCGCTCATGTCCGAATGGCTGAGCAATCACGAGTCCCCCGCAGTCGGCTGGGATAGCTGGTCGGGAGCGAGGAATTATCTCTTCGCCGACGGGCATGTCCAGTTGCTCAAGGCCAAACAGATCAAGCCCGCGAACGACGGCTGCCCGGACATCAACCTCACCCATGATGGGATTCATGGGAAGGACATTGATTAGCAGCGTCGAATAACGGTACTGAGATGAAAACTCTCTTGGCATTGATAGCCGCGTTCCTGCTGGCGAGTCAGCCTCTCTCGGCGGGCTGAGGCCCCGGTCCTCTAAGCTCCGGTCCGGAGTTGTCGCCGATAAGCCCTCAAAAGGCCTTGGGCATCAGCAAAGCCTTCAGCATGTTCCTGACTGACATGAAGCCCGACTCAGGGAAGGTGACCCTCGCATTCTCGAATGAGTCGGGCTACTACGCGGTCGGCATTGATCTCCTAACCGGTAAGCTTTCCGCCTGCAAACCAAAGACTCAGCCGCCAGATATGACTCTTCCTTCGCCCTCCGGCCGCCTCCGAATCAGATGTTTCGATGAGAGCGGGTTCGCCATCGAGAGCTCGTCAGGCAAGCGAATCGCAACTATCAAGGGCAAGGATATGGTGTACCCACTTGCCTGGAGTGCAGACGAGTCCGCCGTCTACTACGACCGCTCCTACTTCGGCTCAGACGCAAAGGATGGTGTGCACTTCTACGACATCAAGAGTAGGACGTCCCGACTGCTGATCTTGGGGGATGCAAGCTCGATCGAGAACTCGCCGGACAAGCGCTGCACCGCATTCATTCTGAAGAAATCTTCGCAAGACAAAAACGGCATTCTCGCCATATTCGATGGCAGGACTTTCAAGAAGGTACTGTCCGTAGGCGCTCACGTTTCCGTCTTCACGTTCTCCCCGGATAGCAAGCGGATCGCCTACACTGAACTCGTCAAGGACGAATACGGCGATCTTGCTTCGACCGCCCTCCGGGTCTTGAATATCAAGACCGGCCGCACGAACACCCTGCTCACCAATCGCCGAAAACCGATCTACGTTTGGGCGGGCAATGACGCCCTCCTCGTGAGCGTGAAGGATAAATACTCGGTTCCGTCACTTGTCCTGGTGAACCTGTCCGGGGGCAAGACCGTTCTAACTACCAATCCGAAGGCCGGTTTCATTCAGCCGTTCGCCTATCTCCCAGCCACGAAACGCTCGGTCTACAAGATCAGCAAGAGCATCTACGAATACGAAGCCCCCGAGGAGCTTTGGGCCGTCGAGCCAGGCCATGCCCCCGTTTGCCTCTTCCCGGTGAAAGGAGCAGGCCATGAGTAGGTGGCCGTCACGACGGCTCCAGATCGGAGCAATAGTCGTCTTGGCCATCGGTGCGGCGATTCAGGTCTCCATGCCCCCGATGACTCGTCAAGCGAGGGCCGAGAGGCTCTACCTCGACGGCTGGTTCGAGTGTTCGGTTCCCAAGCTGGAAGAAGCCCTCGACCTCGATCCCGGCAACTCCATGTACGAGCAGGCGCTGGTCTGGCGGTATGACAGGGACAAGCTGCCCCGACTGCTGAAGACTCGCCGGCTTGGCAAAGAGGCTCAGGCCCTCGCCGCCGGTTTGATCTATCAACACGAGATCGAAAGCATTGAGGATCCTAAGCGCAAACTGGTTCTGGTGGACGCTCTCATCAAAGCCGATCCCACCAACGCCCTCCCGCACTACCGGAAGGCTGCCCTCCTCGAGGAAATGGGTCGGCCATCGTTGGCTGAGCTTCGGCGGGGCAATGCCTGTGGCAAGATGCGCTTCTATTCCCCCACCGTGACCGACCGGGTGCTGAATTCGAGCCAGTCGCCGATAATGCAGCCCATGTTTAGCGACTATGCAAAATCACGTGGGCTGACGCGGGCAATTGTGGATCAGGCACATGTTTCTCTCAGGGAGGGCAAGGTCGAGGAATCGGCGACCATGATGGAGGATTGCCTTCGCATGAGCGTGATTTTGTCATCCGCTGAACCGCCCACGACGATAGGTGTGCTGGTCGGCATCGCTATGCAGAAGATAGCAACATTCACGCTCGAACCCGTGTGCAAGGATTTCGGCATGGAAAATCGCCTTGTCCGAGTAAAACGTCTGGATCGTGCCTACGAGCGGGCGCTTAAGGCCTGTAAGGATGAAAACGCTTACTCCAGCTTGGATCACTTGACGCTCATCATAGCGATTCCGTTTACCATTGTCTGGCTCGGCGGCTCGGCGGCCGGTCTACTGCTACTCTCCTTCCTATCGTGGATTCTGCCAGCCATCAGACGTCGAGGGCAGCCTGCGATCAATCTTGGACTATGGAATCAGGGCTGGATTGCCAGGGCGTCACTCTTGATTAGCGTTCCTCTTATGGTAGCCGCCGCTCTTCTCGGGGATTACGCTCTTGGCTACGCAGACGTCAGAGACGGGATGGGACCATACGCCTTCTTGATCGTCCTAGGGTCGGTCATAGTCCTTGTGCTGGGGCTCCGGATGCTTCACCATCGCCATGATGAGAGCACGGGCGAAAAGACCGTCATCTTCCGTTTCATCTTCAAGTCCCCCGCCAATGTGAAGGCATGGACCAGAAAGAGCCTAATGCTGCTGTTCGGCGGCCAACTGGCCTTCGCCGCATGTTTTGGCCTGCTGGCAATCATCCTATGCAAACCCCTCCTGGGCGGCCAACCATGGCAGATCAACCGCTTCCATATGGCTGCCATCTCCCATGAGGAAACCACCATGCGTCGGGTGGGGGATGATCTTAGGAAGGCGTACTTCTACCGATAATGGAAACAAATGCACTGGAAATCGCGTTATTATCAGTGAGGAGGTGAGCAAAATGAAGCTCAGGGTCATTGCGCTTCTGGCGCTCGCAACCGGTTTAGCGCTCATGTTCGGCGGATGCGAAGGCGGCACGTGAGGGGTCAAGTCCCCCTCTCCCGGTCCGGGAGTCATCCAGTGCCTGCATCCCTGAACCCTGAAGTCTAAAGTCTGAGGTCTAAAGTCTCCGGAGGCTTATCATGGAAACAAGCCGCAGTAAACCGAATTACTGGAAGGCAGCGTTCATTCTGCTTATCGGGATGATCTTTCTCATCTTCCTTCTCTTCCCCGTCTTCTTCAGGGCCAGGCGGTCAGCCAGTTCTGGATCATTCGGCGGAAGTGCATCGCGCCAGGATGCCGCTGTCAACTATAAGTCCATAGAGCCGGCGAATGAAGCACAACCCACCTCCTGGGGCGCGGCCCAAGCCTCGTCCCTCCAAAGAATGGTCATCAGCACCGCCGAGATGAGCCTGGAGGTCGCGAACGTCTCGAAGGCCCACGACGAGATCGGTCGCCTGGCGAATGCCTCAGGTGGATTCATCACCGAATCGAGCGTCAACCATGGCGACGGCACCGAATCCGGCTCGGTCACCATCCGAGTCCCCGCGAAGCAATATCAGCCGCTCCTCTCCAAGATTTCCAAGCTGGGCAAAGTCCTCAGCAAGCAGGAGTCCGGCCAGGACGTGACCGAGGAGTTCGTTGACCTCCAGTCCAGACTGCGCAACCTCAATCGTGAGGAGCAGGCATTTCTCGTGGTCATGGGCAAGGCAAACAAAGTGACCGATATCCTCGCAGTCGAGAACGAGCTCAGCCGAGTCCGAGGTCAGATCGAGCAGGCCACCGGCCGAATGAAGTATTTGCAGAATCAGGTCGCCCTCGCCACGATTACCGTCCAGCTCAGCGAGCCGATGCCCGTCGTGGCGAAGATCGTGAAATGGGACGTGATAATGACGGCAACTGGCGCGGCAAACGCCCTCCAGGTAGTTTTCCGCAAGATCATCTCACTCGTGATCTGGGCCGTCGTCTTCATCCCCTTCTGGGCGCTCGTGGGGCTCGTAATCTACGGCAGCAAGCGGTATTATCGTCGCAGATCGTGAGTCCGACCGGTCCGACTTGTCCGACATGTCCGACCTGTGATATGATATAGTCAGGCTGGCGAATACTGATCAGCTATGACCAGCCGACGGGGCGCTTAGGGTTGGACTTTTCAGTACACTCCCTGGCGAGCGGGAGTTCGGGGAATTCCATGCTCGTCCAGGCTGGGGGAACGAACCTTCTCCTCGATGCGGGGATCGGCGTGCGCACGCTTCAGAAGCGGCTGTCCAGATTCAGGATCGCGCTGAAGGACCTGGATGCCGTGCTGCTCACCCACGAGCACGGGGATCACACCCGGAGCGTGTGGAGTCTCTCCAGGCGGTATGGCGTCCCCATCATCGGCAACGCCGCCACCCTCACCGCCGTTTCGTCAACCCTTCCCCTGCCGGCGACTCGGGTCATGAGCCTGGGCGAGAGCCTTGCCCTCAAGGATATTGCCTTCGAGTCTTTCTCCACTTCGCACGACGCGCAAGATCCCGTCGGCTATAATATCTATCATGGGAATACGAAAGTCTCATTCGTTACCGACACGGGCTTCGTCAGCCGTGATGTGTTGGAGAAGACTTCAGGCGCGGACCTCCTGATCGTCGAGTCGAACCACGACGTTGAGCGAGTGCTCGGAAGCTCCTATCCATGGATGCTCAAGAATCGAATCCTCAGCGACATCGGCCATCTCTCCAATGAGGCGGCGGCCGACTTCATCCTCGCGAACCTAGAGTCCTGTAAGCGCCTGCCGATCATCTGGCTCGCGCATCTCAGCAATGCCAATAACTCCCCCCGACTCGCTCGAAGATACGTCCAATCCCGACTCTTCGATGCCGGCGTTCGCAATGTCGTCCTCGGCGTCGCCCTCCGCGACATCCCCAGCCTCACCTGGCGGGCAAATCTCGTCCAAATGAGCCTGTTCCAGTGATTGACCGTGGGACATTAGACCTCAGACTTTAGACTTTAGGAATCCCGCGAAACTGGTATTTGAGCGCTGGACATGGGCCATTATATCAACCCGGTAATCGTGTCGGCGGACGGCTTCAACGAGATCATCATTGTTGATCTGGTAGTGCTCCGCCTTGCCATCATACGCCTCCTGAAAGGCGGCGATGAGGGAATCATCGCATCTCAGGCAATCCACGAATAGCGCGGGAAACTCATCGGAAGGATCGCTGATCCTCGCATCGCCGAAGTCAATGATGCCCTCCAGTCCTCCTTGGTCATTCAAGTAGACGTGATCTTCGGTCAGGTCAT
>Ga0307379_10008548_pt1 | contig 13786 bp, 12 predicted proteins | sample UN2MG_FD_202237 | JGI IMG/M metagenome (GOLD analysis project Ga0307379, IMG submission 202237) | Soil microbial communities from Risofladan, Vaasa, Finland - UN-2 | ecosystem: Environmental > Terrestrial > Soil > Coastal area > Acid sulfate soil | place: Finland: Risofladan, Vaasa | collected...
TGAATAGTCAGCGGGCTCGTTTGCAGGTCGCACGGTCGCTGGCTTGCGCCGCCACAGGGAAGTGCAGGTGACAGATGAGCTGGTATGTTCGAGTGTTGACGGCGGGGGCGTTTATCCTGGTGCTGCTGGCCGGCTGCAGCGAGCAGGAGCAGATCAAGACGGCCCAGCCCGGTGAACTCCGGGCGGCGAATGGGGATTGCCGCATGCCGTCGTATCCGATCCTGCTGGTGGACCTCCCGCGCCTTGCGGCGGGCCAGCCGGTCCGCCCGGCATACTGCTATCCCTACCGCAGCCTGGAGGAGGATATGGACTCGCCGCCTCCGACGGTCGCCGCGCACAGCGCCAAGCCGCCGACTGCAGTGGACGTGAGCCTGGTTCCATAGGCCTCGCCCGGCCGCCCCACGGACGGCGCCAACTGCTATACCGATTCGGTTCCTTCCCGTCCCCGATGACTGCGCCACCCCTGCCGTGCCCATGATGCGCATCGTTTCAGCTGGACATGATCCTCACGCATTGATGTGGTATCCGGCTTCGCCCGACTCTATAATCCCCGGTTCGTACCGGTAACCCCCTATATCAGGAGAAGTGAATGCCTAGAATCAAGACCATCGGAGATCTGGAGAGCGAGTTGCGGGCCAAGCGGAAGTCGCTGAGCGTGCTCGCAAGGCGCCGACAAGGCCTTCTGGCGAAGCTCAACGCCGTGGATCGTCAGATTGCCTCGCTGGCCGGCGGGTCTGCTCGCGGGCGCGCAGGTGGCGCCGGGAAGCGGGTCGGCCGCAGACGCAGCGGCAAGTCTCTGGTGAGCTACTTGCAGCGACTGCTGAAGAAGGTCGGCAAGGGCATGCGCGCCAAGGACATCGCCCAGGCGGTCGTGAAGGCCGGCTACCACAGCACCAGCAAGAACTTCTACCCGATCGTGGCGGCGGCGCTCCGCGACAAGAAGCTGTTCCGCCGGGTGCGACGCGGCGTCTACACAGTGAAGTAGGCCCGTACCGGCGCGGTCTGCGGGCCGGATACGCGGGCAAGCCTATCGGTGTGTGTATACGTGGCCGTTTGTGTGTGCGCCGCGCGCGACGGCCGCGCGGCCGAGGCGAGGTCCGAGAATGTCGGATGAACCGCTCTCGAGCGAGTCGCGGGGTCCCCAACCCATCGGCTGCTGGCGGGGCATGCTCGTGCGTGTCTTCGGCACCTCGTTCGGGCTTGGGTACATACCGTTGGCGCCGGGCACGTGGGGGACGCTTCCGGCTGTGGCATTCTTCCTGGCGGTGATGGTGTGGGTTCCGGCCTGGCTGCGGACGTGGGTGCTGGCTGCGGGTCTGGTCGCCAGCGCGGCGGCCTCGGTGCCCCTGGGGTTCTGGGCGGAGCGTCACTGGGGACAGGACGATCCACCCCGCTTTGCGCTCGATGAGTTTGCCGGCTTTCTGCTGACTGTGTTGCTGTTTCGCCTCGGCGCGCTGGTGCCGCTGACGCTCTGGGCCTTTGCGCTGACGCGGCTCATGGACATATTGAAGATACCCCCCGCCTATCAGTGCCAGAAGCTGCCCGGGGGCTGGGGCATCCTGCTGGACGACCTGGTCTCGTCGCTGTACGCGGCCGGCGCGCTGCACCTGCTGTTCCGGGCATTCCCCAAGATGTTTTGAGACCGGCGGGCGAGATCTGATACGAGCATGTCCGCTGCCTGCGGAAGCTTGTGACTGGCGGCGGGCTGCTCTTGTGAAATGCACGGGCGTGCGCTTCGTTAGATCTCAAAGTGACCGGTTTCAGGCCCGAAGGGCCGGTCCGATGTTAGCCGGGGGCGGAAGCCCCCGGTGGACAAGGAGTTACGAATGGAGCCCCGAAGGGGCGATCGAACTTCCCGGTGGTTTACAGGTCGTCCTGGGATTTCGCTCGCCCCTGCGGGGCTCCGCTCCAACCGGGCCTCGCACCGTGGGCTTCCGCCCACGGCTATCATCGCAGACCCCTTCGGGGTCGGGGAGAAGCGGTCAGTTTGAGCTATATGGAAGCGCAGGCGCATACAGGAGACGCGATATGAAGCGGCGATACCGTTGGATTGATCCGGCGGGCGTGGCGATCGTGGTGCTTGGATGGATGGGGCTCGCCCCTGCCCAGCCGACGCGGCCCGTCAGGCAGACGCGCGTGCCGCCGGGCGTCAAGGCGCACCTTGACCTGGAATACGCCAAGGTCGGGAGCATCTCGCTGAAGCTGGACCTGTACGTGCCCGAGAAGGCGGCCAGGCCCATGCCGGTGATCGCGTACATCCACGGCGGCGGCTGGAGCGGAGGCAGCAAGAACCGCTGTCCGGCTGTCGTGATGTGCCTGAAGGGCTACGCCGCGGCGAGCATCGAATACCGCCTCAGCGGGGTCGCGACCTTCCCGGCCCAGATTCACGACTGCAAGGGCGCGATCCGCTGGCTGCGGGCCAACGCGCAGAAGTACAACCTCGACCCCAATCGCGTTGGCGTGTGGGGCCCGTCGGCCGGCGGGCACCTGGTGGCCCTGCTGGGAACCACGGGCGACTCCAACGCCCTCGAGGGCGACGTCGGAGGCAACCTCGATCAGTCCAGCCGCGTGCAGGCCGTCTGCGACTTCTTCGGCCCGACCGACCTGGTCAGCATCGTCGGCGGCCGCGGCTTCGAGCGCCCCAACAACGTGGTGGCGCGCCTGCTCGGCGGACCGGTGGCGCAGAAGAAGGACCTGGCCGTCCTGGCCAGCCCGCTCACCCACGTCACGAAGGACGACGCGCCGTTTCTTATCATGCACGGCGACAAGGACCGCCTGGTGCCGCTCAGTCAGAGCCAATCGCTGCACGATGCGCTGGTCAGGGCCGGCGTCGAGTCAACGTTCCACGTCGTCAAGGGCCGAGGGCACGGGTTCGGCGGGGCGGAGATCATGCGGATGGTGGCGGACTTCTTCGACAAGCACCTTGCCGCGCCCAAGGCGGCCAGCCAGCCCGCCAAGGGCGGGTGAGCCCCGCGGTGGGCCGCACCCGCACCCACACGACTACTGAGTTACAGGGCTGGTCTTGGAGGCCCCCTGGTAGATCCGCGTGCGCAGGCGCTTGATCTCCTTCTGGCCCTCTTCGAGCATCTCCGAGTCGCGGCCACGGCTGGGGTACTTCTCGGCCATCTCGTGTGCCTTCTTCATGCACTTCTCGGCCGCCAGCAGGTACCGCGCGCACTTGACGGATCGCTCCCGCCACAGCCGCTTGGACTGCGGCGTGAAATTCTTGTTGTGCGACCAGACCGTGTAGGTGAACTGGTCAGGGTCGGTCTCGTGGGCGTCGCGCATGTTGGCTTTGTACTGCTCGTAAACCTTCGTCCACAGCTCATCGACCTTCTCGTGGTGCGTGGCCAGCGCCTCGGCCCATCCCTCGCACCTGGTCCATCCGGCCAAGCCCATCTTCTTGCCCAGTTCCCTGTAACCGTCCGCCGTGCCTGCGGACAGGCCGCACGCGACCGACTCGCCCGCCGTCAGCGTCAGCAGCTTGCCCCTGCGGCAGATCACGTTCTTGCCCGTGCCCTCATTGACGAGCTTCTTGCCGCCCTGCTCGACCCAGTGCAGCTCCAGGTTTTGGTCGATCATGGCCTCGGCCAGCAGGCGGCTGTGCTTGCCCTGCTCGGCGGCCCGGCGGGCCATCGCGCGCCAGATCGACTGGAACTTCTCCGCGATGTCTTTCGGCGTGCCCTCCTTGGACATCTTGAACGCGGTGGCGGCCCCGATCAGGCCCGAAGGGTGCATGTATATCTCCTCGGCGCCCAGGGAGAAGATGGCGGCCGCCGAGATCGCGTGATTGCGAACGTAGACCACTATGCGAAGCGACTTGCCGTACCTCCGCATATGGTCCAGGATCGGCTCGACCTCCCCGATCAGCCCGCCGGGGGAGCCCACCTCCAGTACGACCACGGTGGGGCTTCGCTTGAAGGCGTCGGCGAGGGACTGCTCGACGAGCTTCGCCGTCACCGTCTTGCCGACCTCGCCGCGCAGCGGGATGCGGTAGTACGTTGAGCCGGCGTGCCTGACGACCGGCGGGGCCTCCGGCTCGGGCGGCAGGTCCAGCTTTCCGGCGGCGGGCTTGACGGCCGGCTTGGTCGTGGTCGGCAGCGCGCCCTTCGTCAGTGTCAACACCTCCGAGGCCTTGAACGTGAGCTTCATCCGCGAGCCGCCGAAGTGCGACTCGAAGACGACCTGCTTGTCGTCCTTCTGGATCAGCTTGCCGGTGAACTTGCGCCCGTCCTTAAGGATCAGCGTGTCGGCATGTGCCGCGACTACCAGGCACAGGAACACCGCCCACGCCACAAGCACCTTGGAGATGGTTCTCATGGTCTTTCCCCTGATGTTCTTGCCGTGTTCATTGCGATTTGAATCCGCCGCAGTGTACCATGCAGCCGGTCGATTGGCAAACGCCCGTCGCCGTGAATGTCCGGTGTCGCGGGGCCGGTCGGCGGCCAGACCAGGAGCCGGCATATGACCTCGCCTTCGCAGCGACGCAAGGAGCTGATCGACCTGCTGGGGGCCCTGCCCCCGCTGGACAGGCCCATCGGGGCCAGGCTCGTCCGCCGCGAGCAGCGGGAGGGATACATCCTCGAGAAGCTCGTTCTGGACATCAACGGCCTGGAGATCGTGCCGGCCTACTTCGTCCGCCCGCCGAGCGGCGACGGCCCGTTCCCGGCCGTCCTGTACAACCATGCGCACGGCGGGGCGTACGAACTCGGGAAGGACGAGCTGCTGATCGGCCGGCCCCACCTCCAGCAGCCGCCATACGCCCGGGAGCTAACCGAACGCGGCCTGGCCGCCCTGTGCATCGACCACTGGGCCTTCGGCGAGCGCCGCGGCCGCACCGAAAGCGAAATCTTCAAGGTCATGCTCTGGCGCGGGCGAGTCATGTGGGGCATGATGGTCTATGACAGCCTGCGGGCCCTGGACTACCTCTGCTCGCGCGACGACGTGGACGCCGGGCGCATCGCCACGCTCGGCATCTCCATGGGCTCGACGATGTCGTGGTGGACGGCCGCCCTCGACGAACGCATCAAGGTCTGCATCGACATGTGCTGCCTGACCGACTACCAGGCCCTGATCGAGACCCGCGCCGTGGACGGCCACGGCATCTACTACTGCGTGCCGCACCTGCTGAAGCACTTCACCTCCGCGCAGATCAACGCGCTGATCGCGCCGCGGGCGCACCTGTCGCTTGTCGGCAGCTACGACCGGCTGACCCCGCGGGCAGGCCTCGACCGAATCGACGCGCACCTCCGCGAGGTCTATACCTCCATGGGCGCCGCCGACGCCTGGAAGCTGCTGCGATATGAGATCGGCCACTTCGAGACCGCCGCCATGCGCGCCGAGGTGCTCGCCTTCCTCAAGCAGCGGCTCTGAGCGCTCGTGGCCTGCGGTGCCGACCGGCGGAGGGAAACTGTCCGCAGACCTTCCCGCCGCGGCGCGCCCTGTTTCCTCAGGCCCTTTTTCGTCGACGGCGGCAAAGCAACAGGAGACCTGCGCCAACCAGTGCCGCGGAGCACGGCTCGGGGATGTACACCACGCGGAAGCCGACACTGCTGTCCCCCAGGTCGGGGTCGTCCGAGCCACGACGCGCCGCGGTCAGCGAGTCGGTGATGCTGTAGAACGACCCGCCCCGGATGCCGCGATTCGATGATTCGATGATCGCCTCGTTCCACTCATAGACGCTGCCTGCCTGGTCGTAGGTGCCATAGGGGCTGTCCGAGGGCTTGGCAGTGTAGGCGCCGACGTCCGTCATGCCGTAGACGCCGTACCATCCATAGTTCGCCGAGCCGTTGGGGTCCGTGCCCGGAGGGTTCTCGGCCACCGGGGGCGTATCACTCTCCGTGGGGTACTCCCAGTAGTTGCCGGTGTTGCCGTCGTTCCTGTGGTACGCGGCCTTGTACCACTCGTCCTCGTTGGTCACCGCCCAGATCGCGCCCACCTCGCGGGTGATGGCGTTGATGGCGATGTCCCTGTCCGTCAGCTTGTAGGCGCCGTTCTCCGTGTCGCCGGTGCCCTGGCCGTTGTGGAGCCAGTTGGCGAACCGGCAGGCGTCCCAGAAGGTGACGAAATTGACGGGCCGGTTTCCCATGCGGGCTTTTAGCTCATACTTCGAGCCGCTCGTGCCGCCGGAGTTGAAGTTGATACCGCCGTAGTTGGAATCCGTCATCCGGCTGTCGTACACGTCGTGCGGGTTGGTGCCGGTGGGGTCCACGGCGTTCAGGAACTCGCAGTACTCGGTGTTGGTGACCTCGTACTTGCCGATATCGTAGACGTAGCCGACGGCGCCGCACACGCGGTTGGGTCCGGCCCCGCCGGCGCTCTCGCCCGAAAGCTCACCGATGTTGCCCGTGTTGCCCACCGGGACGGTTTCGATCACTACACCCCAGGCCACGCCGCCCACGGACACGACGATTGCCGCCGCGCAGAACGCGCAGACGACCCTATAGAATTGAGCCATTGGCACATCCTCCCTTCATGCTGCTGAACGAGCCGAATTGCAGAGCCTCGGTATTGTACCGCGCTTCAGCGTATTGTCAAGCGCGAGAACAGGTTACGGCCGTCGCCTCCGGCGAAGCCTCTCGGCTGCGCTCCGTTCGATAAGCTCACGGTCTCCCGACAGGACTTCCGCCCCAGCGGTCTGGAGGTCATAGGCAGATGCGTCTAACCAGTGCTGGGGATGCTCGCGAGCGTCCGCGTTCATCATGCTGCGTCCCTGGCTGTGGGCTCCACATTCCAACCTGCAGCCGAGCCCTGTGGGACACTGCGGACTGCGCCCTCAGCGTTGTTTCAGTGCTGCTGCCAGGTCCGCCAGTTTCGCGCGGAGCAGCCAGGTTGTGTCCATGCCGGCGATGAGGGAGATCTCGTCCTTGTGCACGAACGCGCGGGCGCCGGACAAGCCCGTCATGTGCCAGCCGATCCTCACGCCCGCGCCGGCGACGAGGGGCTCACCGTCCAGCTTGATCGGCGCGATGCGCGCGTCGCCGTACTCGCGATACAGCAGCAGGGCCTTGCCCTTCCAGAAGATGAGCTGCGGATGGTAGATGTTTGGGTTCGCCTGCTTGGCAGTCACCAGCAGCCGGGGCAGGCTCCAGTTCGCTCCATCGGCGGAGGTCATGTGGTAGATGCCCTCGCCCAAGTCGTCGCAGACCGTGTGCAGGCGCTTGTCCGGCCCCAGCGTGACGTGAGGATTCCAGTGAGAGCATGGCCTCGGCCCGGCGTCCATTCGGGGGCGGAAGGGCGTCAGCTCGCGGACCTCGTCAAGCGACTCGCCGCACCCGCCGTGGTTCCGCCAGAAGATCCACTGTTTGCCTTTGGGCCCGACGGTCATGCACGGGCTGGTGGGCGGCCAGCCTCCGAGAGTCCCGATCTCGATTCGCCGGGGCGGGCTCCACTTCGTGCCGTCGGTCGTGCGGGCCAGCCATAGGCCGAAGCCGCCCGTGCTGGTGGACTGGAGCGACAGGCGGTTGGAGAAGTAGGCCAGGTAGATCGTGCCGTCGAGCGCGCGGAAGGTCGCGGGCTCGATGTTGTCGAAGACGGAGTTCAGCGGCAGCGCCTTCGGCTGCGACCAGCGAACCAGGTCCTTGCTGCGCGCGGACATCAGCTTGTTGTCGGCGCTGCACCAGACGGCCAGGTAGTCGCCGTCTTTCACTCGCTGAATGCTGAGGTCCGTGCCATCGGCGACGTTGCCGTTCAGTTCCAGGGCGAGTGGGATCTGTTGCATGGGGCTGTCGAGGCTGAAGACCAGCCCGTAGCGGCGGCCGGGCCGGACCTCGAAGGGCGTCTCAATCGTTTCCGCGCGGCCCGGCGCGGAGAACCGTAGCGTGTGTCGCCCGGGGCGGACGCCGTTGTAGGCCCTATCATGGCGCATCTCCATGTCGCCCCAGGTCAACTTGCCGTTCGCGGGGTGCAGCTTGGTCTGCATCCGGGCGTCGGCCAGGATCGGCGGCGCATCGGTCGTGATCGGGCGGAAGGCGGGCTTGGCCGTCACGCTGTGCACGATGAACCTCTTGCGCGACGCCCCGACGCGGATGTGCACCAGCCCGACACCGGGCGGGATGGCGAAGCGGCGGCCTGCGATGCCCCGGCCCAGCTCGGTGTTGGGGTCGTTGCTCGGGTTCCAGTCGATGCGGCCGAGGTCCATCGTCTTGCCGGGCGGGTCGTCGGCGGCCACGAAGCAGCGGAAGTGCCCGCCGAATCGCCGCACCAACTGCTCGATGTCGCAGGAGAACTCGATCGCCTCGAACTCCATGCCGGCCGGCGGGGCGAAGGCGTAGTAGCTATACACGCCGCCGGGCCGGTACGAACGCGCCGCGGTGTTCGGGTCGTCCAGGTTCAACCTGGTCGAAGGCTGCTTCTCGCTCAGCGGGATGATCCATGGTACGTCGGGGCGCTTCGCGCCAGCGGGCAGGCGCGCCAGGTCGGCGTGAATCCGCTCGACGTCGATGACCAGATCGCCGACCCAGTTACGCTCAGCCCGCTTCTGAAGCGCGAGGAATCGCTTCCACGCCGCGACGGCCCCGGCGGGGTCGTTGGCCTCGTGAAGCAGCGGCGGGCACGCCTTGGCCAGCGTCTGCCAGACGTAGTCGATCTCGGTGCCCGTCTTGTCGAGGTAGCGCAGGGCCTCGTCGAGCGTCTTGGCGGCCGCCGCGGGGTTCTTCAGCTCGGCGGCCTGCATCCGCGCGATCCACAGCATCAGGACGCTCCGTTGGTTGATCAGCTCCTTGCGCTCCCGGGCGCTGAGCGCGATCGGCCCGGGCGGGCGCACCGGGCCGATGCCGACGCCTTCACCCCGTCCGATTCCACGACCTGGCGGCGGGTCGGCCGGCTTCTTCACGCCGGCGGCGATGTCCTCGTCGATGTATGCGACGACCTTGCGATACGCCTTCACCGCCTGGGCCCACTCACCGCCGAGCTGGCAGCAGTGCCCCTGCCACAGCCAGTCCAGCATCTGGGCGTTGGAGGCCGGCGTGATCCGCTTCGATAGACGGATGGCCTCGGCGTAGTCGCCCCGGCGGAAGGCCTGCTGAATGGCCGCCCGCTGCCGGGTGAGCAGCGCCGGCGCCATGTGGGTGATGTCGTGCAGCAGCGCCTTGGCGCGGACCTTCACCTCCAGGTCCGGGCTGAGGGAGGCCTTGCGGAGGGCGGGAACGGCCGGCATGCCGATCTCCCGGAGGCGCGTCGCCGCCGCCTCGCGGACCGACCAGCGATCGCTCCCCAGGTCCGCGATGAGCTTGGCGATCTCGCCCCGTGAAGCGGCCGGGCGGCTCGCCGCATTGCCGTCCGAGCGCGGCCCCTGCGACGACGCCGATCCGACAACGACCAGGACAGCCACAATCGAAACGAGGCAGCTTGTGCGCATGGATCTCTCTCCCGTAGGCGCAGGCTTAACTCTCTGACGCGGTAGAGGCGGGGGAAGTTCCCGAAGCGCGTCGTCCATGCGGCCGAGGCGGAGGAACAATCGCCCTTGCCGCCTAGCCTGATCCTGCGGCCCGGTCCAGAACGGCTTTCCAGATTTCGCCGACTCCGAGCTTGTCGGCCCATCGATTGACGTACTCACGGTCAACCTGGTCGGGGCTGATGCGGAGAATGCCGACGATGTCGCGAAGGTGCTTATCGGACCCGCCTTCGGCGTAGTACTTCAGCTTGCCGAGGATCACGTCCTCGGCACGGGCCGCGGACCCTTCCAGGTCGGGCAGAACGAGTACCCTCTGTCTTCGGCTCAGTTGCGTGCGTCCCCATTCATCATTGCGCGCAATGATGAAATCGATCTTGTTGCCCGAAGCGGGGTGGATCACGTTGAACTGACCTCGATGTCGAACCGCCTGATGGGCGGCCTCGCGGCTGACGTAGAAATCGCCGTCCGGGAAGGCGGAACAAAGGCGGTCCACCTGGGCCTCGGCTATGTCAACGACCACGTCGATATCCTGCGTCATCCTGGGCTCACCGTAGGCCCCGCTGGCCAATGAGCCGACGAGCATATAGGGGATGTCGAGCTCATCCAGTACTCGGATGACGTGTCTAAGGAGGTCAACCTGATCCACCGAGCATTCTCCTGGCTACCTCGCCCTGGATTTGGGACTCGCTCCAGTCGGGATGGATCGTCTGGAGGTGGCCGGCGATCCGCAGGCGCATGAGCCGGTTGGCGTCGAGGGCCATCTGCACGCGCTCGGCGGGCGTCTTGCGGCGGAGCACCTCGACCATCGCGTCGTCGATGACCTCGATCCGGCTGCGATCTGGACCCCGCCGGCTGCGGGATGGCCTCTTGCTGTCCATCGGGTCGATCATACGCCGGGCTTGCGGCTCCGGGCAAGGACCAAGTCGATGCGAACAAAACCCTAATATCGCTTGTGGCGGCGGGGGGCATATGGCATGATGCCGCCATGGACGTTCGCAGTTTCCTTCGTGACGTGACCAGCGGCAAGGACTACCGCGAGCAGCTCGTCCACGTTCAGAGGATCGACGGCCGCGAGGCCCAATACGCCCAGCCGCGAGGCGAGCTGCCGGAGGTGCTCCGGTCGGTGCTGCGGCGGGCGAACATCCACCGGCTGTACTCGCACCAGGCGTCGGCCATCGACGCCGTGGCCGACGGCAAGGACATCGTCGTGGTCACCTCCACGGCCTCCGGCAAGACGCTGTGCTACAACCTGCCGGTGGCGGCGGCGCTGCTGGCCGACGGCGACGCGCGGGCGATCTACATGTACCCGACCAAGGCCCTCTCGCAGGATCAGCTCGGCGTGCTTCAGCGCTGGTCGACGGCCGAGGGGCTCAAGGGTGTGCTGCGCCCGGCGGTCTATGACGGCGACACGCCCGGCCACGCCCGCGGCCGCATCCGCAACAACGCCAACGTCATCCTCACCAACCCGGACATGCTGCACGTGGGCATACTGCCGTACCACGCAAAGTGGCACGAGGTGCTGTCGCGGCTGCGATACATCGTGATCGACGAGCTGCACACGTATCGCGGCATCTTCGGCAGCCACGTCGCGGGCGTGCTGCGGCGGCTGCTGCGGCTGTGCGAGCACTACGGCTCGGCCCCGCGGATCGTCTGCTGCTCGGCGACCATCGCCAACCCGGTGGAGCTGGCGGGGCGGCTTACGGGTCGCGAGGTCGCGCTGATCGACAACGACGGCTCGCCGCGCGGGCGGAGGTACTTCGCGCTGTGGAACCCGCCGTTCGTCGCGGACGACAACGTCTATCGCCGCTCGGCGAACATCGAGGCGGTCAACCTGCTGGCGGAGCTGGTGCGGCGGCGGGTGCAGACGATCGTCTTCGGCAAGGCCCGCGTGGTGGTGGAGCTGGTGTACAAGTACGCGGCCGAGGCCCTGGCGAAAGACGGCGACCTGGCCAAGCGGATTCGCCCGTACCGCGGCGGGTACCTGCCCGAGGAGCGGCGCGAGATCGAGCGGCAGCTATTCGGCGGAGAGCTGCTTGCGGTGGCGGCCACCAACGCACTGGAGCTGGGCATCGACGTGGGGGGCATGGACGCGGCCATCTTGGTGGGCTTTCCGGGGACGATCTGCTCGACCTGGCAGCAGGCGGGCCGGGCCGGCCGGGCCATCCAGGACTCGCTGGCCATCCTGGTCGGCTACAACGACCCCATCGACCAGTACCTCATCCGCCACCCGGAGTATCTGTTCGGCGCGCCGCACGAGCACGGCGTGATCGACCCTTACAACCCGCACATCCTCGAGGGACAGCTCTCGTGCGCGTGCTTCGAGAAGCCGCTGTCGGCGGACGACGAGCGCTACTTCGGCCCGATGGCGGGGGAGCTGGCCGGGCTGCTCGCCGAGGAGGGGCTGGCCAAGGCGATCGACGGGCGGCACTACTGGTCCAGCACGGACATGCCCTCTCGCCGCGTGAACCTCAGGACAGTCGGCGACGACACGTATTCGATCGTGGACGCCGCGCGCGGATCGACGGTCATCGGGCAGGTCGATTCGATCTCCGCGCCGGAGCTGGTCTATCCCGGGGCGGTGTATCTGCACGAGGGCGAGGGCTACCTGGTGCGCGAGCTGGACTCGCAGGCGAAGATCGCCCGCGTCGAGCGCACCGACGTGGACTACTACACGCAGCCGGTGCTGGCCAGCTCCTGCCGGCTGGGCGAGGCGCACGAGCGGAAGGCCTTCGGCGACGGCGAGGTGCACTTCGGCCCGGCCGACGTTACCTGGCGCACGACCGCCTTCCGCAAGATCCGCTACCACACGATGGAGATGATCGGCCAGGGCTCGCTCGACCTGCCGTCGCAGACGCTCTCGACGACCGGCTGCTGGTGGGCGCCGAGCAAGGCGATGCGCAATGACCTGAAGGGCGCCGGCTACAACTCCATCGAGGCCCTGATGGGCGCGAGGAATCTGATGCTGGCGGCCTTGCCGGCGCTGGCCATGTGCGACAGGCGCGACATCTCCGGCATCGTCGATTCGTCGAACCTCGGCCGGCCGGTCATTTTCGTCTACGACCGCTACAGCGGCGGGGTGGGCTTCGCCCAGAGAGGTTACGAGCTGATGGGCGAGTGGCTGGGCATGTGCCGTCAGATCGTGCGCGAGTGCCCGTGCGCGGAGGGCTGTCCGAGCTGCGTCGGGCTGGCCAACCTCCGCCCGCCCATCCACCACGACCCGGACCTCAACGGGCGGATGCTCGTGCCCAATAAGCAGGCGACGATCCTGCTGTTGGAGGCGGTCGTCCGGGCGGTACAGAGCGCTACGGGGTGAGGGATGCTGCGTTCGCGCCGTTCCGGGAAGCGACACAGAGACGCTGAGTGACAGAGAGTGTGAAGATGTGTGAGAGCATTCGATGGAACCCCGACCTCTCAGGGTCTCTGCGCCTCTGTGTCGAAACAACAACCTGTGGATTGCGCCGGCGGATGTCGCGCGGCGCATTGCCGTGGGCGGTACAGTAGACAAGCCATGGCGCTGTCGGAGTCAGGCAAGAGGAAGATTCAGGCGCTGATGCGTCGTGCGGCGAAGCTCGGTGTGACGCCGGCGTCGCAGATGGCGCAGTCCGCCGGCGCGCCGGCTGCGCCCCCGCCCCTCGAGCCGGTGGAGTTGGCCCGCGCATGCGTGGGCGTCGAGGCCGACGCCGGCGGCGCGCGCTTCTGGCGGATTTGCCGCACGCTGGGGGAGGTCTCGTCGGCCGATTCGTCGCTGGCCCGCCAGTACGCGGCCGTCGTTCGCGGGGCGCGGCAGCGGTTCGACGAGCTTGAGGCGTCGGCCGAACTGTGCCGGGTGGCCGACGGGCGGCCGGAGGACCTGCTCTTCATGGACGTGGAGTCGTGCGGCCTGGTGGGGGCGGTGGTGTTCCTCGTCGGCCTGATGCACTACGCCGACGGGCAGTTCCACTTCGAGCAGTATCTCGCCCGCGACTACGCCGAGGAGCCGGGCATCCTGCGGGCCTTCGCCGAGCGGCTCGGCGCCGCCGGCGTGCTGGTCACGTTCAACGGCAAGGCCTTCGACATGAACCTGATCCGCGAGCGGTCGGCCTTTAACCTGCTGGAGCCTCTGGCCGCCTGCCCTCCTCACCTGGACCTGCTCCACGAGGCCCGCCGCCGCTGGCGAAGGCGGCTGCCCAACTGCAAGCTCCAGACGCTGGAGCGCCACCTCTGCGGCCGCCACCGCGTGGGCGACATACCCGGGGCCGCCATCGCCGACGCCTATCACCACTACGTGCTGACGGCCGACGCGAGGCGCATCGCCGACATCGTGCACCACAACCTGATGGACCTGCTGACGATGGCCGAGCTGCTGTGCCTGATCCTCACCGGCTGCGAACCGGAAGGCTAGAGCACTTCACG
>Ga0307379_10008549_pt1 | contig 13785 bp, 12 predicted proteins | sample UN2MG_FD_202237 | JGI IMG/M metagenome (GOLD analysis project Ga0307379, IMG submission 202237) | Soil microbial communities from Risofladan, Vaasa, Finland - UN-2 | ecosystem: Environmental > Terrestrial > Soil > Coastal area > Acid sulfate soil | place: Finland: Risofladan, Vaasa | collected...
TGGATTCTGGGTCTGAAGTGATCTCTGCGAGCTTTTTAAGTATGATCCGTCCTCTTGCTTTGATCCCTGCCGACCCTTCTCCCTGGAGCATATTTACCGACGCAGAGAGCTCATTTGCCAGTTCGGGATAAATCACAGCTAGCCTGTAAAGAATTTCCATAGAATAAGCCTTTATCGCAATAGCTGAGAATCCTGAATTGAGGGCCTGGAAACAATGATCAGCCAGGATGCCATGAAGCTTCGGGTTTATCTGCTTAAAGTCGGTTAACGAGAGTATTCTCAGGAACGACCGTTGAGCGCTTTCATTGTTTATGCCTTTTAATCCTTCAATAATTCTTGTCAGATGGGGGTATATCAGTTCAGGAAATCTGTCACATGCCTTCGACAGCGTCCATGATGATCTGAAAGCAAGCTTTGGGTCACTGCTGTAAGAATATTCGAGGAGCTTATGAAAAATAACGGAATTTTCTATAGCCGATGTTGCCACCCATTCAACCTCCTTTGTGCTCATCATACTGTTGATCATATTCTGAAGCTCTATATCCTGCGCCAGATCGTGTTCGTTTTCAATAATTTCTTCCTTTTCTGCTGTTAATTTATTAACAGTATCAATATATTCTTTTGCAACAAATACATCAGCTTCACAAAAATCGACCTTATCAAGATCTTCAGGTGACGACCATCTGAAGTCTATATGCTCCGATAATACCGGCAATTCATCGAGCGTATCGCAGATAAAAGGAATAAGTTCAATCTGTTTATGTCCATAATCATGGATAACAGGATTCAGTTTGCCACAAATAACAATATTTATGGCTAACTCTTCTGTTATTTCGCGGACAATGCAATCTTCCCCGCTTTCTCCGGGAACAAGCTTACCACCGGGAAATTCCCATTTAAAGGGATGATCCGTTCTCTCACCTCTCTGCACAACCAGTACCTTGTTGTCATCATTTCTTATAATTGCACATATAACGCTGATCATCAGGTAAGGGAGGTTAAAAGATCTTCATAAAGCGGGATTGTGAGGAGATATTCAGGTTTTTTGTTTTCAAAATCCATTTTGCAGGCATAGTGAAGATCGCCATTTGTAACAACCAGATATGGCACCATGTATTTCAAATTATAATCAGCAATCTGCTCAAAAACCTTATCACTCAGCTTAACATTAAACCCCTTGCATTCAACGATCATTACAGGATTTCCTGACCTGTCGTGAACAAGGATATCCACCCGCCGTTTAAGCCGGTTAAATTCAAACATAACTTCAATCCCCATCAGACCCGGAGGATAGTTCCCTTCATGGATCATGTACTTGACGAAATTCTGCCGAACCCATTCCTCCTCGGTGAGTCTGACATATTTCTTCCTTAAGGGATCAAGGATCATTTCATTTCCCTCTTTCCCGGTTATCCTGAATGAATATGTTGGCAGATTTAGTTGTTTCAACTTAGTTTTGTACTTTTGAATCCATTAAATACAAATATATTGAGATAATTTCAGAGTCGGATGATTATGAAAACCAAAGAGGATATTGTTAATAACTGGTTGCCGCGATATACAGGTAAGAGTCTTGAGACATTCGGCAAATATTTCCTGCTAACCAATTACATTTATTATGTTGAACTATTTGCTAAATGGCATAATGTTCAGGTTGAGGGCAAAGATAAGAACATGCCAAGTGCCACTGCCGACGGAATAACAATCATTAATTTCGGAATGGGCAGTCCCAATGCAGCTACAATTATGGATCTGTTAAGTGCGATCAGTCCAAATGCAGTTCTGTTTCTTGGCAAATGCGGGGGGCTTAAGAAAAAAAACAAGCTTGGTGATCTTATTCTTCCAATTGCTGCCATACGAAGCGATGGTACTTCCAATGATTATCTGCCTCTCGAGGTCCCTGCATTGCCGGCTTTTAAGCTTCAGAGTGCAATATCGGCCACAATCGTCAGGCACAAAAAAGAGTATTGGACAGGTACTGTATATACAACAAACAGAAGAGTTTGGGAATATGATGACAGGTTCAAGAAATACCTGGTAAAAACCCGTGCCATGGCCATTGATATGGAGACAGCGACTATTTTTACTGTTGGTTTCACAAATGAAATTCCAACCGGGGCACTGCTTCTTGTCTCCGACCAGCCTATGATATCCACAGGTATAAAAACTGAAGCAACCGATCGGAAATTAACCGGCAAATACGTGGAAATGCACCTGAAAATCGGCATTGATTCACTAAGTGAGATAAAGAATAATGGGATCTCTGTTAAACACCTCAGATTCTGATGATGGGAACCACCTACGAAGAGATAATCTCTGATCTCAGGAAACGGATTTTTAAGCCTGTTTATTTCCTTGCTGGCGAGGAACCATATTATATTGACCTGATTACAAATTATATAGAAGAAAAGGTTCTTTCGGATGCTGAAAGACCTTTTAACCAGTTAATTTTCTATGGCGAAGATACCTCTGTCCCAGCCATTATTGAAACTGCCCGACGGTTTCCTATGATGGCAAGCCATCAGGTTGTAATTATTAAGGAAGCTCAGTCGTTACAGAAGATTGAAGATCTTATACTGTATATTGAGAAGCCTCTTTTATCAACTATTCTTGTAATTAATTATAAATACAAGACGATTGATAAGCGGACCAAACTCTATAAGGCACTTGAAAGTCAGGCCGTCTATTTTGAATCGGTCAGATTACGTGATTACCAGGTTCCCGCATGGATTGAAAGGTATCTTATGACAAAAGGTATTAAGATCGATCCGGGCGCAAGTGCAATGCTCACGGAATTTCTTGGGACAGATCTTCACAAAATAGTTAATGAGCTTGATAAACTGATAATTACCCTTCCTTCAGGTAAACCATTGATAACAAATGCATTAATAGAAAAGAATATCGGAATCAGCAAAGACTTTAATAATTTTGAATTGCAGAAAGCAATAGGCGAAAGAAATGCATTCAAAGCTAATATGATAATCCGTTATTTTTCCAATAATCCGAAAGATAACCCGATAACACTTACAATTGCATCACTTTTTGGTTTCTTCAGTAAACTGCTTACATATCATTATCTTACCGATAAATCAAGAAATAATGTTGCTGCAGCATTGAAGATTAATCCGTTTTTTGTAAAAGATTATGAAACATCTGCACTGAAGTATAATGTATCAAGAACAGTCCAGATAATCAGTTTGTTACGAACTTATGATATGAAGTCAAAAGGATTCGGTGACCCCGGGACAGAGCCAGGGGATCTTTTGAAGGAACTGGTATTTAAGATCCTTCATTCTTAAATTATTCTAATTCATTTCCGGTGATTCAGGGAAATCAGCCCACATCCTGTACTTGTTCTTAAAGCCCTTGAGCACCCTTTTCCAGGTATCAATACCCCGGCTGTGCATTATAGTTTCGGATTTGACCTTTACTATGACCCATGAATTCTCTTTGATTTCCCGTTCCAGCTGGCCGGGAGACCAGCCTGAATAACCAAGAAAAAACCTGATCTGGTTCTGGGTAACGGTGCCTGATTTTATCAACTCTCTTATCTTATCAATGTCTCCACCCCAGTAAATATCTCCATCCACCCAGACACTTTTAGGTATCAGATGTCCCAGGTTGTGAAGGTAATGGAGCGTGTCAGGAGCAACGGGTCCTCCCATGTTAAGATTTTCATTCCAACCTTTAAACCCTTCAACAGCATCACTTATTTTTATATCCAGCTTCTTATTAAGTATAAATCCTACCGAACCTTCCGGATTATGATCAGTAAGATAGACGATACTCCGATTGAAAAAGGTATCGGGAAGGAACGGCTCTGAAATAAGTATTTTTCCTTTCTCCGGGATCTTATCTTCGGGCAGTATGGCAAACAAATCAAGTTCTGGTTTCATACTATAAAAATATCCGTTACAATTTACAAATTTTTACAACAAGAAATACTAACCAATTTAAATGATATATAAAAAAATCGTGCCAAAACTTAATATCAATGAAATTATGTCATATTTTTGACCCGCTTAAAATAACCAGATGCAAAAAAGTACTTTACGAATTGTTGGCAACAAGGCCGTTCTTAATATACGTGAACGGATGTGCGAAACCGCAGAAGAACTGCTGGCAAGTGAAAAATTCCGGTCTGTTCTTGACCACTGTATTGAAACTCTTCAAAGGAGAAATTCTCCTCTGCTCGAGATCTTTGAAAAGAGTGAACCCAGCAAGAATGCGGTCGATGACCTGGTAAAAACACTTACTCTTCTCGTTAAATATGAAAACAGTGTAGTACCTCACATCTTTGAAAACTCCAGGGTATTTCTTCGTGATCTTCAGTTGATTAACAATTTCGTTGAGTATCTTTATGACTATTGGCGTCATTTTGACCGGTTTATTATTAATGATTCCGAGGGTGATCGGCTCGATAAGAGACCTTACAGAACATTTAATGAGACAATCGAGCAATTGACTCATCTGATCCGGACTGTTTACAGGCGGTGTCAGGAGAACATAACAGGCAGTCACCCTAATGTTTACCGTCAGGTACCTGCCGGCGCTGAGATATCAGTGATATCTTTACCCAAGGAGATTGGCTATAGTGCAGAAAAATACAGGAAGCTGAATTCTGTTCCTGTTATCCGCCAGGAGCTGATCTATCCTCCGCTCGTGATACAGCAACCGATGAATAAACGTACCGGACAATTTATACGGATCGGACAAAATCCGGTTGATCTAATTGAATTGAATCCCGTAGAGTGGTTATGTTACCCGGCAAAGGTGGGTAAACTTTTAATAATGGTTTACTTTCATCTTGAGTTCTTCGAACTTGGTTTATCCTTATGCAACCTCTTTCAGCTTGCTGATGATGCTGACCTTGAGAGAAAACCGGATGCCCTGTTCATTTACGGGGTGCCGGGTAATGTTCTGGATGGGTTGGGACAATTCCCGACTCTGTTTTTTCATGACGAGGAAAATGATCTGTTTGCAGGCGCTATCCCTAACAGACCTGAATTCGGTTATTTCGGATATCTTAAAAAGATGATACTGACTCTTCATAATTCAATTATTATGAAAAAAGGCAACATGCCTTTTCATGGCGCTATGGTTAAGATTCTTCTTCAGGGGAACAAGGAGGCTACCATATTGATGATTGGTGATACAGGAGCAGGCAAATCTGAGACCCTGGAAGCTTTCCGTGTCCTGGGGGAAAAGCATATTCGTGAACTGCTGATAATTGCCGATGATATGGGTTCAATTGAACTGGATACTGCAGGTAGTCCCATAGGCTATGGAACGGAAACCGGTGCGTTCCTTCGACTTGATGATCTCCAGCCAGGTTATGCTTACGGTCATCTCGACAGATCAATAATCATGAATCCCAGTCAGGTTAACTCAAGAATTGTTATACCTGTCACAAGGTACGAGACGGTCGTACACGGACATAAAATTGATTATGTGCTTTACGCAAACAACTATGAGGAAATAGATCCGGAGCATCCGGTAATTGAGAAATTTGATTCTGTGGAACAGGCGCTTGTTGTTTTCCGTGAAGGGGCTGTGATGAGCAAGGGTACCACCACCTCAAGTGGTCTTGTCAATTCTTATTTTGCCAACATTTTCGGGCCGCCGGAATACAGGGATCTGCACGATGAGATCGCAAAAAGATATTTCAATATATTCTTCCAGAACAATGTTTTTGTCGGGCAAATGCGGACAAGGCTTGGTATCGCAGGTTATGAAACCAGCGGACCACGGGAAGCTGCAACAGAATTGCTCAGGATAATCGGATTTAAGAGTTAATAATACTTTTCCGGAACAGCCTCCTTCATCATTGAATATACTGCGTCAAATATATCCTCTGCACTGGGTTTTGAGAAATAGTCACCGTCTGTAGTGTAAGCCGGACGATGCTCCTTGCCAGTCAGAGTTTTAGGAGGGCTGTCAAGGTAATTCCATCCACCCTGTTTTTCTAAAACCTCCTGCATCATATAGGCAGTCGTACCTCCGGGTACATCTTCATCAAGGAAGAGAACTCTGCTGGTCTTTCTTATTGAGTCAAGGATGATTCCCGGCATATCAAACGGAACAAGTGTTTGAACATCAACTAATTCTACTGATATCCCGTGTGCAGCAAGCTGTTTTACGGCATCTGCTGCAATCTTAACTGTCGATCCATAAGTGACAAGTGTTAAATCCGTTCCGGGATTCAGAATCTCGGGAATTCCAAGCTGGATACGGAATTCTCCTATGTTGTCAGGCATTTTCTCTTTCAGCCTGTAACCATTCAGGGGTTCAATTACAATTGCCGGATCCTGGCCTTCAAGAAGAGTGTTGTAAAAACCTGCAGCTCTTGTCATGTCCCTCGGTGTACATACAAAGACTCCTCTTACTGAATTAATAAGCATGCTCATCGGTGATCCTGAATGCCAGATTCCCTCAAGCCTGTGACCGCGGGTACTGATAATCAACGGGGCAACCATTCTTCCAACCGTTCTGTAATGTGTTGTTGCCAGATCGTCGCTCAGGATCTGAAGGGCATACATAAGATAATCGAGATACTGGATTTCAGCAATCGGCCTCATCCCCCTGAGAGCCAATCCTATTCCCTGACCAAGAATAGTTGCCTCTCTGATGCCTGTGTCGGTGATCCGAAGTTCACCAAATTTCTTCTGCATTCCCTCCAGTGTCTGGTTCACACCTCCGATATTGCCTGTATCTTCACCGAAAGTGACGAGCAGTGGATATTTTGAAAACAGCTTATCATAATTATCACGGAGTATCTGCCGGCCCGGTACCACGGGAGCATTCTCAGAATACTCCGGAGGAACAGGTTTTACATTCAGTACTGAGGTTGGGGTCTCATTATAAAGGAAAGTATTATAGCTTTTACCGGCATCTTCATAATTGCGTTTTAGCCATCCCTGTAATTCTTCCTTAAGATTGTCGGCTTTCAGGCAGGTACCGCACACATTTCTCAATATCTTGCGGGCAGCCATGAAGTTATCTTTTCTTATGGGAGTAAGCACTCTCTTCAAATCTTCCTTAATATCATCAACAGATGCTTCCTTTACTTCTTCCACACATGTGCAGCTGCGATCGTCGATGATTTTAACAAGAGCATCCCTTTCAATCCTGATGGGATGCTGGAACATTTCCCACGATTTTTTCCGGGCTTCTTTTGCTTCTTCTTCAGCTTCGGCAGCCAGTTTGTCAAGTTCATCAGGGGATGCAATTCCTTCTGCAATTATCCATTCGCGCATTTTTCTGACAGGATCAAAATCCTCTTCCCATTTCAATCTTTCAGCGCTTTTATATCTTTCGTGCGATCCGGATGTGGAGTGTCCCAGAGGTTGTGTTACTTCCTCAATATGAAAAAGGACAGGTATTTGATCACGGCGGCATATTTCAATACCTCTTTCATAAAGAGACATCAGTCCGGGGTAATCCCATCCTTTACCTTTGAATATCAGAATACCAGGTTTATCGGGTTCATTTTCAAAGCCTTTAAGGATATCGGAAATACTACCTTTGGTTGTCTGGTATTTTTTTGGTACTGAAATACCATATCCGTCGTCATAGACCGAAACAGCCATCGGTACCTGAAGAACGCCTGCCGCGTTTATTGTTTCCCAGAAATGACCTTCAGATGTACTTGCATCGCCTATGGAACCAAAAGCAACTTCATTACCTTCCAGTGAAAGAGTTACAAACCTGTGAAGATCTTTATTATGCCTGAACAGTTTTGAAGCATAAGCAAGACCGAGCAATCTGGGCATCTGCCCGGCAGTCGGTGAAATGTCCGACGAAGAGTTTTTTTGTTTTGTAAGGTCACGCCATGTACCATCCTGGTTTATATTAGGTACTGAAAAATGATTATTGAAAACCCTTCCACCGCTTCCGGGGTTTATATCCCTGTCGGTATTCCCGTAAAGCTGATGAAAAAATTCAACGGCACCATAAAGACCCATTGCCATCATCCATGTCTGGTCCCTGTAGTAGCCTGATCTCCAGTCACCATCTCTAAATTGCTTTGCCATCGCAAGCTGGATGATCTCTTTCCCGTCTCCGAAGATTCCGAATTTTGCCTTGCCTGAAAGCACTTCACGGCGACCAATTATGCTCAGGTTGCGGCTCAGGTTAGCAAGCCGGAAGTCTGATAAAATGTCCTCCTTATTCATATAATGGTTTAATGGTTTAATGGTTTAATGGTTTAATGGTTTGTTGCATGTGTGTTTTGATATTCATAGTTCTGTTTGACTTTAAACAAATTAAACTGCTTGTTGTTTAATCTGTAATGGAGGAATGATGACTATATTTGGACTCATCTTATTATAAAAGATGTCTAGTCATTTAATGTAAAGATAAGAAATAATTAAGAGACTAACGTATAATGTTTGTAAAACTACTGATAATCAGCGCTGTAATACTGATTCCTTCCCTGGCTTTCTTAAGCATCCGTATGCTTTTTAAGGAAAATGGACGATTTCCTGAAACGCATATAAGCAGGAATAAAGCGATGAGGGACAGGGGCATTAAATGTGCTCAGCATAATGAAATTGGCTGTAATCCGATTTCTGATTTTTCAGATTGTGCCTTGTGTGGAGGCGACAGACAACGGGCAGCAGGTTCTGATTTTTATTCTGGTTCCGAAATATAACTTTTCAGCTTTTCAGAGACCCATGTTCTTAAATTTCCATTCTCATCCGAAAAGATAAGGTAAGCGTCGAATTCCGGATGAAGATTGAGAAATTCAACTGATTTTTCTTTTCCCATTACCATGCAGGCCGTTGCTATTCCGTCAGCCTCGGCACATCTGTCAGCAATGATTGTCGCACTCAATAACTGGTTCCTGGCCGGGTATCCTGTTCCAGGGTCAATAGTATGAGAGTATTTTATTCCGTTCTCAATATAAAATTTCCTGTAATTTCCAGAAGTAGCCAAAGATCTGTTTTTCAGACTGATAATTGTCTGGAGATCATTTCCGGGCAGCATATTGTTATCAACAGGCCTGTCAATACCGATACGCCACATTGAATCACCTTTCATACCTTTGACCCTGACTTCACCACCGATCTCCACAAGGTAACTCTCAATTTTTAGATCATCAAAATATCTGCTGATCACATCAACCGAGTAACCCTGTGCTATTGCATTGAAATCGAGGCTTATACGAGGATCGGTCTTAATTATCATTCCATCTTTTATATCCACCTTATCCATTCCGACAAGATTCAAAAGGCTGTCGCGTCTGGCTTCTGAGAAACTCTTCTGCGAATCAGGTCCAAATCCCCAGGCTCTGACCAGAGGGCCCACTGTTATATCAAATGCTCCTTCAGTTAATTGTGAAATCGTCTTCGATTCAAAGAATGCTTCTGTAAAATAAGCATCAGGAACACTTATTTCGTTCCGGTTTATTTTTGAAATTACAGAGGAATCCTTATAAAGAGATAATGACATGTCAAAATCGTGAAGGATCTTCTCCACATTTGATTTCATTTCTTCTGCAGATAAACCCCCTCCGTTTTGGTAAACTATGCTGTAAGTGGTGCCCTGTGCAAATCCGTTGAATTTTAAATATATCGGCTTGTTATCTTTACAGGATGAAAAAGCTGCCAACAGAACTATAAAACCATATAATAATCTACTATTCATCTGGTCAAGAGCTTCATCTATTTATGATCACATAGAGATTATTTGTTTTATATACCGAAATCGTCAAAAGAGATATTTCCAGCAGGTACACCAAGATTGTCAAGCATTTTGATAACGGCATTATTCATCATCGGGGGACCGCAGAAGTAATATTCAATATCCTCAGGTTCATCATGTTTGCTGAGATAATTATCAAGCAGTACCTGGTGTATAAAACCTTTGAATCCGGTCCATTTCTCTTCAGTAAGAGGTTCTGACAGGGCCAGGTTAAAACTGAAATTCGGAAATTTCTTTTCAATAGCTCTGAACTCTTCCTCATAGAATACTTCTCTGAGAGATCTTGCACCATACCAGTATGATACTTTCCGGTCGGTTTTAAGCGTGTGAAAGAGATGAAAAATATGTGATCTCAGCGGAGCCATACCGGCTCCTCCGCCAATATAAACCATTTCACTGTTTGTGCTCTTAATATGAAATTCACCATAGGGTCCTGACATCATCACTTTATCCCCGGATTTTCTTGAAAAGATATATGAAGAACAAATCCCGGGGGGAACATTTACAAACTGCTTTTTAACGTTGTCCCATGGGGGTGTAGCTATTCGGATATTCAGTTTAATAAGGTTCTTTTCGGCAGGGTAGTTAGCCATTGAATAAGCTCTGAATGTCTCTTCTGTATTTTTAATCTTCAGATCCCACATTTTATAACAATCCCAGTCGCCTTTAAAATGGTCATCCACGATAAAATCCTTAAAGGTTGTTTCATATTTAGGAACATCAATCTGTATATATCCTCCCGGCTCAAAATTAAGTTCCTCTCCCTCAGGAAGTTTAACAACAAATTCTTTAATAAAGGTGGCGACATTTCTGTTGGAGACTACTTCACATTCCCATTTCTTAATACCCAAAACTGATTCGGGCAGTTTGATCTTCAGATCTTCTCTTATTTTTACCTGGCAGCCAAGTCTCCATTGGTCGAGTTGCTCTCTTCGTGTAAAAAATCCGGTTTCAGTCGGCAGGATTGAACCACCTCCTTCCATGATCTGGCATCGGCACATTCCGCATGTACCTCCTCCACCGCATGCTGAAGGAAGAAAAATATCATTACCTGAAAGAGTTGCAAGAAGGTTGGAACCAGGAGAAACAACAAGTTCACGGTTGTTAATAAGAAGGTTTACGTCTCCGTGTGGAAGAAGTTTGTTTTTAGCAACAAGGAGTATTGTTACAAGAAGCAGTATTATCAAAAGGAAAACGGCTATACTGAAAAAAATGGTCCCAACTGTTGAAATAGCTAATATCATGTTTCAATGTTTCAATTAGAGGTTGATTCCCATAAATCCCATAAATGCAATTGCCATCAGACCGGTAAGTATAAATGTTATCCCCAGACCCTTAAGGGGATCAGGTACATTGCTGTAGCGAAGCTTTTCCCGTATAGCAGCAATACTGACAATAGCAAGCAGCCAACCCACACCTGATCCCAGGCCAAAGACTGTTGCCTCTGCAAGATTATGGTATTCGCGTTCCTGCATAAAGAGCGACCCACCGAGAATGGCACAGTTCACAGCAATAAGAGGAAGGAATATTCCAAGGGAATTATAAAGGGCTGGACTGAATTTTTCAATTATCATCTCAACAATCTGTACCATGGCAGCAATTACGGCTATGAAAACCATAAATGTCAGGAAGCTTAGATCAACATCTGCAAAGCCTTCACCCAGCCACACCATTGCTCCTTTTTTCAAAACATAATTTTCGACAAGAAAGTTAATAGGAATAGTTATCAGCAAAACAAAGATTACTGCTATACCGAGGCCAAAAGAGGTCTTTACGGTTTTTGATACTGCCAGGTATGAGCACATACCAAGGAAGAATGCAAAAACCATATTATCAACAAAGATTGACTTGATTAATATGTTAAGTAAGTTTTCCATAATCTGTCATTTCTGTTATTTCTCGATAAGACTTTTATCACGGCTTCTCTGAACCCATATAATTAATCCGACAATTATAAGAGCCATAGGGGGAAGTATCATCATCCCGTTATTCTCATAGCCTGATGAGAAGACTCCCAGTTTAGCTAGTACCGGATAACCCATGATTGTTCCTGATCCCAGAAATTCCCTGAAGAAAGCAACAATTATCAGTATCAGTCCATATCCTGCACCATTACCAAGACCGTCAATAAACGAAGGCCATGGTTTATTTGCCATTGCAAAAGCTTCGAGCCGGCCCATAATAATACAGTTCGTAATTATGAGTCCGACAAAGACAGAAAGTTGCTTGCTTACATCAAAGGCATAGGCTTTCAGAAACTGGTCCACAAGAATTACAAGTGTCGCTATAACAACAAGTTGAACAATAATCCTGATCCTTTCAGGTATGTATTTTCTCAATGCTGCTATGACCACATTGGAAATTGCTATCACGATGGTGACCGACAATGCCATAACGAGAGCAGGTTTTAGCTTAACTGTTACTGCAAGGGCAGAACAAATACCCAGAACCTGTATGGTGATGGGATTGTTTTTACCGATCGGATCGGTAAAGAGTTTAATATTTTTTGCCGATAATAACGGTTCTCTTTCCTGATTGCTCATATCTTAATTTCTGTTTTTTAGTAAATAATCATTGTACTTAACCAGGCAGTCGGATAACATTTTCTCCAGACCTTTGCTCGTGATTGTTCCGCCTGAAATGGCATCAACACCGTAAAGATCTTCAGGTGCGGCACCTCCTTTAATAACATTGACTGATATAAATTTTCCTTCGTCAAACAATTTTTTACCCTGAAACATGCTCTCAAATTTAGTCGTGTTAATCTCAGCTCCGAGGCCGGGAGTTTCTCCCTTATGATCGAAGTTAACACCATAAATGGTATTCATATCAGATCTCAGTGATATATAACCGTAGATCGGACCCCAGAGACCTTTTCCTTCGACCGGCAGTATAATTACTTTCTCACCGTCATCGGGTGTTGCTCTGAAAACGGGAAGAGACTGCTGATCAAAAGGCTTTTTCTGTTCGTTTTTAAGCACCACATTAAAAGCATCAATACCTTCAACCTGCTCACCTTTATAATTCAGCACAAAACTTCCCTTAATATATTTATCATAAAGTTCCACAGAGTTCTGGCGTGTGGCGGGTACACCTATCGATTCAAGCATGCTCCTTTTCTTTTCAATCTCAAGGTTCTTTGCCTGTCGGGGCTGGAGTATTGTAGCGGCAAGCGATAGTAAAACAGCCACGATAATCACCATTACCGATGAGAAAATAAATATATATCTGTTACTGAAGTGTTTCATTTTACACTGTTATTTATTGCAACTTTAGCTCGCTGAAGTCTGCGTTTGATACTCGACTGAATGACGAAATGATCGATCAGGGGGGCAAAAGCGTTCATCAGCAGGATGGCAAGCATTACGCCCTCAGGATAAGCAGGATTAAGGATTCTGAAAATAATCGACACCATCCCGATCAGTAATCCGTAGATCCATTTCCCTTTTTCAGTCTGTGTACCTGATACAGGATCGGTCGCCATAAACACAGCACCGAATGCAAAACCACCCATAACAAAATGGTAATAAAATGGCAGCTCCATAAAAGTATTGGCTGAGAATGCATTCAGAAGGAGGCCCATTATAAGTCCGCCGGCAAAAACACTTACAATAATTTTCCAGCTTCCCACACCTGTCATTATCAGGATGGCTGCACCAAGAAGTATTGCCAGGGTTGATGTCTCACCAACCGACCCCGGAATTGTACCGATAAACATTTCCATGAAAGAAGGGAGTCCTGTTGTATCACCTGCAGCACATAGCGAGAGCGGGGTAGCACCGGAAAAGCCATCCACGATATTTTGTCCTTTTGCCAGACCCTCGGTCCATACTTTATCCCCTGTCATCCAGGCGGGATAGCTGAAAAACAGGAAGGCTCTAGCCAGAAGAGCAGGATTAAATACATTCATTCCGGTACCCCCAAAAACCTCTTTCCCTAATATCACTGCAAAAGCTGTTGCAAGTGCCAGCATCCACAATGGTATATCTATTGGCATTATCAATGGAATAAGCATTCCTGTTACCAGAAAGCCCTCATTTATTTCATGACCACGAATTTGGGCTGCAATAAATTCGATGC
>Ga0307379_10008550_pt1 | contig 13784 bp, 10 predicted proteins | sample UN2MG_FD_202237 | JGI IMG/M metagenome (GOLD analysis project Ga0307379, IMG submission 202237) | Soil microbial communities from Risofladan, Vaasa, Finland - UN-2 | ecosystem: Environmental > Terrestrial > Soil > Coastal area > Acid sulfate soil | place: Finland: Risofladan, Vaasa | collected...
GCGCGCAGCCGTAACAACCGCTCACGTGCGTTTCCTATACCGTGCACCATCAACGGAAGGGTTAGAATTTGCTTAATCGTTCGCTTAGGATTCAGTGATGAGCCCGGATCTTGAAACACAATTCGCAGATCACCCTTAAGTGATTTAGATCGTTTCGTAAACGATGAAGCAATTTTTTTGCCTTTAAATAGGATATTTCCTCCAGTTGGTTGATGGATTCCCATGATGCATTGTGCGGTAGTAGTCTTTCCTGAACCTGATTCACCAACTAGCCCAAGTATGTCCCGTCTCTCCATTGAAAAGGTGATATCGTCGACCGCTCTGACTACACCGTTCTTTGTTGGAAAGTATTGCAGCAAGTGTTCAACATGCAGAATGATCTCTGACATCGATATCAGCTCCGATAAAGATAGCAGGCCACGAAGTGATCTTCGCCAAACTTATAGGAAGGAGGGGGCTCACTCTTACACACTTCCATTGCATGCTCACAACGAGGATGGAACCTGCATCCAGATGGAGGATCAAGATAGCTCGGAATTCTCCCAGGAATCCCGTCACTAATGCCTTCCGCTGTCAGTTTGGGAACACTGCGCATTAATCCTCGAGTATATGGGTGGCATGGTTCTGCCAACAGCGTCCTTGTTTCGCCCACCTCCACTATCGACCCCGCGTACATCACGTAAACTCGTTGTGTGAGATCTCGTACCACCCCCATCGAGTGTGTAATCATTAGAACGGACGCATCTCTCTCTTCTACGAGTTCATCGAGCTTTCGCAAGATCTGATCTTGTATCGTCACATCAAGGTTAGTAGTCGGCTCGTCAGCGAGCATCAGCCGAGCATCAGTCACCAGCGCCTCGGCGATGCAAACCCGCTGACGCATCCCACCGGAAAGCTGGACGGGATAGTTGGTCATGATCCGTTCGGGGTCGGGCATTCCCGTCTCGCGGAGCGCTTCGACGCACTGCGTGTTCACCTCGCGGCGTGATAGCCGGCTCCCGCCGCCGAGCGCGGAATCTTTCACGATGTCCCGCAGTTGCGTACCGATCTTGAATACCGGATTGAGAGATTGCAGCGGATCCTGAAAGATGGCGGTCATCTCGTGACGCCGGAGCGCTTGCATCTGTCGTCGCTTCATCGCGAGGACATCACGGCCGCGGTAGAGGATCTTGCCCCCCGTGATCTTCGCCGGAGGCATGGGAAGGACCCGCAAGATCGACTTGACTGTCGTCGTCTTTCCGCACCCCGTTTCGCCGACAAGTCCGACGCGCTCCCCTCCGTTGACGTCAAGGCAGACACCGTTCAACACCTTGAGGTCGCCCTCGAAGATACGGAATCCGACGTACAACTCCCGCACAGCGAGTAGGTGATCCATCCCGCTACATCTCCTCGACGGAGAACACGTCTCGGAGTCCGTCTCCAACGAGGTTGAATGCAAGAATAACAACAACAATTGCGAGTGCTGGAAAGATCGTTCCCCACCACTCGCCCGGAAGACGCTTCGCGCCCTCTGCTACCATTGTTCCCAGCCCTGGCTTCGGCGGCTGAACCCCAAGCCCGATGAAGCTGAGCGTCGCCGCCAGGAGGATGACGATCCCCATATCGAGCGTCATCTTCGTCATCACCGGGGCGAGGCAGTTGGGTAAGATCTCCTTGAACATGATGTGCACCTTGCTCGCGCCGGTGAGTTCCGCCTCGCGTACGAAATACTCGCTACGAAGCGACGACGCAAGAGCGAACACCAACCGTGAGTACCAAGGCCACCACACAAGAGCAATTGCCATCATCTGATTCGTCAGATTCGGCGTGAGCATCGCGGTGATTGCCAGGGCAAGGACCAGCGGCGGTACGGCGAGAAAGACGTCTGTGATCCGCATGATCACCGATTCGATCCACGTTCCTTGGTGATACCCTGCGATCAGTCCCAGAATGACCCCTGGCGCGACACCGAGACTTAGAACAACTATACCGATCAGCAGCGAGAATCGATATCCGAAGATCACCCGGCTAAAGATGTCGCGCCCAACGCGGTCCGTTCCGAAAAAATGCTCTAGGCTCGGCGGTTTGCCCGCATCTCGGAAGTTCGTGTACGCCTTTGCGTGCTTGGGATACGGCGTGATGTACGGAGCGAGGATCGCCGCGAGCACAATGAGGCCCAAAACCACCAACCCGATGACGGAGAGCGAATTGCGCGAGAATTTGTACCATCCTCGTGACAGCCCGCGTCGCCTCAGCGCCAGAGTCGCCATCCAGTCAGCACGCCGCTGTTCCAATCTCATCTAGCCACCTCCTCGGCGCAAGCGCACCGTCGGATCGAGCCCCATGATAATGATGTCGATAAGCAGGTTCACCAAGGCGAACGTCAACCCGATGACAAGCACCACCGCAACGATCGCGTTCAGATCTTTGTTAAGCATCGCCGTCACGGCGTATCGCGAGAATCCGGGCCACATATAGACTATCTCGACCAAGAACGCATTGGACATCAAGAACGCAAAGTCCAACCCCATCACTGTCACCGTTGGGATGATCGACGGCTTGAGCAGGTACTTGAACATTATCCGCGACGTGCGAATCCCGTGGACCTTGTGGATCGTGATATAGTCTTTCTGCATGTTCTCGACAATCGATGTTCGTGTGATGCGGCCTTCTTGAGCGATGTGGATGACCGCGAGACTGATTGCCGGGAGAATCAGGTGCTTGAGCGCTGTGAGCGCAAGATCTGGTCGGCCCGCCAACAAGCTATCAACAATCATGAATCCCGTGATCGTTCTTGGGGGTGTCATCATGATCGGTAGCCGCCCGACGCCAGGCGCCAGTTTCAGCACTTGGCTGAAGATGAACAGCAAGAAGATCGCCACAACGAACGAGGGCATCGCGATCCCGAGGTACGAGACAAGGCGCGATAGACCATCGAACCAGGAATTTCGGAAGTAGCCGGCGAGAACGCCGGTGACCTGCCCGACGATTGCAGAGATCAGTGTCGCAAACAGGATGAGCTCAAATGTCGCAGGGATGTATTGGATCAGATCCGTGGTGACCGGCCGATGGGTGTACGACGATCTCCCTAGATCCCCTCGTAGCAGGTTTCGCAGCCAGTAATAGTACTGGACCTGAAACGGGTCGTTGAGATGCATCTCCTCTCGCATCGATTTCACCTGCTCCTCGGTTGCCAGAAACCCCAGCGCGGCGCGTGCCGGGTCCCCCGGCATGACACGAGCAATGAAGAAGATCAACAATGACAGTCCGAAAAGAACGAATAGCGACTGAAACAACCGCTTGCCAATGAATGTTAGCATATTCCTCCCGAGCCCATTGTTTAATCATGAGGAGCGGACTCGGTGAGTCCGCTCCTCGTTTTTCTGCCTCTTACTCTCAGCGCAGCTTCTCCTTGAGTGTGAGGTTGATCCGCCACATGTGCATGTTCTCGCTCGGGCCAATGAAGACGATTGTCTCGCTTGGGCCGACGATGTACGCCTGGTGGGCAAAGAGCGTGGGCTTCTGATACGGGTAGAAGGCCAGCGCGTGCTCGGCGATCAGCGGCTGCACTTGCTCGTAGAGCGCCAGCCGTTTCACGGGGTCGGGCTCCGCCCGCGTAGCGTCGAGAAGCTCGATGATCTCGGGATCTTCAAAGTACCAGTGGGCCTCGAAGATCCATCCCAGGCCGTTAGGAGCGAACATGGAGTAGGTGTAGTAGTCTTGCGTCGGGGTGGCCTGCGGGCCGAAGAGGAAGATGGTCATGTTCGGCGTCGATTCCGGCGAAGAGCACTCCGCTGAGTACTGCGGCCACGGCGGACCGGCAACCTCGACCGTCACGCCGAGCTGCGCCATGTCGGCCTGAAGTTGCAAGCCGATGTCTTCTTCGAAATCGAGACCACCGCAGAAGTGGAAGACGATCTTCACGTCACCCAGGTTGTTGGCGTACTTGGAGAGTGCAAGTTCCTGCCGCGCCCTCTCCAGATTCTGCACGCGAGGCTGTGGCTCAATCGGCACGTAGCCTGGCATATTCGGCAGGAACATCCCCGTCTCCCCGTTGCCGAATTCCTCCCAAGGTCCGACGATCCCTTCGTAGTCGAAGGCGTAGAGGATGGCCTTCCGGAAGTGCTCGTCGTCGGTCGGCGCCGCCTTCGAGTTCATCCACACTGTTACGTTCTGAGCCCACACGCTCGCGAGCCCAAGATTCGCGGCGTCTTTGATCTGCTGCAACTGTGGTAGCGTCCAGCCGCCGTTTATTTCAAGGTCCAGGTCGCCGCTTTTGAGGAGTGCCATCAGCGTGGTATAGTCGGTCTCCATGATGAATATGAGACGCTCGATGGGCACTTCGTCCGGCCCCCAACCCTCGTTGCTCCAGCCTTGGAAGTAGTCGACAAACCGCGTCGCGTCCAAGCGCTGGCCCGGGATATGGCTTGTCATCATGTAAGGGCCGGTTCCTGCATCATGCGCAGTTAGCCAGTCCTCACCGTAGTCCCCAAACTCTCCGTAGTTGCCAGGCGTTTTGATGTTCGCCAGCACGAGATCTTTCTCTACGGGGAAGAATAATGCCAGTGTATCGGGGAAAATGACGCTGGGCTTGTCCAGGAAAAAGTCGACAGTGTACCGATCGACAACGGTCGTGGTCACCTGGCCCAATGGCCCCGAGTTGCCTCTTTCCATGCCAATAAACCTGGTCATGGAAAAGGCGACATCCTCGGCGGTCAGCTCGTTCCCGGAGTGGAACTTCACGCCCTGCCGCAGCGTGAACCGCCAATGAGTGAAATCACCGTCGACCACGTCCCAGCTTGTGGCCAGGTGGGGGCGAACTCCCCCTTCGGGCGCGGGGTAGACCAGCGGGCTATACAGGTTGTACATAGCCTCCGTATCGTACCAGTCAGAAGCCGTCGCCGGATCCGCCGTGATGACAGGCTGTCCGTTGATGACTGCAACGTTATCGGCCGCTCCTATTGCTAACAAGCTAACTAGACTCATCGCGACAATCGCGAAAGTAAGACACCGCACACCTTTGATCTTCATACTGCATCACCTCGTTACATTCCCTAGGTTGAGTAGTTCTTCACACGCCGCTTTTTCCCTCTTTGCATCACCTCCCAGATAGAAGTGAAGAGACGGTTTTTGTTGCCACAAGAATCTCTGCAGGTCTCTATCCCATGACTTTATGGTCACGGATCCTTCTTATCGAGATCCTCTTCGGTTCCTTTGTGCTGCCCCTCGTCCAGAATAATCCCTATACGTCTCCCCTTAGTCATTCCTTCCTTGGATCAGTTTGTTTTGTTACAGTCGTAACAGTGATCTGTTCGATTCCCCGCTGCCAGATCCGAATCCCTATCTCCTCGATATGCTTCCATTGCTCTGCCGAGATTCGCGCGAAGACGTTAACTGGCAGGTACCCACGGTGATCTCTGGTTACCTCAGCGCCATAATAGATGCCGACTGCCTGGGCCGCGTTCGTTCCCTTCTCCCATTCCTTCCAATAGATCACATCACCGGTGTTGACGGTCGTTGTGTCGTTCTCCCGAGCTATGGACAGGTCAGTTGAAACGGGAAAATTGACCTCTCGCCCCGACCAACGTGAATGGCAGACCTTCGCTTCGATGGGGAGCGCATCCAGGATTGCCCGCACGGTACGCGAGGCTTTGTCCACCAACAAATCAGCGATAAGCTCACCTCCTCGCTCAAACTGGAATCTTATTTGTTGCGTAGCCATTTGTAGTTACGTCCTTCCCCGCATCTCTTGTCGCAACGCAGCTGTAGCAGACTCGTCAATCACCATCTCCGGTGTGCGGATGACTACTCCGTAGTCCTGCTCAGCATTAGTCAGTGAGACGTACTCATTGATCACATCCTCCAACACGCGCTTTGGATCACGATCGAGAGGATTACCGTAGCCACCGCCGCCGCCGCCCTGAAAACTTACACTTTCTCCTTTTTCCAGGGGAAGATTAGAGATTTTTCGCCAGCGCTCTGTTCCTCCGCCATTTCTCTTCACCACTGTTATGTTTGTTTTCCCTGGTTTGCCCCCGAATATGCCCCATGGAGGTGTGTACTTGACACGATCAGCAGTCACCGTCATACCCGCGTCGTGAGCTAGGCGATAATCCCGCCTCACCCCTAAACCGCCGCGGAATTTGCCTGGCCCTCCCGAGTCCTGAATAAGCTCAAATCGCTCAACATGCCACGGATAGCGAACCTCGATTACCTCTGCTGGCACGTTACGGGTGTCGCCAAGCGTCATCGAGAACAGGGCGCAGGCGCCATCCTCAGTCGGTTTCCCTCCGTACCCACCAGCGTCGGCCTCAGAACACACATAGTACTTGTCCAATTTAGGGTCAATTCCATAAATGAAGTTGGCCATCGAGTCACCGAAGTGTCCTCCGCGGACCTGGTCTGGGATCGCTGGGGCCAGCGCCTTAAGGAACAGATCGGGGATAGTCGTGGATGGGGTTGGCCACATTGCACACGCCGCCGGAAACCTGGGTTTAAGGAAACTCCCCTCCGGTATGATGATCTTTAGCGCCCGAAAGAATCCCTCGTTGCTTGGCAGATGGGGTGTAGTAACGATCTTGAACGCGTACCGTGCCGCAGAAATCGTCGATGGCTCTGGAGTATTCATTGGACCGCGATTCTGCGGCCCAGTACCAGTGAAATCGGCAATCATCTCGTCACCCTTGACGGTAATCGTGAGTTTGAGAGGTAACTTCTCATCAAGCGGAGCATCGTCATTCCCATCGCCATCGAGAATCGCCTCGGCAGTATACGTTCCGTCCGGTATTCGCCGAACGGCCGCACGTGCTATGCGTTCTCCTTGTTGTAGGATCTCGTCAAAAGCATTGAGCGTCATCTTGAGCCCAAACTGCTCGATGACATCGAGGATGCGTTGGCTCCCCTTACGCACTGCGGCGACCATTGCGCGGATGTCGCCTAGGACGGCATCGGGAACGCGTGTATTGTTCTTGATCAACCGAAAGACATCCTCATTTGGAACGCCCTCGACCAAGAGTTTCACTGGTGGGAGCCGGAATCCTTCCTGGAACACTTCGGTGGTATTGCTATACCACCCGCCAGGGTAGATTCCCCCCATGTCTGGAACATGGCCACGAAATGCCGCCCAACCACGGATCTCTCCCTCGTAGAACGTCGGACACAGCGTTACTAGGTCTGGACAGTGGGTCCCGCCGCCGTTATACGGATCGTTGCAGAGGATCACATCACCAGGGCGCAGGTTTCCTCGTCCGATCGTATCATACGTTGACTTAACAGCATAACCTAGGTTGGCAAGAAAGATCGGCAATCCAGGTGTTTCGGCGATTAGGTTTGCCTCGCTGTCCAAGACGCCGCAGCTAAAATCGACAACCTCATAGAGAATTGGGCTGTAAGCAGCGTGTTCGATCGTTCGTCGAATATCTCGACTGGCTGCAATCAGTCTATTTCTGATAACCTCTATTGTTACTGGATCTATCCTCATTTCCCCTCCTTGTCTAGGGAGATGATAAGATTCCCGTATTCATCAACTCGACATGTCTGTCCCACTTCAACAACGGTGGTCGCAGTGATCTCTTCGATCACCGTAGGTCCGGAAATAACATTTCCGGCTAGCAACTTGTCGCGATGATAGATGGAGAACGGGATATACTTTCCATTCCCCACGTACACATTGCGCTTCTTAAGCTGTGCCTCTGGCGGTGGAGTTTCATCACCTACAGGAATTCGTTCAAGAACAGGTTTAGTTACCTCGCCAATTCCTATTACCTTTAGCGAGACGATCTCTTTCGGCTCGACAGGGGCATTATGCCCATAGATTCGGAGATGCAGATCATCGAATGCCTTAGCAATCATGGGTTTATCCGTTTCGGCAATCGGCGCAGAGATGTCGACGGCGAGGGTATGTTCCTGTCCTACATACCGAAGGTCAAGTTCGTACGAAATTGCAATTTCAGAATCGCCGATGTTTTCCTTGATGAAGATGCCCTTAACACGAGCCTCTAAAGCATCGAGCATTCTATGTATGACTGCCACATCTGCTTTATCCAATTCCACAATGTAGGTTTGCCCAAGATCGTGTCGGAGATCAGCCATCAACATCCCCCATGCAGAGAACACTCCCGAATGAGGAGGAATAATCAGCGTTGGTATTCTCAGCTCTTTGGCAATTTCTGCTGCATGGATCGGTCCAGCACCGCCAAATGCCACCATTGCGAATTCCCTCGGATCATATCCGCGTTTTATTGTCATCGACTGAAGAAGGCCCGACATGTTTGTGTTGACGATCTTTACAATTCCCAACGCGGCTTCATCAACACTGAGGTCAAAGTGATCAGCGACCTTCTTGATCGCGTCGTGCCCGAGTTTCGGAGAGATCTCCATTTCACCGCCCAAGAAGTACTCGGGGTCTAAGATGCCAAGCTGAAGGTTGGCATCGGTCACTGTCGGATCCTCTCCGCCGCGCATATAGCAAGCTGGGCCAGGTACTGCACCAGCACTCTGTGGCCCGACATGCATCGCTCCTCCTTCATCGATCCACGCTATACTCCCTCCCCCTGCCCCAATTTCGCGCAGATCAACAACCGGCAGCAGAATCGGCCGTTCCTCGACAAGGTACTGATCGGCTGTCTCGGGAAGACCACCGGTAATGATTGACGTCTTGGCGGTAGTGCCCCCCATATCATAGGAGATCACATTTTCATATCCAATCATCTTAGCCAACTGCGCGGCGCCGATTGCGCCACCAGCAGGTCCCGATTCCACCATAGCAATCGGTATATCACGTGCCACAGAAGCAGCCATCACCCCACCATTAGACTGCATGATCTGTAGAACTTGCTGAAATTCGCGTTCTCTTAGCTCTTTCTCCATGCTATCTAGGTAGTGACGGACAACTGGCATTACGTATGCATTTTGAGCTGTGGTGCTTGTTCGCTCGTATTCATAGTACTTGCGGGTGATCAGATGGGATACTGAGATAGTCGCCTGAGGAAGCCGGGCACGCAGAAACTCTCCGATCTTGATTTCGTGCTGAGGATTAGCATACGAGTTCAACAAACAAACGGCTACTGATTCGACTTTTTCCCGAATTAGAAACTCAAGTACCGATTCGAGATCGTCCATCGAAAGCGGCTCAACTACTTCCCCCCTTGCATTGATTCGTTCACCAACTTCCAGACGTAGGTACCTCGGGACAATAGGACGTGGCTTACTGTATAGCGCATCGTACATCTCCGTTCGGTTACTGCGCCCGATTTCCAGTACATCTCGAAATCCTTTCGTTGTAATGAGAGCGGTACGCGCGCCTTTTCCTTCAATCAACGCATTAATGACTACAGTCGTCCCATGTGACAAGAAAGATGCATCTCGCAACGGCACATCGAATTTTTCAATAACCTCAATTGTTCCTATTGCTGGATTGCGAGGTGTAGACGATACCTTGGTGATCCTAACCCGGCCGGTCTGTTCGTCTAGAACCACACCGTCAGTGAAGGTCCCTCCCACATCCGTACTCAGTCTGTACATCGATGCCTCCCACTAATTGTTTTCTTTTTCTTTAAATTGCTGTGAGTGTGTTTAATGCTTTCATCGCTCGATACATCAACCCCCTTGTTTCACTTCTGACTCGGTCAATGCCCCTGCCCCCAACTGAACTAGTAGAAGCTTGACACCAACATCACCCTCAATAGCGTAGCTATGCGGAGTAGTTGCTGGAAAGTGATAGGAGTCTCCATGACCCAACACATATGACTCCTCATCGATCATCAAGCGAATCTTCCCTTCCAACAGATACCCAAACTCCTCTCCAACGTAGGAGCGTCGAGCTTCGTGGTATGCAGGAGGGATCTCAACGATGAAAATCTGGAGTTGCTCCTCTGGCAGGGAACCACTCAAGAACCGATAGCTCACCGAATTCTCGGAGAATCGGACATGAGGTTCCGAGTTGTTGGCTCCGGGGAGAGCCGTTCGAAGATCGGCCGTTGTGGGGTAGCGTTCGGACCCCTTTGCTCCTAGCAGGGTGAGCGCCCGAGCAAGCCCGGCTCGCTGCACCCAAAGGATCCTAGCACCTCTGTCCTCGCTTACGTCGATTGTATGTGGCATTGTCCCCATCAGGTGAAAGCTATCACCGGTAACGAGCTCGTGTTTGTCGTCGACGATCATGAGCTGCAAGTGGCCCTCGAGTACATATCCAAATTCCTCTCCCTCGTGGATAGGGCGATCAACGTGGCAACCAGGAGACATCTCGCTAATGAACGCTTCAAAGTGTCGACCAGGAAAGCTGCTGCTGAGAAAGCGGTATTTCATTGAGGTATTCGAGAGACTTACATAGGAACGGTCATCTCCTTTGGTAATCTCGATCGGCCGTGGGTCAGCAAAAAACGCCTTCCCAGGACCATTTGACACGATGAGCATATCAGCAACTGGAATATCGAGTGCTTGACAAATGGCGCGCAGCGAAGGAATGGAAAAAGAAGATAAACCACGTTCAATCTGTGAGAGAAATCCAACTGACAAACCACTTTCTTGCGACAGGGTACGCAAGGTCATACCTCCCTGGCGGCGAAGGTATCGGATTTTACGACCAATCTGTCCCGATTGTTCACTCTCCATAAACCAATTATAGGAACACAGTGAACAAGAGTCAAGCAAGAGTGAACATCGTTCACTCTTCATACAGATCGGTGTGACGCTGGCAAGATTCGCCGCTTATCAAATTACGCAAGGACGGGAATTCTGCTGCTAAAACAGGACAAAAGCATCATGGTGCTACTAAATCTATGAATCTACCCGTTCCAGGCTGAAGCCGGAGGGGAATGGGTCATCCTCAGTCAGGACGAGGGAGCCGATCGCGGTTACGTATGCCGATCCCGTTATCTCTGGGATGATTCCGGTGACGTTTCCCACAGTTGTCTCTGCTACGATCCTTCCCATGAACTCCGTGCCCAGGATGCTCCGATAGTGATAGTCCTTTCCTGTAGTAAGTTTTCCCATCGCGTGCAGGAAGGCCATCTTGGCGCATGTCCCCGTTCCGCACGGTGAACGATCGACCTGTCTGTCTCCGAAAATGACCACATTCCTGTCTGGATCGCTCGCCTCGTAGAACTCGACAAGATCGATCGTCAGCGGCGCGCCCGTCTCAGGGTGATGTACCCTGGCCTGCTGGTTTACCCAGGTGCGAATCGCCATCCCGGTTTCGACAAGTTCGGGCAGGTGATGCCTGTCGATTTGCAGCCCGACCGATGCTGCATCGACCAGTGCAAACAGATTCCCACCGTAGGAAAGATGCACCGAGATCCCATTCCAGTCCAACGTTTGCAGATAGAACGAAGGGACGTTTTGGAAGGTAACACTCTTCACCTCCCCGCTCGTACGTTCTGCGCGGCAGCGGATAAGCCCGGCTGGGGTATCGAGCACGATTCCATCCTGCTCGACCTGTCCAAGAGAGACAAGAGCGGTCACAACTCCGATCGTCCCATGTCCACACATGGCAAGTGTTCCGCTGTTGTCCAGATAGATCACTCCAAAATCCGCTTGCGAATTTGCTGGAGGGGTGACTATCGCCCCGAACATGTCGTGGTGGCCGCGTGGTTCATCGAGGAGGAATCCGCGTAGGCTTGCGCCGGCTGTTTCTAACCAGTGGCGCCGATCGATCATGCTTTCGCCCGGAATGCGCGGAAGACCGCCCGTGACGACACGCGTCGGCTCTCCGGCGGTGTGCGTATCCACGATCTGTACAAAGCGACGCAGTTTCAACCTCGTTTCTCCATCAATTCCTCCACGGGAATATAGTCGTGCGGGTATCCGAAGTAACGCGGTCCGAATGTCGCTATTCCGCGCTGCGTCCTCATCCGCTCGTGTGCTGGGATGAGGAGAACGGCGCCGCGGTATCCGTAGCGTACGATATCGGTACGGATCGGTTCACCCGTTGCCGGATCGAGAATGCAGATCAGATCAGGTGGCATGCAACGAACGTCTCCATCGATCTCTATCGTCAGCCACTCGTTCTGGAATCCGATGGCGGCCGTATGGCCCTTGAAGTCATCGATTCCCTCCATGGTGATCCGCCCGAGGGAGAAGCCCTTCGTCTTTTCGGCACCGAATTCGCGGTTGATATCAATGATCTTCCCCTCAAAGGCACGGTACCCCCCGGTCAACTTCAGAGCCTCAGCGAGGGGATTCAGGTGCTTTGCGCGCGCGTTGAAGATGCTCTTCCCCAGATCCCAAGCCATGGAAATGGAATGAAGGATTGCTGAGTCCTTGAGCTGTCGTCCTGTCATTGGATACCCGGCGATCCACGATATCCCTCCGTAGGCCATCGCTGCGTTGCGGATGATCCGTTCGGTCATCATCGCGTCGGAGGCGTCGCAGATCGTCACATGCCCCTTCTCGTCCGCGGCAGCCGTCGGCGAGGGGGAGACACCATGTGTGTAGAACGATGTCATCTGCAGCTCGGGGAATGCACGCCCCATTCCATCGGCATCGATCACGGGAACGCCGACCGCCCCAGCTACCGCCATCGGGACCGGCGTGTTTACCCCACCTGCCTCCGGCGGGATGACGGCCTGAATCGACTGTCCCATATACCGACGAAGGGCGTCGTAGCACCAGAAGAGCTCCTGTCCGTTCGGGGGCTTTTCCGTCAGAACCAGTGCTGCTCCCAGGCAACCGGCGATCGTTGCTAGGGCATCATCGGGCATTGCCTCAGGATCTATGAGGAGGATCTCATGCCCTTGCTCGACCACGTTGTACGCCCACAGGAGGCCGATTTCAGGATCTCCTCCGCCGCCGGTGGCAAGGATCGATGCCCCGAGGGTAATCTCCGCGAGAGCCTGTTTGTCGATTACCCGAAACTCTTCTACCCCCCAATCATCAAGGATGTCTCTTACTCCCACTGTTCACTCCTTTTCTTGCGTTAGTCCTCGCGGGGCGCTTGTTAGAAGTTCGCACCCGGAATCAGTGACAACGACCATGTCCTCCACCCGTGCCGCGCCCACGCCAGGTACGTAGACTCCCGGTTCCACGGTCACAACCATTCCGGGCTCAAGTATCACATTGACCCCACGGTCAATAATCGGAGCCTCGTGCGACGAGAGGCCGACGCCATGTCCGGTAAGGTGCGGAAAGAACTTTCCGTAACCTGCGTCTTCGATAACGGTGCGTGCCGCGGAATCGACATCGGATGCTGCCACTCCCGGGTGAATGGCCTCGATCGCTGCCTGCTGCGCTTCGCGGGCGACGCGGAAGATCTCGCGCTGCTGTGGAGAGATTCCTCGGATCGCAAACGTACGCGTGATATCCGAGCAGTAGCCCTCATAGATCGCCCCCATGTCCAGAAGTGCCATCTCTCCCTCTCTCAGTATCTTTTGTGATGAGATCCGTTGGGGCAGCCAAGCATTCTCACCGGACATGAAGAACGGTTCAAACGATGATCCCTCGGCGTCTTCCTTCTTCATGAGGTATTCCGCCCACGCGGACAGCTCGGATTCACGCATGCCAGGCCGAACTGCTCCCTGTACCTTTTCCATGGCATGGCTGGCGATGTTCGCTGCTTGCCGAAGGTTGTCGATTTCCTGTCGTGACTTGATCATGCGTAGCTTTGCGGAAAGCGGGCGCACATCGACAAGCTCACAGTGCTCCCCGGCCAGCTTGTTCAGATACTCAGCCTGCGCCAGGCTAAGGGTATCCTTCTCTACACCGATGTGCCGCACGGGAGCGGATAGCAGCGGCTGCAATGCGTCCAGGTAATTGGGAGTATCCTCCGGAAAAGGAATGATTCGGTCGATCCAGCAATTCCGTTCTGCCCGGTT
>Ga0307379_10008552_pt1 | contig 13783 bp, 10 predicted proteins | sample UN2MG_FD_202237 | JGI IMG/M metagenome (GOLD analysis project Ga0307379, IMG submission 202237) | Soil microbial communities from Risofladan, Vaasa, Finland - UN-2 | ecosystem: Environmental > Terrestrial > Soil > Coastal area > Acid sulfate soil | place: Finland: Risofladan, Vaasa | collected...
GGTACTCTACATTGTTTCAATGTAGGTGATAGCAGAGCCTATGTAATAAATGAAACTTTGAATGACATTAAGCAAATAACTAAAGATCATTCAGTTGTTCAGGATCTCATAGATGAAGGAAAGATCTCAAGAGAAGATGCAAGAGGTCATCCAAAAAGTAATATAATCACAAGGGTTTTAGGCCATCCATCAGGTATGAACGTAGATTATTTTCATCAAAACCTTTACTCTGATGACATTTTACTATTTTGCTGTGATGGTTTAACTGATATGGTGAGTGACGATATAATTAAAGAAATTGTTCTTAATAAAAAGGAATCATTAAAAGAAATTGCAAAAGATTTAGTAAATGAAGCAAATGTAAATGGGGGGGCGGATAATATCTCAGGGATATTAGTAAAACCGTCCCAAGATCTACTCTCAAAACATGGAATAATCTCAGATACTGTAATAAAAAAGCATAGAAAAAAGATGAATATGGATGTGTGAAGATGGGAATATTTGATTTGGTATTTGGTTTTTTAAAACCAAACATAAGGAGTATGAAGAAGAAGGGAGATGTTAAAGGTTTGATCAAAGCTCTTAGACACAAGGATATCAATGTTCAACAGAAAGCATTAAAAGCTCTTGTTGAGATAGGTTCGCCAGCAGTAGACCCACTCATTCAGTTTTTAAATGATGAAAGCAAGATTATTCGAGTTTATTCATTAATTGCTCTTGGTAAGATAGGTGATGTAAGGGCAGTAAAACCCCTAATTCAAGCTTTAGAAGATAAAGATAGCGATGTTCGAGGGCTGGCAACAGAATCTCTTGGAGAAATAGGTGATGTAAGGGCAGTAGAACATATTATTGGAATTTTGGAAAATGAAGGGAATAATTCAGTTGGATGGAAAGCAGCAATTGCTCTTTGTAGAATAAAAGGTAAAAAAGGGGCGGATATCATAATTAATTGGTTATTTGAAAACCCATTTGAAGATCCGAAATTAAGAACTTTTTTCAGTGGTCAAGGTGCTATATTTGAGTCCGTGATGTTAAAGCTGGGACTGTTGGACTTAGCTCCTGACACTAATAGCTACGATACAATAAAAAATTTCTTTGAAGATTATGGAGAATTGATTCTAAAATCAGCCAGTTATGGTTATGAGGGAAAGAAAATAGGTAAAGAATGGTATGAATTTCATCCTTATTTGGATGAAAGTGATGATGCAATCCAAAGATTGTGCAAGCTCCGTACGCCAATATCTGATAATATTCTACACAAAATAGCACAGAAAAAAGATATTGAAGTACCTGATCGCTACAAAGCGTTTTCGCAGTTCCTTATAGGTGTGTACGTAAATTTAGAGCCTTTACGCTTTGAGCATCAGCGAAAAATGGCGAAAGTTGAGCTTGAATGGAGGGGGAATCCTCCATACGATTCTTTGCCATATCCCAAAGATGAGGCATGGAGAATAATAGATGAAGATTTGATGACTGATATAATGAGTTTAAATGCCAAAGGACTTTCTTTAATAGATCTTGGAAAACATGAAGAGGCAATAAAGTGCTTTGATAGAGGTTTGTATATAAATCCAAAGCATGCCGAGGCATGGAATAATAAAGGACTTGCGCTCATAAATCTTGGAAAACATGAAGAGGCAATAAAATGTCTTAATAAAGCATTGGAGTTAAATCCACAAATTGAAGATGCATGGATTAATAAAGGAGGTGCACTCATAAATCTCGGAAGTTATGAAGAAGCAATAGAATGCAGCGATAAGGCCTTAGATATAAATTTGGAACGTAGTGAAGCATGGAACTGCAAAGGAACTGCTCTTGTAAGTATTGGGAGAAATAAAGAAGCAATATTATGCTTTAAAAAATTTATAGAGTTGGCCTCTCCACAAGATGCACCCAGTGTTGAAATGATTAAGCAGGCTATTAAACGACTTGAAAGCGGATAAAAAGAAAAATATTATCATATTAGCGGTTTGTGGTTTAGATTTAACAAAAATCAAATAGTTTATATTACAATAAAAAATAGAAGGTAATATAGGATGGCGAAAATTAGAGAGGATTTGATTGGGTCAAAATCGGGCAAACTTAAAATCAAAACAAAAAACAATGTATGTCATATTTCTAAATATTTAACATCTGGAGGAATGGCACAAATATTTTTAGGAAAATATAACGGTCAGAAATGTATTATAAAAACACCTAAAGAGTCCCGAGAGACAAATGAAAGAGAATTTAAACAACAAAACAAATATATTGAAAGAGAATACATTGCTTTATCAAAATTGGAACATCAAAATATAGTCAAATCGCTGGATTTTGGGGCGTATGAAGGAGAAAATTATTTAATTGAAGAGTTTTTAGATGGGCAAACTTTAGAAGGATATCAAGACAACCCCCTCTCTGAAAATGATGCGAAAAAGATTATCCTCCAAATTGCTAAAACTATTGAATTCATGCATACTAATGGTTTCTTATATAGAGATTTATCTCCGGATAATGTGATGGAAAATAAACTGAGTATAAAACTATTCGATTTTGGATTGGCAATAGATGGTTTCAATAATAATAATGAAGATGTTGTGGATGTTAAACGGACAAGAGGTGGACATCCATATTTTTCAGCGTTCGAACAATATAACGAGGGTCTTGCCACTCCCACGGGGGATGTATATTCAATAGGAACCCTATTTTGGTTCTTGCTGACGGGAAAGTGGCCAACAGAATGGGGTGACTTTTCTCCGATGGTTGATGTAGATGTAAGTGAAGCAATCAACGATACAGTACTTATTGCCACAAAAAAAGACTGGAAAGAGAGATATCAAAATGTCGGAGAATTTATATGGGCTGTAGAACATGAGGAACCGCATCCAGAGATATTAAGGGGTGGGGTGATAAATATAGAAGGTATCAATTATCCAATAAGAAAAAAGTACACTATTATGGGAAGAACTGATGAAAACAGTAAGGCGGACATCAATGTCAAGGATCCACACCGATTCATAAGTAGATGTATTCCTTCAATCAGTCCTAGAAGGAAAGGGCATTGCAAGATTATACGTGAAAATGACAGGTATTATTTGGAGGACCTAAATAGTGAAAATGGAACATGGGTGCTATTCGACCAGTCAAAAAAGGAATGGAAAAGAATCGGAAGGGATCTCCCTCCAAGAATAATAATGAACGATGGAGATGTTTTCACATTTGCCTACAGCAAGCCCAAAGGACATTATCTCACATTCACTTTTAGGAACTATGGTAAATAGAAGGAGGATGATGTTATGAAATTATTTGTAGAAAAACTCGATGCAAAGTTGCAGGGAACTAGAAAAGTTGTGATTAAAACGAAGAGGAGAGATCTCTCAGAAGGAGATATTGTAGAGTTAATAAATTCCGCTGATGAAAATAAATCGTGCGGTGCGATCATAAAGAGGATAGAGGATGGAGATGGTCACATCTCCATGGACAAATTTATCCAGAATTATTTGAATCTTGAAGAAGATGACGAGATTGCGGTTGAAGAAATGCGCCCTTCTGAAGCAGAAGTTGTCAAATTGAACGGACTAGAAAAAGTTAAGAACACGGAACGTATCAAGGAAATTGTTGATGAAATCAAGAAAACATTGATTGGAAAACCTATAAATAAAGGACTTGATATCCCGGAATATGGTCGAATAAAACATGTAAAAATCAGTGAAACTACCCCCGATCAGATTGTTATAATCACAGATACGACAAAATTCGAAGTATCTGAAATAAGCGAACCCACTCCCTCTACCCAATCTATTCCACTAAACCTATTTGGGGGTGAAAAGGTTAATGAAATCGTGCCAGTTGAAAAAACTGATATTAATTTCTCAAATGTGGGGGGTTTAGAGGATGTAAAAGAACGTTTCAATAAAGCTATTATTGAACCTCTCAAAAAACCTAAGATATATAAAAAATACGGAACCAAGGCAGGAGGAGGTATATTACTCTATGGACCCCCGGGTTGTGGTAAAACCTTTGTAGTGCGTGCTGCTGCAGGTGAGTGTGGTGTATCTTTTATAACAAAAAAAATTAGTGAAATATTAGGTAAATATGTAGGGGAGAGCGAAAAAAATATAAAAGCAATGTTCGATGCCGCAAAAAAACATGCACCAAGTATCCTGTTCATAGATGAGATTGATGCTATTGGTGGCCGGCGTAGTGATGCCAAAGGTTATGAAAAACAGTTAATCAATTCATTTTTACAAGAATTTGGTGGTTTTGAAGGGATGAAAGAGGCGGTATTAGTTATAGCAGCAACTAATGAGCCGTGGTCTGTTGACCCTGCAATAAGAAGATCCGGTAGATTTTCTACACAGATTCTAGTTCCTAATCCAGATGAAAAAGCCAGAAAACAGATTTTTGAGACTTATACAACTAAACACCCAGATAGAAAAAAAATGATAGCAGAAAATGTTAATATTGATGTTTTAGTAGAAAAAACAGAAGGTTATTCATCGGCAGATATTGAAAAAATCTGTGAAGAAGCTGCTTCGATTCCTAGAGATGAGGAATTAGAAGGCAAACCAGAACGAAAGATAGAAATGCACGATTTTTTAAAAGTTCTATCAGAATGCAAAACATCTCTTATTCCATGGTTTAAACTTGCCAGAAGGCAGATTTATGAAAGCGGTGAACAAGATATATTCGAGGAATTATTGGACATTATTGATAAATACGATGTGAAGAAAAAGGTTAAGCTATTAGATGAAGATACTGGTAGATATATCAGGTGAATAAAACTCAAGTTAAGATGACCCGAAGGAAACAAGAAAAAAGCTGAAAATGGTAGGAGGTAAATAAAATGGGAATATCTGAAAAATTGTCTGGGAAAGAGCCTGTGAGAAAGGGTATCTGCTCTAATTGTGGAAAGATTATACTACCATTTTTCACCCGCAAACACTTTTTCAGCTTCCAGAGAGTGACAGCTTATCCTACTGAAGATATTCCAGATACTTTAGGCGCTAGTTGCCCGTATTGTAGGTCTCTCCTTTGTCATGATTGTAGGTGGACACAAGGAATAAATAAATGTCCTAATTGTGGAAGTGATTCATTGGTATCCATCCCAAAAATAGAAAAAGGATGAAAATGAAGAAGGGGGACATCATGAGAAGAGAAAAAATGCAAAACACAAATAAACAGAATCATATGTTTGACATATTAAAAAATATCTATAGTTCGAATTTTTTGAAGCATTTGGGTTTAGCAATTTTCATAATAGGAATTATTCTGTGCTTACTAGGAGTAATCCAATATTCTCTATTAGGAATAAACTTAGTTTCGCCTCGCGAAGAAATATCCAAAGTCGTTACAAAAGTAGGTATTGGAGTTCCATTAATATTTGCGGGGATGAACATAACTTTAAAGCCGTCAATAAGATCCGTGTATTTAATAGCCCTTGGAATGACGTTATCTTTGGTAGCTGTGGCTATTTTTCAAGCGCATTATGTAGAAAGTTGGTTTTATCCGTTGGTTAATTTCGTTTATCTTACATATATAGTGGGTATTTTGTCGCTGATAGGAGAGCTTTTTATCAACACGACCAAAAATGGAACTGAAATAACAGTTTTAAAAGAGCAGTTGACGGATTTAAGTGACAAATTTAAATTTAAAGCGGAAAAAAAGCCAGATGATGAATTTTCGGCTTTAAAAGGAAAATTGAATCTATATGCTACAAAAATAGGCGAATTACAAGATAATCTACAAGATCTACAACGAGATTTTGAGGATCACGGTTTGCGTGTCCGCGAAGAAAGAAGAGCACATGATAAATTTGTTGATAAATTATTGCAAATCGTTGATGCTTGCGAACCTTTTTTAGAACCCACAATTTCTGAAGAACCAGAGATAGGTGATAAAGCAGTAAAGCGGATTAAATCAATATACAATCGCTTACAGGATATTTTAGAAGCCGAGGGTATCTCAGCAATGGTAGTATCAATTGGTGAGGATTTTGACCCATACAAACATGAAATAGTGGATGGAGGAGATCTATCGGAGAATGTTGTAATAAAGCAAGAAGCGAGAAGAGGGTATATATATGGTTCAACAGTAATAAGAAAAGCGTTAGTATATGTTGAGAACAATAAGAAAATTTATAAAACGGGAAAATATCTGGAAAGTTGATTGTATTTTTTATATAAAATCTATATATCATAATCAAAAAAACCTAAACAGGAGGAAGTTAAAATGAGTGAGATGGTAGTCGGAATCGATCTAGGTACGTGCAACTCGTCGGCAGCGGTTATACAAGGAGGGAGACCGCAGTTAATTGCATTTTCTGGGTCTAGTAGAATTGAGGGAAATTATGTTCTTCCCTCGTATGTTGCATATGATCAAAAAGGTGATGTTGCATATATTGGTGAGGCAGCCCGAGGCCAATCTTTTACAAATCCAAAGAGAACTTTTTACAATATCAAAAGGCTGATAGGGAAAAAATATGAAGACGGGCTAAAGGAAGCGCAGGTGCTCAATCTTTCCTATGATATCGTTAAGGGTGAGGATGGATATGCAAACTTGAAATTGGAAAATAAAACGCTTTATCCCCACGAAGTCACGGCAGAGATTCTACGACAGATCAAAAACGATACTGAAAAAAATTTAAATGAAGTCATCAACCGCGCAGTTATTACCGTGCCTGCCTATTTCGATGATGATAAAAGAAAGTATACACGGAAAGCAGGAGAGGTCGCGGGATTGGAGGTGGTTCATGTACTTGTGGAACCTGCTGCAGCACTACTTACTTACAGCGAAATGGTAGGAATGGAAAAGATGTACCCATATTTGTTTAGTATAAGTTCAGACTTTAAAACCGACCTTGAAGATGAGAGACTATCTCCTGATTTGAGAAAGGCATTTGAGGACAATAATTATCCATTAGCTAGTAATCCGCTAATTTCAAAAGTAAGTAGCACGAAATGGGAGATTAGTGATGAGAAGGTGGAATATATGGTTAAGGAATCTGGTACACAGCTAAAAGTATACAAAAGTAACCCAAATATTATGGTCTTTGACATCGGCGCAGGAACTCTTGATATCGTTATAATGAAATATAAGGAGGTTATGGGAGAGGAGATAATTATAGCAGTAGATGAAGAAGAAAAGGGCACCGTAATTTATGACGAAGATGAAGGCGAATCTGAATCCAAATTTGAACCATTGGTTTATGAGGGTGACAATTCACTTGGTGGAACAAACATGGATGCCGAAATCATGAATTATGTGTTGGAAGAAATTCAACGTAAGTCTGATATAGATCTTAAAAATGATGGTGAAGCGCTAATTAAATTGAGAGAACAAGTTGAGCATGCGAAAATTCGTTTGTCCGAAAGGGAAACTACCCGAATTTCGATGGATTGGAAACTGGAAACTTTTGATATTCCACTTACAAGGGAAAAACTGGAAGAATTGATTTCCCCGGTTATTGACAAATGTAGAAAAGTCATTAGAAGGGCGTTAGAAGACTTAAAAGAAAAAGCAAATCTTAAAAAAGAGGATATCGATGATGTCATTCTTGTGGGTGGACCAACAAGAATGCCAATCATTAAAACAATGATTGAGAAAGAGGTGGGAAAACCTCTGAGAAATATCGATATCAAGGCTTGGGATCCGATGACTTGTGTTGCAACTGGCGCAGCGCACTGGATTGGCATCTATAGCAATGGACCTATACCTATAGGGAATGGCGAAGAGAAAAAGAAAAAAGTAGATATGATTGAGGGAACACCTTATGCTCATGGGATTATTAAAAATATGGATACAAATCCAGTATTTATTAAATTGATAGATAAGGGTACTAAATATTCGGGAGGTGGGGTTAGTGGTAATTACACTATTCAATTACGACCAATGGAAAAGAACGCGAAAATAGTCGTTGGTCAAATAAATCCGGCGGATCTGGAAGATTACATAAATTTAGGAGAATATGAATTTAGAATAGTTGCATCACCTAAACCCCGGGAAATAGATGCCATTTTTGACTTAGACCATGATGGTATATTGTCTGTAACCATGACGGATAAAGAAGTGGATGAAAGTCTCAAGCTCGTCGGACTTGAGGCAGATAAAGAAGAAATTGACGGTAGAAAAAGACCGATTACCGAGGTTCTGACTATGGAAGAAGAAAAAGCAAAAGATATTGAAGTACAAAAACAAGCAGAAGAGGAGATGAGAGGCTTAGTAGATGACATTACTAAGGGATTGTCCCCAGATGAAATGAAAGCGTTAGCAGTACAATCATTGATGGCCGAAGCGTGGCAAAAGATGGAGGCGGCGTTCTCGCTTTATCAGAAAATATCTAAGTATAGAATGCCCGTTGAGGCTGAACGTCATAATATTGATCAAAAAAATCAGGAACTTATAGATGAGTTGAACAAAAGGATGATAGATGCCCCAGAACAATATTATACAAATGTTAAGGATTTGTCAGAAGAGCTTTACACGGCTTGTGAAAACGCAACGATTGAAATCACTGATGAGGAACTTGATATGACTATTATAAACGCGAATAAACTAATTGGAGCTATTGAAGATATAGGGAAAGATTCTGGAATCTCCCATGATATTTCTGAAAAAATATCAGAAGTGGAAAATGCAATAGACGATCCTAATTTATCGGATAATAAAAAATATATTAGGATTGAAGGCCGCATAGAAGAGATTAAATTTTTATTAAAGAAACACGAGATAAATATATAAAAACAAGTAAAAATCAAAGAGCAGATCCTCTTAGATTTGTTTACATAACATAATATATCCTGATAATCTGTCGAAAAAAAGGAGTTCATAGACATATTGATCAACCTAACAAATATGAATATGGGCAATCAAAAATTAGGAGGTGGTAGTATGCCAGAGGAAAGAGTAACACCATTCAATTGGAATCTTAAAATCGGTAGTAGAAAGATGGTTACTCCATTCGAAAAGAACACACCGTTTCCAACAAAAGAGATAAAATTTAGCATCCGCACAACTTTTAACAACCAGATATCAACAGAATTTCAGGTTTTAAAAGACACAGAGCATTATAAGTGGCATATATTAAAAATGTCGCCTACTAAAAGGCGAACGAATATAGAAATATCTTGCAAAATAGATGAAAACGGAGTCTTTTCATGTTTATGGAAAGGAAATATCAGAGAAGTAGATTCAATATATGAACACTATAATGGCCTATTATCAGAGGGGAAATATTATGACATCCTTGGAGTAGATGAAAATGCCCCCCAACTAGATGTCAATGATGCTTTCGGAAATAAAAGCTCGAAATTTAGATCATTTCATGAGATATATCAGATAATCAATACTGCTCATACAAACATAGATACGGAAGATAAACGAAAACGCGTGTATCTTAAGAACGCAATAACGGACATCTTTAGAGAATGGGGAATTGATGAACAATATTATGGGAATATCTCATATTTAGTCAAGAAATTCATGAAATCAACTGATAGTTATTGGTCTCTTAAGGAGAAAGGAAGGGGCCATATCAAAAACGAGATTCTTAAGAAAGAGAAACCAAAGCGAAAGGATCTTCAGGTCGAAGGAAAAGATTACGTATTAATCACAAAAGATGAAGGCGAAGAGGGTGTAAAATATCCGTTAACAAGAATAGCTATGATAAAGGAAGAAGAGGAAAGATTTGAAATCCCAGTACCCCCAAATACATCATCAGATAGAGATGTTATAGTAGAAGGATACAAAGACAATCCCCACGCCTACATACCAGGACTAAAGGGAGATGCTACTATTAAAGTCAAAGTGATACCAATAGATGCCAATGAGATATTTAAGAAGATTAAGAAAGAGTTAAAAACAGATTTTAAGTATAGTAATAAGGAATATAAAGATATTATTCTGGCTATTAGAGAAGAAGTTCGCAGACAGTATCAAATATCTGATGACGTAAATGAAGGAAGAATTGTCAATGAATTCTTAAATATTATAAGAGAACATGCTTTTCCAATACCCCTTACCAAAGATGAAGCTAAAGAAGGTATGGAGACACCATTGGTTATAATACCTCCTGATAGTAAGGATGGTGATATGATACATGTTAAGAGTTTAGAATTTGTGGAGGTTAAAGAAATACCTGCAAATGCTAATGCAATATTTGAGAAGATTAAGAAGGAATTAAAAACAGGGTTTAAACATAAACAAAAGGATATTGTTAAAGTAATTAGGGGAGAAGTTCATAGGCAATATCATGAATCTGGACTGGGAGGTATTGGGATGCGTAGTGACGCCGCTGAAGAAGAAATTGCTAGAAAAATTATGGAAAATAGAGAGCGGTATCATAGATCGGGATGTGCTGGCGTCAACAATGAAAAAAAGATTATCAATACCATAATCTCAATGTTGCCTCCACCAATAAAACTCGATATTACTTTAAAAGAAGCTATTTTTGGGTGTCAAAAAAGAGGGACTTTAATCAACCCAAAATGCAAAATTTGTGGGGGTATGGGATACAATATTGGTACAATGTGGAATCAAAAATGTAGTTGCGCTAGAGAGATAAATGTTAAAGTACCTTCAATAAAAACTCTATTCTTAAATCACATCATCCCTATTGAAGATGGTAAAATATTAGTAAAGTCACAGATTAGGAGAATATTGGGGTTTGGATAAGAAAAGAAAGAATAGACATTGTTAATATTTATCAATCAAAATTCAAATAGGTCTTCTTACAGCAAGCTTTCAAAAATATGCGACATTCTTCGCTCCTTAAAAAATGATATATTAGAACAGCCTTGCACAGAAATTCTTAATACGGTGATTCTTCGAAAGATTTGTGTCTTTAGTGCAGATGATATTATTATTTCGTGAAAGGGTTATCTACTACCCTTCAAATCATGCTTCTAAGCCGATTTATAATTTCTTTTGCATATTTCACATTAGGGGCGCATTGCGGAGGTGCAAGCTCAATGAATTTTTCATAGCATTCTATCGCCTCTGTACTTCTCCCGAGATTGTGAAGAGCACTTCCTTTGTTATACCATGCGTCAGCATATCTCGGATTTATATCCAGAGCCTTGTCATAACATTCTATCGCCTTTCTATATCTCCCGAGATTGTCAAGAGTACATCCTTTGTAAAACCATACATCAGCATCCCCCGGATTTATATCCAGAGCCTTGTCATAACATTCTATCGCCTCTTCATGTCTCCCGAGACTGTCAAGAGCAAAACCTTTGCAAAACCATGCGTCAGCATATCTTGGATTTATATTTATAGCTCTGTTACAGCATCTTATTGCATCCTTGATCGCTCTCGAACGTATTCGTGACAATACCGATCTCGGCGATCTTCGGGAGACGACGTTCCCAAGATCGCAAAGAACAAAACCTTTGTTAGTCCATGCTTCAACATATCTTGGATTTGTATTTATAGCTCTATCATAGCATTCTATCGCCTCTGTACTTCTCCCGAGATTGTGAAGAGCATTTCCTTTGTTATTCCATGCTTCAAAACGTCTCGGATTTATATTTATAGCTCTATCACAGCATTTTATTGCTTCTTCATCTCTTCCAAGATTGACAAGAGCGAGCCCTTTGTTAGTCCATACATCAGCATCCCCCGGATTTATATCCAGAGCCTTATCATAGCATTCTATCGCCTCTCCATGTCTCCCGAACATGCTAAGGGTAGTTCCTTTGTTACGCCATTCAATCTCTGTCAATGCCGCCTCCTGTTTCCCATGCTCTATTTTTCGAGGTGTAGGTTTGTCTTTTATTCCTGTCTTCTTTTTTCTAAAAATGTAAAATATGCCCATATTTATCCCTCCATTACGGTTCGGATTAATCCTCTCTTTTTACCATGATCTATTCTTATCCTGCTCCCCCTCAATCAATAGCCTTCAATCAATAGGTTTTACCGGATTTTCTTGTGTAGCAACCAAGGGCGAGGACTTATCTATAATTTTTAAGTTTAGCTTTCTCAAAATGTCATTTAACAAGGGTCCAGATTCAGGCATTTTATAGCCTCTCTCTAAGACCTCATGTACAAAAAAGGGCGGGTACATAATATCCTCCCTATTCTCAGCATGAGACAAGCCAAAGGCATGACCTAATTCATGGAATATTACTACCGCTAACCAATATATTCTATATAAATCTTTTCTAGAAAGACCGTCTGTATTTATCTGAAACTCTTTGGCAAATCTTTTCAGCTTCTCATCATAAACAGGGTTCATAAAATCCCATATTTTATAATTTAAAGGAAAAATCGACACAACCACCCCGTACTTGCCAGCCATACCATAAATTTGAGGTGATCTCGGATCTCTACTACTATACAAATCCTCATTCATAATAGCCAAAAACTTAAAAGAACCCGTACTTTTAGCTAAACTATCGAGCCAATTTAGTACTACCTCAACCTCATATTGGTCTCGTGCAAGGTTATAACCCTGTTGTAATTCCAACAGAGGGGTGATATTTGAGCTCTGTGGTACCACTTTAATGAAAGGATATCCCTTTTCAATTATCTGAACCGTTTTTGGAATTAAATAACCAGGGAACTCAGATGCGTTTGCAGGAAAGATGACAGGAACCAATAATATTCCCCCCTCTTTTGTAGCAAATATTGTGGCGACAGAAGAAGTCTTTTTTGGTTCTTGATATATATTCTCATCTGCTTTTTGCGCAGCTTCTTTCTTTGTCTTTTTACCTCTAAACTTATCGAATATACTCATTCAAATCTCCCTCCTAAACTGATGATGAGTCTCTTGGCTTCTTCGACAAGAGAAGCATATTGCGGAGGGGCAAGTTCAATGAACCTTTCATAGCATTCTATCGCCTCGCCATGTCTCCCGAACATGCTAAGGGTATTTCCTTTGTTACGCCATTCAATCTCTGTCAATGTCACCTCCTGTTTCCCATGCTCTATTTTTCGAGGTGTAGGTTTGTCTTTTATTCCTGTCTTCTTTTTTCTAAAAATGTAAAATATGCCCATCTTTATCCTCCTCTCTTATTCTTAGCTAATGGAGTTATACAATAAAACTGTTAATAGAGATAACCAACTGGTTGAATGAATAACCTTTTTTATTGCTTTATTTAACTAATATCGCTTTACAAATTTAAATACCCGCCAAAAGAAGTATTTATCAGGTGATTTTAGGCATCATATTTTACAAATATCAAATCATCTCCTCCTGTTAATTTTCTTAAGGGCTTTCTTCCCGGCAGTATGAACAGCGGAAAATCCGTTGCTATATGCTTAGTTATGTACCCGTATCTTGTATAATCACCGGATTGCTCGACTTTTGGTGCCAATCCTGCATAGGAGACGAAACTTTCCGGTTTGCTAAATCGCCCTATCCCCCCTATCTCGCTCAGGATAAGTAACGCATTGTGGAATCATATACCGATTATACTCATCAACCACTTTGCCTCTTCGGTTACTTCCGCTTCCGCTTTTAGAGTCTTCTCCACTTCTTTAATCGTCTCTTTCAGGACTCCCAGCACTTCTAGTGTCTCCACAATTTAATTCTTAGGTATAATACTTGGCCAACTTTTTATCAGCCTTATCCCTCGTAAACTTCCAGTTGATCCTCTTTTTCTGTTCATTCCTTCTCTTTGTCCATGCAGCTACCTCCCTGGCCAGTGCCTCCTTGTCACCGATTCGTCTGCCAGCGCATTCGATATCCATCACATTGATCTCGATTTCCGCGGCATTGAGCCAACTTGCATGCTTTGGCGTGTAATGGAATTCAATCTTGCTCAGGATCCTTTCTGCCTCCTCTTTGCTGAATGTCTCATAA
>Ga0307379_10008553_pt1 | contig 13783 bp, 12 predicted proteins | sample UN2MG_FD_202237 | JGI IMG/M metagenome (GOLD analysis project Ga0307379, IMG submission 202237) | Soil microbial communities from Risofladan, Vaasa, Finland - UN-2 | ecosystem: Environmental > Terrestrial > Soil > Coastal area > Acid sulfate soil | place: Finland: Risofladan, Vaasa | collected...
CTGGGCCGGAAGGTTGCGCTGTGGAAGGGCAGGAACGTCCTCTTCGAGACCGGCCGGCACCTTCCGTTGACCTTCCTCAAAGCCGACATCATCATCCCCAGCCCGGGAGCAGCCGCCCTGCCCGAGATCAAGGCGGCCGAAAAAGCAGGTGTCCGAGTGCTATCGGAGATCGAGCTGGCCGCCCGCTTCCTCAAGGGAAAGATCGTCGGAATCACCGGCACGAACGGCAAATCGACGACCGCGACCCTGGCCCACAAGATCCTCAAGGAGGCCGGGCTCCATTCCTACCTGGCGGGAAATATCGGCACTCCCCTGATCTCTTTTGTCGAGAGGAGCCGGGACCACCATGTCTATGTCACCGAGATCTCGAGCTTCCAGCTCGCGCACACCGACACGTTCAGAGCGGCCGTTTCGGTGTTCCTCAACATCTCCATGAACCACCTAGATTGGCACGGGACGTTCGAGGAGTACTTCGGCGCCAAGAAGAGGCTGGTCCTGGCCCAGGGCCCGGGCGATATCGCCGTCCTCAACGCCGACGATCCGCTGGTCGGCGGATTGGCGCGCGATATCCCGGCTCGAATTTACCTTTTCAGCCGCCGCCGGGAGGTCCGCCGGGGATGCTTCCTCCGGGACGACTGGATCATATTGCGGGATGGAGAAAAGGAAGAAAGGCTCATGAGGTCGACCGAAATCCCTCTCCCCGGCCTTCACAACCTGGAGAACGTCATGGCGGCGGCACTTGTCGGATGGATCCTGGGCGCAGGGATGCGGACGATGCGTTCCTCGATCCGGACCTTCTCCGGTCTCGAACATCGCCTCGAGCGCGTCCTTTCGCTGCGCGGTGTCGATTTCATCAATGATTCCAAGGCGACCACGGTCGATGCCACGGTCAAGGCGCTCCAGAGTTACGACCGGAAGATCGTCCTCATCCTGGGAGGACGGGACAAGGGGGCCGATTTTCGGCTCCTCCGCCGGCCGGCAAGAAGGGTCGTCAAGCGAGTTATCCTCCTGGGCGAGTCCAAGGCGAAGATCGCGGCGGCGCTGCGGGGTGTTGTGCCATTGGCCGAAGCGCGGTCATTGCCTGAAGCTACGCGTCTAGCTTTCGTGGCCGCCGGGCGGGGAGAGATCGTCCTCCTGGCACCGGCCTGCACGAGCTTCGACATGTTCAAGAATTTCGAAGCTAGGGGACGCGCCTTCAAACGGGAGGTCCGGAAGCTCAAAGATTCCCTCCAAGGAACAAAGGCATAGACGATGGAGATATTCAGATCCTACGGCTTCGACAAGGCGCTCTTTGTGATCACCGTTATCCTCCTGGCCGTTGGATTCATCATGGTCTTCAGCTCTTCGGCCAACTTAGCGAGCGAAAAGTATAACCAATATCTCCATTTCTTCATCCAACAGGTCATCGGCGCGGCGGTAGGGATGGCGCTCGTTGTCTTTATCCTCACCGTCCGGAAGCCTTTCTACCAGAATACCGTCATCGTCTACGCGCTCCTGATCCTGTCGGTTTCCCTTCTCGCCGCCTGTTTCGTCATGCCGTCGATCGCCCGGGTCAACCGCTGGATCACTTTTTTCGGCATCCGCTTCCAGCCCTCGGAGCTGGCCAAGATCAGCCTGGTCCTCTTTCTCGCCCACTTCCTGGAGCGGAAAAAGGACCGGCTCGACGAATGGCGGGTCCTGATATTCCCCATCGCGGTCATGGCCCTGGTCACGCTGCTGATCATCAAGGAACCGGACTACGGGACGGCCCTGCTCATCTTCGCCAGCGGCGGCCTGATGCTCTATCTCGGGGGAGTCAAGCTCCGCAATCTGGCCGTATTGGGCGCGGCGGCCGGGATCGTGTTCGCCGTCTATCTCTTTTCGGCCAGCTACCGGGTCGAGAGGATTACCAGCTTCATGTCGCCGGACAAAGACATCATGGGGAAGGGCTTCCAGCCCTATCAATCCAAGCTCGCCGTGGGCTCGGGCGGGCTCCTCGGCGTCAGTCTGGGCGAGAGCCGGCAGAAGCTCTATTTCCTTCCCTATGCGCATACGGACTTCATCTATGCCATCCTGGGAGAGGAATTTGGACTCCTTGGGACCATGACCATCCTCCTCCTTTTTCTCGCCTTCCTCTGGAGAGGACTGGTCATCGGGGCCCGGGCCCCGACGTCGGCCGGCCAGCTTGCGGCCGTCGGGTTGACTCTCATCATCTGCGTCCAGGCTCTTCTGAACATCACCGTGGTCCTGGGGATGGGACCGGCCAAGGGAGTTCCCCTTCCCCTGATCAGCTTCGGCCGATCCTCCCTGGTCTGCACCCTGGCGGCTATCGGGATCATCCTGAACATCTCCCAGCGGAAAGGAACAACGGTTACGAGAAGATGAGGGCACGAAGGGTCGTTATCAGCGGTGGCGGGACGGGAGGCCATCTCTACCCCGCCCTGGCCGTCGGCCGGAAGCTGCAGGAGAAAGATTCCGCCATCCACCTGACCTTCATCGGCGGTCAACGCCCCATCGAAAAAGCCCTCATGGAAAAATACGGCGCCCATTTCATCCCGATGAGGATAGAAGGGATCAAAGGACGCGGCCTGAAGGGCCTGAAAACGATGGTCTGTCTTCCCTTCACGTTCTTCCGGTCGCTGGCCCTCCTCGTGCGTCTTAAGCCCGGCCTGGTCATCGGTGTCGGCGGATATAGCTCCGGGCCGGTCGTCCTCGCGGCCGCGTTGCTCGGGATCCCCACCCTGATCCTCGAGCAGAACCTCACACCGGGGTTCACCAACCGTCTGCTCATCCATTGGGTGCGAAAGGCGGTGGTCGCTTTCGAGAATTCTCTGGACCACTTCAAGGGAAAGGCGGTTTTCCTGGGCAATCCCGTCCGGGAGGAATTCCACCGCATCCGGCCGAAGCCCCGGACCGCGACGCTCACCCTCCTGGTATTCGGAGGGAGCCAGGGCTCCCGCGTCCTCAACGAGACCATGGTCGCGGCCCTGCCCCTGCTCGCGGCCGAAAAAGGCCGGCTGCGCATCTTCCACCAGACGGGAGAGGCCGATTTCAAAAAGGTCAAGGAGGGCTATGTTCAGAACGGTTTTCCGGATGCCGAGGTCGCCCCTTTCTTTCATGACATGGCCGGCTATTTTGAAAAATCCGACCTGGTCATCGGCCGGGCCGGCGCCACGACCATCGCCGAGCTCATCGTGGCCCGGAAGGCGGCCGTGCTCGTCCCGTTCGCCCTGGCCTCGGAAGATCATCAGGCCAAGAACGCCGGAGAGCTGGCGCGGGTGGACGGCGCCGAAGTGATCCTGGAAAAAGAGCTCACTCCCGGGTTTCTGGCGAACCGGATTCTTTACTATCTGGATCACCCCGGAAGGATCACCGCCATGGAGAAAAACTTGGCCATCCTGAGGTCCGAGGACCCGGCCGGACGGATCGCGGAGCTGTGTTTCGAGCTCCTGGAGGAGAAGGCATAGGAGGCCGATGTGGTCAAGTCAATATACCGTAAGCTCAAGCACATCCACATGATCGGCATCGGCGGGACGGGCATGAGCGGTATCGCCGAAGTGCTCATCAACCTCGGCTACAGGGTCTCGGGGACCGACCTCCAGACGACCGATGTCACCCGCCGGCTGGCCGACCTCGGGGCCCGGGTGCATAAGGGCCACCGGGGGGAACGGGTGCACGGGGCGGACGTGGCCGTCATCTCCTCGGCCGTCAAGGAGGACAACGTCGAGGTCCAGGAGGCCCGCCGGCTCAAGATCCCGGTGATCCCCCGGGCCGAGATGCTGGCCGAACTGATGCGGATGAAGTACGGTATCGCCGTGGCCGGTTCCCACGGCAAGACCACGACGACCTCGATGATCGCCCTCGTCCTCGAGCACGGCGGGTTCGACCCCACCATCATCGTCGGCGGCCGGCTGAATACCGTCGGCGCCAACGCCAAGCTCGGGGCGGGCGATTTCATCGTCGCCGAGGCCGACGAAAGCGACCGCTCCTTCCTCTACCTCTCGCCGTTCATCGCCGTCCTGACCAATATCGACGACGAACATCTCGACCAGTACCAGACCGTCGAGGAGATCAAGAGGACCTTCGTCAACTTCGCCAACAAGGTCCCCTTCTACTGCCCGATCATCCTCTGTCTCGACGACCCGAACCTGCAGAGCCTCATTCCCCAGCTCGAGCGCCGGCTCATTTCCTACGGCTTCTCCACCCAGGCGGACGTTTTCGCCCGCGACCACAGCTTCGCCGAGTTCCGGAGCACTTCGGCGCTCTACTACAAGGGGAAAAAGCTCGGGGCGCTGAAACTCCAGGTCCCGGGCAAGCACAACATCTCCAACGCCATGGCCGCCGTCGCCGCAGGGCTCGACCTGGACATCCCGCCGAAGGTCATCCTCCGGGCGATGGAGAGCTATACCGGGACAGGCCGGCGGTTCGAGCTGAAGAAAAAGGTCGACGACATCATGATCATCGAGGACTACGGCCATCATCCGACCGAGATCCGGGCCACCCTGGACGCGGCCAAGCGCGGCTTCGCGCGCCGCCTGATCGTCGTCTTCCAGCCGCACCGTTACACCCGGCTGTCGCTGCTCATGGACAGTTTCGCCACCGCCTTCAACCAGGCGGACGTCCTGGTCGTGACCGAGGTCTATCCGGCCGGCGAAGCGCCCCTCGCCGGGATCACCGGCCAGGCGCTTTATGAGGAGATCCGACGGTTCGGCCACAGGGATGTCCATTTCGAACCCAACCTCAAGAAAGTGCCGCGTCTCCTCAAGCGGCTGGCCCGGCCGGGAGACATCATCCTGGCTCAAGGCGCGGGCAACATCACCAAGACGGTTCCCGAGATCATCGCCGCCCTGGAGGAAAAGCGCTGACCATGGCCATCCTCAACGCCTCGCTCAAGCACCGCGCCCTCGCCGCCTACGGGGAGCCGCTTGAATTCAAGCGCAGCCGGGCCAAGGCGCCGGTCAAGAAAGTCCAGCGGAAGCTGACCGTCCGGTCGAGACACATCGTCCTCTTTTTCGTCGTTCTCGCCGGCTTCTTTTTCGGCCTGACAAAGGGATACCTCTACCTCGTCAGCTGCGACGATTTCGCGGTCAAGAAGATCGAGGTCGTCTGCCGGCGCGATTTTGTCGGCCGGGACATCCGGGCGCTCCTCGACTCTTCGAAGTTCGGCAACCTGCTGCTTCTCGATATCAGAGCCCTCCAGGACCGGCTCGAGTCGCACCGCTGGGTCAAGGAAGCGCGGCTGCGCAAAGTCTTCCCGTCCTCCCTGAAGGTGGAGCTGACGGAGAGAGAGCCGGTGGCTCTGCTGAAGATCGGAGGGAGTTTCCTGATGATCGATGAAGAGGGCGTCGGCCTGGAGAGTCTGGCGGCGCGGGAAGACGTCAACCTCCCGCTGCTTCTCGACAGGTCGTTCTTTCAGAACCGCTACCGGGAGAAGATCGCCCTGGCCTGGCGATGCCTGAGCGCTCTGACGCCGGAGCAACGCCCGGAGCTGGAAGCGCTGGACCTGAGCGAGAACCACTGCGTCAGCGCTTTCCTGCGGGGACTGACGACCCGCTTTATCCTCGGCGACGAGCGCTTCTCGGAAAGGCTCTCTTTTATCCGCTCCTACTTGGAAGAGATGGAGGGTCAGAACGGACCGCTCGAGTACGTGGACCTGCGGTTTGACGATCGCATCATTTTCAAGCCGCTCCCGGCGCTGGAGCTGGCGGCCATTCCCAACACCCAGGAGGAGGTGAACTAATGCCCAAGAACAGCTACGTCGTCGGGCTGGATATCGGCACCAAGAAGGTCGCCGCCATCATCGGTGAGATCACCGAGGACCGCAAGGTCGAGGTGATCGGCATCGGGACGGCCGAGTCCAAGGGGCTGCGCAAGGGAGTGGTCGTCAACCTGGAGGCCACGACGGCGGCCATCAAGAAGGCCCAGGAAGAGGCCGAGCTCATGGCGGGTGTCGAGATCGACTCCGCCTTCGTCGGCATCTCCGGCGCCCACATCAAGAGCTTCAACAGCCGCGGCGTCATCGCCGTTTCCGGCAAGAACCGGGAGATCACCCGCGAGGACATCCGCCGGGTCATCGACCAGTCCAAGGCGGTCTCTATCCCTCCCGACAGGGACATCATCCACGTCATCCCCCAGGAATTCGTGGTTGACGAGCAGGACGGGATCAAGGCGCCGCTGGGGATGAGCGGCATCAAGCTCGAGGTCAATGTCCACATCATCACCTCGGCTATCACCTCGGTCCAGAACCTGAGGACCTGTGTCGAGCGGGCCGAGATCGAGATCGAGCAGGTCGTCCTCAACCAGATCGCGACCGCCGCGGCTGTTCTAACCCACGACGAGAAAGAGCTGGGCGTCGGCCTCATCGACATCGGCGCCGGGACGACCGAGGTGGCCATCTTCGAACGCGGCAGCCTCTGGTACACGTCGATTATCCCCATCGGCGGCGACAATTTCACCAACGACATCGCCGTCGGCCTGCGGACACCGATCCCCGAAGCCGAGAAGATCAAGAAAAAGTTCGGCTGTGTCGCCGTTCCCACGGTCGATGAGCAGGAGACGATCGAGGTCCCCTCGGTCGGCAAAGGCCGGAAACCGCGGATCCTGTCCAGGCAGATCCTGTCCGACATTATCCAGCCCCGGGCCGAGGAGATCTTCCGCCTCGTGGACGGCGACATAAGGCGGATGGGCTACGAAAAGTCCCTCAACTCGGGCATCGTCATCACCGGCGGCACGGCCCTGCTGGAGGGCCTGGAGGAGGTCGCCGAAGAGATTTTCGACCTGCCGGTGCGTCGCGGCGACCCGGCGGGCGTCAGCGGCCTGATCGACCGGGTCAGCACACCCGACTACGCCACGGCCGTCGGCCTGATCCTTTACGGGTTCGGCCAATGGCAAGAACATGGCGCAGCTAGAGATAGAAAGAAAGGACTCTGGGCCAAGATGCGCGATTGGCTCAAGGAATAAGTAAGGAGAGGAGGCAAAATGAACGACGAGTCAAGCAGCAAACTGAAGTTTCATCTGGTCGATGACACCATGGGTGCCAAGATCAGGGTCCTCGGCATCGGCGGCGGCGGCGGCAACGCCGTCAACCGGATGATCGAGGCGGGGATCGAAGGCGTCGAGTTCATCGCCGTGAACACCGACGTCCAAGCCCTGAACAACAACCGGGCCAAGGCCAAGCTCCAGATCGGCGCCAAGATCACCAAGGGACTCGGCTCCGGCGGGCGGCCCGAGACCGGAAAGCAGGCGGCCGTCGAGGATACCGAGAGACTGATCGGGCTCATCCAGGGCGCCGACATGGTCTTCCTGACGACCGGCCTGGGCGGCGGAACGGGAACGGGCGCCACACCGATCCTGGCCAACCTGGCTTCGGAGATGGACATCCTGGCCATCGCCATCGTCACCCTGCCCTTCGAGTTCGAAGGCCGAGTCAGGGCCAAGCAGGCCGAGGAAGGGCTCAAAGAACTGAAGGGCGCCGTGGACACGGTCATCGCCATCCCCAACGAGAGGCTTCTCCAGACCGTCAACCTCGATACCTCCATCCAGGACGCCTTCAAGCTGGCCGACGATATCTTGAGGCAGGCGGTCCAGGGTATCAGCGACCTCATCACCAAGCCGGGGCTCATCAACCTCGACTTCGCCGACGTCAAGTCCATCATGAAGGGGATGGGCATGGCCTTCATGGGGACCGGGATCGCTTCGGGCGAGAACCGGGCCATGGACGCGGCCCAGAAAGCCATCTCCAGCCCGCTGCTCGTCGACACTTCGATCGAGGGGGCCAAGGGTGTGCTCATCAACATCACGGGCGGGAAGGATTTGACCCTCCACGAAGTCTCCAAGTCGTCGCAGCTCATCCATCGGATGGCCCATCCCGAGGCCAACATTATCTTCGGCACGGTCATCGACAATTCGATGAAGGAGATGGTCAAGGTGACGGTCATCGCCACCGGGTTCGAGACGGTCAAAGAGAAAGAGGGCGCGGTGGAAGCAGAGTTGCCCCGGCCGTTGCGGCAAACCCCTCCCCCTTTCCAGGTTGATTCGGATACGCCGACCTACCTGTTCGAACCGAAGGGCGGGAAAGCGCCTCTCTGGGAGCCGCCGGCCTGGGAGAAGCAGTATGAGCCTTATGAGACTCCGACCTTCATCCGGCGGAGCAAACATTCCGGGCTGAGAAAACACCCGAATGACCTCGGCTGACCTCGTCGTCCAGGGCTGCCGCCGGCTCGTCACCTGCCGGGGACCGATCCCGAAAAGGGAGAACGCCCTGCAGGATGCCGGGCCGGTGGATAAAGCCTGGATTGCCTCCTCCAGGGGCCGGATCGTCTTCATCGGAAAGGAAAGGGACTTCAGGGCCAAGGTCCGACCGGAACGCTCGGCGGTGCACTTAGATGGGACCGGGATGGTCGGACTGCCCGGGTTCGTCGATTCCCATACCCATCTCCCCTTCGCCGGGAACCGGGTCGAGGAATTCCGGCTGCGGCTGCGGGGATATACCTACCAGCAACTGGCAAAGAAAGGGATGGGGATCCAAACGACGGTCGCAGCGACGCGCCGGGCTTCCAAAAAAGACCTCCTCTCACTGTGCCTGGCGCGGCTCGACCGGATGATGCTGCACGGCGCGACGACGGTCGAGGCCAAGAGCGGATACGGTTTGAACCTCAAGGACGAGATCAAGCAGCTCGAGGTGCTGAAAGAGGCCGCTCGACATCATCCGGTGGACATCGTTTCCACTTTCATGGGCGCTCACGATATCCCGAAGGAGTACAAGACCCGGAAGAGCGCTTACATCGACCTCCTCATCAAGAAGATCATGCCTGAAGTGCGCCGCCGGGATCTGGCCGAGTTCTTCGATGTCTTCTGCGAAAAGGGTGTGTTTTCGGTGGAAGAAACCAGGCGGCTGGCCGAAGCGGCCAAGCGGGCCGGGTTCAAGATCAGGATCCACGCCGACGAATTCTCTGCCCTGGGAGGGGCAGAGTTGGCGGCCGAGGTCGGGGCAGCCTCGGCCGACCATCTGATCAGCATCACGGAAAAGGGAATCCGGGTCCTTTCCCGGAGCGAAACAGCGGCCACCCTCCTGCCGTCTGTGTCCTTTTTCCTGATGCTCGAAAAAAAGGCGCCGGCACGAAGGCTCATCGATGCCGGCGCCGCCCTTAACCTAGCCTCGGATTTCAACCCCGGGAGCTCGATGATCGGCTCGATGCTCTTTGTGATGCAGCTCGGCGTGTATCTCTTGAAGATGAGCATCGAGGAAGCGCTCAACGCGGTAACGGCCAACGCGGCCTTTGCGCTGCGCCGACACGACAGCATCGGCAGCCTCGAGGTCGGAAAAAAGATGGACATGCTGCTCTGCGACGTTCCCGAATATGCGTCTCTAGTCTACGAGCTCGGCTGGAACCCCATCCGTCACGTCATCAAGAACGGCCGGGTCGTCGTCCGCGACGGAAAACGAAATTCTTCTTTTTAACACTCTCGCCAATGGTCCAGCCGGGCCTAAAAATCAAAATCGAGCAGCAGGGTAAACAGATCGTCCTTGAACGGATTGTCGGCGCCGACCACACGATGGGTATATTCGGCGTGCAGGGCGACATTCACCGCCGTCCAGCTGCCTAGATAGTAGCGCACAAGCCCCGAGTAGCAGCTCAATCGGCTAATGCTCTCCTCGCCGGGCGGACGCACCCAGTTGTACAGCAGCGACGCCACGAGGCGGTTGTTGGCCAGGCCGGCCCAATCGAGCTGGACGGCTCCACCCCAAAACGAATAGTCCTTGGCCGGGTTGAGGTCATTGAAGGCCTTATTGTCCACCCCGCGGAAAGCCACAGTCTGCAGGTTAAAGGTCTTCCAGTTGAGGCTGAGGTCGCCGCCCCAGCGGTAGAAGCTCTTGTTCTCTTTGCCGCTGACATCGCCCAAGGGAGAGACGCTGGAGCCCGTGTAAACGGTCGGCTGCCAACCGAGATAGCCGAAGAGGCCGAAGCGCTGCCCGGCCGACTGGCCTTCGCCGGGTCCAAGGGTCTTGGACAGGACAAAATAGAGGTCCTTGAACCTGTTGTTGTCGGGGTCGCCGGCGTTGCCATTGATAAATCCCAGCCCGTACTTGAAACCGTGCCTGAAGCGACCGGTGGCTTCGATTCCGATGTGATTGGCGGAAAAATCGAACCCATTCCCGCCGGGGACGAAGCCGTATATTTCGTAAGACTGGAGGAGATAGTAAAGGCGCTTGGAACTGAGCAGCTGATAGCCCGGCTCGAAGCGGCCGACGCGCAGGTTGAGCTTATCCTGGATTAGGTTGCTGAAGACCAGGTTGGCCGACTCGATGGCCGCTAATTGTGCGGGGTTGTTGCCGTTGCCGGCGCCTAAAAAATCGGCCGCCGGCTCGTCGATGCGCGGCGTGTAAACAAAAAGGAACGAAATGTTCTTGTGGAGAACTCCGGCCGCGAGCAGGTCCAGTCCGAAGAGGTGAAATCCGGCGGCTGTATCAAGGCCGTTATTGTACGAGGAATAGCCAGTCGTGGTCCGGACAGCGAAGGGGATGGCCGTCTCGAAGATTGTCTTCTCCAGGCCGGCCTGGCCGGGGATCTGGTAACCGTTGTCGCGGAAACGCTGGCCGAAATCATTCAATTTGGGAAAGGCCACATGGCACATGTTGCAGTTGAAGCCGTACTTTCGCGCAAAGGCCGGAATGGCGGACAGGGTCTGAGCGAAGAAAAGAAGCGCTGCAGCGCCGATTAAAAGGAGAGTTAACGTTTTTTTCATAGTCTCCTCCTCACTTCGGCAGTTCGTCCGGCAGAATCGGATTGACAGCAGCGACTTCCGGGTTGAGGCTGTTCAAGGCCTGGATGAAAGCTACCAGGGCCTTTTTCTCCAGCTTGCTCAGGCCCAGAGGCACCATCAGCGGATCGAGGTTGGGATCCTTGCTGCCGCCGCGGTTATAGAATTCAAGCAGCGATTCCAGGGTTTTTTCTGAGCCGTCATGTAAGTAGGGAGGGCGCAGAGCCGCGTCGCGGACAGTAGGCGTCTTGAAGGCGCCCATGTCGCGCGGGTTGTTCGTCACGACATAGCGCCCTAAATCAGGATTCTTGGGATCCGTTGGCGGCACACCAAGGTTATGGAAACGGCCGTCGCTGAAGTTCGGGCCCCAGTGGCAGGCCGTGCAGTGTCCTTTGCCGTTGAAGATCTCCAGCCCCTGTTTCTCCAGCTTGGTCAGGGCATCGTGCTCGCCGCGCGCATAGCGGTCGAACCGTGAGTCCGTAGTGACAACCGTACGCTCGAAGGCGGCGATGGCATCCGCCACCTGCTGGACAGTCATGGGCCCTTCGCCATAAACTCTCTTGAATTCCTCGACATAGCCGGGGATTTGGTCGACGGTGCGGATCATCGCCTCATGCGTGTTCCCCATCTCGATCGGATTCTGGATCGGGCCCTTGGCTTGTTCCTCGAGCGAGGGTGCTCGGCCATCCCAGAATTGCAGCGGATTGTAGGCGGCATTGGAAACCGGAGGGGACCGTCGGCCACCCATCTGGCCGCGGATACCCTTGCTGGTGGGGCCGGCATCGGACCAGCCCATGGCCGGGTCATGGCAGGTGGCACAACTGACCGTGTTGTCGGCGGAGAGACGGGTATCAAAATAGAGCAACTTACCCAGATGAATTTTGGCGCTCGATGGCGGGTTATTGGGCGGAGCCACCACGGGCGGCAGGGGGCCAAGCCGTTCCGGACCCAGCTGCTGTCCGTTGACCTGCGTGAGCGGCGGCGGTGTTTTTTCATCGGCCGAAGCCTGAATCACGCTCCAACCGGCCAGCAGCAGACAGACCGACAGCAGCATCAGCCAGTTTCGTTTTTTCATTTTCTTCTCCTTCATCGCACAATTCTATCGGCCTGATACATATTAAGGAAAAACAAATCTTCGCGCAAGGGGGGAGAATCAAACCATTCGGTCTCGGTATTTTCTATTCGGATTTCCACCCCGGAAGCTCGATAGTCGGCTCGACGCTCTTTGTCCTGCAGCTTGGCTGGAACCCCATCCGCCACGTCATCAAGAACGGCAAGGTTGTCGTCCGCGACGGCCGACGCGTTTAATCGTCAAAATCGGCCAGCTTGATCTTCATCCGGGCAAAATCTTTTCGATTGAAGGTGGCAACGCCGTCGCACTCTGCGGCTAAGGCGCCGGCGGCGATATAGGCATCGGGGAACTCTACGCCGGCGGTGTCAGCAAGGGTCAAGGCCGTCTCCACGAGATGGGCATCGGTCATGACAAGACCGGACATCGAATAAATGGCGCTGAGAACTTCCAAGACTTTTTCTCTGGAGACTTTATAAGCTGCCCGCAGCGTCCAGGAAAGCTCAAAGAGCACCGGGGGACCACAAACGAGCCGGATCTCGCCCTTAGATGCTCTGGAGATGAGGAGGGCGGCCCGTCCATGCTGATCCTGGTCATCGACGGTGAAAAACCGGAGAAAAACATTGGCGTCGACAAACCAGGTGCTCATTCGTGCTTTTTTCGCTCTTCCATGATGAACCCGGCCATAGCCTCCTTCTCCTTTTCACGGGGAAGAGCTTTGCCCAGGAAACCTTCGAAACTCATGATATCCGGGGCCGGCCGAACTACGATCTCCCCTTCTTTGACTTCGATCAGGACTCGGTCGCGAGGCTTGATGCCGACAGTCCGGCAGGCCGCTGCGGGAAGAGTAATTTGGCTTTTTGATGAGACAGTAGCAACCGTCATTGGCTTTTCCTTTACCTTTTATAATTTTCTTTATATATTATAATAAGTAAAGATTATTCTGTCAAGCCATTTATTAGCATGGTTCTGCTCGTGGTCTGCAAACATATCTATGGACGCTTCGCCGTGAAAATACTCTCAGAAGGCTGAACCCAGTTCGTATTCCCTTTACTGGGATTGCTTCAAATCTTTACAAAAGGGCGTTGAGGGGAATAGTATAGGGCGAATAAACAGGGCTGATCATTTGTTTGAAGAACGAAAAGGGACGGCCAAGCTCAAGAGAGTCGTTGAGGTCACTTTCCTCGCGGTCGCTTCCCTCGTCATCCTCGCCCAGATGATAAGCATCTATCTCGACTGGAGGCACGGGAAGAGCATCGACAAGGAGATCCTGAGGGGCGCCCGCGCCGCTGTTGTCAAGACCGTTCCGCAGTTTCCGCCGGCATTTCTCGTCGAGTACGAGAATTCCGGACGATTGCCGATCGCCAAGACACACTTCCGGCTGACCATCGAGCTCGACGCTGCAGAGATCGCCCGCATCGACCGGGATTACGGCGAGATAAAACCCGGCAAAACGGAAAGACTGCTGCTGCAAACCGTCCCTTCTGCCTCCCCTCCCCCGAAGATCGAGCCCGGGGCCAAGCTCACCTACCGCCTTCTCGTTTTCCCCAATAACAAGAAGCCCCTGCCTGAAATTGGCGGAGAGATCATGGTCCGATAATCGCTTCGGCCTTTTTCATCTTGGGCTTGAGCATTGGATAAACGGCAATAAAGACGAAAAGATATGGGGGGCCAGGATGACTTTCAAGACAAGTCAGGCACTATGGGCATATCATCCTTATAATATCGGCAGGCGGACCCCGACCTCGAAGTAGCTGCCCCTCCAGGGAAAGCCGGGCTCGGTATAGACTTCGGCGTTGAAGATATTGGTCGCCTTAACGAAGACCTCGCAGAACCGGAGGTCGTAAGCGGCCACGGCATCCAGGCTGAAGTAGGCAGGAATTTCGAGGACTTCGCTCGTTGTGGAATCGAACCAGTGGGACTTGGACCCATAGAGCCCGAGAGCCGTCAGGCGGAGTCGGTCGACGGGCCTCA
>Ga0307379_10008554_pt1 | contig 13783 bp, 12 predicted proteins | sample UN2MG_FD_202237 | JGI IMG/M metagenome (GOLD analysis project Ga0307379, IMG submission 202237) | Soil microbial communities from Risofladan, Vaasa, Finland - UN-2 | ecosystem: Environmental > Terrestrial > Soil > Coastal area > Acid sulfate soil | place: Finland: Risofladan, Vaasa | collected...
TCAAATCCAACATCATGTGGAAGATAAGTAATATTAGCAATCCCACCAAGATTTAAAACACCTCTATTAAGATCTTTATGGCGAAATAAACAATACTCCATATAAGTGTCAGGAGCAGCTTCTCCTCCCAAGGCAATATCTTTACAATGAAAATCACCTACTGTGGTTATCCCAGTACAAGCCGCAACAATATCTTGTTCACCAATCTGATTGGTAGAAGGGGTTGAGAACTTATATCCTTTTAAGCCATTTGGAAAGTGACCTATTGTTTGCCCATGACTTCCTATTATCGTTACTTTATCCAAATCTTGTCCTAATTTCTTCATAGCTTTTATTGCACTCTGAGCAAATATCTCGCCTAAATAGAAATGAAAGTTGCACAACTCTTGGACAATTTTGGATTCTTCGAATCGAAGCAGCTCCTCTTTAATTCCATCAGGATACGGAATTTCTTGCATACCAATCAATTTTACATTCAAATCAGGCCGGGAAGAAGTATTGTTTTTTGGAACTTCTTTTACTTCAACCAATGTAAAAACAACCCCATCCATAGAAGTCCCAGAATTTAATCCACCTATTAGCATAAAGCCTCCTTTTGTAATATTATTCTTGTGGTATTATATTATTATTAACTGATTATATTATTATTAACTGATCACGTAAATTTTCCGAATTGCTATCCAGTCATAATTAGTTTTATTATACTTACGGCCTACCTCTATTAATATTTAAAGCAATTCTTTTTACCATATCAGAGATTAATTTTCTTTCCTTTTTCATTTAAACTGTTGAATTGAGATTATATACTATTATAAGGATTGTTTCAGTAATCATAGATCTATCTAATTCCTGAATTAATTTTTAGTCCCAAATTCTTTGCATTAATTTAAATTAATATTATTATTTTATGATACTTACTTTCTCCATTAACTTTATTAAGTTAATTAATAATATATTAATATTAACTTATAGTCAATAGTGTTTTATTTTTTTGTTGTTATTCAGTGATATTGTCATCTCTAATCTGTTCAGGGAAATGTCACCTATGACTACAAGAGAGGAAATATATCACATGACAGCAAAAGAGATGGCAAGACTTAAGGTGGCAGAGAGATTGGTAGAGGGAGAGATAAAAATAAAGGAAGCAGCTGGCATACTTATGCTGTCTACCAGACAGGTAATAAGGATCAAGGAAAGGGTGAGAAAGTTTGGTCCAGGTGCAGTAATACACGGCAACAGAGATAGAAAGCCAGCAAATGCAACAGAAGTTAAAGTAAAAGATCTGGTAACAGAACTTAAGAGAGAGAAATATAAAAGTACCAATTTCAGTCACTTTACAGAACTGCTTAAAGAAAAGAAACGCATAGCGCTCAGTCGCCTACTTTACACAGGATACTTAAGGGTGCAGGGATAGTAAGTCCCAGAAGAAAGAAGAAGATAAGAGTACACCGTTACAGGAAGAGAAAAGACAACCCCGGTGCCATGGTACAACTTGACGCCTCGCCATATTCTTGGCTGGAAGGTGAGGAACTAAACCTCCATGGTGCAATAGATGATGCCACAGGTAGTATTCTGGGACTTTATCTTACCAAGCAGGAAGGCCTTGAAGGATATTTTGAGGTAACAAGGCAGATGGTAAAGGGTCCCGGTATACCTGTATCTACTTATCAGGACAGGCATACCATATTTTTAGCCCTAAGGGTAAACTGACCCTAGAAGACCAGCTGGAGAGTAAACATGCGCCGTATACACAGTTTTCAAGGGCCATGAATGAGCTGGTAGTGACTATGATACCTGCAGGGTCCCCTCAGGCTAAGGGACGTATTGAAAGGCTCTGGGGCACACTGCAGGATAGACTTGTGCAGAAATTTATCTTAAATAGGATAAAAGATATAGAGAGCAACAATAAATTTATGAAAAAATATATCCCAAAATTTAATAGAAGATTTTCTGTTGAACCTAAAGGAAAATCTGTATTCAGAAAACTTAAAAAGGGTGTAAATATTGATTACATCCTCTGCAGGAAATACCCAAGGAAGCTTGATAGTGGATCTGCGTTCTCTTATGGGGGAAATACTTTAAGCTTTTATCCGATGGAAAACCGGCAGTTACTATCCCGCACTCCAGAGTTAGCGTCCTTACCAGCAAAAGAATCGGGATAAAAGCAGAATACAGCAGAAAGGTGTATTCTCTGGAAGGGATAGAAAAGCCTCACATCAGAGGTTATACCAGGGTTAAAAAAGACAGGAGGCTTCTTCCTAAAAAACCTGCCATAGATCATCCCTGGAGGAGTGGAGGTTCGGATGGATTTAAATACGATCCCATGGATGAAGAGATTACCACCGGGCTTTTTAATTCGACTGTTGCATGGGAACCAGATAGATATTAAATATTAAGGAAGGTGACATTTTCGCTGAACATTGACAGATGACTTAATGTAATCTTTTCAGGTGGTAGTTTTCTAATCTTGCTGCAGAATTCTAAAAGCAGGCTGAAAGTATCCCTGTAAGAGATGATTGTGTTTGTAGATAAGTCCAGCAGTACAGGGAAGGTATTTAGAAAGATAATCTGAGAGATAGTAGGAAAAATCTGTAGGTTTCATCTTGACCTAACCTCCGGGAAAACACGAGCACAGCTCCTGGAAACTTTTCAAGTAACTCCGGATAAACTTATTCTGTTAAGCGGACGTATCTTTGAGTCGCACTAACTATAGAATGGCCAAGGTAGGTCGATAGTATGGGGAGTGCACAGTAGAGGTCTATTCCCTTACCAACCGTCCTGCTTAGTGCAAAAATGCAGAAATTGTGGCGGAGATCATGAAGACGAGGACCTTTACCTCTTCCGCCATGAGAAATACCGGCTTTCCACAAGATCTCGCGAAATCTTTCATATACATCCCTTCTTGTGAGTTTGCTGCCGTCCTTATTGGTGAAAAAATAATCTTTGGGTCCTGAAATATTGACCACTTTTGCACGGTAGATCCTCAAGATACCGTTAAGGGATTCTGCTATTGGTATCAGCCTATCTTTTCTAAATTTCGATTCTCTTATGGTAACAATCCCTGAATCCAGATTTAAACCTTCTACCTTTAAGCTTAACACTTCAGATATTCTAAGCCCGCAGCAATAAAGCAGGCGAAACAGTATCGGCAGTACATAGTGTTTACTGGAGACTTTACTGGGACGGATATGATCGCATGCATGAAAAAACTTTCCAATTTCTTTATGGGTAAATATATATGGAATATACTCATTTCTTGTAACCTTATGTTTTTTATCAGGAATATATGCCTCATATTCCATATACCTAAGATATAGTACGAACTGTCTTAAATCGTTTGGTCTATGTTCCCATGTCTTTGAAGATTCTGATTTTCTTTTTGCTGTCCAGTCCAGTACGATCTCTCTGGAAAGCGCCTTGTCTTCTATCTTGTATTTTAAGGTGAAGAAAGAAAATCGTACCAGATTTTCACTTATGGTAGTGTATTTGTAACCCAGAGCTCTTTTATACTCTATAAAATTGCGGAGCAGATCCTTAAATTCTCCCACAAATTCTGATCTGTCTTCCATCAGAACACCTCCTTACTCTTCCAGTCAAAAGGAAGTGCTTCAATAGAGCATTCCCTTAATTGCTTGATATCTATTTTTAGATAAGCAGAAGTGGAATTTGTATTTGTGTGCCCCAATATTTCAGATATTACTGGTAAGGGTGTATTTTCCTCAAGTAGGATTTTTGCAAGGCTGTGACGTAATTCATGGGGACCATGTTTTTTCCCGGCTTCAATCTTAATTCTTACTCTGCGCATATGATAAGTGACAATACTGTGAGGAGTCGGAGCCTCCAATTTTACGATTGGTGGTACAAGGCGCAGAAAAACAGTATTGGTCCTCGCATCTGGTCTTGCCTTAAGGTTAAATAGAATCATTGACGTTTACCGCAAGGTGTCCATCAGTAAAATGGAGATGAGGCTTAACGGTAAGCCAAGAGATTCTGTTAATATCCGTATATATCCCTTAAACAACCATTACTGTGAGGCAAGGTTCTGGTGCAACAAGGAATTAATTGATATTAAAAAATTAAAGAACACTGATTTAAAAATGGTTCACTTTTAAATCAAATGAGAGTTCACTTTTAAAAAATTGGTGACATCAGAAAACAAAATAGGCCCTAATAGAATGGAGGTGATTGTAATGATTAAAATTTCTACAATTATTTTCAAATTCAGATATAATTCGGAATAGTCGGTTCAATGGTGCTAACGATATGGTTCAATGCTCCTGAAGAATGACGTTATTGCCAGGAGTTTGGCAACAGGCCCAGTATTTTACTATATCAAGTAATTTTCGCCATTGACTATAAGTTAATATTAATATATTATTAATTAACTTAATAAAGTTAATGGAGAAAGTAAGTATCATAAAATAATAATATTAATTTAAATTAATGCAAAGAACTGGCGATTTAAAATTAATCCAGGAATTAAACAGGTCAATAATTCTTAAGACTATTCAAAATAATGGTCCAATTTCACGGAGCGAAATAGCCAAAAAAAATAAAATAAGCTCCACAACTGTAACTGCGGCAGTTAAAAAATTAATAAGACAGAGGCTTGTTTATGAAGAAGGTGTGGGAAAGTCAAGCGGCGGTAGAAAACCCATACTATTACGGTTCTCTTCAGATAGTAAATTCATTATTGCAGTTGCAATTACAAACTCCTATGTAAAAATAGCTGAAACAAATTTAGAAGCGAGAATTAAGAGAGAGGAGATTTATCAGGTAAATAAATTAACGGGAGAAAAGTTTATTGATTATCTTTTAGAATCTATTAATAAATTCTTGAATATATATTCGAGGAATGATTTAAGAAGATGTATTGGAATTTCTGTTACCTCCCCCGGAATTATAAGTGTGGATAAAGCTGTAATTTATGAAAATACAAAACTGAAATTAAAAAACATCCCACTAAAAGAAATAATTAAAAAAAAATTTAAACTTAAAGTCTGGTTGGAAAATGATACCAATGCTATTGTACTGGCAGAGAAGAGATTTGGAGCATATAAAGATCTGGAGAATTTAATATATATTACAATTGGCGATGGTGTGGGGGCAGGTATTATAGTAAATGGCCACATAGTTCGTGGTAGTAGTGGTGGAACAGGTGAATTTGGGCATACTGCTATAGATAAAAATGGGGTGGAGTGTGATTGCGGAAATAGGGGCTGTCTTGAAAATTATATAAACTGGCCTGCTGTTTACTCCAGGATACTTACTTCTGTAGAGAATGGGAAAGATACCGTTATGAAAGAGTTAACAAAAGGGAATATAACTAAGGTTACCCCTTATATTTATCGTGAAGCACTGGATGAAAATGATAAGCTTGCAAAGGAAATTACAGTTGAGACTGCTGAATATCTTGCAATAGGAATTATTAATCTCGTTAACATATTAAATCCTGATGTAATAATACTGGGTGGAAAGATTGCATACAATAACTTTTTTCTTATTTCTGAAGTAAAAAAGATAGTGTTTAAAAGAACCCTTGAGATTTTAACAGATAAGTTAGAAATCTGCTCTATTTCCTTGGGGAAGGATTTCAGGATAATTGCTTCTGCAGCTATTCCTCTAAAAGAAATATTTCATTTTTCTCTTTCTTCATGAAATTATAAATATTTTACGTGAGGGTAAATGAGTAATACTAATATGGAAAAACTATTGGAAACCAGAATGAAGTGTAATCCTCCCCTTGATGATAAATTTCAGCCCGCTATTTTGTGGCAAAGGGCTTTTATTGAAAGCGTCAGGAATTCTAACTATGATGCTCCTCTATCAATAGGTATTGAAAAAAGAAATGGTTGTCGGGTGGTATATAAAACCCGGGTTTTTTCGGATGATTCTGTATTTTCTTCCTTTAATTATCAATATATTGAGCGGTTAATAAAGACACTTCTCTGGATTTATGGTGGGCATAAAGTAATAATTGGTGGGTCAAATACAATTGGTAATTGTATAAAGAGAATATATTCCAGAAGAGGTGAACGTGCTTTTGATGCGAGGTTTATGTCCGGCATATATGGGAAACCTTTTAAAGTGGTTAATATGAATATTGATGAAATCCCTTCTGCCGGGGAAGAATCTATATCACTGGGAGGACATCTTGAAGGGTGTCGGATCGGGTTTGACCTTGGTGCAAGCGACAGGAAAGTAAGTGCTGTTATAGACGGGAAGGCAATTTTCAGCGAGGAAGTGGTCTGGGATCCGGGTACTAAAACCGATCCCTCTTATCATTATCATGAAATAATGTCCATGTTGCACCATGCCGCAGCTCATATGCCCCGTGTTGATGCTATAGGGGGAAGCTCTGCGGGAATATATATAAATAATAGAGTAATGAGCGCTTCAATATTCAGAGGTATACCCGAAGAGCTTTTTGACAAAAAAGTTAAAAATATTTTTTTAGATATTCAAAAAAAGTGGGGAGTTCCTCTCAAGGTAATAAATGATGGTGAGATTACTGCTCTGGCCAGTTCCATGTCCCTGAAAAAAAATGGAGTTTTAGGTATTGCTATGGGTTCAAGTGAAGCGGGGGGTTACATAAATAAAAAAGGAAATATTAACAACTGGCTAAATGAGCTTGCTTTTGTGCCTGTTGATATGGACTCCGAAGCACCTCCGGATGAATGGTCCGGTGACCGCGGATGCGGGGTACAGTATTTTTCACAGGTAGCAGTGATAAGACTTGCTGAAAAAGCGGGAATTACTCTTGATGATAAAAAAACACCTGCAGAGAAATTAAAGTCTGTTAAGAGTATGGTAGAGAAGGGTGATGAATCAGCCAGAAAAATTTTTGAGACAATTGGTTATTACCTCGGTTACAGCATTGCTTATTATGCAAATTTTTATGATATAGAAAATGTCCTTATTCTTGGAAGAGTTACTTCCGGGCAGGGTGGTCAGATAATATTACAAAAAGCCGAAGAAGTTCTAAGAAAAGAATTTCCTGAACTTTGTAGTAAAATTACTTTAAGCCTTCCCGATGAATCCAGCAGAAGAGTAGGTCAATCTATTACTGCTGCCAGCCTTCCATTAATAGAAAAAGATAAGTAGGTAAGCTGGATTTTATAATATAGGTAAAAATTAGAAAGGAAATTAATTAAATGGATAGTAATAAAAAAAACATAATTTTAACCGGTACACTAATAACTCCTTTTGAATTGGTAAAAGACAGAGCTGTAGTTATAGAGGATGGGAAAATTGTTTCAGTGGGAGATAGAAAAAATATAGCCGGGACTTCAAATTCAGAAGTTATCAATGTTATTAATGGTTTTATTGTCCCGGGTTTTATTGATATACATGTACATGGCGGTGGTGGTTTTGATACTATGGATGGAAATCATGATGCGATTATAGAAATATCCAGGGCACATTCCAGATTTGGCACCACAGCTTTTCTCCCTACTACTATGACCATGAGTAAGGATAGGATTTTAAAAAGCCTTAAAAGTGTTAATGAAGCATTTGTTAGAGGTACAGGATATTCTGAGGTTCTGGGTGCAAATGTTGAAGGTCCTTATATAAATCCAATAAAAAAAGGTGCTCAGAAAGAGGAGGATATAAGAAATGCTTCCATAGATGAATTTATTGAATTTAATGAAGCTTCAGGAGGTCTTATTCGTATAATTACTATTGCACCCGAAATGCCTGGAGCAATAGATCTCATACGCTGGCTTCATAAACACAGGATTATTGTTTCTGCGGGCCATACCAATGCTACCTACATGCAGATGCAGAAGGGTGTTAAAGCCGGTGTGAACCATGTCACTCATATCTTTAATACCATGAAGGGTTTTGGTCACAGGGAGCCGGGAGGGGTAGGAGCTGCATTGTTTTTACCGGAAATAATAGTGGAGATGATTTCTGATGGAATACATTTACATCCTTTAGCAATGAAATTGGTTGCTAAAGTTAAAGAAATGGAAAAAATAGTACTTATTACAGATGCGATGAGAGCGGCGGGTAAGGCTGATGGAACTTATGATCTTGGCGGCCAGAAAGTTATAGTTAAAAGTGGGGAGGCAAGGCTGGTAGACGGTACACTGGCTGGCAGTATACTAACTCTTGACAGGGCTGTAAGGAATATGGTTGAGATGGCAGGAGTATCATTAGTAGAAGCGATCAGGATGGCAACAATAAATCCGGCTAAGTGTCTGGAAATTGAGAATAGAAAAGGGAGCCTTGAACCGGGTAAAGATGCCGATATAGTCATATTAAATGAAAACTTAGAAGTTAATGCAACCCTGGTAAAAGGCAAAGTTGTGTATAGAAGTAAATAATAGTAATCATTATAAACAAGAAAAGAGAGAAAATTTTTCCTGGATATATCTTTTTTAAATGGCAGATTTATCTTTATTAAAAAAAAGATGGAAGAAGCTTTATAGAATCACTCAATGAGAACCTTAAAAAAAGAAAGTGACATACGCGGAATAAATATTGAAAAAAGGTAAATCGGCTATTTTTCTGGCTCAAAAATTAACATTATCTTCTCATGGAACTTTAAGAATTAAAACTGCCAACATCTACGATATGATATCTTCATTGCCTGATGGCTTTGATACCATTGTTGGAGATCGTGGAATAAAGCTTTCAGGGGGAGAAAAGCAGAGGATCTCTATTGCCCGTGTGCTTCTTAAAAATCCGCGGATTGTAATTCTTGATGAGGCAACATCTGCACTGGATTCTGTTTCCGAATCACTTATTCAATCAGCTATTAAACCCTTACTCAAAGGAAGGACGAGTCTTGTTATTGCTCACAGGCTTTCAACAGTTATGGCTGCAGACTGTATTTATGTTGTTGTAGAAGGTCGTATTGTTGAACAAGGAACTAACGAACAGCTTCTATTATTAAATGGAGTATATAAGAATTTGTATGATAAGCAATTTAAAGATAACAAAAATGAAATTAAACTAAACTAAAGGGAGTGTAACATAATCTGTGTAAACCTCTGCTAATCCCAAGGGATCATATCCCTGTAAGTCCATATCATTATATCACATATCTACTCACCCTTTCTTTAAAATATACGGTTAACTGAGATAGTATTAAAGGCCAGTCTCTTACACTGGCAGTCCACCTCCTTGAAGCATCCATTGTGGCAAGGTAAAGCATCTTAATTAGGGCCTGGTCATTGGGAAAGATGGACTTGGCCTTAGTGACTTTCTTAAGCTGCCTGTGGTAGCTTTCAACATAATTTGTAGTATAGATCATCCTTCTAATCTCCTCGGGATACTTAAAATATGTAGACAGCTCACTCCAGTTGTCCCTCCAGGATTTAATGGACAGTAGATACTTACTGCCCCAGGCCTCTTCCAGACTGTCCAGTTCTTTTTGTGCTACCTCTTCATTTACCGCTCTGTATACTTTCTTTAGGCCAGAAGTAAAAGCCTTTATGTCCTTGTAGGAGATGAATCTTGTTGAGGTCCGTATCTGGTGTATTATGCATCTCTGGACTTCAATTTCCGGAAAGGCCGAAGAGATTGCTTCAGAAAATCCCTTCAGCCCGTCTACAGATATTATCAGTATATCCTTTACTCCTCTGTTTTTTATCTCGTTTAATACAGAGAGCCAGAATTTGGCTGATTCAGCCTCTCCTATCCAGATGCCAAGTACTTCCTTTATTCCTTCTAAATTGACTCCTATTATGGTGTAAGCAGCCTTACTTACCACCCTTCCTTCACTTCTTACCTTGTAATGGATTGCATCCATAAAGACAACTGCGTAGATTTCTTCCAGTGGCCTTGTCTGCCATTCGGTAATCAGGGGCAGTATTTTATCGGTGATTCTTGATATTAACTCCGGGGAAGAATCTATTCCATAAAGGTCAGAAAGGTGGGTCTTAATGTCCCTTACTGTCATGCCCTTAGCGTACATGGAGAGTACCTGGTCTTCTATTGAAGATACGTCGGTCTGGTTCTTTTTAACTATCCTGGGGGAAAAACTCTCCCTCCCGGTCACTGGGGACCTTGATGTCTATCTTTCCGTGATCTGATTTTAGGGTTTTACCGGAGTGGCCGTTACGGGAATTTGAGGTCTCCTTGTTTTTGTAGTCATACTTTGAGTATCCGAGATCCTCTTCCAGCTCCGCCTCTAGCATCTCCTGGATTGTGCTACCAAAGAGATCCTTTAGCATGTTTTTAATGTCTTTGGTGTCCTTTAGATTGTACTGCTTGATTAGCTTTCTTAGTAGTTCTCTATCTTCTTCTGACATTTGTGTCCTCCTCTAAACTTTTTATTATTTTAAGTTAGTTTAGAGGTTTACACAAAATTATTTACAGACTCAAACTAAAATAATTATAACAAAGTAATACTTTGAAATACCATAAAATACTTCAAAAATTTCATTACCTATATACCCGTTGCCTACTGCTAGTAGGATATATATGTAACCTTATTTTAGAGTATTTAAAATCTTTTCACAGTTCCAGCAATTTTTTCATTAATTTTTCCCTGCTTTTAATTATTTCTTCCAGATCATTCTTTGGCTTTATTTTCCTTAAATATTTAGTTTTTCTAAATTCTCTTAGATTCTGGGTCCTGTAGGCTAAGTCTTGGCAATTACGGCATAAAAATACATGCCTCTCAGTAGATAAATAGATCTTCTTTATTCTTTTTTTACAGCCGGGGCATATAAACCAATAAACAAACCCACCAAAATTACCAACCGTGGAAGTTATATCAATTGCCTGGACATATTTATCTGATACTATAAGCTCTATTTTATACTTTCCTTTATCTCCAGTTAAAATACTTTTTACATCCTTGATATCTATACAGGGCGTGTCTTCAGCTAATTTTTTCATTTTTTGTCTAAATAATTTGTATTTTTTTGATTTATATTAATCTGCTTATCTGATATATTCATCTGGTCAAGATTCCTGACAGATACCCTTATTGGAGGCTTCTTAAAATCAGTATAAGCCTTAATTAGCCTTACCAGGTGATTGTCAGCTCTCTGCCTTATTGACTGGGCTGTCTCAAGATTGTTGTAACTTCCTTCAGCGCTTATAGTATAGGCAACCATCCTATCCTGGTATGCGCCCTCTATAAGCTCAATAAAGATTCTATCCATTGTATCTGCAACCTGCTCTTTATCATCAAGCTTTTCGGTTAAATTTTTAGAAACTGTGCCTATCGATCTTTTATTTATTTCATTTAATTTTAGCATTGGATTGGGTTGCATATACATATAGCCTTTTAACCCTTTGGCTATCTCTTCCAGCTTGTCCAGCTGCTTTTTATCTGAGACTTCTAGTGTTTTTATGTTATCAGGTATTTTAATATTTTTATTTTTTTTATTGGGTTCTGTCTTCATTTTAGACTCCTTAAATATTTATTATATTTTGCTTCCTACAGTTATTTAATGCTCTACTAAATAGAGAAAAAACTTGAACTATTTGTGAACTTGTGAACTTTGTGAAGATAAAATAAAGGGCGCCAGGTTGCTTTCGTATTTTGTAGAAACCATATTACCCTATCTTTTCTATCTTCACATTCTTCACATCTTCACATCTTCACGGATTTTCAAGTTATATTCGCCTACTAGTTTATCCAGTTTTTCTTTATCAACTATTACTATAGTGCCATTTCTTGAATGATCTGTAGCAAGACCAAGACTATCCCTTACAATAGTTCCTATAAATCTAGAGGAATAGTTTTTGTTTCCCTCTTCGCTTAAAATTTCAGCAACTCCTTTTAAGAGCAGGCTGCCGGGGCCCTTTTCATTCATCTCTGAAATGATTTTTACAATACTGGCCTCAAGGCTTAGTGATTTATCTTCCATTAGCGACTGGTGTCTATCCCTTGCCTTTAAAAGCAGCCCTTCAATAAAACCCCTGTCCCAGTGGCGAAGGCATATAAGCGGGCTATTCATCTCATTTAATCTTTTTGATATATTGTTATCTATATACTTGTTGTATATCCCTGTATCGATATCAAAATAATTTTCCAGGCTCCATTTAAGTAGCTTTGCCCTTATCGCCTCAGAATCAGCCTCAAACTCGCTTAAATCAAGGTTTAGTGGTATATGCCCTGTCCTTGTCTCCTTCATCCTTATATTTATTATCCTGGACTCCAGGGCATCATCATTGTAGGATCTTCTGGAGCCCAATATTTTGGGTCCAAATACCCTATAGGTTTTTACCTCGAAGTTAATCCCGTCGCATCTTGTCACAACCCCGCCGCTGTCCTTACCAAAGCGCAGTATCTCTTTTATCCCCTCACACCTGTCATTTGCCCGGGAGAGCTCTGCCTCATCGATAATAAGTGTCCCCCCGTACTTGTGCATTAACCTGAATATGGGGGCTTCTGAGGCATTTCCTGAAGTATAGATTGACTTGTAGCAGATATTTAGAACTTTTAGAAGCCTTGACTTTCCAGAGCCGTAGTCCCCTATTACTCTAAGATAAGGTATAGAGCTAAATCTCTGGTAAACCCAGGTAAGTAGCACATATGTTAAAACTATATCCCTGTCAATCTCATCCTCTATATCTACATACCTGTTAAGATACTTATGCAAATTAGATATGAGGTCTTTAGTTGTACCGTATTCTAAAAATCCTACTGGAACCTTAACTATTCCATCTATAATGAGTTTGGAGTTTATATCAGGTATGTAGATTCTACCTTCACATTCAAAGCTATCAGCCTCTTCTATTTTTCCGGTTATCTCATCATAAACCAGAAATCCTCCAGCTCTATTTTTTCTAGAATAAATTATCTCCCCGATTTTTTTATCTATTACAAATCTGGTAACTTTTATCTCTTCTTTACCTTTAGCCTTGATTTTTATACTTTTATCATTAGTGCTTGCTTCATATTTTATAGCTTTACCTATAAGTCTGATAAAATCTTCTCCCTTGTAGTCTAACTTAACTGCAAGATCATTTATATCTTTTACTCCCTTATCTCTTGGAATCAAAATATTGTAAGTTTCTCGTTGGTTAAAATACTCTTCTCCAAGCTTCTTGGATCCTTCTATGCCTGCTATATCATTATCAAAAGCAATATAGATCTTACTTACATGGGAAAATAACTTGACCCAACTTTTCTTAAATAGTCCCGCTCCAGGAGAGCCCACTGCATTTATTCCAAACTGAAGAAGGGTTAAGCAGTCAATCTCCCCCTCAGTAATAACCACAAAATCCTTATAGCTGGCTAAATTCCAGAAGTTATAGATAGCAATGTTTTTCCCTTTAGGATAGTACCAGAATTTTTTAGAGTATTTGCTCCTGCACTTGTAAAACATTATTTTCCCATGTTGGTTAAAATATGGAATCATAATAATTTTTTCTCTCTCTAATAGCCCAAATTTCTTTACTGTATCCACACTTAAACCTCTTGATTTAAAGTAGTTAAACATAATAATTCTCCCTTTAAAAAATATAATTTTTGTAATAAAAAAAATAGGATATACACAGGTTACATCCTATTTCTTCTTTCTTTGGGAAAATTTTAGTTTATATTTCCACTAAAATTTTATATAATATGTATAATAAAAATGCTTTCTACGGTGGTATTTTTATACTAAAGGTTAATTTTTGTGGTAAGTGGTTTTAGGGTAGAATGGTATTTGTCTTTAGGCTCCATATAGAAAGTGTGTTATAAGCCGAGTTATAAACTAAAATTACTTAAAATATGTATCTATAATTTTATAAATATAAAGTTTCATAATTTTTTAGTAATTACTAAAAATATTTTTTATTTTTAACATTTTATGTGTTTTCTTTAAAA
>Ga0307379_10008555_pt1 | contig 13782 bp, 9 predicted proteins | sample UN2MG_FD_202237 | JGI IMG/M metagenome (GOLD analysis project Ga0307379, IMG submission 202237) | Soil microbial communities from Risofladan, Vaasa, Finland - UN-2 | ecosystem: Environmental > Terrestrial > Soil > Coastal area > Acid sulfate soil | place: Finland: Risofladan, Vaasa | collected...
GGCCAATAGTTTCGTAGAACTTCGGTCCGTGCCGGGCCTTGGTTGTGCGGCCACCCTTGCGGCCGGCGTCTCGTACTGTCATCGCTCCCTTTTCGGGCATGTTCCCTTACCTCCCTGTGCTCACTACAAACCCTATCTGGACGTTCCTGGGGGATTCCTTCATCGCCGAGTAGCTGCTATCCTGCCTCTCATGAGCACGGCGAACACCTGAGTGGCCCCGTCACCGGTTCCAGGCCCATGTGCGCATGTCGAGCGCCCGTGAGACCGCGTTGAGGGCACCTTTGGGGCACGGATGGGTTTCTGGACAGGACGGGATCTCACGGTGGAATGCGAGCAGTTCCTGGGCGGACTGCTCAACTCGTACTACCGCAAGGCCGCGTAGTCAGCAGTGGGGGCGTCTATCCGACGGGAACGCCGGGGCCTGCATCGTCACCGGCGCGCTCAGTCGCGCGGTCCGGCACTCCGACCGTCGCTCTTACCCGCTGCGGCGAGGTCGGATGGCGCCTGTCCATGACCTATCATGTCGTCGCCGAACCAGCCTCTGTTCACCTCAGCCGCAACGATGAGTTTCTGGACAGCGCGCCTATCGACGACAAACGGAGAAGGTGCTAGCCCAGGGTGGTCCCAGCGAGAGGAAGCAGATCATCCGCACCTGGGTCTCTGAAATGAAACTGGCTCCGGAGGAACTTGAGGTGGAGATCACCTACCGCCTTCCGGAGCCGTTTATGCATTCAGTGGTAGCGGGGGCAGGATTCGTAGCATTAGAGAAGACGCGCACCAGGCGATGGATGTGGCGATTGCCCTTTGAAGCCCTCGGGAGAGTGCTAGACGCATTCTGGGAGGATGCCAAGTTGCGGCTGATGCCGGGCGTGACCCCCAAGAAAGGCCGGTAGGTCGCAGGTTGGAAGCGGGGTCGGGCTGAGCAAACTAGCCATTCATTGCGACCTCGATTCGAACCTGCGACCATGCATAGTCCACTTCCACCGCCTGAGTCCCTTAAGCCTCCTCCGGATGGCTCTCTATCCCCTGCTCACCGTCGCAACTCACTCAAGCAGCCCGAACGCCCTCGCTACGTACACCGCCATCTGGTCGCGAGTGACGACATCGTCGGGCTGGTAGAGGTAGAGGACGGAATCGTCCTCCTGGGCATACGGATAGCCCTGCACGATCCCGTGCTCGACGCAGTACTCGATATGCTTGTAGGCCCAGAACGGCTCAGTGCCATCCTCGCCGTAACCCGTGTTCAGAACATCGGGGAACGTCGGCTCAGCCGGCGCCTCGTAATCGGAAAGGGCGGCTTCACCGGTCGGCGCATTGACGGCGCGGGCGATGTACACCGCCATCTGGTCGCGGGTCACGGGCCAGGTTGGCTCGTACAGAGAATAGGTCGCACCGGTGTTCTCGGGATCTGGATAGGAGTACCCCTGGACGACGCTGTTGTCGGCAGCGCACTCTATGTAGTTGTAGGCCCAGTGGTCAGTACCCACATCCTCAAAGGATGGGGTCGGATAGGCGCTGCTTGGTGGAACGTTATCGTCCCCGCCGGCGAGGGCGCGGGCGATGTAGACGGCCATCTGGTCGCGGGTGACCTGTGTGTCCGGCCGGTAGAGGCCGTCATCGTAGCCGGCGACTATGGTGGCGTCGACGCAGGCCGTGATCTCGTCGGCGGCCCAGTGAGACCAGGGAACGTCGCTGAAGGCCGGCAGACGGAGCACAAACAGCCCGAGGCCCCAGCTCGTGAAGTAGACCAGGCCGTTGGAGGCAGCCACCGCAGTGCCTTCCATTGCTGTGCTGAACGTGCCAACGAGAGCCGGATTCGTCGGGTCGGAGATGTCGATGACCAGCAGGCCCGCGTAACCGAGGCCAGACGACCAACTGCGCTTGGTTGTCATATACGCGTATGGCTCGGAAACGGCAATGGCGAGCGGGTAGCCTGAAACGTCAACGAATCCGATCTCCACTGGTTGTGCGGGATCCGAAATATCGATGACCCGCAGCGCGCCGCCGTTCTCATTCATGTCAGCGACATAGGCATGCTGCCCTGAGATTACGACACCCATAGCACATGAGCACGTGTCGCAGACCGCTACCTCACGCGGTGCGCTATAGTCCGACACGTTTATCACGCGTAGGCCGCCTTGAGCGTCTGCCACATAGGCATGGGTTCCGGAGACGGCAACATCGTATGCGGCTTCCGGGGTGTCCAGCCACCCGACCTCGATTGGCGCGGTGGGAGTGGAGATATCGAGACAGCGGAGGCCATTCGTGTAGGCCGCCACGAACGCGCGGTCACCGTCGAGGACGAGCTTCCGCGCGCCGGAGATCCGGCAGTAGCCGATTTCTTCAGGCGTCAGGGGATCGACGACGTCAATGACTCTGAGGGCGCCCGACCCGCGATCGCAGACAAAGGCGTAGTCGCCGGCGACCTCAACTCCCTTAGCATCACTCATATCTTGGCAGGCGGACACTTCGACGGGAGTGTGAGGATCGGAGATGTCGATGATGCGAAGTCCTTGGCTCTCGTCGGCAATGTAGGCGTGATTGCCTGATACGGCCATGTCCGCAGCCGTGGCGGGCGTGCTGAAGTGCCCGGTTTCGTGCGGGCTCGTAGGATCGGAGACATCCACGACGCGCAGGCCGCCGTCGCAATCGCCCACGTAGGCATAGCCTGCCGAGACGGCCACGTCGTAGGCTTGGCCAGGGGTGTCGGCAGCAGCCACTTCGACGGGATCAGCGGGGGCTGAGACGTCGAAGATGCGAAGCCCCTGATATTTGGATGCCACGTACGCATAGCCGTCCTGCACTGTGACACCGTACAGGTAGCCCCCAGCGTCGCATGAACCGACCTCGACGGGAGTGCTGGGATCGGAGACGTCGATGACGCGGAGAGTGCCTTCGCTTTCACCCAGATAGGCATGGCCGCCGGAGACAGCGACACATCGCGCCGTGCCTGGGGTGTCATAGGCAACCACTTTCGTGGGCTGAGTGGGGTCGGCGATGCTGACGATCGTGAGCAGGCCGCCGCCGACCACGTAGACGTAGCTGCCGCTCACGGATAGGTCGGCCGGAGAGCGGGCGTTGACGCCTTCACACAGGCCTAACTGGACGGGTGCGGCCGGGTCCGAGATATCGAGGACGTAGAGTCGGCCGAGGCTCCCAACCAACGTCAGAGCGAGATCGCCGGATAGGGCTATCTCCCAGAAGCCCCCAACCATGTCACCGGTTGCGCTCCAATGACCAACCGCGCGGAGCTGAGTCGGATCGGAGGTATCGACCACCCAGAGGAAGCTAGCACCGGCCACGAGCGCGTAACCATCCGTAAGGGCAACGTCATAAGCCTGAATCCCCAGGAAATCAGTCTGGACTGGCTGCGAAGGATCGGTTACGTCGAAGGCGGCGAAACCGTAACCCGCAGCACAGTAGGCGTAGTTCCCTGCAATCGCGACCGAGCCCGGTAGGCCCCCAACCAGAGAACCTTCGAGCCTGGGATCCATGGAGTTGTCGGCAGAGTCCGCCGGGGCTGTCTGCTCCATTGCAGAGGGGCTGGGCCAGGCTTCGACGACGGTCTCGCCGAGGAGGGGAGAGGTCGCGGCCAGGAGGAGAGAGGTCGCGGCCAGGGCAAGGATGCCGGCGAGGGCAAGAATGAGCAAGTGCTGCTTCATGCGAGTGAACCTCCGCGGTTGGTCGCAGGATACGCTTTCCGATGAGAAGCGACGGTCGCTCGGCCTCAACTCGATCCACAGCTATCTGTCGTTTCTGTTCGGTGCTTTCTTGGGTGGTTCCTGCAGCGAGGTGGGGCGGGGGCGCTGGTGGAACGCCCAGTGTCGGTTCAGCACGTCCTGTAAATGGTTCAATCTCCCCCGCGGCGTCAGGAGGGAGAAGACGGCCCAGCTTCCGGCGGGGAAGGGGGCGCCACCTCTGACGAACTCCACCCGCTTCACCGGGTAGCGGTGCCACAACTCCCAGTCATCGACCCGCTCGAATTCCACGCGGACGTCCGTCAGTCCGGCGTCCGGGTCGGCAACCCGGGTTCCTGTTTCGGCCTGGAAGTGGTCGAGCAGAGCTTGGGCTGCGTCCCGCCAGGGCTTCGCGGCGATGGCGATCATCGCAACTATCGCCGCCGTAAGAAGCAGCATGGCCAGGGGCGTATTGCCCACTGTGACCGGTATCCTGTGAACCACTACCGCAAAGACGCCGGCGACCACCATTCCGAGCACCGGTGCCCCATAGCTCGCGTACGTGGCAAGGTCGGGCACACGGACACCCGTGTGTCGGACAATATCGGTCCTGATGTCCCGGGCTCGCAGCCAGTGGTGGATGGCAGTCGACATCAGTCCCAGGGGTCGGCGAGATGCTCCGATGTAGGTCGTTGCGCTTGCGACTGCTCGACGGTGAGGAACTATACACGTGGCCATGAGCTTGCACCTCCTGTCGGCGTCTTCATGAAGATGGTCGATCTCATCCGGCCCTTTCTTGGGGGCCTCCCCCGCGGAGGAGCCTAGGCAGTCCAGCCTCGGAATTCGCTCCTGCCTGGAAGCCGGCTGTGTGACCGGATGGAATTCGGTCACTCTGTGTGCCTGCCGCAGGTCTGCCAGCCGCGGTATGTCGCCCATGCTGGACGTCCTCGCCCAATCAGCCAGATACGACATCAGGATGCGCTCCTGAACGTTGAAGCTCCCTGCTCGCCCCAAGAAAGCCGTCTCGCGGTACGACTATCTGTACAGAGCCCGCTCGTGAAACCCGGTAATCGACCAAGGCGAGGCCTAGCAAGGGCGCTTTTCGAGTGGGCATGTTGCACGAAACTCTGATCGCACTGCGGTCAGGAGGCATTGACGGTGTACGCTGCGAGCTGCTTTCAGGATGATCTTGATAAGAGCCTAGTAGGGGAAGACCTCCTTCTTAGGCGGATTGTCAGTGCCGCTGAGGCAGGAAGCGAGGCATGGCTTCAGAAATGGATGGCCTGTACACGCCTGCGATCTTCAACCGCGGGGAGACGGGCTTTGCGCCTGTCGAAGCTAGACAAGGACGATCCAGATCTCGTGCGCGCCGTCCAGGCCGGGGACGGATGGGCGGTTTCGCGGGTCCTGGAGCAGTGCATCCCGTGGATTGGCCACTACCTCACCGGCCGATATGGTCTTTCCCCCGACGAGCTGGACGAAGTGCTCCAGGAAACACGGGTAGCGTTTCTAGAGGCGGCGACTCGGTTTCGAGGCACGTGCCGGCTGAAGACCTACCTGACGCGGATCGCCTGCCGGAAGTATGTCGATTTGCTCCGGGCAAAGCCCCGCCCCCCAGTGGGCTCTCGTGACCTCGACGAGAGCTACGCTAAGGGGGACTGCGCCGACCCCGGGCAAAGCGTGCCCGACCGCGTGTCGCTGCAGAGAGCCCTCGCTCAGCTCTCGCCGCGGCAGCGCGAGGTCGTCATCATGTATCACTTCAATGGGAAGAGCTACTCCGACATCGCCGATGAGCTAGGGATTACCGTCGGGACGGTTGCGGGGATGAAAGCAGAAGCTCTGCAGCGGCTTCGTAAGCTGCTGACGGAAGCCGCCGTGTGTTCGGCCGACGGAGCCGAATGAGATGGGTGGAGCGGAAGGGGGAAGGTCGATCATGAACAGCAACACAGAAAGAGATGAAGAGATGTGCCTTTCGCCGGGCACGGTGATGGCATTGATCGATGAGGAACTCGACCGCGAGAAGCGGGAGGCCGCGCTGGCGCACCTCGATGGATGCGGCCGCTGCCGAGAGCTGTCTGAAGAGCTGAAGGAGGCGGCCGGGGTGGTGGCGGCAGCGGCGCAATGCCTCGATGACGAGAGGATCGCGGCCTGGGTGGATTACGAGGCGGGGCGAATGAGGGGGGCGCTGGGCGAGGCTGATGTCGGCCACATTCGCGAGCATCTCTCCGGGTGCGACCGATGCCGCTCTCAAGTGACGATGCTGGCGGAGGCGTGCCGGAGGTCTGAGGGTATCTGGGAGCGCGTGCGCGCTTGGGCGGCGGGAGCCGTCGAAAGCTGCCGTCCACAGGCAATTCAGACGGTCCGATGGGCAGCCGTCGCCGCGGTCGGCGTGGTCGTTGTTGGCGCTCTGTACCTGCTCACGGTGCGGCCGAAGCAGCTGACCTACCGGCCGGATGCGCTTGTGCGAGCGGAGGGGGGCGGGGGCGATAGGGCGCCGCGACCGGCAGAGGAAGCGGTGGTTGCTCAGCGCGGTGGAATCGAGACGCCCGCCACCGAGGGTGCGGCCGGCGCGCCGGCGGAGCGGCCGCGGCAGGAGCGGGTGCCCCCCGTGGTGGTGGCGCGCCGGGAGCCGCGGGAGGAAGAGCCGACGACTACGGGGCCGTCGGCGGCATTCATGCCCGAGAAAGGGAGCGCCGAGGGCGAACTCAGTGCAGCGCTGGCCGAGTTGGAGGAAGCGAGGCGGAGTGGGGAAGCGGCGGCGCAGGCGCGGGCGGCGTTTAGGGCCGCCGGGATTCTCCACAGGGCCAAGAGGTATCGGGAGGCGGCCGCCTACTACCGCGAGGCATCGGGGGCGGCGGCGCGAGCGGACGAGGTTGAGCTTCGTATCGATGCGCTGGTCCTCCTCGGGGCGATGCTCGCAGAGATGGGAGAAACGGAGCAGGCGCGGCAAGAGCTGACGGCGGCGTCAGAGCTTGCCGAGGAGGCGGGGTACGAGCGTGGGGAGCGGAACGCGCGGGTGCAGATACAGCTCCTGCCAAAGGCGGAGGCTGACGATGGGCAATAGGGCGATGAAAGTGAGACGCGTCATGCGCCGCCAGCTGGCTGCCCTGGTGCTCCTCGTCGCCGCGCTGGCGGCCTTCGGGGGGCGTGCTGAGGCCGTCGACCAAGACGAGATGTATGAGCTGTGGGCGGAGGCGGGGAGGCAGTTCGATGCGGAGCGCGTGCTCCTGCCCGCGGATGCGGAGGACAGCCGATGGGTCCGCCGTGTGGGCGATCGGATCGTCGCGAGCTGGCCGGATCGAAGGTGGGTAACTCACACCTTTGTCGTGATCGATGAGGCGGCGCCGAAGGCCTTGTCGTTTCCGGTGTCGCCGGTGCACCACCGGGTGTATGTGACGACCGGGTTGCTGGAGTTCATTCGGGAACGGGTGGGCACATGTGCCGACGACGCCCTGGCAGGCGTGCTCGGCCACGAGATGGCGCACTTGATGCGAGACCACCACTTGCTGCGCCATCGACAGGTGGAGTTGCCGGGGCGGGAGGTGCCGAAGGAAATCGAGGAGTGGGCGGCGAGGGTGGTGGGGGCATGGCAGAAAGAGGACGAGTTCGAGGCCGACCGCTACGGTGCGTTCTACGCGCTGCACGCCGGCTATCGGTTCGAGGGGATCACTCTCTTCCTGGGGCGGTATATGGGACGTTACGGGGATGAGGGGCTGTTGGACGCCGTGGGCGATTCCTCGGGGCGCGTCCATCCGTCGCTAAGCGAGCGGATCGAAGCGCTGGACAAGGAGAGGGGACGCATCGAGGAGGCGGAGCGCGTGTTCCAGATCGGCGTGGGGATGATTCGAGCCGGTGCGTGGGAGACAGCCGCGGGATGCTTCGCCGAGGTGAGGAAGACGTTCGCCATGAGCCCGTCCGTGGTGCACAACCTGGCGTACGCGGAGCTGAAGCTGTACGAGGCGAGCGTGTTGCCGGGGCCGCCGGTCGAGGAATGCGTGTCGACGTCGTATGTCTCCGAACTGCGCTCGAAGGGGCCAACGGGAGCGGCGGAGCGGGTGCTCCTGGCCGAGGCAAAGGCGGACTTCCTTAAGGTATGCGGCGATCTCGATCAGGCTGGGAGCTTCTCTGCGGCCCGGCTCGGGTTGGCCTGCGCCTACTTGTACGAGGGAGAGGAGGCGAAGGCAGAGGCGTGTTTGCAGGAGATGACGGTGGGCCTCGACGATCCGGCGTATCTCAATCTGGCGGGCGTGCTTGCGGAGCGCAGGGGCGATCTCGCTGTCGCGCAGCGATCCTACCTGAAGGCTCTCGGTTTGCCCGCGACTGGGGACCCATTGAGGTCGATTGAGGCGGTCGAGCAGAGCCTCCGACCCTATCTCCCCGCTCTATACAATCTCGCGCGAGTGCTTGAGAAGCAGGGCAATCAGCCACTTGCAGCGCGACTCTACCGCCTCTACCTCTCGGTCGAGGGCAACCGGAGCGGCTACGGGATTCGAGCCCGGAACGGGCTTGGGCGCTGTGGCGGCGAGCTGACGGAGGTGAAACACCCGGAGGTGGTCGACAGCTACCGCGGCATCAACATCCGGTCCGATGGGGAAATCGTAGTGAATACCGTCCTGGGGGAGCCGGAAGGGCAACTGAGACTGGATGCGGGGCGAGGCTCGTCGATCATCTATGACTACGGGGCACAGGGGATCGAGGTTGTTGCTGCCACTCCCGACAAGACCGATACGGCCCAAGCTGTGGTCCAGTATATCGTGCTGTCCGGCGCCAACGAGGATCGCGTCGCCGGGGTGCGGGTGGGGGATTCTGCCTCATTGCTGGAGGGGAAACTCGGCCCGCCACGCGAGGTGGTGGAGGGGCCGGGCGTCGGGACGTGGTGGGATTACGCGCAATATGGGGCTGCTTTCTCTGTTGCGGATGGTAAGGTCGATAAGTGCTTCATCAGCGGGCGGCGGTAAGTGGAGAGCGAGAGTCCGGAAAGAGGGCGGATGCCGTGATAAGGGCTGTCATGCAATTCCGGGTTTTGTGGCTCTGCTTCGGGGCGATTCTCGTGGTCAACGGTGCGCATGCGCAATCGGACTCGCCCTACAGCGCAAAGTGGGCGATCGTGATCGGGGTACAGCAGTACTCGCAGCGGACGGGTTTCGCACCGCTGCGGTATGCGGAGAAGGACGCGCAGGCCTTTTACGATGTGTTGGTGGACCCCCAGCGCGGCGGGTATCAGGAAGGTCGGGTGAAGCTGCTCACCACAGGTGCCGAGGAGCCGGACCAACAGCCGACCAGGGGCAACATCCTGGGCGCGCTGGAGCTGCTGGCGAGCTGGTCGCAGGCCGGTGCACAGCCTTCCCCCGATACCGTGGTCGTCTACTTCTCCGGACATGGCGTGGAGCAGGATGACCAGAGCTATCTGATCCCCTCCGATGCGGCCCGAACGGACCTCGCCAACACAGCACTATCTCTCGATCTCGTGCGGGAGAAGCTTGCGCTCACGGGAGCGAAGAAGCAGATCGTGATCGTGGATGCGTGTCGGTTCCAGAGCGTGCCGGGCAAGGCGGGCGGGGAGCAGCAGAGCGTGGAGTTTGCGAGGGCGCTGGAGGAGTTCGCCAAGGCTGAGGGCCGAGTCGTGCTGGCCTCCTGCAGCAGCAACCAGGCTTCGTATGAGGATGAAGAGCGCGGACACAGCGCCTTCACCGGGATTCTGCTGGACGGGCTGCTGGGGGCGGCGGACGGAGATGGCAACGCGGTTATCACGCTGACGGAGTCTTACGAGTACCTGACTCGGGAGCTTCGATCGTGGGCTGAGAAGCGGGGGATCGTGCAGTATCCGAGCCTCTATGGGGAGATCAGCCTCACGCTGCCGCTGGTGCGGTGCCCGAAGTGGGCGGAGCTGAGGATCAGCTCGGTGCCGGATGAGGCCGAGATCTGGATAGACGCAGAAAACACCGGGCACAAGACACCCCATACGCTCAAGCTTCCGGTGAGCGCCGGGCAGGAGCGTACGCTCCTGGTCAAGTTGAGCAAGGAAGGATACCAGGACCTGAGCAAAGAGGTGACGCTGCGGGCAGATGAAGACAAGGCGCTGGCGGTGGGGCTCAAGGAGGTGTCTGCGCCTGTGGACACTGAGGTCACGCCGCCAGTTGACGGGCCTGGCCGACCGCCCTGGGACATCGCGCCGGTCTGGGAAGAGAAAGCAGAGGCTGAAGAGCGGAGGAAAGACAGGGAGCTTCGGTTCCTCTGGTCGGGAGTCAGCTATACCCACCGCGTCGACTGGGACGGCTCCGAGCACTGGGGTCACGAGATGCACGCACAGGCACGTGATCCCCTGGGCATCGCCAACATCGAGGCAATCACCGTCACGGACCCCACCGGGAAGGTCCACCGCGCGCCGGGCGACGACGAGTGGCATCAGGAGAAAGACAAATCGCTGTGGGTCGAATACCTGGAGTGGTTTGCCGAGCCCCCCAGCTTCTCCGGCGTGTACACGTTCTCCGTCACCAATAAGCAGGGCGGGTCGGTCAGCGAGTCGGTCGCCCTCCCGCCATTTGTGAGCGCGCCTGTCGCCATCGTGACCTATCCGCTCAACCAAGCAGTGATCGAGGAGACAGTTCCGACCTTCTCTTGGGAGCCAGTGCCGGGGCCCGCGCATGTAGGCTGGATCTCCTTGGATGAACAGAAAGGCGACGACTGGGAGAACGTGTGGGGACTGGGAGGACCGAGGACCTGGGACATGTTCCAGGGCCAGACGGCCATCGCCTACAACTGCGATGGAACGGCAAGCCAGCCCGAGCTGATCAGGGGCCGCACCTACAGACTCGCGCTGTCAACAGTGGTCCACCTGGGCGAACACTCGCAGGCCGAGACCACTAGAGAGATCATCTTCACCGTCGCTCCGCCGGAAGGTTAGGCACACGTATTCGTCCTGGCGGGCTCTCCGCCGAGCCCCTTTCCGCGTACGCACCAAGAAAAAGGTGTTTCCTTGCGACTAGTCAGGTAGAGGAAGCCATGATAGGCCGGCGGGCGCTGTTCCGGTTCTCTCGAGCGACCTGGCGCGCAGACGGGAAAGGGGGATGAGAGTATGGTCGTCACCTATCGGCGAGGTCGCGTGCCGCGGGATGTGCGTTTTGCTGTTGTCACGGTTCTGGCTGCCGTCGTCGTGGCCGCCGTCTTCAGCTTCTTCGGCATAATCGGCGTCGGCATGTTCGGCTGGAAATTGGCGTTCATCGCGCTGGCCGCGTTCGCGGTTGGGTATGTGGTCGATATCCTCCGAACCCTGTACCCGCAGTTGCCGCAGGTGACAGCGAATGCGCAGGATGAGGACGGCCGGCGAATCTACGAGGCGGTCAAAGCCGCTTGTGACTCGGCACACGTGCCGGCGCCGAGGGTGTATCTCGACCCCGATGAGGAGGCCAACGCCTTCACCTACGGGTTCGGACAGCGCCACTCCGTGATCGTGTTCCAGAAGGGCATCATCACCCTCGCCGGGGACGACGAGGCTATCCTTCGCGCCGTGGCCGCTCACGAAGTCGGCCACATGCTGAGCTTCGACTGCGCCATCTTTACTGCCCTGATCTTCCCTATCCACGTCATGACCTGGCTGGCGCATCTGCTGCAGGTCTTGGCTCGAGCCTTGTCGGGTCTGGTGCGGCCGATCGTCTACATTGCCCGATTCTCTGGAGACATCTGGGGGTTTCTCATTGGGCTCGCAATCGCTCTCATGGTGCTGGGCGCGGTTTTCTATCTCTTCATGGGCGGAGCCTTCATTCTCGCCGCGGTGGCGCTGTGCATGCTCTTCGTCAATCTGCTGAAGCGAGAGCGTGAGTACGCCGCCGACGCAATCGGCGCCCGCCTGACCGGAGATCGTCCTGGCTTCGTAGAGCTCCTCCGCCTCCTTCTCGATGTTGCTCCGCGGGAGAAAGACGTCCTTATAGGCGCGCTCGCCGGCTCTCCCGGGCCCAAGCCGGAAGGCGATGAACTCCCTGACCTGCAAAGGTGGCCTCGAGACAGATACGTGAAGATCGGGCTGAGGAACGCCGTGAGGGAGCTTTGGCTGGACCATCCCTATGTGGTGCGGAGGCTGGGGAACCTGAACAGCGCAGGTCGCCTGGGTCGGCCTCTCGTCCGCAGCGGGGACATGACGGCATGGGTGCTCGCCGGACTCCTGGTGGTCCTGGCTCCCTTTGGGGTCGCCCATGGCATGATCTCTGTTGGCGGAAGCGCCGCTCGTGGGTCCGCCGGGTCTAAGGGGATGACGGACGAGCAACGGGCGGCTGAGGCAACTCGCCGGGCCGAGCGGATGGTTGGGGGAGTGACAGGCACGGACCTTCACCGGACCGCTCCCAGGGCGCCGCGGCAGCCGAGCGCGGCGAACCCGGAGCCGGAATCGAGCCGGGCTGACGGTGTAAGGCGTGCCCGGGGCCTCACCGATGCGATGGGCCTGTCCTCCTCCAGTGGCGAGACCATGCAGCGAGCACTCGCTGCTCGCCGCGCCTGGGAACAGGTTCTCAGCGGCGATCCGGGCAACGCCGAGGCCTGGGATCGTATCGGCGAGATAGACCAGATCGTGGCGGCGGCTGGCTCTGACACCGGCCAGTCCAGTCCCGACACGGCAGGGGCGTCGTCTGCAGGCGCGTGGCCATCGGCGCCTGGTTCGTCGCCAACACGCAGCGGAAGAGTGGGGCGACGCGCTTCGCAGCCGGAATCCCAGACCTTCGCCGACGCTTCCGGTGGAGGTGCGGGCCAGCCGCGGAGCAGGAAGCCGCAGCGCAGCCGCAGCCGTTGGGGCGAGCCTACCAGCGAGCCGCGGCAGGCGACAGGTATGCGGGGCCGCCGGCCGCGAAGCCAGCAGCAGGAGCCCGACCGCGTTCAGAAGCCGGAGCAGCCGCGTTTCCAGCTGCCGATGGAAGAGACGCCCAACCCGCGGCAGTCACCAAGGCGCTCTGCACCGGAGGCAGCACCGCCTCGTGAGAGGGAGACTCCTCGGTTCGCTGAAATCCCTGAGCCGCCAGTCCCCACCCCTCCCCCACCACCTCCAAAGACCAAGCTCATGCTTGCTCTTGAGAAAGTGAGCGAGAGGCCGGAGGTCGGGGGCTGCGTGGAGAAGCTCTGGCAACCCGACTCCGAAGTGTCACTTGTCTACGCCTCCTTCGACCCCGGTCTAAGCTACTCCGCAATGAAGAAGATCGTGTGCACGATGGTGGAGGAGGCGCAGGATGCGGCTGGGTCGGACGAGCTCTGTCTCGTTGCAGACCAGCGCAGCCGGGAGATCATGCGGGGGCAATGGCGGAGCGTCTCGGGCAAAGTGATCATTACCGACTTGCGGTAGGCCCGCGAGATCCAGAAGAACGAGAAAGGTGGGATATCTCCGAGCAGGACAGCCGCGCTCGGACGAACGGGTGGGACGATCGGCCCGAACTCCTGGCTGAGGCCCACGGTCTGGAGCTGTGACGGCACAGGCTCATGGCCAGAACAGCAATCGGTCCGATCTCTCCCGAACTGTCCCGCCGGTGCCCGAAATGCAGTCTCCTACGCGAGCTTTGCCTCCTCCAGCCGTAGAGACCCGCAAGAGGAAGTCTAGTCCGAGCCGTAGGGCCTATGGGGCTCTCTTGGTCGCCAGGACAGGAACCCTCGCTTTCTTTCTTGTGGCGCCCACCAAGAAAGTGCGCGTCTCCGACGACTATTCCGACAGAACTGGCTAGGGGAGGCGATGAGCATGCTGCGATCCAAGCTCCGTCTGATCGGCACAGGGGTACTCGCGACGGCTTTCCTGCTCAATCTGGGGGCATCACCCTCATTCTCCGCCCGCGCGCAGAGGGGAACACAGAACGGCTTAGGCGCCCTGACACGGCGGCACTCGCCGACTGCGTCGACTGCCGGAAGGCCACTGACGAGGCGATACAGCGGTCAGGGCTCACCCGTGATACAGTCAATACAGCCGTTCGAGGGACCCGGCTTTCAGCCCCCCACGGCTCCGCAAGGGTCGTCGGTTAGGGCCCCGAGGCAGCATCCCTCCGCACCCATCCCAAGCCGGGAGCCAGTTCAACTCCGGCAGCTGCCGTTCAACGGACAGGTTGCCACCAGTCCTTTCTCCGTCCCAGTGAGGTAAGAG
>Ga0307379_10008558_pt1 | contig 13780 bp, 11 predicted proteins | sample UN2MG_FD_202237 | JGI IMG/M metagenome (GOLD analysis project Ga0307379, IMG submission 202237) | Soil microbial communities from Risofladan, Vaasa, Finland - UN-2 | ecosystem: Environmental > Terrestrial > Soil > Coastal area > Acid sulfate soil | place: Finland: Risofladan, Vaasa | collected...
ATCACAACAGCTTTGAAAACCAGAGAACTGTTCGTGATCCCTTCGCTCCGAGGGAGACTGGCTCACTGATCCAAATATCTTGACCATTTTACGCAACATTTTATTCATAAGAGACTAACAGAATAATGCTACAACTCTTCAGTGAGCCCATTATTAAACTTTCCTACTCTTTCAAACAATATCTTTTTGGGGTTACGGTATAATCTTGAGCATCACTACGCCATGAGAAGGAACGTCGGCAGCATAGGCGCCATTCGATGAACCAAGATCTTTCTTCCGCCATAGATCCCTAACCTTGGCATTTAGGTGCTCCGGATACCCAATCTCTGTCCAGAGTACACCGATGTTCACTTCCATGTCACTACGATTAAACAATACAACAGCTCGTGATCCATCCTGCAGCACCTTACTCCAGACTTCCAGATCACCATCGTCGCGTACTTTGACACCCTGCTTACCCAGGGGGTCCTGATTGACGGCGATGATTTCCTTGTTCAGCAGGATTTCCATGGTCTGGGGTGTGGCCTTGCGAATATCATTGCCCAGCATAAGAGGCGCTGCCAACATGCACCACAGGCTGAAATGGGCCTTGTTTTCATCAATCGTTAATTCACCATTTCCCACCTCCAGCATGTCAGGATCGTTCCAGTGCCCCGGCCCGGCGTAGCTCTCTAAGCCTACCTGTAGATCGAGAATCTTGGTAAAGCCAATAAAATTCTCGACTTGCACACCCTTGGACAAAACCTGCCGCCCGCCATCCCAGGTAGGACGGATATCAAAAGTGGTGCGCCATAAGTGCCCTATGCCCTTGCCCCACAACCAGGGTTTGTTGGTGCCCCATTCGCACATGCTGAAAACAATTGGGTGTCCTGCTTTTTCCAGGGCATTACGCATGAGCTTATAAGAGTCCGGAGCACTCTGATTGCCGGTATTGCACCAGTCGTATTTGAGATAGTCCACGCCCCAGGCTGCATACTGACGGGCATCCTGATATTCATAGCCGCGGCTGCCAGGATAACCACCGCACGTTGTGTACCCGGCATCCGAATAGATCCCGAACTTGAGTCCCTTGGAGTGGACATAGTCCGCCAGAGTCTTGATTCCGGATGGGAACTTCTCCTTATTCACAACGATATTACCCTGCGCATCGCGGTCGATCTGCCAGCCGTCGTCAATCACGATATACTCATAGCCGGCATCTTTAAATCCCCGCTCGACAAACATATCCGCAATGCCGCGTACCAGGTCCTCGTTGATCTCCAAACGGAACGTGTTCCAACTATTCCATCCCATCGGTGGTGTCTGCGCCAGGTTTCCCCAACCATCTGTTGCTGCAAAACAGCTTGGCCATCCCAATATAGTTAAAATACCAATACAAATTAACGCGTTTTTCATTATTCGATTTTCCTTTCTTCACAACAATAAATGCTGAAACTGCAAAACACAATTCAATCCCCTCGACGTCAATATTTCTACAAAGATCACCTTGAACAGTCAAGGCTTTTACGGGAGCTTCCCGTCGATATGAGCCTTGACGGTTGAGTGAAATAACTGCTATGATAATCATTTGTCTGTGGAATGCTTAAATAGCGTGATTTTTTGCATGAACCTGTGGGCACAAGAATTGAACCATAGGATGATTTGGAGGCGAAGAGTGGCCAGATGCCAACAGCAAAATCGAAGTTTGCAGTCGACTATCGTACTATTTCTTGTTCTGGGGTATGGTTTTTGTGCGCAGGCGATCATAAATATTGAAGTTGATCCTCGGTGCACGCGTAGCATTGGCGGTATTTCCGAACTGGATCGGAAGACCTACTTTGCGATTTGTGATTCCGGTACGGATTTCGACAAACGATGCAAAGACGATGAGATGTATGAGTATCTTGTCGGCGAGCTTGGGGTAAATTTCGGCAGGCGACTCGGTGTGGTCAATGGGCCGGTCAAACGTGGTAACGTTGTTGTCGAAGACCCCAACCGTCCCGGATATGCGGATCTGGATCTGCTCAAGAACAAGCTTTCAAAGAAGCAGTTTAAGGCCAGTGGAAGATTCAGAATAGATATGGGCGAGAATCTGGATGTCGCTGCGCACGGTCAGCATAACGCTTATCCGGCTTTTATGGGGAAGTTCACCAATGAGCAGGCTATTAAGGGTGACCGTGCCGAATATATTCCAAAGAACATTGATGCCGCTGCTGAGTTGGCGGCGGCGGTTCTGCTTTACGGGTATTCGGATTTCGATCGCCCGGCATACTATGAGCCGATCAACGAGCCTCACTGGAGTCTTTACGGTGACCAACATCTTGCCGACTGGCATCTTAGTGTCGTTGCAGCCGTTCATGCTCAGATGCGAAACGTCAAGGTAGGCGGGTTGTGCATGCCGATTGCTTATATGTACCGGGATCGCTATCGTGTTTTTGGAAGCTTCAAGAAGTTCATTGACAATACAGGGTGCAGGCTGGACTTCTACTCATTCCATGTTTACGATTATGTCTATTGGAAAGACGACGACTTTCACGGGCGGGTCACCAGCGGGTTGCCGTTGGAGGGCGTGCTGGACCTTGTCCCGAATTACACGCACAATGCCTATGGTAAAGAGGTTGAACTCGTCGTCAGTGAACATGGCGGGTACGTTACCGGCAATAAGGGGCTCAGTGCGGACGAAACCGCTGAGACGATCGCGAAGCAACACTTTCCTGGATCTGGTTTTGAGTGGGAACTGAAGAAGCGTTCAATACTCGAGCAGGTGCATGTGAGCACTATTGTCGCTAATACGCTGACTTTCATGGACCATCCGCATACGGTCAAAAAGGCTGTTCCATTTATCCTGCTCAATTCGTTCGGATGGGATCCGGAGTACTATGCCGTTCTGTATGTGCCCGATCAGTTCAAGAATAAGAAAAAATGGATTCCCACACAGCAAGTGAACTTCTACAGGTTCTTCAAGGGATTGAAAGGCCGGCGGGTTAAGGCGATCTGCAGCGATCCTGATATTCAGACGCGTGCCTTTGTCGATGGCGACAAACTGTATGTTGTGCTGAACAACCTGTCGGGAAAGCGAGAGACGCTATCTGTCAATATGCCTGCAGCAAAGACGAAGAGTATTCGGCGGATGGGGCGAAACGGCGATTTCACGCCATATCTTCGTGAGGAACTGTTGGCATCGGCAAGGAATATTGAGATTGGAGGTCACGAAGCGATTCTTCTCGCAGCAGATTACAGAAAACCTATCCTGGCTGCAAGAACAGTCGATGAGACACCTTGCTATGGAAACAAAGTGAATGTGGCTTTGGACGACTGGACGGTGTTCGATGTGGCTGTTCCGGATGTTTCGAATGTAGAGTACGCAGTGTTGCGAATCGGTGTTTCGCGGGCGGCCGGCTCGGATAAACGCATCAATGTCAAGTTCAACGGGAGGCAACTCGATGTTCCGCTGGAGACTTGTCACAACCGCCTGGACGACGGTGAACGCGATTATGCGAGCTGCAAGATGATCCAGGTAGACGCAAAGATGGTTCGGATGAAAAATACGGTAGCCATTTCGTTTGCTGACGGCGAACCGGGGAGTGTGGGTTCGGTTGTGCTTCGTGCAGCCATCAGAAAGTAATATCAACTGCTCTCATAGCAGGCCTTACTTGTTGATACTAATGTGTGGAACCTTACTCCACGGATTGAGACATTGTGACCAGTCAACTTGGCGTTGTCGGTTATATTTGCCTCGCCCACTGCTCCATCGCTTGTCCATGTGATTGGACGGCCAAGGTGGACATTTTGCATGTTCATTTCAGCGGTTCCGGATAGTTCCAGTGTTGTGCAGCCGATGGAAAGGTCGTTTTTGCCCGGTGTCCCAGAGAGGTTCAGTTTCCCACCACTGTGCATTAGCTCGCAGATGAGTGTTTTTCCACGGATGTTCATGTCTGTTTTATCTCCGGAGAAGTAGATGGCAAACATTGAAATGTCGGGTGGAGTCTGTGCTTTATGGTTGGCCCTCATGAATGCTCGATTGCTCGTCATCCATCCACTGCATACGCTTTCTTTATGGCTTAATCGCCCAGGACTATCAGTTCGTTAATGTGTACGCCGGGATTGGCACTGTTCGAAACCATTGTCACTTTGACATACCTTACGTTTACCGCTTTGAACGAGTGTTCGAAACCTTTCTCGGTTGATGGCGTGGTGTTTTTACGCTGATCGACGACCTCGGTATAATTCTTCCCGTCAGCGGACACCTCGATGAAGTAGCGATAGTACCGCCGACCGTCGTAATAGGTATACAATTTGATACGGCTGATGGAATAGTGTTCTTCCAGATCGACCTCAAGCCATTGCGGACTGGACCCGCAGTGCCAGCCTGACCGATTGGAAACATCGGCGTCAACGGCGTTTTCAGGGTAGTTGGGCGGCTGTGTTTCCCCGGAAACTTTTACGGGCTTGTCAGTAGCGAGGTTAAGGTATTTCCGGCGTGTCGGATCAGTGAACACCGCATCTTGCGGGACTTTTGCAAGCTGTTTTTTGTGTTTCCATTTCGAGATCGGCACAACAAATTTATCGAACGATTCGAACGTTTCATCGTTGGCCGTCTTCATCTGAATATTCAACTGGTTCATGATCATCGAATAGAAATACTCTATCCGGAAGGGATAAACACCAGCCTCAAGATGCCCGGTTGTGATTTCTCCCTGGCGGCCGGGCTTGTCGCATTTGCCCACACATTTATCGCCGAAGTATATTTTCGCCATTCCAAACGGACTTCTGATCTTAAACGTATACTCACCGGTCTTTGGGATTTCAATCTGCCCCGTCAGTTCCAGAGCGAACGGATTGAACTGTCGATAAGGCTGTGTGTCGATATGCCCAAGCGAAGGATTCTTGGCGAATACGACACGGTTCAGATGATACATGCGCTCCTTGTCTGCGTATCCAAGCACGCCAGTCCGAATTTCCTTCAGCGCTGAGAATTCGGGCATTCTCGGCCAGCCGCCTCTGGGCACCGGTCCGAATACACGGTACTTATATGCCGGTTCGATCTTGTAGAACGGCTCCTGCGAGTATGGTCCGATCAGGTGATCATTCTCATCGAACAGACCAGCCGTAACAACTTGAGTTTTGTCTATGGTAATGGGCCCAGTATAGCTTTGGCTCTTAGCATCGGGGAATTGTCCCCAGTCGTCGTCCAGACGATAGCGGATAACACCGCTCAGGTCGCTTGAAAGACTTACCTGAAGTGTCTTGTCGAAGCTAACTGTCTGCTTGCTGTCAGCCAGCAAACCTGCCGCCATGATTGACACGGGACGCATAATTTTTTCGACAACCTTATCGGTATCGGTAAACCGTTTTTGGAAGTCGCTGAACCCAAGGCTGGCTTTTGGGTTCCATATGCGCTCCGAAACGACCGGTATATGGCTGCGAAGAGACGGGATTACAGCTTCATAGGTATGTTCCCAGTAACAAATCTGGGCTCCCATGATATCCGAACCGGACGGTACCTTCGAATATGGAATATCCGTCCTGCGATGCTGGAACTCGTGGATGTCCCACGAGTAGGTGAACTCCTGGCTATCCATGTAATTTTGAGGCGGAACGATATACAATGGCTTCCACGCGCAATTGATAATGGTATACCCGTTTTCGAGCAACCGCTTTGGCGGATTGAACCCCATGTTCCAGACCATCACCACGATATCCTTCGGGATGCTTGCGTTTTTCGTCCCCGTGCCATGAAAGCCCTCCCACGCCATGGTCTTTTTACCGTGTTTCTTGATGATCTCGTTCATCCGTACAACAAAATGAGAGTACAATTCGCCCGTATTGCCTTTCCGGGCCTCGGGCAGGTTATGCTTTGTAACGTACGGCATGTATTCGGGCAACTTGGTCAGGTGTCCCGGTGAGACCTCATCGGCTCCGATATGTACGTAAGGGCTGGTGGTGAAAACATCGCAAACTTCGCCGATCAGAACGTCCAGCGATTCATAGGCCTTTTCGCTTGCCATATTGATAACGTCGGTGCTTTTGGCTTTTCCCGTTTCAGGATCGACGGTGCCGAACAGTTCCGGCATCTGCCTGGTAAGGCAGCCCGCATGACTCGGGACGTCGATCTCTGGAATCACAACGATCCCGCGCACGCGTGCGTACTCGACGACCTCCTTGAGTTCCTCAAGCGTATAATGCCTTCTCCTGCCGTCAGGAAAATATGATTTCAATCGCGGAAACGCCTTCGATGGAAATGTAAACGACTGATCGTCCGACAGGTGCAGATGGACATGGTTGAGCTTATAAATATACGCCAGATCGAGAGTCTGCTTGATAGTGTGAACCGGCTGCCAGAACCTCGCCAGATCCAGCAACACCGACCTGAACGGATAGTCCGCCTTGTCCTTGATATCGACCTCCGGCAGAATCAGCATATCGTCGTTCGCTCTCAATATCTGCAAAAGCGATGCGGTCCCGTGAACAAATCCCTCGTATGAACCGGCCCGCAGTACGCACCTTTCACCTTTTACAGTCAAAGAGTAAGCACCCGGCTTTGTATCGGGAGCACTTTCGAAAATGATCCCCGATCCGGGCCGACTCGATACGACTTCGCACCGGATATCTGTGATTCGATAAATATTCTCGTTTAAAACTTCCGACAAAGACGAAAGCGAATTATCGCTCACATATATCCTCGGCTCAACCGCCGCAACCCGCCCCGGACACTCTATAGACTGGGGCCACGGAACGATATTTACAGACCTGTCCGCTTCAGCCTGGACACACCCGGTGCAGACAAGGACAGAAACTAAAATAGACTTGAGACTTATGTTAAAAATACGCTGCATTTTTCAATCCCTAAGAAAACTACAAATATTATTTGATCACCGGGAATCTTTTCGATCCCGACTTATTTACTTCTCGTCATAGCAATATGCTAAACAGGAAATCCTTTAATCATCAGTACCAGAATACCCACTATCTGCAAGGAGGTACCCAGATTCTCGAATATGTTCTCTGATTGGGTGCATTCTCAGTATTATACGATGATTTGGCGAAAAGAGCGAGGGCCGTCAAGCACAAGGTCAGGAAGTAGGGTTTAGGTCAGTTCAGACAGGAGAATCTTCTCACTCTCACTCCTACCACAATCCGATGCTCCGTTCCTCCAGACTTCCAGGTGGTTGAATACCAGCTACTATCCTGCTACACTATCTGTTACTATGACAAAGGGATATGATGATAACAACAAGCAGGAGAAGCTTCCGCTAAGACGACAGGTCTTCTTGAGCAGAAAGTCGGTATCGTTTCTGATCTTCTTCTTTGCGGCCATTGGAACAACATATCCACAACCCGTTTTTGTGCCCGGGCATGATCCAAGACCGTCTGGACAAGTCTGGAAGAAAGTCAGCCATATGTCGGATGAATTTGAGGCTTCTTCATTAGACACTATGAAGTGGCAAAGCGAACCTGTCGGCAATGGTTGGAACTGGGATGGACGTCCTCCAGGCCTTTTCAGGGCAAGTAACGTAACGGTCAAAGAAGGGAAGATGAGAGTCACCGTCAGCAAGCTCGATGAGCCGGTGGTAAAAGATGGCAAGACATTCACACATCAAGGTGCTATCGTTCGATCGCTGAAACCGGGACATGTTGGGTGGTATTTTGAATGCAAAATGAAAGCCAATAGAACCGTCATGTCATCGACATTCTGGCTGATGACGAAGAGCAACACCAGGAAGAAACTCGAATTGGACATTCAGGAGTGCGTCGGCAGGACAACCGACAAGACTGAAGCATGGGCAAAGCACTGGGACCAGATATTTCACTCAAATGCAATTCACAGAACGAATCGATATAATCGGCAGAAGGTCCAGCTCCAGCGTCAAGTGAAGACCGAAACCAAGAACTCGGAACGTTATTATGTGTATGGAGCATGGTGGAAATCTCCCTATGAGATCCGCTTCTATTTAGACGGGAAATACTGTTATTCGATCCGCCCCAAAGTCGAGTGGGATGTGCCTGCTTACATACAAATGGCTATCGAGACATATAGTTGGAATCCAATTCCCGATGACGGAGGCTTGGTGCAGAGCGGCACATGGGAAGAAAGAACAACTCAGTATGAGTGGGTAAGGACGTGGAAGCTCGAAGCTACGCCAATGGCTTCGCCTGACTGAGGATATTCTCCAACAGCTTGGCAGATTCGTCCTCTCCTTCTCCCAATCCGATGCTCTAACTCCTCCCAACCTCCCTCCAGGTAATCTGTTACTTCAGATCAGTCCCTATGATAGTGGCGTTTGGGAATCCGGCATACAACGAATCGGTAGCGATACGCTCATTGTCCGTGTTAAGAGATTTCTGGATTTTTCTGCCGTTAACGTAGTAGCAAATCCAGAACTGCTTACGCCGTTTGTAGAGATGGGCCATGACAACCTTCTTTCTTCTTCTGAACCTAAATCCAGTATACAGAAGGTTGTCTTTGTGCTGATGTAGCGTGCCTGACTTCTCAATTACAGATGGATTTGTCTACATTTTGTCTACACGCTTGTCACTAAATAGAAAAGCAGGTACAGCTAAGTACTGATGCCTGCTTGACATAAACAATAGCGGGGGCATCATATGGGGAACTGGAGATACAATATTGAGCTAAGTATTTGCAAAATCATGCCCTAAATGAGTGGCGGATTTGTCGGTATTTTGAACCGCCAATAGCACGTAAGTCTTTATAACACAAAGCTTTATCTGCTGTCGCCCCTCCATGCCCCGACAGACGTTATTTTTGCTTGATAAGCATGACAAAAATGAGATACTATACATGAACGTTCGGAATTGATACGAAGCTAAGGATTGTCAGCTCTTCTTGCCGGTAGAGACGGCTGGAGTCTGTAAGAGGATTCAGAGAATTGGCTGCGTATCGAGAGAAATAATATTGTTCGATCTGGCGTATTATGACATTAGCACCGGATATAATTGAACTGGCACAGCAAATTGCGGATGATCTGAAAGAACGAATAGATGGACTTCCCATGTTCTATGGCTCGATTTTTACAAAATCGGATTGCTGTAAGAATCTTATAGAATCATTATTAGGGAAACATAAGATTGATACTTTACTGGAATCTTCGCCGCCCAAGGATGCTCAGTCACTGAGAGAGAGATATTCCAGGCTTATGTCCTGTTTCGACCAAACTGGGGAGCTACTCAATCAAAGCCTGTCTCTCACTACTGTCGTTCGCTATGTGAATGACCTTATAAAAGAGTTGCGAGACATAGCAAAAGGAAGCAAGCAAAGTACGACAGCCGCAAAACAAAAGAACAAACGTATTTTAAAGAAAAAACCTATAATATGCAGCGTAAAGGATGGCCTGGTGCCGCCAGAGATTCCGACAGAACGTGTTCCTCTTGCCAAAGCAGCAAAATGGTTCGGATGTGACTATAGGACACTTAAGAAAGACATAAAGTCTGGCAAGATCAAGGCAAGATGCTTTAGTGATCGTCGATGGGAGTTTGATCTCGATCAAGTTACAGAGTTCAACCCATCTGTTCGTGCCGATGCGGATCCGACGGAACGCAACAAGACACAATAAAAGGTGCCAACATCTAATACTCGACATTAACAAACCTCATCAGACACCAAGCTACATACCTCTAAATCTCTTCCGAGCATTCTCCCCTCGAATGCTGTAGTCTTATAAGTAGATCAACGCTGACAAATTGATATCGTTGAAAGAAAAACTATATGTGTAAGCGTAGAATAAAACTCTCTTATTTAAACTGTTGTTAGGAGAACCAAATGGAAATTAAGAAAATGCAAATCTATCAAATTCAGAAAGCTGACTACAACCCTAGATTGGAATTAAAACCCGGCGACCCGGTCTATGAGAAGCTAAAAAACAGTATACAAACCTTCGGCTTCTGCGAGCCGTTGATTTTCAATCGCACAACCGGCCATCTGGTCGGTGGCCATCAGAGACTGACAGTATTGGAAGATCTGGGCTACACCGAGGCTGAGGTGGTAGTGGTCGAGCTCCCGCTGGAGCAGGAAAAGACCTTTAATATCGCCCTGAACAAAATCCAGGGAGATTGGGATGAACACAAGCTCGCCCAGCTACTCGATGAGCTTACAAATGTCCCTGAATTTGATGTCGGCCTTACCGGCTTCGAGACCGAGGAAATCAGTGACATTCTCGACAGAGCCCTTAACGCCGACTCATCTCAAACAAAAGAAGAAAACTTCGATGTAGAAGAAGCCCTCGACAGGGAAAACCCCGCCGTCACACAGCCCGGAGAGCTGATAGAGTTAGGCAGCCATCGTCTTCTATGCGGCGATTCCGGTAAGCTCTCAGCCTTAAGAAAACTCCTCGGCGACAACAAGGTTCATTTGTTGTTCACCGACCCACCATACAACGTGGACTATTACGGTGGCAATCGTCCTCAACCTGACAAGGCCAAGCCAAAGCAGTCGCGGCAATGGAAAAAGATCTATTGCGACAATCTCAACCAGGATGAATATATAAAATGGCTCGGCGTAGTCTTACGAAATGTCAGCAAGTTCCTCGCTGCTGGTGCCCCTGTATATATCTGGAACGGCCACAGACAGTTCGGCCCCATGCATTGGCTATTGGGTACTATCGGCATCAAGATCTCCTGCGTAATAACATGGGCAAAGGAATCCTTTGCAATAGGCTATGGTGACTATAACCAGCAGACGGAGTTTTGTTTGTACGGCTGGCTGGAACAAAACGGTGCGCACAGATGGTATGGCCCTACTAACGAAAGCACACTCTGGCAGGTCCATCGTGATCCGGCCAGGGAATACAAGCACCCTACGCAAAAAGCCCTCGAGCTTGCCGAACGGGCAATACGCAACTCAAGCATGCGCGGTCAAATAGTCATGGATAACTTCCTCGGCAGCGGCACAACGTTGATTGCAGCAGAAAAACTGTCACGCAGGTGTTTTGGGATTGAGATTGATGCTCACTACTGCGACGTAATTGTTCGACGATGGATTGCCTTTGTGGGTATTGATAACGCCCCACAGACTCTCGTGGAAAAATACTGTGTTGGCAAATTTGAAGAGGTGCAAACATGAACCCTAATAAATTACCCAAAAATCAAGAAAATCCTCAGCCTTCGGATAACACACCTAGCGACACCGGAGAGCGTACGTTAAGCCTTCTGCAGAAAATCCAGGCAGGTTCTGTTGATCCAAAGTGCATCAGACCGGCTGAACGCCGTCTGGTTGTCAGCTACCTGATGGCCGATGGCTATTGCACCGCAGATATGGCCCAGATATTAAAAATCTCAGACAGGTCTATCGAGCGGGACAAAAAAGCCATACGCGAAGCAAATGCCTTGGCCGCAACCCCGGAGCTGGTCGAACAGATGGCAGGCAGATTGGTCGGTGAGGCAAATCTGAGCATTCAGAGGATACGCAAGGCAGCACGTGATAAGGAAACCTCACCGGCGGTAAGGATCGATGCAGAGCACCGCTGCTATCAGATAGTAAGTGATATGATCGCCTCTCTGCGGCACCTGGGGTATCTGCCGACAGCAACTTCGAAGCTGCAGGCGGATTTCACGCACAATATCGGCCAGCTCCCGGACTTTGCAGATATGCAGGCGGAAGTGCAAAGACTGAGGCAGATTACCGGAGAAACTCAAGGAACCGACTCCGAAGTAATAGAGCAACTTAATCAAATTGAAACCCAACTCGTAAAAGTCAACTTGGCAGGCCAGATTGAGAAAATATCCAATGTCGTTGAAAGTAAGGAGGTTCAAAATGAATCGGACCAGTAACTACATCGCCGGGATTTCGGCAGAAATCATCCAGGCGCGAAGAAATACCGGGGCACAGTCTGCCCAGCAGTTTGCAGGCGCCTATTTACCATCCCACTTCTATCTGCCGTTCTCAAGGATGCACGAAGAAATCTTTTCTCTGCTCAAAAAGATCACCGAAAAACGCAATTTACGCGTTGCGATAGCGGCCCCACGAGGCCATGCAAAAAGCACGATAATTTCTCTGGCCTATCCTCTATGGTGTGTGCTGTACGGCAAAGAGAAATTCGTGCTGATCGTTTCAAATACCGCAGATCAGGCCATCTCTCGACTTAATGATATCAAGAAGCAATTAGAGAATAATCCCCTGCTGTTAAGTGATTTTCCTGAAATCTGCAGAAGTAAAAAGCCAGCACCCTGGCGTCGCAACCGAATCCTGCTTGCCAATGGTGCGATGATATCAGCCTACGGCGCGGGACAAGAGCTGCGTGGCGTCAAAAAGGGCAAGGACAGGCCGGGCCTGATTATATGTGATGACCTTGAAAACCTTGAACAGGTCAGAGAAGAGCAGCAGCGTGAAAAACTTAAATCGTGGTTTACCGGCACATTGTTAAATGCCGGCTACCCGGCGACCAATTTTCTCGTCACCGGCAATGTATTGCATTACGATTCGTTACTGGCTAACCTTCTCGAGCCCCTCCGTAACCCGGGCTGGATTGCCAAGAGATATAAGGCCATTGAAAAATTCAGCGACCATCCCGAGCTATGGCAGCAATGGTCTTCGATCTTTCGGGGTCTTTCTGCCCTGAGCTTGTCGAACGGGTCGGAGTTTGAAGAAGAGACCGGCCCCGAGGCCGCAAAGGCATACTTCGAAACCAATCGCAACACAATGATGGAAGGTACCCAGGTTCTCTGGTCACAGCTGGAAGATTATCACCGCCTTATGGCCTTGCTTGAATGCGATGGAACCGTTACTTTTTACCGCGAGAAACAGAATGAGCCGCTTGACCCCGATACGTGTGTTTTCAGAGAGGAAAACTTCCACTACTGGGACCATAAATATGAAAGTCCACAACAGCTTATTCAATCTTTGGGCAATAATGCCAGACTCACTGCAGCATGTGACCCCAGCATGGGAAAAGGCAAAAGGAGTGATTACTCTGCAATTATCGTTGTTGCAAAAGACAAGCATGAAGGTATCCATTATGTTATTGCTGCAGACATAGCCCGTCGAACGCCGGATAAAACAATCGAAAAAATCATCGAGTACTGCAGGATGTATCACATCGCCAAATTTGCATTCGAAAAAAACCAGTTTCAAGAGATCATGCTGGACAACTTAACCAGGCGAGCCCAAACCGTCGGTGTCCATTTTAATAAACGCCCAATTAACAGCAAGGCAAATAAACAGGCGCGGATTGAAGGTCTTGAGACTCTTGTCACTCAGGGCCAGATAGTTTTCAGCCGGCGCCACCAAATCCTGCTGGAACAACTGCGCCAGTTTCCTCACGGCAAACACGATGATGGCCCCGATGCGCTGGAAATGGCAATTCAAGTGGCACGATATAAGCTAGGCCACGTCTATGTGTGTGGTGATTAGGTTGCAATCATCATAGATTGGCTGAGTTTAGTGGCAGGCTCAAATAAAAAGGTTCAGAAATCGCATCTTTTCTGAACCTTTTGGTGGTATTATCCCATTTCGGCCCTAAGAAGTCAGGCAAAAATCATCCATAAACCAAGCCCAAAGATCACCCAATATTACCCGAATACTGCCACTATTGCTGGATCACAAGAAATGATCGCTCCTTCTACCAAAATCGGCCCAGAAGACGTCAAAAAGGCGGATAATTTCGCAAATATCCGGGCAAATACCTCGATATAAACTTGCTATACCCGCCCAAATAGGCATCTATAGAATGTGAACATTCGAGAATCTCGTTAGTGCCTTTCAATTTTTTTTAACATTTCTAAAGATTTTTCGGGACACACAACTGTGACGCTGTTATAGTTGCCCCCATGATAGCTGTTGCATCAGAAA
>Ga0307379_10008559_pt1 | contig 13780 bp, 9 predicted proteins | sample UN2MG_FD_202237 | JGI IMG/M metagenome (GOLD analysis project Ga0307379, IMG submission 202237) | Soil microbial communities from Risofladan, Vaasa, Finland - UN-2 | ecosystem: Environmental > Terrestrial > Soil > Coastal area > Acid sulfate soil | place: Finland: Risofladan, Vaasa | collected...
AGGAAATGAAATCCATGAACTGCATTTCGGCAACGGGTCTCATGCCCATCAGGGCGGCGCCCACCGCCGCGCCGACGATGGCCGATTCGGAAATCGGCGTATCGATGACGCGCTCTTCGCCGAACTTTTCGAGCATCCCCGCCGTCACCTTGAAGGCGCCGCCGTACGCGCCGATGTCTTCCCCGAGCAGGAACACGGAAGGGTCGCGCTCCATCTCTTCCCAGATTCCCTGGCGGATCGCCTCAAGGTAAGTCAGGATGGACATGATTCCCTCGCTCGCTCCCACCAACAGGGGGATTCGCAGTAGATCCCTTCCTCAAGGTCACTCGCTTCGGGCAATGGCCTCGACTCAGCCTCAGCCACTGCGTTTTCAATTTCTTTGCGGATAGCTGCTTCGATTTCCTGGATGCGTTGTCGGGTCAGGATCCTCCGCGCCAACAAATACTTTTCGAACCGCACGATAGGATCTTTCTTCGCCCATTGGCGCTTGAGGTTTTCCGAAACGTATTCAGCAGCATCGTGCGCGGAATGCCCGGCCATCCGAAACGTCCTGCACTCGAGAAAACTCGGCCCGCCCCCCGAGCGCGCGCGAGCGACCGCCTTGGCGACCGTGGCGTACACGGCCAAAACATCGTTGCCATCAACTGGTTCCCCCGGCATCCCATAGATCGGGCCGCGAGTGGCGAGTGATTTGACGGCGTACTGCTTGTCCGTGGGAGTTGAATAAGCGTAGGCGTTGTTGTTGCACACAAAAATCACCGGAAGCTTCATGACCGCCGCGAAGTTCATTGCCTCGTGCACGTCACCGCGGCTCGTAGTCCCTTCCCCAAAGAACGTGACGGTAACGTTCTTCGTCCCGCGCCGTTTCATCGCCAATCCCACACCGCAGGCCACCGGGCACCACGCGCCCAGTTGCGACGTGATGGCGATGATGCCTCGCCGCACGTCACCGAGGTGGGGGCCGGCGTCCCGGCCGCGGGTTGGACCGGCCACGCGTCCCATCCAGTTGCAGAAAATCTCCGGCGGGGTCATGCCGCGAATCACAAAGGCCGAGAAATCGCGGTGAGTGGGAATGACGACGTCTCCATCCACAAGTTGGATCGCCGTCCCCACACCAATGGCCTCCTGACCCCGTCCGACGTAAACTCCCCCGACGATTTTCCCCTGACGGTAGAGCGACTGCTCGATTTTCCACTCCGCTTCGCGCGTCAGCCTGAGGAAGTAGAGCATTCGCTCCAGAATCACCTTGTCGGGCCTGTCGGCTTTGGTGGCGCTGGCCATTTTTGTCAAACCCTACCCACGAGCTTCAACGTAGGCAGAAGGCAGAGAGCAGAAGGCAGAAGGCAGTATGCGGAAGGCAGCAAGGCGTTCGGTCTGCTCGATTGGCAATCCATACGATGAATTCTCTATTTCAGCCGAGCCGGAATGGAGAAGAGTGTGCGACGGCATGGTGGTTGAGAGGTTCATTGTAATTCCGTGGTTGGAGGCCACGGCCGCACGATCGCCTCACTCCCTGCTCAGTGCATACTGCCTACTCGTCGCCGCCACGTCACCCTTACGCCCACACCGCGCGTGCCGCCTCCTCAGGGGCGGGCAATGGGCTTGTTTCGGCAAAAGCCGTGTCTTCGCGAATCTCCTTCTCGATGCGTGCCTGGAGTTCGGCTTCCTCCGCCGCGGTGATGAGTTTCCTGGCGCGGAGATACTTGTCGAAACGAAGGATCGGGTCCTTGCGGCGCCACTTCTCCACAATCTCTTTCGGGACATAACGCGCGTCGTCGTGTTCGGCGTGGCCTTTCATGCGCATGGTCTTGCACTCGATGAGGGTGGGGCCGCCGCCGCGACGCGCGCGGTCCGCGGCCGCCTGCGTGGCGCGGTACACGGCCAGCACGTCGTTGCCGTCTACGCGGACACCCGGAAGTCCGTAGCCTCTGGCGCGCCCGGCGTAGTCCGGATTCGCCGTCTGCCTTTCCACCGGCGTTGAGTAAGCCCAACCATTATTCTCGACAATGATCAACAGCGGCAGTTTCAGAACGGCGGCAAAGTTCAATCCCTCGTGGAAGGGCCCGGTGCTCGTGGCGCCGTCGCCGACGTAGGTGAGGGCGATGCGTTTTTCCTTTCGAATCCGTGCGGCGAGAGCGACTCCGGCCAGCACGGGCACCAGTTCACCGAGCATACTGATGGGCGCCACAAGACCTCGTGCCATGTCCCCGAAATGCGTGTTGGCGTCGCGTCCCCCGGTGGGCCCGCCCTTTCTCCCCATGTATTGCATGAAGAGGTCGCGCGGCCGGTAGCCGCGCACCAGCAGCGTGCCGATGTTGCGAATCATCGGCCCGATCACGTCCTGCGGTTCGAGCGCATAGGCGGTGCCCACGGAAATCGCCTCTTGGCCGAGACCCGAATAGACGCCGCCCACAACCTTCCCCTGACGGTATAGGACGGTCAACTGCTCGTCCACACGACGGTTGAGGAGCAGGTAGTAGTAGATCTCGTGGTGTTGCGAGCGAGTCAGCTTTCGGGGCATTGTGAAACCGGTTGAAAGTTCAAAGTTGAAAGTTGAAAGCGAGGCGACGCGGCAGGGGGCTTTCAACTTTCGACTTTCAACTCTTAACGTTCGTGTGGGCGCATGTAGCCTTCACGTCGAAGTCAAAGACCCGGCCGAAATGCGTGACGATCCGTTCCTCCACTTCGTCCATAGGAAGCCGCCGGCCGAGAAGCTTTTCAAGCGAAGTCACGCCCTTACCGCGCAAGCCGCAGGGCACGATCCAATCGAAATGGCTCAGATCGGTGTTCACGTTCAGGGCGAAGCCGTGTGAGGTCACCCATCGCGAAACGTGGACGCCCAGGGCCGCGAGTTTCTCGTTCTCTACCCAGACTCCCGGCGCGCCGGCCAGGCGCGCTGCCCGGACGCCCAAATCCGCGGCCACACCGATCAGGACTTCTTCAAGAGACCGCACATACCAGGTGAGGTCCCGGCGGTGCGTGGTCAGGTCCAAAATGGGATAACCCACCAACTGGCCGGGTCCGTGGTAGGTGATGTCGCCGCCGCGGTCGGTTTCAAAGACCTCGATTCGACATGCCTCCAGCCATCCAGGAGAAGCCAGCAGGTGGTCGAGTTTCGCGTTGCGCCCCAGGGTGTAAACATGCGGATGCTCGAGCAGGAGAAGCGTGTCGGGAATCGTTCCGGCCTTTCGCTGCGCGACTCTCTCCCCCTGAAGGCGCAGAGCCTCCTCGTAATCAACCAGCCCGAGTTGTTCGACGCGGCAAAGCATAAGAGAGCAGTTTAGAGTTGAAAGTTGACAGTTGAAAGTTAACGGCAAGAATAGGAGCGACTTGGTCTTGAACCCTTAACTCTCAACTCTGAACTCTTGACTCCTTCTCAGATGTGGATCGCCATTCCGTCCACGGCGTGCGCCGCCTCGCCCACGACCTCGGCGAGCGTCGGATGGGCGTGGATGGTGTGCGCCAGGTCCTCGGCGGTGGCTTCCAACCGCATCGCCAGCACGGCCTCGGCAATCGACTCGGTGACGCGCGGGCCGATCATGTGGACGCCGAGGATTTCGCCATAGCGTTCCTCGCTGACAATCTTCACCAGTCCCTCGCGCACGCCCAGGATTCGCGCTTTGCTGCTGGCGGAGAACGGGAACTTTCCCACGCGCACTTTGTGGCCGGCTTCGCGCGCCTGGCGCTCCGTGAGGCCGACGCTCGCGATCTCGGGCTCGCAGTAGGTGCAATTCGGCGCGTGCAAGTAGTTGATCGGCTCGACGGGTTTGCCTGCCGCGTGGGTCACCGCCACAATGCCTTCCATTGAGGCGACGTGCGCAAGCTGCGGACTGCCCGCGACGATGTCGCCGATCGCATAAACTCCCGCTTCCTCTGTCTGCATGAAACCGTCCACCTTGACAAATCCCCGCTCCGTCCTCACCCGGGTCTTTTCCAGCCCGATGTTTTGCGTATTCGGAGCGCGGCCCACAGCGACGAGCAGAGTTTCCGCCTCGACGGTCTGAATCTTCCCGTCGCTGGTTTTGAACTCCACGGTTGCGCCCTTGTCCGATTTCGAGGCTTGTTGAACCAAAGCCTGTGTGTGCACCGCAATGCCCTGCCTGCGAAAGGATTTCTCGAGCTCGGCGGAGATTTCCTCGTCCTCCAGGGGCACGGCGCGCGGCAACATTTCCAGAATCGTGACCTTGGTCCCGAACCGATGAAAAATGGAGGCAAACTCCACGCCCACGGCCCCGGCGCCGACCACGACCATGGACGCGGGGATTTCCTTCAACTCCAGGACTTCGCGGTTCGTGAGGATCGTCTTGCCGTCCGGCTCGAGCCCGGGAAGCATCTTTGCTTCCGACCCGGTGGCCAGGATGATCTTTCCCGCCGTAACCTCGCGCTCCAGTTTCTTGGCGTCGGTCACGGTGATTCGGCCTGGGCCGCTGAGGCGGCCGTGTCCCTGGAGAGTCTCCACCTTGTTCTTCTTCAGCAGGTATTCAACGCCTTTGGCGGTTTTCAGGACGATCTTGTTCTTGCGCGCCTGAACGGCGGGCCAGTCCACGGAGTATTCCTTGCACTCGATGCCGAATTCCTTCGCATTCTTGAAATAGTCGTACACCTCGGCACAGAAGAGCTGGGCCTTGGTGGGAATGCAGCCAACGTGCAAACACGTCCCGCCGAACTTGTCATCTCGCTCAATGAGCGCGGTTTTCAGGCCCAGCTGGCCGGCGCGAATCGCCGCCACGTAGCCTCCAGGCCCGCTTCCGATGATTGCGATGTCATATTCTGCAGCTTTTGGCAAATCCACACCTCCACGCGTAGCGCAAACGCATCCCTCGGTCTTTCGAGCGTCAAAGCGCCATCTTACATTATGAGAATTAGGCGAACAAGCGACATGCCGGAACTATCGGACAGCGCGCAATCTTGTCCCTTGACCGCAACCTGCCCTGCGCGTTCCGGTCGCCACGATAGGCTGGTGATTATACGGCGCTAGAGAGGACGACCGTGGATTGAGACCGAGGTGGCGGCGGGGAATATCCCTCCGGCAGGTCGTCGTTATCGGCCCGCAGATACTGCCAGTAGTGAGGCTTGAGGGAGGCAATCAGTTCCTTCCGCGTTTTTGTCTTCAGAGGCTTCCCGATGTAGATCTTTCCCATGCGTCCCAGGGTTTTTTCCGGGAGGGCGCTGGAAAACATGATGAGCGGCCACGTGAAGTGCGGCCCGTTGAGTCGCCGCAATTTGTAAAGCCACAGGACGAGCGCGCCCACTCGCCACGCCGCGGGACCCCACCAGCTGTACTGCCCGGGGCGCGTGTTCAGTTTCCAGCACTTCATGATGAGCTGCCACTGGAGCGCTGAGAGGTTCCGGGTCTCGGTCACGCCCTTCTGCTGTTCCATCCGTGTGTCGTGAAGCGGGGTGAAGATGGAGGGAATGAGAAAGGCAAAGAGTCCGCGCCGCTCCATTTCATAAACCAAGTCGAGCGTCTCCATGACGTCTTCGTCGGTCTCACCGGGGTTCCCGACCATCAGGGTCATCATCGGGAACCAGTTGTTCTGGTTCGCGACGCGCAGGCCCTCCAGCACCACGCTCGGCCAATCCTCGATCGAGAAGGGGACGGCTTTGCTGGGCATAATCTTCTTCGCCATGCGGACCGAGCCGGTCTCGAGCCCTATCAGCGGTGCCAGGACTTTCTTCTGCGGGTGGTGGCTGACGTGGGGGATGTGAATCGGGCTCTTGGGCAGCAGAATCTCCGAGAGCTTCTTGATGAGCATTGGGTCGACCACGAATGGGGCGATGGTGGAGTGGCTCAGGACGTGCTGCTCCACGCCGGGCGTGTTGACGATTTCCGAGTAGAGGTTCAGCAGCGCCTCGCGATTGGGGAAGAAGAACGGCGTGTCGGTCCGCACCTGCCCCCAGATGAACATGTCTTCGGTGGCCAGCGAAATCTGCTTGTTCCCCTCTCGGACATTGGCCCGAACTCCCGCCATGATCTTGTCTTTGGGGATGTCGATTTGCGGGTTCAGATCCGGGACACAGAAGTTGCAGCGGCGTCCGCAGCCGGTGGTCATCTCAACCACACCGAACGTTGTCCGCGTGTCGGGAACGAGGATGGCTTCGCGCGTCGTCGGATGGGCGACGTTGACCTCGCGCGGCAGCCCTTCCCGCCGGATGGCTTTGTGGAAAAGAGCCATGGAGTCCACCGACTCGCTGCGGCCCTCGACGACGCAATCCACGCCCAGCTCCTCGAAGGAGTTAGTCTGGGTGATCTGCCAGCCTCCCGAGCCTCCGACGATAACCTTGAAATTCCGCCGATAGGGGCTGGACTTGATCTTGGCGAACGCGAGTCTCGAGTAGTGGGAGTTGATGGGATGCTTCGAGGAACCGAAAATCGATGTGTACACGCCGGCTGCAAAAGTCACGCCAAGCGGGTTGTGAGTGGAGATGGCCACCACACGCGTCTCGGGCCCGATGAACTTGTCGAGGTCGTCAGGATAGCAGGCGACAATGTCCTCCCTGGGAAACTCGCGAAGTAATGATGCTTCCAGCAGGCGGACGCCGGCGGGCATGTAGCGGGCCGAGCCGTCGGGATTATATTCAACCTGTCGCCATCGCGGGTACTTGCTGTTCAACACGAACTCCATCCAGATCGGCAAGGAGGCCATCGCCATCTGGATGAAATAGCCGGCGTGGTCGATGGTTTCTGTGAGCGGCGCGGTCAGAACGATGAGCTTGCCGCCATTCTCCGGGGCGACGGTCGTCCCAGGCTGATGCCCGCTGTTTTTCGATGTGGCGGGCGAATCCCGATTGCCAGAGAAAAGACGAAACCCCATCCTGTATCCCCAACAAGTAGGTTCTGGGTGTTGAAAAGCCCAACAAACTCCTGCGTATCCTACACGATGCCCGTGCCGTTTGCACGCAAAAAACCACGCCGACCGCCCCGCGCACGGGCCTCGGGTCGAGGGGTTAGACTGGATACAATGGATCACCCAATGCACCAGCTTGCGCGAAACGGTTGAGACGATTTGAGCGCTGTGTTAATTTGAGTTTCTGTATCAGGGACCATCAGCCAAGAAGAAGTTTGCGGCACGCCGATACGTGCCACTCACCTTTTTCTGGAGACCCCATGAGCTGGACTGCCGAACTGGCGGGCGAAATAGAAGGGCAGGTGCTCACCGATGAGACCACTCGAGATTTGATGGCGACGGATTTCGGCCGCGTCATCATCCGCAAGCCGGAAGTCGTGGTCCGTCCCGCGTCCTCGGAGGACGTGGCCCGCGTGGTCAAATTCGCGGCTCGGCATTCGCTGGGAGTCGCGACGCGCGGCGGCGGACACTCGCAGACCGGTCAATCGCTTTCCGAGCATATCGTGCTGGAGATGACGTCGCTCGAGCGCGTTCTGCGCGTCAATGAGGCGGAGGGCGTCGTGGTTTGCCAGTCCGGGCTGAAGTGGCGCTCCCTGGTGGAGCATCTGGCGTCCAGACAATTGTCCCCTTGGGTGCTGACCAACAACCTGGACGTGACGATCGGCGGAACGCTTTCCACCGCCGGGCTCGGCGTCGCCTCCTGGCGGCACGGAACACAGGCCGACAATTGCCTGGCCTTGGAGGTGGTGACCGGCACGGGCGAAGTTGTCCGCTGTTCCCCTTCCGAGAATCCAGACCTCTTTGACGCGGCGCGCGGGGGCGTGGGCCAATTCGGCGTCATCACTGAGGCGACGCTCAAGATTCGCCGCCACAAGCCCGGGTTCCGCAGCTTCTATCTGCTCTACGACGACCTCAGGCTCCTCCTCGACGACCTCCAGGCGGTGATGACCGACGAGCGCTTCGATTGTCTGGAATCGTGGTGCACGCCGTGTCCCCAAGGATTCAAGAAGGTCGGCAATCAGAGGCAGCCTTTTGCCCAGTGGTTTTTCCCGCTGCACGCCACGGTGGAAACCGACGGCAACGCGCCGGAGCCCGCCGAGAAGCTGCGCGGACTGAAGTTCTACAAGCACGTCCACACGGAGGACGGTGAAATCGGCGATTTCTTCGCCCGCCTCGACACGCTCTTTGCCCTCTGGAAGCGGGGAGGCTTCTGGGAGTACGCGCATCCCTGGATGGAGTGCGTCCTTCCTTGGCAGACGACGCCGATGTTCCTCACTCAAGTTCTCCAGAACTTGCCCCCCCAGGTAGTGGTCGGCGGCCATATCCTCCTTTGGCCGGCACGCGGGGATGTTTCATCAACGCCGCTCTTCATGCGTCCGACAGGGGAGTTTCTGATGGGATTCGGAATCCTGCCCGCGATTCCGAAGCACCTCGTGGAGGAGGCTCTTCCACGGCTCAACCTCGCCAGCCAGGCTTCCATGATGATGGGCGGGAAGCGGTACCTCTCCGGGTGGATCGCCTTCGACCAGGCGCAGTGGAAGGCGCATTACGGCGACATGTGGACGACGGTCGTCTCCCTGAAGAAGCGATATGACCCCCATCGGGTCCTGAATCCCGGATTCGTCAAGTACGAATGACTCTCCCTCGGCTTGCCTGGTTGACGCCCATTTGGTTCACATGTGCGCCGCGGTGCAGACTCGGCCCTGTGAGAGTTCCCAGTGCACGGCGCCCGCCCTTGACAGACATGCCCACCGATGGCAGGATGGAGAATTGCCGCCCATGGCTTGATCCTCTCCGTGGGAATCGAGGCGGCTGGTTTCAGGTTGATTCGCCGAAGTGGCGGAATTGGCAGACGCGCTACATTCAGGGTGTAGTTCCCGTCAGGGAGTGGAGGTTCGAGTCCTCTCTTCGGCACCAGATTCACCCATCGTCTCTCCCTTTCACTAACAACGCACACTCTTCGAGCGCAAATAGCTGGAGGCTTTTGGTATGAGCCCCTGAAATCCGCGGCAGCGCTAAGGAGTGGGCTCCGGGGTGGCCGCGCCGTCCTTGCGCGGCGAGGACCCGCCGAAGTTGACGCCAGTTAGGGAGTTGTGCATGACGACCTGACCGCCCCCAAACCAGCTTGAATAAGCGCCTCGCACGTCGAGAGGGTGTCCTTTTTCAATCAAGGCCTCGCGAACGCTCAGCGGAACCCGGTCCTCGATCATGAACTGGCACCCTCCAAAGGAGAGCTTGGTAAAACGCGGCGCCTCGAGAGCAGCCTGAATGTTCAATCCGTAATCGACGACGTTCGAAACGAACTGCGCGTGCGCCTGAGGCTGGTTCAATCCGCCCATGATTCCGAACCCGATGTGCAGGTCGCCCTTCTCCATGAATCCGGGAATAATCGTATGGAAAGGTCGCTTGCGGGGCGCGAGCACATCCGGGTGGTTGGGGTCCAGAACGAACCCACCGCCGCGGTTTTGAAGGGGGAAGCCGAAATCGTCAACAACAACTCCGGAGCCGAAAAGGCTCGCGACGCTTTGAATCAACGAGACGATATTGCCTTCCTTATCCACCGCCGTCAGGTAGACCGTATCGTTGCCGTATCGCGCCGGCTCGCCGGGTTCAACGTCGCAGTGCGCGCGCTTCAGATCGATTGTCGCGGCCCGCTCCGCCGCGTACTCCTTGGAGAGAAGTCCCGCCACCGGGACTTTCGCGAACTTCGGGTCCGCGTTGTAACGACGCAGGTCGGCGTAGGCGAGCTTCTGCGCCTCCAGCTTGACGTGAAATCCGTCGGTGCTGTCGAAGCCCCATTCGTGAAGCGGGAACTTTTCGAAGATGTTCAGCATCTCCAGTACAGCCATCCCTTGTCCGTTGGGGGGCAGCTCGTAAACTGTCCAGCCGCGGTAGGTGGTGGAAATCGGCTCAACCCATTCCGCCTGAAAATCCCCGAGGTCGGCGGCAGTCATCACGCCACCGAGGCGGTTCGAGGTTTTCAGAATCGCTTTGGCGATGGCGCCGCGATAGAAGGCGTCCGGGCCTTCATGCGCGATCAGTTCCAATGCCCGGGCGTATTGTGGGTTGCGAAAGACCTCACCAACCTTCGGAGTCTCCCCGTTGACCAGAAACACCCGGCGGCCGTTGAGGTCCTTTTCGAGATCGGCTTTCTCGCTCCGCCAGTAGGTCTCGACGACTTCGGTGACGGGGAATCCGTTTCTGGCATAGTAGATGGCGGACCGGAACAAATCCGCCCAGGCGAGTTTCCCGAACTTCTTGTGCAGCGCCTCCCAGCCGCGCACGCAACCCGGGACGGTGACCGAAAAAGTTCCCCGGCCGGGCATCTGGTCGAAGCCTTTCTGCTTCAGCAGCTCGGGCGTGAGCTTTTCGGGCGCCCAGCCGCTCGAGTTCAGCCCGCTGAGCTTGCCGGATTTGGCGTCCCACTCGATGGCGAAGAGGTCCCCGCCGATACCGTCCATCATCGGCTCGACCACCCCGAGGACGGCGTTGGCGGCGATGGCGGCGTCCGCGGCGGAGCCGCCCTGAGCGAGGATTTGAGCTCCTGCCTGCGAGGCGAGAGCCTGACTGGTCGCCACAATACCTAACTTCGAAACCACCATGGACCGTGTCTGAGAACGATCCATCTGATCGGAGAGGCGCTGTGCCTGCAGAGTAGAAGCAAAGGGAAAGAAGCCCATGAGCCCGATTCCTAGAAGTCTCGTTAATCGCATGGTGCGGGCAGTTTACAGAGCCTCGATGTGGGATGGCAACCTGTTTGGCTGCCGGCCCGGTTCGAGCCGCTCTCATGAGCCCGGCCGCGGTGGTACAATGTTGCTAAGGACCTGATGCGCGAATTTCCGTCCTCCCATGAAATCCTCAAAGTCTTCGAAAAGAATCCGCGCAGGACCTTTCGATTGCGCGAACTCGTGGTCGAACTCAGCCTGCGCTCCAGCCATGCGCGCGAGCTCAAGCGCTCGCTTCGGGAACTGGCGCGAAGAAGAAAGATTGTATACATGAAGAAGAATCATTTTGCGTTGTTCTCCGGGGACCGTCACGCGGCCTCGGAGTCGCCGACTCGCTCTCGAGGTGTCGCAGTGACGCGAGGAGAGTCCGATCAGCGAGGCTTGGTAACCGGCCGACTGATCGGCCATCGCGACGGCTACGGGTTCGTGGTTCCTGACAAGCCGGTGAATGAAGCGGGGCAGGACGTCTTCATTCCCGCTGTGGGTATGAGCTCAGCGATGCACGGCGACCGCGTTGAGGTTCACGTCGTTCGATCCAAGGCCGACGGTCGACTCGAGGGCCGCATCGTGCGCGTCACCGAGCGGGCGCAAAGGACCGTGGTGGGAGAATTCCATTGCGGGGCGCGCCACAACTACGTCCTGCCCTATGACCACCGCATTCCGTTCGAGATTGTGATCCCGCGCGGGCAGGAGTGGCCGGCGCCGGAAGCGTCGGGGGCTCGCAACCGGCAGTTTGGCGGGGAGTCGGAGGGCAGGCACGGCAAATCCGCGGCCGTGGCGCGCCGCAGCGCTCAGGACCTCGAGAATCTGATTGTGGACGTCGAGCTCACCAATTTCCCCGGGCCCGCGGCTCTCCCTCGCGGCCGGGTGATTGAGGTTCTGGGCCCGCGTGACGAGTTCGGGGTTGACGTGGAAATCATGATCCGCAAGTATCATCTGCCGCATCGCTTTCCCGCCGAGGTGCTGGCCGATGCGAGCGCGCAGCCGCAATACATCTCGGAAGCAGAACGCGAAGGGCGGCGGGATTTTCGTTCGCTCCCTATTGTGACCATCGACGGCGAGACGGCCAAAGATTTCGACGACGCCGTTTATGTCGAGCGGCTCCTCGACCGCAACTACATTCTTCAGGTGCACATTGCCGACGTCGCCCACTACGTTCGTCCCGGTACGCCGCTCGACCGCGATGCACGGCTGCGCGGAACCTCCGTCTATTTCCCCGATCGCGCGGTGCCCATGCTACCGCTGGAGCTCTCCAACGGAATCTGCAGCCTCAACCCCCACGTTGACCGCCTGACGATGTCGGCGCTCATGGAGATAGACCCGGAAGGCCGCGTGGTGGCCTACGAACTGCTTCCGGGAATCATTCGCAGCGCCGAGCGCATGACCTACACGGCCGTACACGCAGTGCTTTCCGGCGATAGCGTCGCTTCCGGCCGGCACCGCGACTTGGTGGAACAGTTCAAGCTGATGGAGGAACTGGCCCTTATTCTCAACCGCCGGCGCGATCGTCGCGGCTCCATCGACTTCGACCTCCCCGAGCCGCTCATCGAGTTCGACGAGCACGGACGGATGATCGGCATCACACGCTCGGAGCGCAACATCGCCCACCGCATCATCGAAGAGTTCATGCTGGTCGCTAACGAGACCGTCGCCACGTACCTGGAAGGGAAGGGCGCGGAGTCGCTCTACCGCATCCACGAGAAGCCGGACCCCAAGAAGGTTCTGGAGTTCGAGGAGATCGCCGCGAAGTTCGGTTACTCGCTGGGAATCGAAATGCCGGCGATGCGACGCGTCCGGTTCCCGCGTCGCGATTCCGCCATGCGGGGCGAACGATTTTCACGCTTTCAGGATTTCGCCGACGTGAAAGAGCTCGCCATCACTTCACGGCATTATCAGCGCCTGACACAGCGAATCGAGGGGAAACCCGAGGAGCGCATCCTTTCATTTCTCATGCTCCGTTCGCTCAAGCAGGCCCGGTACTCGGAAGAGAACGTCGGCCACTTCGCGCTCGCCGCGCCCACTTACACGCATTTCACCTCGCCCATCCGGCGTTATCCGGATTTGATCGTTCACCGGATTCTCAAGGCGGTGCTCGAAGCGGAGGGTGGCAGCGCGCGCGTCAGCGAAGAAATGGGGAAAGGTCGGGGGGGACGACGCGCTTCCCAAGCCTCGCGACAGACGCCGGCGCGACAGACGAACGAACCAAACCTGCCGGGTGGGGCACTCCTCCGCGCCCAGGAGCTACACAACCTGGGCCTTGAGACCTCTGAGGCGGAGCGCCGCGCCGCGGATGCCGAGCGAGAATTGATGGAATGGAAGAAGGTTTTGTTCATGGCCGGCCGTCTGGGCGACGAGTTCGACGCCCTCATCATCAGCCTGACCAAGCACGGGTTCTTCGTGGAACTGGAAGATTTGTTTGTGGAGGGATTCGTGCCGGTGGAAAGTTTTGACGACGATCGCTACATCTACCGCGAGCGTTTGAGGGCTTTGGTAGGTCGGAGCAGCGGCAAAGCCTACCATCTGGGCGAGCAACTCCGGGTACGCCTGGACCGCATCGACCGCACCGGGAACAAACTGCAATTCTCCGTTGTCGGATAGGCCATGAATTCCCTGAGTCAAGGCCTGTCTAGTCTTTATAAACCCACCCGGCCACAAACGATGCCAGGATTGCCCCAACCCACAAGTCAATCATCCACCAGAAGGGGAACAAGCGATCGACGGGAAGCCAGGTAGCGGTGATGTAATTTGCCGGAACGCTGGCCGCAAAGCCCACTGCCAGGCCGAGTTTCAGGGCCGTGCGCGGCCCCGCGCCGCGCGTGGCGCGCACTCCCGCGTAAAGCCAGGCCAGAACAAAGGAGAGAATGAAAAGCGAGACGATCCAATAGAGCACAAAGAGGGGATAGCGTGGGTGCTCCAGCAACTGTCCGGCTTCCTGGCCCACCGCGTACCGCGAGCCGAGGATCACCACGTTCACCACCATCGTCCAGATGGTCCACACCACGCCGCCGATCGCCCCACCCAAAAGGACTCGACGGGTGTTTGTCGCCGCCATAATTCACCTCCCTTCGCCCGAATTGCCAGGAAACCTGAAGATGGCGCGCATCCTACAGGGAGGACGCGCCGTGTGTCAAACGGTCGAACGGTTGCGGCTCGCGGACGATTGCGGACCCTCAGAAGGCGGGTCGGTTCAACCCTTCCGTGTTCTCC
>Ga0307379_10008560_pt1 | contig 13779 bp, 15 predicted proteins | sample UN2MG_FD_202237 | JGI IMG/M metagenome (GOLD analysis project Ga0307379, IMG submission 202237) | Soil microbial communities from Risofladan, Vaasa, Finland - UN-2 | ecosystem: Environmental > Terrestrial > Soil > Coastal area > Acid sulfate soil | place: Finland: Risofladan, Vaasa | collected...
CGTTCCTGATCGATGGTCACGGCGAACATCCGCTTCGCTTCAGCCTCTCCCATTCCGGTGAATGGGCACTCGTAGGGCTTGCCCTTTCGACGGAGGTGGGTATTGATATTGAGCAGATCGACTTGAGCGTATCCATCGAAGCTGTCGCCGAACGATTCTTCTCCCACAGCGAGTTTGAGGCCCTTCAAGCCATGCCCTTGGAGCAGCGCACATCTGCGTTCTTCTCCGCATGGACCCGTAAAGAGGCCTATGTGAAGGCTCGCGGAGAGGGAATTGCCAATCGGCTCCGAAACTTCAGCGTTTCGGTCCATCCGGAGCAGAGTGCCATCCTTCTGACTGACTCAATCGATGCGCCCGCCACGCTTCATTGGAGGATCTACGACCTTCATATTACCCGCAACTATGCAGCTGCCGTAGCGGCGGAGGGAACCACGCACCGAATCCACATGATGCGTTGGACACAGCCGCTTTTCTGATGCCCTTGATCCTCATCCCGGAAACTGTATCAGGGGAAAGGCAATAACCTGACTTTCTGATACTGTCGCGGAAGACACCATGGCGACTAAAGTCTTGACTCCCCCTCCCACAACGCAAGCACCCCAAGGCCAAGAGAATCTCTGTTTGCTCATGCTTTGGACTCGCTCCACTTGTGTATCTCCATGCGGTTTCGACGCATATCGGTGATTGATCAAGGCGTCTTTGTCTCCATGAATCGGAGGATCAGCTCGCACATTGGATGCCATACATCGGACAACCAGCAGCTACACAGTCCATGTTCCCGTTCGGGGCTATGGTTCCGGGCGTTCCAATCACTACCTCCATCTAGCAGCCGTTCGTCTCCCGGTTGCCAGGATAGTCGGGGCAATAGTCTTCCTCATCTGGGATGCCATCTCCATCTCGATCGTTGACGGACTCACCGGTTTTCCAGGTTGCGGCCTCCTCCGCCGTCAGTGTGAGGTAGAACGTTCCGAACTCAACGCTCGGCTCGATCTCTGATCCTTCATGCCATTCGTTGAAGCTGGTGACCAAAACCCATTGAGGTTTGCTGGCGCGGGCGATGTCCCAGAATGAGCGATACGTCTCTCCACCAGCTCGGTCCACAACTAGATCGGAGGCATTTCTGAATCCTTCATCGTAGCCCGGAACAACCGTCGCAGCGAACAGGGACCCCTGAACTCTCGCAAGAAGAGAGGCTGCCTTGTACTGTACGGCGACGTCTTCGAGGGGCAGCGACACGGGGTTGTAGGTGTGAATACCCTGGAAGATCGACAGGAGCTCGCCTCGAAGACCATCGGCAACGGCGAAGATCTTGCGTCCCTGTTTGTCGAGTGCGGCGAACACACTCTTCCACGATTGCAAGCTGAACTTCTCGGTTACCCTGCCATAGAAGAAGATCACTGGCAGTCCATCGACGGTGAGGAACGATGTGTTCGAGCCGTAGCGAGCGATGATGTAGTTTACGTCGGAGATGATCTGCGTTGGGCTGTTGGCATCCTCATAGTAGACAGTGACGAGGAAGTCCTCTTGCGAAGCCACATCGAGTATAACCTGCAAGGATCGATCTTCGAACGTGCCGTTACCCCACCACGAAACGATGAACCCGTTGATGCCCGCCGCTTTCGCTTCATTGATATGCCGCCGAACGGTTGCAGGATCCTGTGAATCGTAATAGCCAGCCAGGGGTTTGTGCGTTGCATCGCGATTAGGACTGTAGGGATTCCAGTGCACCCATCGCTTGCTCGGCCCCCCCGGAATCCCGTACCAGGGATAGTAGAAAGCAAGGACCTTCTGTCCGCCAAAAGAGGCATCCGAAGGAACCTGGATGATCTGTGGATCGATGCGGGATGTGATCTTCGCGCTGCTAAATGAGTACGTCCTAGAATTGGCTGGGTCGCTGGTGTCCGCCACACCCGTATGGGTATAGGTAGCGAGGAGACTCGAGCCGGCATTCTCCGTTGTCCAAAAAGAGACTATGGTCGCCCCGATGTGTCCTTTAGCGATCGTGACTCGCACCGAGCTTAACGTTAGATCGGTGACGTAGGCATGAAATCGGACCCCAACTGGCGTTGTGTTGTATTGCGGTTTCCCTACGGAAAGCGTCCCGAGTCCTGAGACAGCCAGGCCGGGTGCGCTGCGCCCTTCAGTGATTTCATACGAGTGCACAACGACGGTGCCTCCGGCAAAGGTAACATCCGTCCAGTCCGATGTTGTATTGAGCACGATGTCGACAGGATAAACCTCCTCTGCGCTGAGAACATACGTGCAGAGCGATAGAACAACCATTACTAACAGGAGAACGGCCAGTCTCATACTGTCACCTCCTTGCTCCAAACATTCTAGCACGACCAAGTGTCGAGGAACAATTACGCTTTCTTTGCAAACCGTAGCGAACCCCAGTGACGTGAGGCCACGACCTATCGTATCACGGATCTATTTGAGAAGAAGGCAGATGTTGGCAATGCTTCGGACTTCAAAGTTGCAGACAAGCTGCAACGCTAGGAAAGCATAGACCTCATCCACTTGTCATTCACACCTGTGTGAGGGACGGAAACGCCAAGGTTGGAGGCATTCGTATTAAGAAACGTCGTCGTGTAGAGTCTTTTGCATCACTAGCCCGAAGGAGGGATTTCATGTGCGAAAGAGTACTGGAGTTTATCACAAAGCGTAGATCAATTCGCAGGTTCACCGGAGAGCCCGTCCCCCGCGAGGCGCTGGAGACAATCCTCAAAGCGGCCATGGCAGCACCGTCAGCGAACAATGTCCGGCCATGGCAGTTTCTCGTTATCACGGAAAAAGAGAGAGTTGCCGCGATCTGCCGCGCTCACCCATACGCCAAGTTCGGCGTCGACGCTGGGGCGGTAATCATCCCCTTCGGCAAGAAGGAAGGGTACAAGTGGTTCGATCAGGACATGGCCGCGGCCACGGAGAACCTCCTCCTCGCTGCGGCCAACCTTGGCCTGGGGGCCACCTGGTGCGGGTTGATCGACGACCGCGAGGCTGCCGTCCATTCCGTGGCTGGCTTACCTGATGACGTGTTCGGATTCGCCCTTATCCCAATCGGCGTTCCCGCAGAGGAACAACCCCCACGGACACAATATGACGAGAAACGAGTCCACTGGGAGACCTATTAGGCTAATCGTACCTCGACTTAGAGATCCTATGTGGGATCGGTACGGCACACGAGGCAACGTCACACCCAATTCCGTGTGGTTCTTGACTTTCCGAACCGGATAACGAGCTACTAACTACGAATGGGGAAGAGTATTCTCTTGTCCGCTCGCTGCACTCATCAATGCACCAAGGTGTCGCGACACTGAGCCTCCGAAGGGATGCTTTCCCCATTGTTCCTTTCGGTATCTTGAGGCTTTCCTTGGCGTCGTGTCTGTCAAAACACGACGGCACACAGGCCTCTGCACTTGTCAGTCCTTTGGACGCAGACGAGCCTCTGTGTGAGGCTGTTCTTGGTCTTTCTCGTCACTCATTACCCATGACTGTTTCTGCTCTGCGCGAAAATGCTTCTGTTCTTTCTCATCACCCATCACGCATCACTGCCTTGTGCCCCCTACCTCTCCCGCCGGCCCGAATCGTCTTCTGCCGCGATTAGGGCGGATTCGCGCAATCGCGTGGCAAGCAGCAGGCAGACGACAATCAAACCGGTGAGGATGAGAAGCGAGGTCGTCATCGACCCGGTCACCGGTGACTTGAGGGCGTCCATGCCGATGATAAACGCGATCCCCGATATCTGTCCGGCGAGGAGAAGTAGACCATTCGATGTCCCCTCGGGCACCGGATAGGTGATCTCGGCCGCATATTGAAACCCGAGCGGCCCGGAGCTCAGGAGGAAGGCTCCAAGGACGAACGCCGACACGAGGAGAAGCGGATAGCTGGCCGCGAATGTCACCCCGATGAGACCGGGGATCGCGCCAACGAGGGCGAGGATGATGAACGGCACACGTCGCCGTATCCGATCGGAGAGGGGCGGAATGACTATCGCGCCCACGATTCCACCCAGCACCATCAACCCACCGACGATGCCTGCCTGGTCGATGGAAAATCCACGTGGACGCACGATCTCCTCGATCCACGTTGTCACGGCGTTGAACACGCCGAGGCCGATGAAGAAGAGAACGAGGAGGAAGATGAACTCACGCTGGTGGAATAGGCGCTTCAGGCCGTCGAGGACCAGCGAGCGCTCTTCCGGACCGACCGGCATCGGTGGACGCTCCCGCGCCAGCGCAAGGAAGAGGACGGCGATCAGCGCGGCGATGATGCCGTAGATCCACAGCAACGTCTGGATATCCGATCGGATGACGATAAACGGGGTTAGGACAAGACCGGCGAAGATTCCAGCATAGATCGCCAGCGACCCCAGCCCTGTTGCCGTCGCCCGTTCCTTGATCGGAAACCAGCGACCGGATACCTTGGCGACCGCGTTGAGCACGAATGGCTGCCCGATCGCAATGCCGATCTGGGCGATCAAGACACCGGCATAGTCGGCGGCGAAGACGCCGCGTAGGAGTCCGAACACGCCGGTGAGGACCGCTCCAATCCCCACGCCGACGCGGATCCCATACGTGTCGATCACCCACGACGCCGGGATGGAGGCGATGATGAACACGATCATGAAGATCATCGACAGAAGGCCGATCGCCAGGTCGGAAACACCATAGAACTGTGCTGCGGTGCCGGTGATCGGCGCAAACGAGATCCACAAGAGCTGGTTGGCGGCCACCACCAGCATGAATACCACCAGCATCACCCAGCGATAGCCGTACGCACGCACCGAATCCTTTGCCATCGACAACCTCCTCAATACTCAATTCCCGCGGGAATACACCACGATGTGGCGCACCACGATGCAGCGCATCACGATGCGGCGCATCCGCTATCCGCTAAATCCTATACAGTAAACAACCCTACGGCAAGCTGCGAGGGCCTAGCGCAGCGCTCTCATGAATCGGGGTCTATCGTTCAAGGGTGTTCCCAACAGTGGTTCGAAGAATTCCCCGAACGGTCGCTAGTTCCCCAGATCCGCGGCAAGACAAACGCGAGCTTGCAGCTTGCGATACGGCTCCGCTTGGCCCAGTCTAATCACCATGCCGCGCAAGACGTCGTGGCATACTACCGCCCCCGCGCCGATCTTTGCTTCCCTGCCAACCAGGATTGGCCCAAGCAGAAGCGCGTTGGCCCCGATTAGCACGTCGTCTTCGATCGTTGGATGGCGCTTCTCTGGAAGATGCGAAGTAGTGCCGATCGCCACTCCGGAGTACATGCGGACATTGCTGCCAATCACGGCCGTTTCTCCAATTACAATCCCCATTCCATGATCGATCACTACCCGCCTTCCGATCGTTGCGCCCGGGTGAATCTCCACTCCCGTTCGGCGGCGCACAATGTGCGATAGAATGCGCGCGACAAGCTTCAGACCATGGTTCCACAGGAAGTGATTGACGCGATGTGCCCACGGGGCATGCATCCCGGGGTAGCAAAGGAGCACCACCAGCGAGTTGCGGGCCGCGGGATCCCACGCAAGAACGGCGCGGATATCTTTACGCAACGCTCTAAGCATCATCCACCTCCCATAGTCCGGTGGAGAGGTACCTCTCTCCGGTATCGGGGAGGATGACGACGACCGTCTTCCCGGCGCTCTCGTTCCTGCAGGCGACGCTCAACGCAGCCCACATAGCCGCTCCGGATGAGACTCCGGCAAAGATTCCCTCCACCCGTGCCAGACTGCGAGCAGTATTGATCGCATCTTCATCGGTGACGGTGATGACTTCGTCCAAAGAATGGTTCTTACTCGGCTGGCGAATATAGTACTTAGATGTGTGCTGCTGCCGAGATTGCAAACGGATGGTTCATTTCGCCCGCTGATTCCTCCGTGCTCTTCGTGTCCTTCGTGGTCAATCCTCATTGGCATTAGCGCTTCGCGGGCTGGAATCCATGGGACACCACCCACTCGAAACGACAAGGGGCCGGTTAGGTCATCGACAAGCACCACGTGAAACTGCGCCATCGTGCGGGGGTAAGTAACACGAGGTGATTGTAATGAAGACTGTACTTGGGCTTGGCGTAGCTTTTCTCTTGCTTCCACTGTTCGGGATTCTGGCAATCGCGCAGGCCAGCAGCAGCGCGTCGGCCTCGGCATCATCCGATGGGCCGATGGAGGTAACGATCGGGACGTTCAATTTCGCTGTCGGTGATTCGCTGGCGCTGGAGATTGTCAGAGCCGAGGACTGCACATGCATGTGCGATCCGATCTCCGTTGTCGAATTCCACCTGGAGAATGCTGATGGCAGCGTTCCTGTTAAACTCCTCAACAATTCCGAGCTTCCGCTAGCGATCGATAAATGGGTAGGGATGCTGACACTTGCCTCGCCCGATGGAAGCCTCCTTCCCGCTGGCGAATATACAGCCGTGGTGGAGACGAGCGCAGGAGCATTCAGAGCGCGGATCAAGGTCGCTGATGAGGGAATGACCGCCTCTTCCTGGGGCCGCGTCTCGTCGTCGGCGTCGATCTGCGGAGTTGAGATCCGCGTCTACCGTCTGGTGACCAAAGAAACCCCGACGAGCATCATCTTGCACATCGGAGACCGTTTGATGGTCGCCCTCGCGGGGAACGCGACCACCGGATACGCGTGGGAGCAGATCGTTAGCGAAGAAGAAAGCATCCTCTCGCCGCTTGCTGGACTCGACTATCAACCCGAGTCTGCCCCGGCAGGGACGGTCGGTAGCGGTGGCACATTCTTCTTCCGCTACAACGCTGAGAGCGCCGGATCGATGGAACTCACCTTCACCTACCGGCGTCCGTGGGAAGAGGGACCGGGGGCGGAGACGATCACGTTCCACGTAGTTGCAGATTAAGAACTGAGAAAGGGGAGGCTACTTTTCGGCAATTGATCGCGTTTGAGAAGTAGTCTGTCCTTTTTTTGCGACTTGCCTTCGTCACGATCCTATCCTATAGTGGAGATATCGCCTATCCCAACGGGAGAATTTCATCGGGCATGGTGACATGATTGCCCGCGTAAGGAGGAGTTGATTGATGATGCAGAGGACTCTACGCGTGAACATGACCAACCGCACGGCCACATTCGAGGAGGTTCCCGAGAAGTACAAGGAGCGTGCCGGGCGCTGGCTGACATCGAGTATCGTCGCTTCCGAGGTTCCGCCAACCTGCCACCCTTTAGGTCCGAAGAACAAGCTTGTCATCTCAGCCGGATTGACAAGCGGGACATCATCCCCCACTTCGGCCCGTGTCTCCATCGGAGGAAAGTCTCCTCTAACCGGAACGATCAAGGAGTCGAACGCGGGCACGGCCTTCGCCCACATGCTCGCGCGGCTGCGGATCAAGTCGATCGTCGTAGAGGGGAAGCCCCAGAGGAGGAGCGGTACTGGACGCTCAAGATAGACAAGAATGGGACGACGTTCCTTTCGGCCGAACGCTACCTGGGCATGAAGCTTAGCGAGGCCTATAAGCGGTTGTTCGATGAGCACGGAGATATCTCTCATAGGTCGATCCTCGGTATCGGCGTCGCAGGGGAGTACATGCTCGGTGCCGCCGGGGTGTGCTTCAACGACATGAAGGGCCGTGCCACTCGCTATTCGGGACGCGGCGGCCTGGACGCAGTTATGGGGAGCAAGGGATTGAAGTTCATCATCCTCGATGATACCGATGCTCCCGGGGTGGAGATCGCGAACAAGGAGCTGTTCGATCAGGGGCGCAAGAAGCTTGCTGACGCTCTGCTGTCGCACGCAATCACCAAGCCCAAGGGGGCCCTCAATTCCTACGGAACCGCGGTCCTTGTGAACATCATCAACGAGGTCGGCGGGCTACCCACGCGCAACTTCCGCAGCGGTCGGTTCGAGGGCGCCACCAAGGTCTCCGGCGAAGCGCTCTTTGCGAATAACAAGGAGCGGACGGGGAAGGAAGTGTACAACCACGCCTGCTCGCCCGGGTGCATTATTCAATGCTCGAACACGGTCTACCGCAAAGACGCCTCAGAACACATGTCGTGTCTGGAGTACGAGTCGGATTGGGCCTTTGGTCCCAACTGCGGAATCGATAATATTGACACGGTCTCCGAACTGGTGAACAAGTGCAACGAATACGGCCTGGACACGATCGAGGTCGGCAGGGCACTGGCTGTGGCTATGGACGGCGGCCTCGCTGAGTTTGGTGATGAAAAGCGGGCACTGGAGATTGTCGATGAGATCGGCAGGGGTACGCCGCTTGGACGGATCATCGGAAGCGGTGCAGTGACCACTGGGCGAGCGTTCGGCGTTAGCCGCGTTCCGGCGGTGAAGGGACAGAACATGCCCGCCTACGAGTCGCGCGCGATCAAGGGAATCGGGATGACCTACGCCGTAGGAACAATGGGGGCCGATCATACTTCCGGGTACACGATCGCCACCGAGGTGCTCGGCGTCGCAGGAAGGCCGATCCGCTGAACAGCAACAAGGCGGAGATGGCGAGAAACTTCCAGTATGCCACGGGGTTTATCGACTTAAGCGGCCACTGCCTGTTCATCGCCTTCGCCATCCTTGACATCCCGTCCGGGTTTGAAGGAATGATCGAGGAGTGCAACGGCATCCTTGGAACCTCATGGAGCGCGGATGATGTAGGGCGTATCGGAAAGGAGATCATCGACATGGAGCGTGCGTTCAACCGCGCCGCGGGATTCACCAAGGCTGACGACCGTCTCCCCGAGTTCATGACCTACGAGCCGCTCCCGCCACACAACGCTGTGTGGGACATTCCCGACGAGGAACTGGACAGCATCCTCGGCTAGAGGGCCACAAGAGATCTGCGGGTGGTGGGCTCCATAGAGCCCGCCGCCCGCCTCAACAAACCATGGAACAAATCGAGATTCATCTGTACGGGAAGCTGCGGCGCTACGCGCCAAATACTGACCCGCGAAGTGACTCCATCCTGCGCCTTGCGGGAGATGGAAAGACGATCGCGCAGATCGTAGAGCAGATCGGGATCGATCGGCGCGATCTAGGAGCGAACATCTTCGTAAACGGAGAGTACTCGGCGCTTGAGCGAGTCCTTCATCAAGGGGATCGTCTGGCACTCTTCCCAGACGACATGCAGCTTCTGTACAAGTGGTACTTCACATCGAGAAAGTGAGATGACTGCCTTAATCACCGTCGATGTCCACCTATTCGCGACACTGCGACGCAGCACGGGAGACTCCCAACAAACGCTCAAGCTGCGTGCGGGGACGAGCGTAAGCGATGTGGTTGAGAGACTGGCAATACACGAGATGGAGGTCCACCTCGTGTTCGTCAACGGCCGCGTGGCCTCCCTCGACCAGACTCTGCACGACGGAGACCGCCTCGCGCTCTTCCCTCCGATCGGCGGCGGTTTAGCAGATAGCATGATTCCGGCGAACCGCGAGATTTGCGCGGGAGAAGACAGAAGGATGCTCACCACGAAGGACACGAAGAGCACGAAGGGGAAAGAACAGTAGCCTGTCAACACATCCAAGACTGGCCTCGGGCTGCATCAGAGGCGGGAACCTAATTGCGCTCATGATTCTAATTGCCTCGTGTCCTTCGTGGTGAGAACACCCAGTACCTTCTGTTAGCAACAGCTTGTCTACACGCTCGTTGCCTCGTTCACCCGAATCTGCGCAGTACGCCCAGAAATGCCTCCTGTTCTTTTCCCTTGCTACGCTTTCCTTCTCGTTCTCTGCGTGAAGCAATAGCTTTCCGATTCATTTCTTCGTACTCTTCGTGTCCTTCGTGGTGAATTGCATTGCTCCTGTCGCTGTTCTAGTGATCATCAGGCGGCATTACGTTGAACGCGTCGAACCCGCTGATCGCGTTCACCTGCTGCTGCAGGAACGTCACGAGATCCGACGAGAATGTAGCGACATCAGTAGGAGTGACGACCGGCATCACGATCGCCGCGGCGAGCATCTCCTGCTCGATGATCTGATAAGAGATCGCCTGCAGTTGAAATGAGCCGTACTCGCTCTGCGTGATCGGTCGCATGATCAACACGCGATCGGTCCCCGGAAGGAGGACTGCAAATAGGGGTTCTTCTCGCTGTCCCTGATCAGCGGATGCAACCTGCGGGAAGCTTAGAAGATCCTCCGTATCAGCAATTGCGTAGCGAGCAACATCCGCAACAGCGGCAATCGCAACTGCCGCCACAGACACCCCTACAGGGAGAACGATCGCTCCCTTTCTTCTCATGAAACTCACCTCCTGCTTCCTACTGTAAAAAAGAGGCTCCGTGTCGTTTCGCGTGGGTAGCTAGAGATACGATACACAACAGCTAGTCGCGTGCAAAGGCCTAGCCGGCACAGGCATTCGCGAAGAAAGCATAGAGCAGTTCAAGAAACCGTTCTTGGCGATCACTGTGGCCGACGTTGAGCTTCTGCGCTGTGCCCTTGGCTGCGTTTAACATGGTAGACCCGCCACGCGTGGTGAGCCGCCAAGCCACGAAAGCCCTGATCTTGTGTAGCGTCGGAGCCCTGTCAGCATCCCAGACAGGCAGCCTCCGATGTTGTGTCGTTGACTGAAAGTACAACAAATAGGCGAGAGAATAGTGTTTTATCATTTGCGGTCAGGAGTCCGTTACCCATTCGAAACAACAAGGAACCAAGAAAGCCTACGAGAATAGCAATTGGTTGCCGGCTGGCAGCAAAGCGACTACGCTTCCTCTAGGTGAGTGCAAACTTGGAGGAAAGAGATGGATTCACTGCAGCGTGTTCGTGATGCGTGCAAGGCCGTGTCGCAGCAGGCAACCCACGTGCACATGAATCGTGAACGCATTCCAGCGTACGCCGCGTCTCTCGTGTCACATCTGGCTGGCAAGCCAACACTAGATACGTCATCCCACTACATCGGCCACGGCGACGGAACGGTAGCCTTCATCATCACGCTCGACGCGATCAACTTCGGATCGGGCTACTTCCCTCATCTGCAAAAGCGGCTGGGAATGAGTGGGTACTTCACCATCGCCTCCTCGCTCACCGACCTGTTAAATACGCGCGGCCCGCTCTCAGCTAGCGATCTCTCCGAGATCACCGCGAGTGATTGCGCCAGAATCTTCACCCAGGATATGAATGATCCGGAGATCGCGGAGCTGATGAAACTCTTCTCCCGCGCATTGAATGACCTTGGGTCATACCTCGCCTATCGCTTTCATGGCAGCTTCACTGAACTCGTGGCGGCGGCAGACCACTCCGCCGCACGCCTGATCGGTATCCTGCGCGTCATGCCACTCTTCCGGGACGAGGTACGATACAAGGAAATTGATGTCGCATTCTACAAGCGGGCGCAGATCACCGCATCGGATCTTGCCCTTGCGTTTGATGGTGAAGGCCCAGGTGAGTTCCATGACCTCGAACGGCTGACCATCTTCGCCGATAACATGGTCCCACACGTACTGCGCGTGGATGGCATCCTCACATACAACGAAGAACTGCTCGCCCGTATCGACCGGGGTGAGTTGATTCCTGCTGGCTCGGAGGAAGAGATCGAGATCCGCGCCTGCGCCGTGCACGCGGCCGAGCTAATCGTCGAAGCGATGGCCTCTAGTGGCAACCATGTCACAGCGCAACAACTGGACAGCGCGCTGTGGAACAGAGGGCAGAATCCTCGCTATAAGGCCATTCCGCGCCACCGCACGCGCACGCCCAACTACTAAATGAGGTTCCTTGCCGTTTTGAGTGGGTAGCTAGAGATACGATACACAACAGATAGTCGCGTGCAAAGGCCTAGCCGGAACAGGCAGCCGCGAAGAAAGAATAGAGTAGTTCAAGAAGCCGTTCTTGGCGATCACTGTGGCCGACGTTGCATTACTGAGTTGTTGTCGTAGGCTATGCCTCAATGTGGCAGTCTGCCTGTTTTGAGAATCGAACAGGGCTGCCACGCTACGAAAGCCCTGATCTTGTGTAGCGTCAGAGCCCTGTCAGCATCCCAGACAGGCAGCCTCCGACGTTGCGTCCTTGACTGAAAGTACAACAAATAGGCGAGAGAATGGTGTTCCATCATTTGCAGTCAGGCGTCCGTTACCCACTCGAAACGAGAAGGAACCACTACCTCTGGAAGTAGGGCAGGGCATATATTAGTCCCCGTATGTGACGAGGTCAGCAATCCTCTCGATGACGCTCTTTCCAATCCCGCTCACATTGGCAAGCTCATCGAGTGAGTGAAACGGGCCGTGCTCGGTGCGGTAGTCGAGTATCCGTTGAGCGAGCACTTCCCCGATCCCGGGGAGTTCATTCAGTTCATCAACGCCCGCCGTGTTCAGGTTGACCTTCGGTGGTGAATCGAGAAACGTCGGCAGCAGCACCCTCACCCCGGAAAGTTCGATTGGAGCGACCGTGATCCGCGGGTGGTGTGCAAGCGATGGCAGCAGTAACGCCAGGCCACTGGCGATGATCCCAATCGCCACCAGAGTGATCAATCCCCGTTCCTGTGCCGGAGAGAATCGCGTAGTCATCCCAACAGCTCCCGCAGGCGACTGATCCCTTCTTTCTCCCGCGCGATACGCATCAACTCAGGCAGCCGCTCGTAGCGCCGCCAGCCAAACTTGTCTGAGTATGCCTGCACGAAGATCTTGAGGAGGCGTTCTCTGATTGACGGACTCGCACGCAAGGCGTCGCCCTTCTGTTCGAGAAGGCGCTCCACCTCTGGGATGTACAGATCGTAGCGCGTCGACTCCGCAAGCAGTGAGATCGCCTCTTCGTTATTCTCCCCGAGAAACGCGATCCCGCGGTTGAACAGCTCCCGCCGCTTCAGCTCGTTGCGCACCGCGATGTGCATCTCGCGTTGCTGATCCTTGTGGAAGGAGAGCTCCTTGCGCGTGAAGGATACTACCGCGGACTGGCAACGTTCCAAGCAGCGTGGGAAAGCATACTCTCTGGCGGCGATCCGCCCGTGTTGAGCAAGACACTCGGAACAGGAGCGGTAGTTGACATTCGCGTAGAACTGGTAGTATTTCTTTCGTAGCATGGCGTGAAGTGTATGCCCTTCGGCGTGCGATAAGCAAACGGGCCACTGGCGGCGTGCTTTCCAGCACTCGGATGCGGTACTATCTGTATCCGGATCGAAACGACCCTTTCTTACTCTATAGGAGGCTTACCATGGCTAAGTCGAACGACAAGCAGAAACAGAGCAACAAGAAGAAAGCTCAGAAATCCATCAAAGAGAAGCGTGCCGATAAAAAGGCCAAGAAGGATCAGAAGATCTGAGTGGATTGAAGTGGAAAACGCTACCAAGCACCGACGCAGCGCAAGGAACGCATTCCAGTCAAGCTGCGTGATCTTCTCACCCCGAAACAGAACCGGGAGGAGATTACAAGCGTCCTTGGCACTCCAACGACGCTCTTGCTCAGTACCGTGAGCCCGCGATGATACAAGACGCGACTGTCTGCGACACCTCAGGCTAACGAATGGGGGGACAAGCAAGGGGGTATCGCAGCTACGGATTTTCGGATTCCGTATCGTTTCGAATGTGTAGTGATCTCTGGTTCCGGTTTGCACGGGACGGATGCCGGTTGCGAAGCAAGACCGCAGGTCGAACAGAATTCACCACCAAGAGCACGAAGGACACAAAGAATGGAAGCGGCACCAAGGCCTGGGCTTCTAGTCAACTTCAATGCCACCTTGGGGGTGCAGTAAACAAGGCCGGCTACTACAACACCTCCCAAGTGCTCTTCGCGTCCTTCGTGGTGAAACAGCCTTGCCCCTCTGTGAGAGTGTTGGCGCATGACCCTTTCTCTTTGGTTACCCATTTGGAATGACGAAGAACCCTTCTTGG
>Ga0307379_10008561_pt1 | contig 13779 bp, 9 predicted proteins | sample UN2MG_FD_202237 | JGI IMG/M metagenome (GOLD analysis project Ga0307379, IMG submission 202237) | Soil microbial communities from Risofladan, Vaasa, Finland - UN-2 | ecosystem: Environmental > Terrestrial > Soil > Coastal area > Acid sulfate soil | place: Finland: Risofladan, Vaasa | collected...
GCAGGTTCAAATGAACGCGACGGCCGGGGATCCGGCGTGCGAGATACGACTCCTTCGCCCGCAGTTCCTCGATCGAGCATTGCCGCTCCCACTGGAACGGCGTATCCGGCTTGGGCACGAACGGGGACACAGCCACGCCGAGCGTGAACCGCCCCGCGCTCCGCGGCAGCGCAAGGATCGCACCGACGAGATCGGCTATCCCGGCGAGATCCTCCTGCGTCTCGGTTGGAAGGCCGATCATGAAATAAAGCTTCAGTCTCTGCCATCCACCGTCGAGGATCCGTACGCATCCATCGAGGATGTCGTCGTTGCTCATGCCCCTGTTGATGACACGCCGGAGACGCTCGGTGCCCGCCTCGGGAGCGATGGTGAATCCGGACCTGCGTACGATGGATGAAGCGGTGACTATCTGATCCGTGATCGTCTCGGGCCGGAGGCTCGGCAGCGCGAGCGAGACACGGCGCGCTTCGAGCTCCGGTGTGAGTCTCACGAGGAGCTCGTCGAGCCTCGAATAATCCGAGGTCGAGAGTGAGAGAAGCGATACCTCCTCCCATCCCGACGCATCGAGCCCCGCGCGCACGGCCTCCACGATCTCGTCGACGGTGCGCTCCCGGCGCGGCCGGTTGATCATTCCGGCGTGGCAGTACCGGCAGCCCCGCGTGCAGCCCCGCTGTATCTCGACCGAGAGCCGATCGTGCACGATTTCCGCCGAAGGCACGATGGGCCTGCGTGCGAGGTCATCGCCGCTCAGCCGGTAGGTGCGGGCCGTCGCGGCATTCGAGATGCCGTCGACATACACCCCCGCGATACCGGCGAGCGTTTCCCGGAGACGGCCACGCGGCGCACCTGAACCCTTGCATGTGCTGAGGGCGGCGACGGCCTCGGGCAGCGACTCCTCACCGTCACCGAGAAAGACGGCGTCGACGGCGGCCAAAAAGGGGAGCGGATTGGAACAGCAGGGACCGCCGGCCACGACCAGCGGATCATCCTCCCCCCGCCGCACCGACTCGAGCGGTATCCCGGCGCAATCGAGCACGGTGAGGAGGTTGGTATAGTTCAGCTCGTAGGTTAACGAGACACCGACGAGATCGAAGTCGCGTACCGGCGTACCCGTCTGGAGTGAGCGCAACGGTTCGGAGGAACCGCGCAGGAGACCTTCCATATCGGGCCAGGGAGTGCATGCGAATTCAACGCCGATCCCCCCAATACGGGCAAGGCGGTGGTAGAGGAATCGTATCCCCTGGTAGGACATGCCGATCTCGTACGCATCGGGAAATACGAGCAGGACATTGAAGGCATCCCGGCGAAAGCCCTGCGAGGAGAGGTTGTACTCCCGGTCGATGTACCGTGACGGCCGTTCAGCACACGGAAGTATATTTTTGTAAAACGTCTCGGCTCCCGTTTGACGCATCGTCTACCGTCAAACCTCCCCTCCCACCGTGATGGCCGGTATGCGCACCGTGGGCTGCGCGTCGGCAACCGGCACCAGCTGTCCGTCCTTACCGCACGTTCCTATGTCGAATCCCAGATCATTCCCTACCATGTCTATCTCCCCCAGGATCTTGGGGCCGTTGCCGATGAGCGTCGCTCCGCGCACCGGTTCGGTGATCTTTCCGCCTTGGATGCGGTACGCCTCGTTGACCTTGAACACGAAATCGCCCGTCGATGTGTCGACCTGCCCGCCTCCCATGCGCGCGACGTACAAACCCTCCTTGACACCGGCGACGATCTCGGTGGGATCGTGTTCGCCGGGGGCGATAAAGGTGTTGCTCATGCGTACGATCGGCCTGAACCGGTACGACTGCCGCCGCCCGTTCCCCGTGGAATCGAGACGGAGCTTCGCCGCCGCCAGCCGGTCGAGAAGCCAGCCGCGCAGGACACCGTTCTCCACCGTGATGGTCCGCTGGGCTTCGATTCCCTCATCGTCGAAGATATACGAGCCGCGCTTTCCGTCGAGCGTGGCGTCGTCGATCACCGTCACGAGCGGTGAGGCGATCATCTCGCCGACCCTGCCGCTGTAGATCGAGAGACCCTTCTCGGCGGCATCCCCTTCGAGCCCGTGCCCGATCGCCTCGTGCGTCATCGTTCCACCGGCCTGGCTTCCCAGCACGACCGTCATCGTACCGGCCGGCGCCCGCCTCGCCCGCAGCACCGTGATCGCGCTCGCACCGGTTTCCGCGGCGAGCCGCTCGTGGTCCACGTCGCGGATGAATTCGAATCCCTTCCTCCCGCCGACGGCGCGGTAGGCAGTCTGAAGATCCCCACCCTCGCGCGCGATCGCTCGAACCGTGAAGAGAACCTGCCGGCGCTCATCCTCGACGGCGTCTCCCTCGCTGTTGAATATCCAGATGCGCTTCAGGGAATCGCCGTAGTTGACCTGTACCTGCGAAATCTCATCCCCCGCTCCACGCGCCGCCCGGTCGGCCTCGAGCACCAGTGCCGCTTTGGCATCGATCGAAACGGTATCGGCGGGTTCCGCGATTCCACCGGTCGTTCCCCTCCGCGCTTCGCCGAGCGTGACCGTCCCACCGCCCCCGGCCCGGAGCTCGGCCGTGACCTCGCGCCCCAGTCGGAAAAGCTCATCCCTGTTCATGATATTCGAATAGCCGTAGGCGGTGCGGAATCCCGTCATGACCCGGAGCCCGAATCCGCTGTCGCACCCGCTCGAGATCCGTTCGACCCTGCGGTCCTCACAGGAAATCTCGTGAATGATACTCCGCTCGAAGTAGAATTCCGCGAACTCCGCTCCCCGGGAGACGACGTACTCGATTGCGCTCTGGATATCCCGACGGTCGGGCATCATGAGAAGGTACTACTCCCCCCTGACCTCTTCCCCCGCGCAGCAGCCGCGATTCATTCCCCGTGCATCCTTGCCGCGGAAACCGGGATCCCCGATCGGATATGAACCGTCAAAGCATGCGACGCAGAAGTTCTCCGGATCATCGACACACGAGAGCAGTCCTTCGAGCGAGAGATACCGGAGGCTTTCGACACCGAGGTAATCACGGATCTCCTCCACCGTGTGGTTCGAGGCGATCAGCTCGTCCCGTGTCGGTGTATCGATCCCGTAGTAACACGAATGGGTGATGGGGGGAGAACCGATGCGCAGGTGAATCTGTGCGGCGCCCGCCTGCCGTAATATCGAAACGAGCTTTTTCACCGTGGACCCACGGACGATCGAATCATCCACCACGACGACCCGGCGGCCGCACAGAACGCCCCGCACCGGATTGAACTTGATCCGTACATCCCAGTCCCGCGTGCTCTGGCGCGGCTGGATGAATGTCCTTCCCACGTAGTGATTGCGGATGAGGCCGAACTCGAACGGAAGCTTGGACTGCTCGGCGTATCCGAGGGCGATCGTGTTGCTCGAATCGGGCACCGATATGACGATGTCCGCCTCGACGTGCGACTCCGCGGCGAGCCGCCGGCCGAGCTGCCGCCTGACCTTGTCGACGTTCTCCCCGAACACCTTGCTGTCTGGACGGGAAAAATAGATGAATTCGAATATGCATTTGGAGAGGGTTCCGGCCCGTTTCGCAAAGCGGGTGGTGGCAAGACCCTCATCGCCGGCGATACACATCTCTCCCGGCTCGACCTCCCTGACGTAGCGGCCACCGATAATGTCGAAGGCACAGCTCTCCGAGGCGAAGACGTGCGCATTCCCGAGCATGCCGATACAGAGCGGCCTGAAGCCGCGCGGATCGCGCGCGGCGATGATTTTCCGGCCGGCAAGAAATGTCAGCGAATACGCGCCTGATACCTGCACGAGCGCGTCGGTGATCATATCCTCGAGCCTCCCCCTGCGGCTGCGGGCGATCAGGTGCAGGATCACCTCGCTGTCCATCGTGCTGCTGAAGATCGAGCCTTCATTCTCCATTCGCCGCCTGAGCTCGAGTGCGTTGACGAGATTCCCGTTGTGGGCGATGGCTATCTTGCCGATCTTGCAGTTGACGAGAAACGGCTGCGCGTTCACCAATTCCGAGAATCCCGTCGTCGAATACCGGTTGTGCCCGATGGCGAGATACCCTTTGAGTGATGATATGATCTCGTCATTGTAAACCTTGGAAACGAGTCCCATTCCCCTGTGCTCGAAGACACGGTCCCCATCGGACGCGATGATGCCGGTGCTCTCCTGTCCGCGGTGCTGGAGGGCGTAGAGACCGAGATACGTGATCTGGGCGGCGTTCCCGGTTCCATGGATACCGAATACGGCGCATTCCTCGCGGATGCTCTTCGCTCCGATCATGTCACCGTCACTCGCCTTCATCACAACCGCTCTCCTTTCGGGCCGGTACCGCACGGGCGTCGGCCGACCTCACGGCACCGTTCTCGAAGCCGCGCCGCCGGAGCGTTCACACGCCCCGGCCCCCACGTATCATCTCCCCGGCAAGCGGCACCACAGAGACGAGTTCGAGCCTCTGGTAGTGCGGATTGAGGAGCAATCCCTCCCGGCGGGATCGGGTGACGGCGATGCGCCCGGCCGTTTTCAATGCTTCCCCCCGGCTCCCCGCGGAGACGATGATCCGCCACATTTCACCGGCCTTCATTCCCGACACGCCGACACCGGCCGCTCGCCCGTTCAGGCGGTCCGCGAATCCCGCTTCCCGCTCGCCGTTTCGCTCGCGTACCAGGCAATCGAGTGCGTACAGATCGTCCAGCCGCACACCGGCCGTATCGGTGCGGAGCGCATAATCGTGCTCGAGCTCGAGATCACCCCTGCACGCGGCCGGCGATGGTTGCCCGGGCATTTCGACCGCGGTGGACGCCGCATCACCATCACCCAGTGGAACACCGCGCCCCGCGGTGTTCTCCAAAATCATGAGCCGGTACCGGTGCTTGTTCTGATTGGTGAATGCGCTGTCCATACGAACCGCGCGATCGATTTCATCCATGATCGATCCGCCGTTCCCCTCGGCCGTGAAACCCCAGTAGGAATAACGAAGCAACCCGTGGACACGACCGGAGAAGTCGAGCTTCTCGGTCAATGTCAGCCAGGCGGTCTGCGCCACGAGATCGACGACCTTGAGCCGTACCCAGAGCTCCATCCAGACGCTCACGGGGCGTCCTCCTCTCCCCGGACGGCACCGGCATCGGCACCCGCTCCGGTACGGTCCATCATGCCGCCCCCGCCGATGAGGGACGAGAAGATCCGCCGCCCGGGCCCCTCCTTCTCGAGCCCGGCCGCATCTCCCGCGGCGCGCGATCTTTCCTTTCCCCACGGTCCGGGAAGATCCTCCGGCACCTGCCTGAGCCACGTCGCACGCTCGGGATGCGGCATCATCGCCAACACATTTCCTTCCGGATTGCACACGCCGGCCATATTCTCCATCGATCCATTGGGATTGACCGGGAACGCCGGATCGATCTCACCCGTGGCGGTGCAGTAACGAAGCACGATTTGGTCGTTCCGCTTCATCTCGCCGAGCACTCCGGCGTCCTCGGTGACGAACCTGCCCTCGGCATGCGCGATCGGGACCGGGACGATCCCCCCTTCATCGATCGAGCCGGTCCAGATGCAGCTGCTTTTTTCGCGTCTGAGGAATACCCAGTTGCAATAGTATCCCTCGCGGTCCGCCATGCGGTTGGGGGCCAGCGCAAAATCGACGCGCTCCCAGTGCAGGCCGGGGATGAATCCCGACTCGACGAGTACCTGAGCGCCGTTGCATATGCCGAGGAGCGGCCGCCCCGCGCGGGCGAGGTCGCCGAGCGTGTCCATGATCCGGTCCTTCGCCGCCACGACCCCCGCCCTGATCCGATCCTGGTAGGAAAACCCCCCCGGCAGGATCACGGCGATCGCCTCATCGAGCAGGGCGGGATCTTCGTTCCACCGGAACAGCTCGGCCGCCAGCCCGGCCGATCGGACGGCGAGGGCCGTCTCATCCTCGCAGTTCACGCCGGGGAACTGGATAATCGCGACCGTTCCCTTGAAGGAATTCGTCACTCGTGCTCCTTTCGGCCTTCAATGCCACGCGGTGGTACCGCGCGCCGGAGAACCGCTCCGCCATCATTCATTCGCCGCGTGCTCCTTTCTCTCGACTCCGAATATGGCGCGGCATCCCGCCGCGTACGCCGCGTAAAGCTCATCGATATCCCACACGGCACGCCTTGTGCCGCCGTCAAGCACTTCGAGCCGGCGCCGCGGAGCGAGTGAACCGAGCCTGAAGAGTGGAACCCGGTTGCGCGTGCAGAGGGCGAGCGCCTTGCTCTCCATTCCCGCGGGAAGCTCGACGATGAATCCGCCCGTCTCGGAGAAGAGGAGCACGTGCGGCGGGAGCTCGAGTTTCTCGAACTCGGCGAGATCGATCGTGAGCCCGAGATCGCCGGCGTCCCGCGCACCGAGCGCCATCTCGGCCAGAGCGGTGATGAGCCCCCCCTGTCCTATATCGTGGCACGCCTTGATCCAGCCGAGGCGGTGCATCTCGATGACCGCCGCGATCTGTCGCCGCTCGCGGATGAAATCGGCGGTGGGCACATTCGCACCGAGCGCATTGTACACGACGCGGTAATACTCGCTGCCGCCGAGCTCATCGAGCGGTTGCCCGAGAAGAAAAATCTCGTCGCCCTCCTGCTTGAACCGCAGCGATCTGCACCGCGAGTAATCCTCGACGACGCCCACGCATGCAATGATCGGTGAAGGCGGTATCGCGCGCCCGCTCTCACCCTGGTTGTAGAAGCTGACGTTCCCCGAGACGACGGGAAGCGGATGCCCCTCGTGGGCGAGGTGTCCGATACCGCGGCAGGCGTCACCGACCCCCCGCACTCCCTCGGCGAATTCCCAGAAGACCTCCGCGATCTCGGGATTCCCGTAGTTGAGGCAATCGGTGATCGTGGCCGGAACGCCCCCCACGGCGGCGACATTCCGCGCCGCCTCGCACACGGCGAGTGCTCCGCCCTGGTACGGATCGAGGCGCCCGTACCGTGGATTGCCGTCCACGGTAAAGGCGAGTCCCACCGTGCTGCCCGGCAGCGGCGCGATGACCCCCGCATCGGCCTCGCCGGGCCGCAGCACGGCCCGTCCCTGCACCTCGCTGTCGTAGCGGCGGAAAACATGATTCTTCGATGCGATATTGGGAGAGGAGAGAACGCTGATGACATCATCGCGGAGCGAACGGGCGGTATCGAGGGCGGGCTCCTCGAATCGGATGCGGCGCGGCTTCTTCGCCCGGTCATACTTGATACCGGTGGTGATGACATCGACGGGCGCCTCGCAGACGAGATCGCCGCCGCTGCGAATGCGGTACTGGCGCTCCACCGTTACCTCGCCGATCACCACCGCACCGGCCCCATGGTAGAGATGGGGCAGCTCGAAATCCTCGTTGTAGATACGGAGTACGTCATCGACGATGCCGGCGGGAACGGCGAGACAGTACCGCTCCTGCGTCTCGGAGCACGACACAACGGCGGGTGGATACGAGCCGACGGCGAGATTGACCTTATCGAGATCGATCGTGACGCCGAAACCGCCGGCATCGGCCATCTCGGACGTCACGCAGGCGATCCCCCCCGCGCCGAGATCCTTGAACCCGATCGTGACGTTCTTCCGCCCGGCAAGTTCCAACACCTTCCGGTTCGCCACCGTGAGAACCCGCTTGAGGAACGGATCGGGAACCTGAACGGCACCCCTGTTGGCCTCCTCCACCGCCGCGAGATCCTCGGAGGCGAACGCGGCCCCGCCGAAGCCGGAGTCATCGGTCGGTTTACCGACGAGTATCATGCGGTAGGGAATCTCCCGCGCCGCTTCGGGGACGCGGCTCCGAAGAATACGCGACTCCCTGACAAGCCCGACGGCGACGACATTGACCAGGCAGTTCTCGTCGTACCCCTCGTCGAAGACGATGTCTCCGCCGAGGTTCGGCACGCCGAGCGCATTACCGTACTGGGCGATCCCCTCGACGACCCCCCGCGCGATCGCGACGGATTGGTAGCCGTTTGCTCCGCCGGGATCGCCGAACCGCAGCGGATCGAGGACTCCGACGACCTCGGCCCCCATGCAGTAGACATCGCGAACGATGCCCCCGATTCCCGTGGCGGCCCCCTCGACGGGAAGCACCTGCGAGGGATGGTTGTGGCTCTCGTGGGCGATCACGAGGCAGTGCCAGTCGCCGTCCTCCGCCTCGGCGAACCGTACGATCCCCGCGTCCTCGCCCGGCCCCAGGACAACATTGGGGGCATCGGTGGGAAGGAGTTCCTTGAGGATGGCACGGCTGCTCTTGTAACTACAGTGCTCGCTCCACATCGTGTTGAATATGGTGATCTCCACGATCGTGGGATCGCGCTCGAGGAGTTTCACGACGCGGCGCGCCTCCGCCACGGTCAGGTTGAGGCCGTGGGATGCGAGGAGCTTTGTAACCTCATCATCGGATCTTCCGTCGATCGCCAGGGTTCCCTTGAGCACCCGTACATCCTTTCTGCACATCACCGTTTTTTCGGCGGCCGCCCCCGCCGGGACAGCACCCTGCCGAATATGAAATCGACCTTTCGCAGATGACTATCGAGATCGAACACCTCTTCGAGCTCCTCCTCCGAGCAGACCTTCGCGATCCGCCGGTCGGCGGCGAGGAGTTTCTCGAAGCTCGTGTCCGAACCCATGCTCTTCATCGCGGCCCGCTGGACCGACTCGTACGCGGCCTCCCGCGAGAGCCCCTTCCGGACGAGGAGCAGGAGCACGTGCTGGGAGAAGAGGAGCTGGCCCGTCGCCATGAGATTCCGCATCATCGCTTTTTTGTCCACACGGAGATGCGCCATCACCCAGGTGAACTTTTCGAGCATATAGACAAGGAGCATCGTCGAGTCGGGTATGATGATGCGTTCGACGGATGAATGGCTGATGTCGCGCTCGTGCCACAGGGGAACGTTTTCCATCGCGGCGGTGGCGTTCGACCTGAGGATCCTCGCCATTCCGCTGATACGCTCGCAGAGGATTGGATTGCGCTTGTGCGGCATCGCGCTCGATCCCTTCTGCCCCCGCGTGAACGGCTCCTCCGCTTCACCGATGTCGGTGCGCTGGAGCGACCGAATCTCGGTCGCCATCTTTTCCAGCGAGGAACCGACGAGTGCGATCGCCGTGAGGAACGCGGCGTGCCGGTCGCGCTGGATGATCTGCGTCGTGACGGGCGCCGCCTTGATGCCGAGTCGCTGCATGACGTACCGCTCGACCCGGTGGTCGATATGGGTCATCGTGCCGACCGCTCCGGTCACCTTCCCGACAGCGACATCCTCGGCCGCCCGCTCGAGCCGGGATACGTGACGGTCGATCTCGGCATACCAGACGAGCAGCTTCAGGCCGAACGTGATCGGCTCGGCATGGATGCCGTGCGTCCTCCCGACCATCGGGGTCAAACGGTACTGGAGGGCCTTCCGCTTCAGGACGGTCCTGAGCTTCCTCAGCTTGCGGAGAATGATCACGCCGGCGTCGCGCATCTGGCAGGCGAGTGCCGTATCGAGCAGATCGGAGCTCGTCATCCCGAGGTGCAGGTACCGCCCCGAGGGGCCGATCCGGTTCGACATGTCGGTCAAAAACGCAATGACATCGTGACGCGTCGTTCGCTCTATCTTCTGAATGCTCGCAATCGAATACCCGGCACGCGATCGTATCTCACGGGCATCCTTCTTCGGAATCAATCCGTACCGCGCCATCCCCTCACAGTAGAGAACCTCGATCTCACGCCAGAGATCGTACCGGTACCCGTCCGACCAGATGCGCGCGATCTCGGGTAATGCGTAACGCTCGATCAATGGTGACCTCCTTGACATCCGTGCGGGAACGGGGAACAACCCGCGCGCGAGACGGTGATCTTCGTACGCCGCTCCCCCCGCATGCCACGGCGCGTGTCACGCACGTTCGATCCGCTCGGCAAGCTGGAGCTCCATCTCGAGGGTTTTATCCCCCCGCAGGACGACGATCCGAATCGTTTCCCCGACCCGTTTGCCGAATATCAGCCGGTTCGCCTGATTGAGACTCAGGATCCGAACGTCATTCACTTTGACGATGACGTCCCCCACCTCCAGGCCGGCCTGCGCTGCCGGGCTCTCACGCTCGACCCGCTGGACATACAACCCCTGGTTGAACGTGACGTTCATCCTGGCGGCGAGTTCCTCGCTCAGCTCCGCGACGACGAGCCCGGTCCAGACATCCCGCATGCGCCCGAAGCGCATGATCTCCTCGACCACCACCCGGGCGGTGTTGCTCGGAATCGCAAATCCCATCCCCAGGCTGTTCTGGCTGGCCGTCGAAAAGATGAAGGTATTGACGCCGACGACCTCTCCGCGACTCGAGACGAGCGGTCCGCCGCTGTTCCCGGGATTGATCGCCGCATCGGTCTGGATCATGTTCTTGAATATCGCCCGCGTCTCGTCATCCGGTTTGATATCGCGGTGGAGCGCGCTGATCACCCCCGCCGTCACCGTGGGCTGTGTATCGTTGAAGAGCGTCGGAAAGGGACTGCCGATAGCGATCACGGTCTGGCCGATGTAAAGATTGTCGGAATTTCCGAGGGCGGCATACGGAAAATCGCTCCCCTCGATCTTCAGGAGGGCGAGATCGTACTCGGGTGATGCACCGACCAGTGCCGCCGCCACCTCGGTGCTGTCGGTCATCGTGACATAGATCTCCTCCGCGTCACTGATGACATGCTCGTTGGTCAGGATGTACCCGTTCGGATTGATGATCAAACCCGACCCGAGGATCGGATACTTCTTGCTGTACCGCGCCGGCATGCGCCCGGAATACTGCAGAAACCACTCGATGGTGCTTCGCGGCTGGGCGTAGACGATCTCGGTCCTGTAGGCGGTGACCGAAACGACGGCCGGTGTCACGACCTGCATCGCGGCGGCGACGGGACTCCCCTCTATGAGGCTGTTCGCCAGGCTCGAATCGACGCTCGAGAGGGGGATGAGCGGTTCCCGCTCCGCCGTCCGCTTCAACAAAACGATCGATACGACGAAGAGCGCAATCGAGAGACCGAACAGCGTCCCGAGGATGTAGGGAAATATTCGGGCAAATTTCGATTCAAACGGCCTCATTGCATCTCACCTCGAGCCCCACCGTCGGCGGTCATTACTTGTCGACCTTTTTCCAATCGGCGAGGAATTTTTCGATGCCGACATCGGTCAGCGGGTGCTTGATCAGCAGCTCGATAACCTTGAACGGTATCGTGCACACATGGGCCCCCATCAATGCGGCCTCGTAGACGTGTTGGGCGTGCCTGATGCTCGAAACGATGATCTGAGTCTCAAAGCAGTAGTTGTTGTAGATCGTGATGATCTCCCGCACCAGCTCCATCCCGGGATTGCCGACATCGTCGATGCGGCCGACGAAGGGGCTCACGTACGTGGCCCCCGCCTTCGCGGCGAGAAGCGCCTGGTTCGCCGAGAAGTTGAGGGTTGCGTTGGTCTGAATCCCCTCTCTCTTGAACATGCCGAGCGCCTTGATCCCTTCACGGATGCACGGCACCTTGATGATGATGTTATCGGCGATTGTGCAGAGTTCCTTGCCTTCCTTGACCATTCCCTCGGCGTCGAGGGCGACCACTTCGGCGCTTACGGGGCCCGGCACGATATCACAGATCTTCTTGAGCGTGTCCCGGTAGGTGCCCTTTCCCGCCTCCCGTGAAAGCAGGGTCGGATTGGTTGTGACGCCGTCGAGTACACCGAGGGACGCAGCCTCTCGTATTTCGTCGACGTTTGCCGTGTCGATGAAGAACTTCATGTATCCTCCTCTGTTACTTACCCACGGAAACCTCGAGCACGAAATGGGAAACCGTAGTATAAGATAATATCACACAGTACTCAATCGATTTCATAATTGTTATACACGGTACGGCGGCGCTGATTCCACCGCCGGGCCGAACGGGGAGGCGCTCACCGGCGATGGGACAGGCGTTCGCGGGACGGAGCCGAACGGCGGGCGTACCCCAAGCCGCACGGACCCCCGGCATTTTAATTTTATACGCAGTGTACACCCGCAACCCAAAGCGCAGGATGCGAGCGCGGCTTTGCGCTACGATCCCGTCTTCGTCCCGAGGTATTCCCTGCCGAAGTCAGTCTTCAGCTCCACCCACATGGGAAGATGATCCGACATCTGATAGGTTCTCCAATACGTCCGGTAATACTGCGACCTACCGGATTCCGAACGTTGCACTCCCTTGGAAGTTTTGAGGTACGCGCCCCCCATCTCTTCCGAGTAAATCCCCTCGTCACCATCACGATAGACGGTATTAAAATAATTAAAAACGCCGGCCCGCCCGGTCGATTGCAGCACCCTCGTCTTCGGGATGAAGGCGATCTGGTCGTAGTGCCGGCTCTCCTTCCCCGTGTTCGTCTGCGGGAGGTTCTGCAACTCGGCGGGGACGGTGAAACCCGCCTTCAGGATCTCCTGCATCGTGACGTCCCCGGGACTGAAAATATTAAAATCTCCCATGAGAATCATGTTGTTCGACCAACTCGATTTCTCCTCCGCGCGCCCGGCGAGAAAGGTGGCGATCCGCCGTATTTCCTCAACGCGTGCCGGATCTTCCGGCGCGCTTTCCCCGTAGAGAATGTGAACGGTGCAGAGCATGAACTTCGCCCACGACGCCTTGAAGCCGCAGAGAAACGGCGTCCGGTACAACTGACGCGCGGGATCGTAGACCGTTTTCTTCCCCTTCGACTTCTTCTCGAAGGGCGGGATCACGACCTCACCGGCGATGTTCCCGAAGACGACCTTTCTCGAATCGAACAGAAAGGCCATGCGTTCCCTGTTTCCCTGCGCCCCCTCGGTCACATCCGTGGCGATGTATTTCCACCATCCGCCCAGCATACCCTTGACGGTATCCAGAGCCTTGAGGTTCTCTCTGACTTCCTGAACCGCGACGAGATCGAAATGGGAGATTATCTCGGCGATGTAGTAGAGCGGCTCGATGCCTCTCTCCCCGTAGGACGGCGAGTCGAATTCACGTATGTTCCACGTCGCGATGAGAAGCGTGTCCTCACTTTTTGGGGGCACTCCCTCATCCGCTTCCAGTGCATCTTTCACGGCTATGAGCCTCTGCGCGATCCGCATCCCCTGTGCATCACGGGGAATATTGTAGTACCACATCTTGATACCCCCTCCTGGTTACAATAACGCTATGCTTCCGAACCATCAAATGAACGTACGGCCCGCCGTCCTTCACGCGGTCAACGAGTATTGAGTAAAGAATTCTTATCTGCGCGATTGCATATCAGTATAGAGCAACCGGGTATGGTTTTCCACATAATTTGGCAGGTTCACCATCCGGATGTAATTCCGCAGTGGCATGCCCGGATGGCACTGTCTGAGCTACCTCCAGGGGTGTCCTTGATATGAGACGCTCTTGAGATAGAGGGCGTACGGCGGTAGCGTCGGACCGGACCGGGCGCGATCCCGCGCGGCGATGATCTCCCCCACGTGCCACGGTTTTCCTCTTCCGATCTCGAGCGCCGTCCCGGCAACGGTGCGGACCATGTGATGGAGAAAATGATCCGCCTCGACCTCGAGAATGAGCAGCGGCGGCAGTTCTATCAGTTCCGCTCTGACGACGGCGCAGTTCTTGGCCGTGTAGTCGTCCGATGATGAGGCGAACGAGGTGAAATCATGCTTGCCATGGAGAGATGCCAGCGCCGCACGCATCGCCCGGATGTCGAGCCCACCCTGCACTATGTAGAAGCGCCGCCGCCACAGGGCCGTCGGGCGGCGTATGAAAATGTACTGGTACGTGCGGCTCCGCGCGTCGAAGCGGGCGTTGAAATGCGGACTCGCCTCCTCGAGGCTCCGCACGC
>Ga0307379_10008563_pt1 | contig 13775 bp, 16 predicted proteins | sample UN2MG_FD_202237 | JGI IMG/M metagenome (GOLD analysis project Ga0307379, IMG submission 202237) | Soil microbial communities from Risofladan, Vaasa, Finland - UN-2 | ecosystem: Environmental > Terrestrial > Soil > Coastal area > Acid sulfate soil | place: Finland: Risofladan, Vaasa | collected...
CGTTTTTATGGACTCTTCGGCAGTTTTCAAAGTTGTTTCTACCGCACTGGCAGTGTCATTTATGACACCATTTTTTTTCAGCTCTTGTGTTGTTTCATGGATATCTTTTGCAGTGTCACGCACAGCATATGAGGTTTCACGTATCATCTCAGCAAGTTGTGGGATAACACCGCTTTCACGAAGAGTCCTCATAGTTTCTCTCATTGTGAAAGAGTAGTCTTGAATATTTTTTGAAAAATTTTGTATCCTTTCTACTGTTCCTTGTGCATCAAACATGTTTTCTCTGACTCCTTGCAAAGATTGATTTGAATTGTTGTTGAATTGGTTCATGTTATTGGTAATACAAATTTTGTTAATAACAATCACGAATAATTTATTCATATCATTGATCTTTTTATCGATTAAAAAATAATCTCAAAAATGCAATATTCAATTCAATTTTTATTTTTTTTGAAATTAAAAATAATAAATTCATAATTAAATAAAATCATCCAAAGAGTTTTCCCTCAAGGGTTGAGCACTAATTCCCATTTTTCTTAAATGAGAAGCAAATTCATCTACAAAACCATGAACTGTATAGACCTGCTCAGCCCCTGATTGGATTACCATATCTACTAATTCATTAAAATCAGAATGGTCACTCATAGGAATTGAATAATCCGTACGTCTGCCAAAGGGGAATCTCGTAGATTGTGCCCATCCGCTAAATCCAATAGTCACTGCACCATACTTTGACCTCATTTCTTTGAGGAAGTTGTTTTTTTCAGACATCATCGGAGTTACCATAATCCACGGCTTTTTATCCAACAAACCCTGATTTTGAGCCTCAGAATGACCTAGTCCATCAATCAAAGGTACTCCAAGTTGCTTATGCAGGTCATTCATTTGCTTTACAGAATCATGAAAATAAAGCGGGCTCCAATGACCAAAGAGTTGGGTAATGGTCTGGGCTTTTCCTAGTTGATAACCCATCAAGATTACAGGTATCCCCTTTGAGTAAAGTTCAGAGATTAGTTCATTGACTCGTTTTTTAATTTCATCTAATTTTGGAAACACAAATTCAGGAAGTCCAAAAGTACATTCGGTGATCAACGTTTTGCATTTTGGTATTTTGTCACAAGAAAGAAATCCCCTATCCCTAGTACAAATATCTCCAGTGTAAAATACATCATTGAAAAGTAAACCTTTTGATCCTAAAATATGACCATTATTTATTAGTGAATAATCATCAATTTTTTCCACATGATTTTGCATTTTAAAACCTCTAAGATTTGCAATTTTGTTTGTTTCAATTGATGCAAGAATTGTCCCTCCATTTTTTGATGGTAAGTGATCCATGTGAGCATGAGATACAAAGTTGATTCCAGAGGTATCTGTTTTCTTTGGATCCAAGAATACCTTTTCGTTATTTGCCTCACACAAGATTCCATTTTTAGTCATTCTAATCTTTTGAGACAATATTGAGAAAACTAATTAGATTCGATATAAACTGAAAGTTTTTTTGATGTGAACCCTAGATTGATTTTTTTCAATTAATTTTCAAAGAAAAAGCCCGTTAAGAATAGCTCAAAGTTCTAACCCAAAAGATTGAGCAACGCTGGCAAATTTTTCATAAGTTTCCAAGTATTGTCTTCCTTTCTGAGTAATTACAAATGTGTGCTTGCCATCAAATTCAATTTTGTTGATAAGGCCAGCACCAGTCAAATTTGATACGAATTTTGATAATCTAGAATGAGGGAGATTAGCCTTACTTAGTAAGATGGTTGGTTTTATTCCCTCTTGACCTGACTGCTTAGTAGCACTCAAAAGATCTCCGACAATCTGCATACTAGTACGGTATGAAGCCATATGTAGGATAAAATACCGTATTTTATAAATATTGGTATTTGTAACCGTTGATTACCATTTATTACCAATAGTATATATAGTAGTATCCTGTGGGTACACCATGAGCACACAAACTCAATCAAGCGATGCATACTCCCTATACCAGCAAAATGTTCAGAAATATTTTGAAAATATCTCAAAAATCACTCCACAATATTTTCAATCCATTACACATTTGCAAGAAGAATGTATGAAAGCAGCAGAGAAGACAATCAATGCCTCAGTAGGTATGACACAAGAAATTGCAAAAAAAGCAGGAATTACAAGTGAAGTTCCAAGCCAAGCAAGGACTGCCTTTGTCGATGCCAACAAGCAAATTGTTCAAGCAAGCACTGTCCAGAATCAATTCGTGAAAACCTCAATTGATGCTACTGTCCAGAACATCAAAACATTCAACGATAACGTAAATGCATTTGCTGATTTGAATAAAAGTATTATCCAATCTTGGATAACCCCATTCACACTAAAAAACTAGTGTGATTGATTTTTCTTTTTTTATTTTTGAAATCAACAGAATTTTATTCTAGTTTAGATCCAAACTAGATAGTTGCTAAATTTAGGGATTTTAATTTCTGGTAGAGGTAGCAACATGGAAGCTATACTAAAAACTATTGAAACCAAAAAAATTCCCATAAAGCCCTCAATTATCATTTCAAATAATTCCAATGCCAAGGGTCTAAAAATTGCTCAAAAGTTTGGAGTAAAAACAGAAGTAATAGAGAGTAAAGGATTCAAAGGAAATAGAGCGGAATACGACAAGAGAATTATTTCTGTCTTGCAAAAAAATGGAGTAACCCAAAAAAATGGGCTTGTTTGTCTTGCAGGATTTATGAGGATAATTAGTCCCGAATTTGTCAAAAAATACAAAAATAAAATAATCAATATCCATCCAGCCTTATTACCATCATTTCCAGGTCTTGATGCCCAAAAACAAGCATTGTCATCTGGTGCAAAATATTCAGGATGTACAGTGCATTTTGTTGATTCTGGTGTAGATACTGGACCCATTATTTTACAAAAAATAGTCAAAATTGTAGATGATGATACAGAGGAAACCTTAGCCAAACGTATTCTTCAAAAAGAACATCAAGCGTATCCCGAGGCAGTAAGACTATTTGCCGAAAATAAAATAAAAGTTATGGGTAGAAAAACCAAAATTATCTAAGAATCAGGCCCTCCAAAAAAATATAGAACTTTTAGTTCTTTTTCATTGCCATGAAAAAAATGCCCTACATTTTTTTTCACAAAATACATTTTGTTTTTTTCTATAAGATAATCTTTATTTTTTATTTTTAAAAATCCATCACCTTGGATGATAAAATAGACTTCATCGCTATCATGAGGTTCTTGAGTATCTTTTTCGCCTGGTTGTAAAACTAAAACACCTGCTGCCAAATTCTCCGTGTTAATGAAAGTATTAAAATACGAATTGTCAGTTTTTATTTTTTCAATATAATCAGAAATGTCATAATCTAATTTCATTAGGAGGCTACAACGTTGTAAAACTTTGGTGATGGGGGGGACTCCATAAAGGAGGATGCTTTTGAGTGTAATTGTTCATGTTCTGGACTTTGATGCATTTTTCCAAATTTTTCTAGACTTTCAAATTCTACAAGTACTCGATGTTGACCGTCTTTTGTCTCCAAAAGACGCCTTGATACAAAGCCATCAAACTTTGATACCACTTGATTTGCCTCTGAAAACCATTTTTTAAAATCATCAACTAAATCGAGTTTTATTTTGATGTCAGATACTACAACAAACATAAAAAAAAATAGAAATCCTCCCATAATTTCCTTTCCTCGATTACCAAACAAGATTGTCAAGATTCCAAGCATTAAATATCTCAGGGCAAATAATACTCTCAATGACAGGCATCAAAATTGATGGAAAAGAGATTGCCCAAGTTGTCAAAGATAGAGTAAAAAAAGCAGTAGAAGTACTAAAAGCTCAAAATATCAATCCGTGTCTAGCAACTGTATTAATTGGTGATAATCCAGCCTCTGCAACTTATGTAAAAAATAAACATAAAGCATGTGAGGAAGTAGGTATCATTACAAAAGATCACAAACTGGCATCAAACATTACTCAAAGTGAACTCAATGAGATTATAGATAGTTTGAATAAAGATAGTACAGTTCATGGAATTTTAGTTCAATTGCCATTACCTGATCAATTAAATGAATTTGTCACCACGTCAAGAATTTCGCCATTAAAGGATGTAGATGGTCTGACACCATACAACGTAGGTCTACTAGCAATGAAAAAAGCTGCACTTGTCGCATGTACCCCATCTGGAATAATGGAAATGTTTGATTATCATGATATCAATTTACAAGGTAAAAATGTGGTTCTAATTAATAGAAGCAATCTAGTAGGAAAACCACTATATCATTTATTGTTAGAAAGAAATGCAACTGTAATTACTTGTCACTCTAAAACAAAAAATCTTGATGAGTTGTGTCAAATGGCAGATGTGATAATTACTGCGGTAGGGAATAGAAGCAAGTTTACGTTAACACCTGATATGATAAAAGAAGGTGCCATTGTGATTGATGTAGCCATTTTAAGGCATGAGGAAAAACTTGTAGGAGATTCAGATTATGATAAAATTATCCAAAAGGCATCATATGCTACACCAGTCCCAGGCGGAGTAGGTCCAATGACTGTGGCAATGTTGTTAAAAAATACGATTACTGCAGCATCACTGAGTAGTCAACTTGGATAACAATATTGAAAAAAAATCATTGCGAAAGATGCTTCTTGAGAGAAGAGATGCAACATCATTTGATATGATGGAAATTGTAAGCAAACAAATTCATAAAAAGTTAAGAACCCACAGCCTCTTCAGAGACGCAGAAAAGATAGGAGTTTACTATCCAATTGGAAGTGAGATTTTAACACAAGACATTATGCAAGAAATACTCAGTGTTGGAAAAGAGTTGTTTTTACCAAAGGTGAAAGGAAGTGAAATTGAATTTAGAAAAATAACCGATGTTTCATGCCTAGAAAAGGGTAGTTTTGATATTTTGGAGCCAAAAGAGGACTGTCCGGTGGACAATAATCTTGACTTAATATTGGTTCCAACAATAGGAATTTCTCAAGATGGTGTACGATTAGGATACGGTCTTGGGTTTTTTGATAAATTTTTATCACAAAACAAAATTACAACTATTTCTTTGGTTTATGAAAAACAAGTCATCAAAAAAATTCCCCGCTCAGATCATGATGTTTTAATGAATTGGATTTTGACTGAAGATCGATTATCTAAAGTATCAGATATAATCTAAGCCTTTTTTGCCAATATCTTTACGGTAATACTTGTGAGGCCAAGAAATTTTCCCAGCTCCAGCATATGCATTTGCAATTGCAGACTCTAAAGTATTCCCCAAGGCAGTTACACCTAAAACCCTACCACCATTAGTTAGGATTTTTCCATTTTGCTTTTTGGTTCCAGCATGAAAAACCTGGGTATTTTCTGAATCTATGTCATAGTTCAGAATTTCTTCATTGTTTGGATATGACTCAGGATATCCTTCGGAAGCTAAAACAACACATATTGCACTTTGTTTTTTCCAAGAAGGGGCAGGAAGTTCAGATAACCTCCCTTCCGAACTTGCAACAAGATAATCATACAAGTCAAAATCCATCCTCATTGTAATTGGTTGACATTCAGGATCGCCCATTCTAACATTATATTCTAAAACAAAGGGCTCGCTATTTTTAATCATGATTCCAGCATACAAAAATCCCTTGAAAATTATCCCTTCATTTGCCATGGCGTGAATGGTTTTATCAATCACATCTTCTTGAATTTTCTTGGATAGAATATCATCAATAATTGGAGTTGGAGAATATGCACCCATTCCTCCGGTATTTGGTCCTTGATCATCATCATAGATTCGCTTGTGGTCTTGGCTTGATGCCATTGGAATTGCCACACCCCCATCGGATAATGCAATAAAAGAGGCTTCAAGGCCATCAATTCTTTCTTCAATTATTATTCTATTTCCCGCATCACCAAAGGCCTTTTTTATCAAAATAGTTTGGATTGCAGAAATTGCTTCATCTTTGCTGTTGCAAACAATTACACCCTTGCCCGAAGCAAGACCATCGGCCTTTACCACTACATTGTAATCAAGGGATTTGACATAATCTTCTGCCTGTTTGGAATCATCAAATATTTCAAATCTGGCAGTTGGAATTTTATTTCTTTTCATGAATTCCTTGGCCCAAATTTTACTAGATTCCAACTGTGCAGCTTTTTGAGATGGTCCAAAAATCTTAAGATTCATTTCCTCGAATTTATCTACAATTCCTGCAGCCAATGGCACTTCTGGTCCAACTACAGTAAAACAATTATTCTCGGCTGCAAATGAAGCTAGATTCTCCAAATCATCAACTTGTATATCGATATTATTTTGGGTTCCTCCATTTCCAGGTGCTGTGAAAACTTTCTCAATCTTTTCACTTTGCGACAACTTCCATGATAAAGCATGTTCTCGCCCTCCGGATCCTACAACTAGAACATTGACCAACAATTTTTTTCCATTTTGGCTCGTATATATTCCAAGTTGGAGAAATTCCAAACAATCTAAATGGTTAAAAGAATTTTAAATTTTAATTTAGACTAAATACTAAATTATGAAATTAGGAAATTCAATAATTCAAAAGATAATTTCACTGCATTGTGACTTCGATATCTTAAAATAAATTATCTTATTTGAACCTAAATCAAGTCTAAAATACACGAAATGTCATTTTAGCTTTATAATACAATGTATATTTCGAACCTTAGATGGATCTTTCCTCAAAATTTGATGCAAAAGCAATAGAAGCACAAATCAGAGAGTATACTGATTCCCTGAATTTGGAACAATTGATTTTTGAATCCGACAAACCTGAACACATTAGATTCATTGAAGGTCCTCCAACAATGAATGGAATCCCCCACGCAGGACACCTGAGAGGACGAGTCATCAAAGATTTATGGTATAGATTCAACACCCTAAGGGGCAAAAAAATTGAGTTTAATGGTGGATGGGATACTCAGGGCCTACCAGTAGAGTTGCAAGTAGAAAAGGAATTGGGAGTAACAGGTGGGAAAACTGAAGCCATTAAGAAATTTGGGATTGAGAAAATAGTTGCAGAGTGCAAAAATGTAGTAAAAAAATACAATGTGAAATGGTTAGAAGTAGATAATTTACTTGGCATGTCATTTAATCATCAAAAGGCATACTGGACATATAGAGATGAATTTATTGAAAGAGAATGGCAGGTACTTAGAAAAGCTCATGAAAATAAAATTCTAGAAGAAGATTTTACGGTAATTGCATATTGTCCTAGCTGCCAGACATCTCTTAGTCATTCTGAGGTAAATCAAGGATATGAAGAAGTAAAGGATCCATCACTGTACTACAAAGTAAAGATGGTAGATGAGGATGCATATCTTATTGTTTGGACTACAATGCCATTTACCCTAGTTACTGATGCAATGATAGGATTACATCCTGATGAGGATTATGTTCATGTTAAAGTAGAAAATGAGACATGGGTTGTAGGAAAAACAAGACTTGTGGAATTTATGGTCGAAGTCAAAATTGAAGAGTATAAAATTGCAAAAACAACAAAGGGTTCTGAATTCGAGGGGAAAAAATACATTCACCCATTATTGGATCACATTCCAGAACTTGCAGAGTGTGCAAAAAAAGAAAATTTTCACGTTGTAGTTTCTGAAAACTTTGTTGATGCAACTACAGGAAGCGGTCTTGTTCATTTGTCCCCTGCAAATGGTGAGGAAGATATCAAAATTGCAAATAAACGTAAAGTCAGAGTATTTAGTCCAATTAATGATGAGGTAAAATTTACTGTTGATGCTGGAAAATATCAAGGTCTTTTTGTCAGAGATGCTGATACGGTAATTGTCGAGGATCTCAAAGACTGTAATGCCCTAGTAAGAATTGGAAAAATAAAACACAAGTATCCTCTTTGTTGGAGGTCACACCATCCCATTGTGTGGCTTGCAAGAAGAGGATGGTTTTACAAGCTGGATAGGCTTGACAACAAGGCAATCGATGCTGCAGAAAGCGTAGAGTATTTTTATGAACAGCCAAAAAACAGATTTTTAGGCATAATTAAAGAGAAGCATCCCTGGTGCATTTCAAGAGAACGGATATGGGGCTGTCCACTTCCAGTTTGGAATTGTGAGGATTGTGGCGAGAAAAATTGGTTCTTTTCAAGACAAGAAATTATTGACTCTGCAAATACTCTACCAGATGGTCCAAATTTCGAATTACATAGACCATGGATTGACAACATTACCATAAAGTGTAAAAAATGTTATTCGACAAAAACCAAAAGAGAGGAATATGTTTTAGATACTTGGCACAATAGCGGATCTGCGCCATACTCTTCATTAACTGATGAAGAATACGCTAAAGAGATTCCTGCTCCATTTTTTACAGAAGGAATTGATCAAACCAGAGGATGGGCATATACTCTCTTAATTGAAAATGTAATTCTAAACAATACGGCAACGGCTCCATACAAGTCATTTTTGTTTCAAGGACATGTCTTAGATGAAAAGGGTGGTAAAATGAGTAAAAGTACTGGAAATGTAATAGAAGGTGCGTCATTACTTGAAAAATATCCAGTGGATTTGATAAGATTTTATTTTATTTGGAAAGCCAGTCCAATTGAGCCACTTAGTTTTAGTACAGATGAGTTAATGTCAAGGCCGTATCAAGTCATTAACACATTATTTAATCTTCATCTGTACTTTAAACAAAACAGTGAATATGATAATTTTGATTCATCAAAGACCGTTTCTTGGGCAAAAGAAAATCAATTATTAACATCACCAGACATTTGGTTGCTATCCAAGCTTCAAAAGCTAATTAAAAAAATTACAGAAAAAAATGAAACTTGTAGATATCACGAGGCTGCAAAGGCAATTGATGATTACATTATCAACAATCTTAGCCAGATTTACATTCCAATTACTCGAGGAGAGTTATGGGAAGAAGACGAATCAAAAAAGAATAGAAGGCTTGCAATTTATTCAGTATTAAAAGAAGTTCTTCAAACTCTAGATATTTTGATTCATCCTCTATGTCCATTTACAAGTGAGTACCTCTATCAAACCGTCTTTAAAGACAAAAAGAGTATTTTACTTGAAAGTTGGCCAGAATTCCAAGAATCCTTAGTTGTCGAAGATATTGAAGAGTCCTTTGATATTATGAAAGATGTCGTTTCAATTTCATCTGCTGCTAGAATGAAAGGAAAACTCAAGCGACGATGGCCACTAAACGAGGCATTGATTTGTGTAAACAAAGGACAAAAAGATAAACTAGATTTCCTTTCAGTGCTCCTCAAATCACAACTAAACGTAGAAAAATTTTCAATAATAGAGATTGAAGAGATATCAGGATTAGAACAAATTCTTAAATTAAAACAGTTAGAATTACCAGCAACACCTAAAGTTGAACTAGAAAGAAAGAAAATCGGACCTAAAGTAAAACAACACATGGGTGCACTTGTAAAAACTTTTGAGAAAATAGATCCTGAAGAAATTATTTTATCTTTACAAAATACAAACTCTTTTAATTTTGAAATTGAAGGAAATCAAATTAAACTAGATACAAATGACTTTGTAATTGACTTTGATGCGAAAGAAAACTTTGCAATGGCAAAAAGAGACAACTACATTGTCTTTATCTCAACTTTGAGAAATAAAGAGATGATGGCAAAAGGGTTAGTAAAAGACATTGCAAGAAGAATTCAAACATTAAGAAAAGAAAGAGGTTTTAATCCTACTGACGTGTTGGATGTGGCATCGATTTTGGATTTAGATGAAGAATCACTAGAGATGATAAAGGAAAAATCAGAGGATTTGGCATTTTATGTTAGAGTAAAAAGGATAAACTTTGAGCAGACTTGTAAAGAATACAAGGAGGATGATATTGATGGGCAAAAAATTAGAATATCTGTAGAATGAGATGAATTCAAGTTCTAATCATTCTCAGGGAATTAAAAGTTCAATGTAATCTTTTTATGTTCAAATAATATTCAATTAAACATGTCAGACTCGAATGCACATCATGTTGTAGGAGTAGAGTTTCTAAAACAAAACGGTCTTGATGTAGATGAGTTAATCAAGGAATTGGTAATTAACGCATCAGTAGAATTTGTAGCATACTATTACTTTACCAACCTCAGATCATTCTGTACAGGAATGGAAGGTGAGGGAATTAAAGGAGTGATTGAGGATGCTAGACTAGAAGACCTCAGTCACTTTGAGTCGTGTATTGACAGAATTTTCCAGCTTGGAGGAGAATTTCCAAAAGATATTGTTGATTTTTGTCACAAAGCAGGTGCCGAATTTTTACAATCAGATAAAAGCACATCGTTAAAGGAAATTCTTGAAAAATGCCTCAAGGCAGAACAAGGAGCAATTATCAATTGGAATAAAATCTGTAAAATGACTCACGGTAAAGATCCTATGACATATGATATTGCAGCAAGTATCCTTGCTGAAGAAATTGAACACGAATCATGGTTCTTAGAATTGTTAGACGGTAGACCCTCAGGACATATGAGGAGAAGATATTCTGGGGAACGACCACATACTAGTAGACACTCCAGATCTCTTGATGGATTGTGATTCTTTTTAATTTTTCCAAAAACTAGGTCAATTTTTTTAACCGAAAATCAACAAATTAGCTAGCTTTTAGCTAAACTGGCATAATAAATAGAAAAAACGTACAACATAGTTGTGGTAAAACAGATTAGTCTTGATAGTTGGCAAGTTCAACAATTAACTGATCTACTAAGAAAGGGCTCAGAAATTGTGACAAGAACTGGCATACCAATCGTCTTGTACAGGCAGACGTTAGAAGAAGAGGAAGAAGCATATGAGGAGATCGTATGCACATTGACCAAAGATTATGTAATAGAGCAGTTAGTAGTATCAGGAGGAATCATAGTTCCTAGTTTCCACCAACAGTCAGTATTTACAGTTGAAGAGTTTGCCCAAAAATTGATAACAAAGAGCAGAGATCGATTCTTGCAAATAATTGAACTCTTAGAAGAGCAAACAAGATAGCTCATAATTAATAAAACCGTAATTTTGATTAAATTCGCATGCAATTACTTGAATATCAAGCAAAAGAATTATTCAGAGAATATGGGATAAATCTTCTTCCGTCGATTTCATCTACAACCATAGAAAACGGAAGAATACATGCAAAAGAGCTTGGATATCCATTTGTAATTAAAATTCAGGTACCCGTAGGAGGCAGAGGAAAAGCAGGTGGGATTCAGAAATGTCATAATGATGATGAATTTGAGTTAAAGTACCCTCAAGTCTTTGGATTGACAATCAAAGGAGAAAAGGCAAGAGCCATTTTACTTGAAAAGATGGCAGATATTAAAAAAGAGTTGTACCTGTCGATATTTTTGAATCGCTCAAAGAGGTGTTATACAATTATTGCATCAGCTGAGGGCGGAGTTGAAATAGAATCTGTAAAAAATCAAATCATAAAAGAGATTGGGATGGGAGATGTGTCTGATGAGATTGCCAACGAGGTTGCAAAAGAGATGGGGCTAGAAGGAAGTACGGCAGAGGATTTTGTAGATACTTTGAAAAAATTATCAAAATTAACAATTGAAAAGGAAGCAGAATTAGTAGAGATAAATCCACTCGCCATAATGCAAGACGGTTCTCTAATGGCACTTGATGGTAAATTTGTAACAGATGATAACAGCAACTTTAGACATCCTGAAATGGAGAAGTATCAAGAAAAAACAGAGATAGAAGAGCAAGCAGAAAAAAGTGGATTTTCCATAGTTGAGCTTGATGGAGATATTGCCGTAGTAGGAAATGGTGCAGGTCTAGTAATGTCAACTCTGGATATGTTATCGGACAATGGTGGCAAACCTGCATGTTTTCTAGATGTAGGTGGTGGTGCTACTACAGAATCAGTGTATGAAGCATTAACTTTGATAAGTAAAATGAAAAGAGTGAAAGGGATTTTGGTTAATCTTTATGGAGGAATTGTAAAGACCACAGTGGTAGCTGAGGCATTCCTCAAAGCATATGAAGACAATTTAATAGACTTGCCAGTATTTTCAAGATTAAAAGGAACGGAATCTGAAAAAGCAAAGGAAATGTTGCAAGGTTCGAGGACAAAGATTTTTGATTCGATTGAAGATGCAATTAATGCCGCAGTAATGGAGATTAAACATTGACTGAGATTTTTGATATTCTAAGAGGTAATCCAGGAGATTCAGATTACAAGAAAAAAGGAGTAATTGTTCAAGGAATCACGGGTGCTTATGGTTCATTGCATGCAAGAAACATGATGGCCTATGGAACAAACATAGTAGCTGGAGTTACACCAGGTAAAGGAGGTCAAAAATTTGACGATAAAATTCCAATTTTTAATACAGTTAGAGAAGCAATGGATGCAACAGGAGCTAAAATTTCAATACTCTATGTACCAGCTAAATTCTTTTTGGGCGCTGCAAAAGATGCATTAGAGGCAGGAATTAAATTACTTGTAGCCATTCCAGAACATGTTCCAGTTCGAGACACTTTAGAAATAATAGAGATTGCAAAACAAAAGGGTTCAATAATTATCGGTCCAAATACTCCAGGGATAATGATCCCAGATTTAATCAAAGTTGGAATCATGCCACCGATGCCATTTAAGGAAGGAAAAATTGCAGTGCTTTCAAAAAGTGGAACTCTACTTTATGAAATATCAGATGCACTAACTAGAGCAGGGTTTGGTCAATCCATTACAATTGGGATTGGAGGAGATCCTGTAAACGGAACAAGGTTAGTCGATGCCTTTGACATGGTAAAAGATATTCCGGATATGGAAGGTTTGGTGATAGTTGGAGAAATTGGAGGTGACTCTGAAGAGATGTTAGCTCAGAGGATAATAGATATTGGATTTAAAAAACCAACAGTGGCATATATTGCAGGTCGAGCAGCTCCCAAAGAGAAGAGGATGGGTCATGCAGGTGCCATAGTAATGGGAACATATGGTTCTGCTGAATCCAAGGTTTCAATGTTTAACAAGGCAAACATACCAGTTGCCAAGAGACCTGCGGAAGTTCCAGTATTGCTTGCAGGAAAGATGGGTAAATCCGATTAGAATAAAAGTAAGACATCAAGGATGAAATTAAATGCCCATAACAGACCCCGAAAAAAAACGAATTGCACAACAAGCACGTCTAGTTATGAAAATATGTTTTAATTGTAATGCAAGAAATGACATTAATGCAACAAGATGCAGAAAATGTAGAAATCCATATCTTAGATTAAAGAATAGAAACCTGGGCGTTAAAAAGTAGGATCCTAGATTACCATCAATTCTTCTCTATATTCAGCAATTGCAGATTTAATTGGACTGGTATAGGTGGAAACAACTTGCTCTGCTAGTAAGGAATTATCTCCATCCTCCAAGTTTAATTGAAAGTTTTCAGGAAGGATTTCATTTATTTGATAAAGAATTTTGGCTGACTCTATTGATTGACCCAAATTTTGAGCAGTTTCAAAAGCTATTTGCATTCTGTCAATTATTACATCAAATTCTTCAAGTAACATGTTTGGTTTTATTTTGTTTGATAAAAAAGAACAGGGTTATCACAACATCATGAAAATCTAAAGATAAAAAAATGCCCAATATCATTAATCTGTTGGACCGGTCGTCTAGTTTGGTTTGGATGACGCACTCACACTGCGTAAGGAAAATTTCCCGCAAAGGTCGTGGGTTCAAATCCCATCCGGTCCACTTTTTCAGTATAGCTAAAATACAAGTGCAAAATTTTTCTAAAATTCATTCCTAAAAAAATTCAGATTTCTAAAATTTTGGAACTTT
>Ga0307379_10008564_pt1 | contig 13774 bp, 17 predicted proteins | sample UN2MG_FD_202237 | JGI IMG/M metagenome (GOLD analysis project Ga0307379, IMG submission 202237) | Soil microbial communities from Risofladan, Vaasa, Finland - UN-2 | ecosystem: Environmental > Terrestrial > Soil > Coastal area > Acid sulfate soil | place: Finland: Risofladan, Vaasa | collected...
CCTTTCTCATTCTAATAGCTAATTCGCGCACTTTCTCAAAGTCCTTATCCTTCTGCGATTTGAAAAATGCGTGCAATATTATTCGCACCACTTCGGACTTTGTCAGTTCAATGTCTTTTGAGTTATTCGTTATGTATTCTATGCGCTCTGCTATATACTCATCAACCCTTGTCAGTATTACTTTATCCCTTTTCATTGGTTGTTACATTGTAACAGGGCATATATAAACTTTTCTGCAGTTCATACCTAACCTGTAAGAAATGCGTAATGCACCCAATAATATGTCTATTCTGAGTTATCAATTCCAAAGTACCTACGTACATTGTCTTGCATATCAGGACTCAACGATGAAAAACCATCAATCAGAAACATGAATGGCTTGATTAGCTCAATTGGTGATGATGGTTTGTAAAGATGATTTATCTTCACCTCTCCGTCACGCACTTCGACCCTGCTTCCAGCTTCTAAGAGATAGACGGACGAGGTGCTTTGGCCAAATGGTTTGGGAGGGTCTCCTCTCATTCGACGATTGTTAACAATTGGTATGAATTTAACATTTGGTCGTTCTTTGTCGGGGGTATCTATTCTTTCAGGTTTTACTGCGATTTGTAGCCAGAAAGCGGTCTTGTGCAGGTTTTCTGCATTGCCTTGCCACAGTGCTTTCAACAACTTTTGTGTTTTAGTATCAGGGGTTAAATCCGTGGCGTACCATCCGGGGCCATAACGGATATTGTTCACAAGAGTCGTAGGTGGCATAAGTGGATTGCCTGTGGTAAACGCCGATATAAAAGGATTCACAGCTGCTAAAGTACCTGCAAATGAGATCGCATCCGCTGATGTTTCCTCAAAATGAGAAAAATCTTTTGGAAACAAGTGCTCTAAACCTGGAATGGGGTGTCTACTAATGACTTTAACATGCCTTCTGGAAATTCCTAATGACGGATACCATTCCACATGGCCAGATGTCAAAGTATCATAGCCGATTTTGTCTGTGTAGTGAAATAGTTTAATCGTACCTTTGGTCATTTTATTATTAATAATTTATATTTTTTCTAAAATAAAAATATTCGGAGCCACAATTTCATATAACTCCGGTATATCCGACATCAGTGTCGTATATCCTTTCATCTTGGAGTCATATCCGAAACGTACGTCGTATATACCACCCTTTAGCTGAACCTTCTCGCCTCGCTCATTTTTTATTTTACAACCGGAATTTTATAATACTGTTGAGCGCTCGTGAATTGGTTGGCTAATGTAGGGATCATTACTTCACGATCTTGGTTATATCGATCTCGATGATATCCTCGGCACCCATGCTCTTCAACATCGGGATGAGCACGTTCACTTCGTGCTTGCTCACGACCGTCTCGATCGCGTAATACCGCTGCTGGTTATTATTCGAGTCGTACAGTTGCGAGATGGTCGGTCGTTTCATCGCCGGAAGCACCTCAATCACCTGCTTTAAGAGGTCTTCAGCAACGTTCATACTCAGCAGGACCTTACCCCGCGCTTCCAGTACGCCGGAGAGCAGAGTCCGTATCTCTTCCATCTCGCGCCGCTTCTCCGCGTCTTGCCACGCATCCTTGTTCGCAATCAACTTCGTCGACGATTCCAACATGGTAGCGATTATCCGCCAGTTGTTCTTCCGCAGGGTCTCGCCCGTCTCCGTCAGCTCGATGATGCCGTCCATCATGTCCTTCGCCTCCGTAGCGCCGTAGGAGAAGAACACCTGCACGGGAATGCCCAGCTTGTCGAAGAACGCCTTGGTGAGATTGGGATATTCCGTGCTGATTTTACTCTGCGGCTTCATGTCCTTCGCTTCCTGTATCTCCGTCCGGTCAGCCTGCACCGCCAGAACGATATTCACCGTGCTCTCCCTCTCCGCCGCTTTGCTGTACTGCATATCTGCTATCTCCTCAACGTCCGAGCCCCGTTCCTCTATCCAGTCCTTACCGGTGATGCCCATGTCAAAATAACCTCTCTCAACGTATTCCGGTATCTCCTGCGGTCGGAGTATCTTTACCTTTCCTATTCGCGGGTCCGAGATCGTCGGGTTGTATTCCCGGCTCGTCACCTTGACCTCGAGGTCCGCCTGCTTGAACAAAAGCAGCGTCTGCGCTTCTAAACTGCCCTTTGGAATCGCTATGCTTATCATCTTCCTTACTATCCCCTTTTCTCTCTTTACCTTTAATTTACGTATTGAAGAAATGAACCTCGAAACGCTTACGAGAGTATCATAAATAGCCTAAATAAAGAATGAACGAGAAGACGAAACAATTCGTGGCGCGCAGATTCAAAGCTTATTACAGAAGTGTAAGGATAGCCCCGCCGGAGGAGTTCTGGATGCGTGAGTGGGGCTTTGTGCTCTTTGACCCGAGCTATCCCGCGAAACTCGTGATGCGTCGGCATACCTCGTTCGCCACGAAGGATGACCTGGCGAATTACCTGCGTGAAAACGCCCCGGCTCATGCTTACCACTCCGCTGCGGTTTATAAGTATCCCACCGAAACGATGGCGAAAAAGGGCTGGCTCGGCGCGGATTTGATCTTCGACCTCGATGCGGACCACATCGTTGACGAAGCAGAGCTTCCACGATATTCCTATGAGGATCTGCTGGCGCTCGTAAAAGAAGAGACGCTGAAGCTGATCGACTTCTTAACCAGCGATTTCGGGTTCGCCGACGATGATATAGAACTGGCATTCTCAGGCTCGCGGGGCTATCATGTCCATATTCATACCGGCGGTGTCCGTGGACTCGGAAGCAGAGAGAGAAGGGAGATTGTCGATTATGTCATGGCCACCGGGCTCGACATGGATAGTTTCTTAGTCTCTGATTTGAAGGAGAAGGAGCACGGTGGTGAAACACCGATTGGGAAAGGCGATTTGCGGTTGATACCGGAAGGCTGGGGCAAGCGAGTCCGTGATGGGTTACTAGAGTTCCTTCATGAAATAGCGGCGATGGACGAGGAGCAGGCGATCAAAGCGATCAGAGCTGCTGGAGAGCTGGACCGGAAGAAGGCAAAAGAGCTACTGCGAATAGCAAAAGATGAGACGGTGATGCGAAGGATAGAGCAAGGGCAGGTTCCTCAGTTTTACAAGCCTATCTGGTCAGGACTAACCAGGTTGGTTACCAAACTCGTCCGGGTCAAGTCCGCTGATCGCGTTGATGAACCGGTTACGGCGGACATAAAACGGCTTATTCGGCTGCCTGGCTCACTACACGGCAAATCGAGCTTGAGGGTGAAGCCGTTAACGGTCGAGAGCTTCAAGGAGTTCAACCCGTTGGTCGACGCCGTGGTTTTCGGCGATAAACCTGTTGAAATACAAGCCACTCGCAACTCTGCGATAAAACTGAAAGGCGAACAATATAAAGTGGCGGAAGGTGAAATTGCCCAGTTGCCGGAGCACGTTGCACTTTATTTCCTCTGTCGTGGCGCCGCGGAACTCGCGTGAAAAAGAAGCGAAAGTGACTTTTCTTAGTAAAGCGTCTTTCTTTAGAGAGTAAGTGCGATGGATATAGAGACGCTTGGCGCGGTCTTACGCAAGGAGAAAGATACGGGATCACTGCAAGAACTACCGGGAGATTTCTGTGAGGATGTGAGCACCTACCTCAAAAGTCTGGAGGAGGAGAGAAAAGAAGCGGATGAGCGGTGGAACGAGCGTGTGGAAGACGAGATACGGAGTGCAACGGGAAAAGTGGAGGACATAGTCAGAAGACGTATAGGGAAGATCGTGAAGCTCGCCAGTTCGGGCATGAAAACGCTACCGAAGGGCATGTTAGAGGAGGAAGGGCGGATTTTCGAGGGTGTCAAGCGTTACGTGGACGAAGGCAAGGAGCGGATAGTCGCACTGATGATGGGCGGGCAAGAAGGCAAGCGAGAAGGCGAACGAGAAGGCATGAGCGAAGAAAGAAGCGAGCAGGACGAATCTTCGTGGCATATCCTCAAATCGACTGAGCCCACGCCTGCCAAAGATCGTGATGAAAATCTCCATATCGTTCGGATCTTAGAGGACATACCGACCTTCATGGGCACGGACGGAAGAATTTATAAAGTGAAAAGAGAAGATGTTATTATGTTACCGAAGACCAACGCTGAGATCTTATGTAAGCGAGGGGTTGCAGAGCGATTCGAAGGAAAGGAGGAGAATGAAGGGGGTGTACACGAAATAGAAAAATGAAGATGCCAAAAAAGATGCGGATCCACTGCCCATTCTGTGGTAAGCATACCGTACATGACGTGGAAAAGGTAAAGAAGGGAAGAGCGTCTTCCTTAAATTGGATCGTACGACAGAAGAAACGGAGATCAAACATAGGTAATATGGGTAAATTCTCGAAAGTTCCCGGTGGCGATAAGCCGACCAAGAAGGTCTTTCTCCGTTACAAGTGCACGGAATGCAAGAAATCACATCAGCGGAAAGGCTTTCGTGTTTCTAAACTTGAATTGATGGAGTAAAAAATGGAGCGAAAAACGGATAGCAAATTCTTACGGGTCAAGTGTAACGATTGTGAAAATGTGCAGATCGTGTTTGACCATGCCTCGACGCGTGTGAAGTGCAATGTCTGCGGAAGCACGTTAGTTGAGCCACGAGGCGGAAAGGCAGAGATAAAAGGCGAGCTAATCGAGGTTCTTCAATAGATGGCACGTGACGAATGGCCGGAGCGGAGCGAATTAGTCATTTGCACCGTGAGAGAGCTTGAGAGTTTCGGCGCTTTTGTTTCCCTCGAAGAATATGGCGATAAAGAGGGGCTAATTCACATAGCGCAAGTCTCTTCCGGCTGGGTGAAGCATCTCCGCGATCACGTGCGTGAGGGGCAGAAAATCGTCTGTAAAGTGCTCCATGTGGATGAACGGAGAGGGCACATCGATTTATCCTTAAAGGCGGTAAAAGACGGCCAGAAGCGGCAGAGGATAAAGGAATGGAAGAACGAGAAGAAGGCGAAGAAGTGGCTTGCCCTCGCTCTCGCTGCGCCGACCTCTGACCTTGGCCTGAGCAATGAGGAGCTTGAAGCGATTGAAACAACCTTGCTGGACGCGTACGGCAGTCTGTATGATGCATTTGAAGATTTCGTACGGGTTGGCACAGGAGCAGTACTCGAACTTGGGATAACGGCGGACTACGCAGATGCCATATGCGAGGTTGCTTGTGCCAATGTCAAACTCCCCTCGGTGCAGATAAACGGGTATGTCGAGCTCAAGTGTCCCCTGTCCGATGGCGTGGAGCGCATAAAGGAAGCGTTGACGAAGGCAGAAGAGGAGCTCAAAACTAAACTCGCACGTGAAAGCAAAGCTGAAGATGAAACTACGAGCGACATCACGGTGGAATGCTTCTATATCGGTGCGCCGAGGTATAAGATCCGTGTCAAAGCTCCGAATTACAAAGAGGCAGAAAGCGTCTTGAGCGACGTGGCAAATACTGCTATCGAGGCGATAAAGGGAAACGAATGCTCCGGGAAGTTCTACCGTAATCTGCCACAGTAAGTACGGTTAAACGATAAAGCCGCCACTACGCTAATTTTTTTCTGTCGTAAGCGTAAGCGTTTGTTTTTGGAAGGTTTTAAATGAAGTCGAAGATAAGGAGATGTGAGGTGTGTGGAGAATATACCTTTAAGGAGGTATGTGAGAAGTGTGGAACGGTGACGACGAATCCGAAACCGCCGCGGTTCTCCCCTAAAGATCCTTACGGGAAATATAGAAGGATGATGAAATATGGACGAGATAGAGATACATAAGTTTAAAGAGGTGAAATTGAACGAGCCTGTGATGATAGAGGGGCTTCCAGGCGTAGGAAACGTGGGTAAATTGGTGGCTGAGCATCTCATACATGAACTGAATGCGGAGAAGATACTGGAACTCTTCTCATGGCATTTTCCCCCTCATGTATTGGTTAATAACGATGGCACGGTTCGTTTGAGTAAAAATGAGCTTTATGCCTGCAAATCGAATGAGCAGGACTTATTGATTCTTACCGGTGACCAGCAGAGCGTGACGAACGAGGGGCATTATCTGATCGCTGAGACACTTCTCGACATCGCGGAGCAGTATAAGGTCTCCCGCATTTACACACTTGGCGGCTATGGTATCGGTCAGCTTGTGGAGAAGCCCACGGTACTCGGCGCTGCGAATGAAGTTGAACTTGTAGATGAGATGAAGAAATACGGCGTGGAATTCAGGGATGAAGAGCCGGGAGGGAGCATAGTAGGAGCTTCAGGGCTTTTATTAGGCCTTGGACAACTGAGGAATATTCCTGCAGTGTGTTTGCTGGGTCTCACCTCGGGTTATTTGGTAGATCCAAAGAGCGCCCAGGCAGTCCTCTCAATATTGTGCCGTGCTTTGAATCTCAAACTGGACATGCAGGCCATGCAAGATCGCGCGGAAGAGATGGAGAAGGTCGTCGAGCGCCTGAAAGAGATGGAGCAAGCGCAGGTGCCTCGAATGAGAGAGGAAGAGTTAGGCTATATCAGATAGCCAGCCAAGTGCTGCGTGCACGTAACGTACGTACCGTGCGTAAAGCAAAGTAAAATAAAAAGAAAAGGGAGCGCCTGCCTGCCCTGAGCTAAGTTAACTAACTCTCGACGCGTACAATCTCTACGTACGATTCGCTCTCGACTCGAGTGTTATCAGGCGGACTCGGATGTTAGTACTTTCAGCGATGCCGGCATCTTGACGACATCGCCTATCTTTATCCCCACGACGTATTCCAAATTCTTCTCCTTCGCGATGTCTACGATTCGCTGCGTGATTACGCCGTCGAACACCACGCTATTCGCATTCTCACTCGTCTCCTTCAATTCCTTCGCGAGGTCACGCACCGTGGTCTCCTTCAGTACCTTCTTCTCCTTGTCAAACAGTCGGGCCTTAAAGGTGCCTTCGAGTTCTTCGAGCTGAGATTTAAACGGGTTCGGCGTCTTCTCCTGCTCCTCTTTCGCCGCTTTGGTTTTCTTCCGCTGTATTACCCGCGTCGCCTCGGTTTCCCGCTCCTTCTTATCCGCAGCGTATTCCTGTTGCTCTACGGGAGTCTTGTTATGCAGTGCTTTCATGATCTCCTTGTACGTCATGTCCTCAACGCTTCTCCCCTCTGGTGTCGCCGCGATATAATCCACCTCAGCGACTTGTAACAGCTCCTTGAGGATAAGGTCTCCGCCGCGATCGCCGTCTACGAAGGCCGTAACGGTCTTCCGCTTGCTCACTTTATTGAGCACCGGCGAGATATTCGTGCCTTCCACCGCGATGGTGTTTTTAATCCCGTATTTGAGCAGATTCAGCACGTCCGCTCTTCCTTCCACTACCAATATGGCATCCGAGCTCTCTACATTTGGCCCTGCTGGCAATCCCTTGTAATACGTAATCTCTTCCATTCGCACTGCCTGCTTCACTTCGTTCACCATCATCTCACTCTCTATGCCTTCCTCGATCGCTTCGTGCATGAGCTGCTTTGCCCGATCGGTTATCTTCTTCCTCTTGGTCGCTCGTATGTCCTCTATCTTCTCAACTTTCACCTTCGCAATGCACGGGCCCACTCGATCGATGGTCTCCAAGGAAGCCGCCAGTATCGCGGTCTCTACCTTATCTAAACCGGAGGGTATAAGTATCTCTCCGCCCGATTTCCCGCCTTTCGACTCCACGTTCACCTCTATTCTACCTATTCGACTGCTCTTCTGCAAGTCTCTCAGGTCTAATTCTTCGCCCAATAATCCTTCTGTTTGACCAAATATTGCACCCACCACATCGGATTTCTCAACGAAACCCTCTGCTGTGATGTTAGCATGAATAACGTATTTTGTTGTATCTACATCATGCATTTTAGTTTCCTCCTCTGAAGTTTCATCTCCTTTATTTCTTGACTTTGCCATCGCCCTACCTATCCTGGCACCAAGATTATTCCAGTTATATATATGTTGTGGTTGATAAAAATAAGCTTGGAATTTATGCAACAGCAGGAGAATAGAGGAAATAGAGCTCAGGCGCTGGATTTACCTGGAATGCTGCAACTAAACAATTTAAAGGAGATTAAAATCGCAAATCCGAGTTACAAATTAGCGTGCAGTTACAAAAGTTCGATTTGAGATTGCTAAAGACAAAAGAGATGGGCTCGATGCGATCCATCCGCTACAGCGGATGGATCCTTTACTTTTTCCCATAATTTCCGGGGCCAAAATATTCATCTAAAATATTCTTTTTTTGATTTTTATAATTACTTCAGCTCTCCCGCTCAAAAAGCGGCTTTATTGCGAAAAAGCTAAAAAGTTTCAATCCCCTATAGACGGGTCTTGCTTTTCACACGAAGTGATCATCAACTTCTCACTTCAAGCTTTAGAAAGTTTCAATCCCCTATAGACGGGTCTTGCTTTTCACACAGGGATTAAAGCAAGGATGGATAAGGAGATTTCAAAACGTTTCAATCCCCTATAGACGGGTCTTGCTTTTCACACCCTGCCCAACGGAGCCTTCTCCGCCGAGATTGGAAGATTGCTTCCCGCCGTCCGTTGGTAATTTCAGTTATAAATATGCGTTTTTACCCCTTATAAAGCTTGCGGTAAAATACCGGTTTGCGATAATCCCCCGTTTGATACCTAGATTTCATCGAGGTGCCATTTAACGAAAATCGCAATAATCGATTACTTCTCAGTTTTAACCGCTCTCGATGCTGTTTAGCCGTGCGATAATCACCCCCGTTTTCAGCCACTTCGCTGACTATCGCAAAGGATTCACGGGCTCTCCGGGCGTGAAATCAGCATCACCTCTGAACATCTCCATTTTCCCCCGGGTTCGTTACACCATGTTAAACGCAGCCACCCCATTGAGGTCAATATATCCTTGGGCTGATCGATGGCTAAGGGCTCGAAAATTTTTGAATATCGCAGACTCAACGTCGGAATCTCCCCGCTATCACGTCATAATTGCAGGGAAAAGCGATGGATTCATTGATGAAGAAGACCGAGGAACTGGAGTGGAGAACGAAGAAAGATCAACCCTTATGGTCTCGCTGAAAACTTAAACTTTTGCACTCTTCTCTTTATAGGACTTGGGCCTATTAAGCCCAATGCAGCGATATAAACGGGTCACGCTTTTCACACCCCTGCCGAATGGAGCCGTCTCAGCCGAGATCAAAAGGATCCTTTCCGGAGTCTGTTGTTGATTTCGAACTCATTTCAAAACTCTCCATAAAATCATCGTGCATGCTAAGGTCAGGAAAGCTACAAAAGTTGTCTTCAATCGCTTAAATCGTACTAAAATCCTTTTGAAGGATTCTATCCACGAATTAAACCGTTCAACGCCCCCTCTGCAGCGATATGATGGCTCATCAAACCGAAACGGCCGTCCTCGCTTTGGTTGCTTCCTATTCCTCGAATTGATCGGAATGTTGGCTGCGATGCCCCTCTTCCTCAGGTATTGCCGAATTGCGTCTGTATCATACGCCGAATCTGCGTTGATTCCCCCAGGTCTTGTCTTTGGCCTGCCCCTCATCCCTCGCAGCTCTATTCCATCGGCCAGATCGGTAAAATACCGACTATCGTGCTCATTCCCCGCACTGATCGCCATCCTCAGCGGTAAACCTTCTTTGCTGACCGCTGCATGAATCTTTGTGCCTTTCTTTCTCTTATGGCCGTCGTATCCGACGCAATCGCCCCTTTTTTGGCCATGATCGTCTTACTATCGATGGATACCAAATCTATCGAGATTTAAACCGCTCTGTACACCTCATTTTTCAATTACTGCATAATTCTGCTCCATACACCTCGCTCCTCCCAGCTCTTGAGTCGTCTCCATGCGGTTACTACAGATCCATAAACTCGTGGCATATCGGCCCATTTACAGCCAGTTATGAGCACGTAGCGAATCCCATTGATCGTTCTTCTGTCATCTGCCCGCGGTCTGCCCGTAGGAGCTGGTGCTGGCAGATAAGGGCTGATCAAATTCCATTCCTCTTCGGATACTTCCTCGAATTTCATTATACGTCATCAACTACAGTTGATTTGTTATACGGGGGCATATAAGGGTTTTGAAACAGGCTCTTCAACAACCTATATGTCCTTTCACCCCTTATAAAGATTGTGGTTAAATACCGGTTTGCGATAATCTCGGCTTTACCTCTTAGAATCTCGCTAGATATGAAAATATGAAACTTCAAAAAATCGCAAGTGATTCACGGGTTCTCCGGGCGTAAAATCAACAGCACCTCATCACATCCCTATTTTCCTGATTTCTTTACACCCAATGAGCATGGGCTCTTCGATGTGTTCAGCATGAAATGCATGCACAAGATTTGGAATCTATATGGAATATCTTGGAATTTTTCTGGAATCTCAGCGCTCTGACCACCGCATATTCTGCGCTAAGCACCCCAAATTATAAATACGATGATTTATTAATTGAAATATTGTTTTTCTTTACTAATTGACTCGAACAACCGCGAATACAAGACATTAAAAAAAGACAAATTAGAGTTTATAGAATAAATCCATTTTACATTTAATGTTTTTGGTAGTATGAATAGAATCACTCGATTTGGATAAAAAATAATTATTGGAATAATTTCTCTTCTTTAGTTCACTTCTGCCATTAGATCATTACACCATCCTTCATTACTTCAGATATAAAGCTATTCTTATTTGCCATCATTGTTCTAAATTCTTCTTCGGTATAACATAAAGGTTCGATTGGCAAATCTGTAAGGCCAATCACGTCTTGAATTCTTTTATGAAATTTGGCTTTAAAATCTCCTACTATAATCAAATCGATATCACTCCCCTCATTCAAATCACCCCTCGCAAAAGAGCCAAACACAATTATTTTACTTGCACTAAATTTTCTTCTTAATACCTGTGCGAGGTCTTTCAACTTGTTACTTAGTTCCTGATAAGTTTCTTCACCTCTTCCAATATCAATCCGGCGTATGTTATACATTCTTCGGCGTCCTCTTTTTCGTAATATTCAAAAGGTGCTAAGTCGCCAGCAATACCATTTGGGTATCGTGCGGAGATATAAACACGGGTGCATTACCTGATTCTTACACTTAAGAATAAGTCTATAAAAAGGTTATAGGCTTGATAGTTTGGAGTGGAAAATAAGCATATTTAAATGTTTGTATATTCATCCCAGGTGGTGAAAAAGGATGATAAGTGCAAGTATCCATACTCCATGGGATGGTTTCTCTGGGCTGAAGATAATTGAAGGAGTGCGGGAGCGACTTCACGAACAGTTTGATGTCTGGCTAAACATGCTGGAGGAGGAAATGAGAGGGAAAGAAGGGAAACTGGATGAGATAGTAGGGGGAATTTTCGAGATGCGTCAAGAGTTGACAGGAATGATAGCGGAATCTCTGGTGGATAAGCTGCATTCTAAAGAGCTGGAGCAAACAAAAGCTGTCTGTCCCAAGTGTGGACGGGAATTGAGATCGATGGCTGAAGTTGAACGAACGGTTGAGACGATGATCGGTCCAGTAAAACTGAAACGTCCATACTTTTGGTGTAAGAATTGTTCAGAGGGTTTCTATCCCTTAGACGAGGCATTAAACCTTTCGGGACGTAAGAAGCAGTGGGATATTCAGAAGGCTGGGGCGAGTTTAGCAGCGGAGATTCCGTATGAGAAGGCTGAAGAAGAGTTTAAAGAGCTAACAGGGTTGTCAATGAGCAATCACACGATGCACGAGGTAGTTGGGGATATATGTGCGGATGTAGATGTTCTTGACGTTGCTCCTCCTGTTGAAGAGGTTAAACGAAAGATCCGGGAGGTGGGAGGAGGGAAAGAAGGGAAAGGAAAAAGAAAAAGAAAAAGAAAAAGAAAAAGCGAGGGAGGTCATAGAACCAATTGTGGACGTTTTTGATGAGGCAAATTCAGTACGAGTTATAGCAGAGATGCCGGGCGTTACTGAAGATGAGATCGCGGTGAAATTGGAGGGAAAAAAGATCATCCTGGATGCATCGCGTGAAGGAAGGAGATACCACAAGGTTATCGAGCTTCCCTGCGAAGTGAAGGATGTTAAAAAACGGTACCATCAGGGGATTTTGGAAGTGGAGATGGTGAAAAATGGTACTTGATATTGATGAGGATAATCTGAAGCAAGGGGTCTTGGGACTTGTCCTTGCCTTAGTGGAAATAATAAGAGATGTTTTAAAAATTCAAGCGATGAGAAGGATGGAATCAGGGATGCTGAGTTGGGATGAGATAGAGCGGCTCGGAAAAGCTCTTATGGACCTTGACATCGCCATAGAGGAGATAAAAAAGGAGCGGGGTATTACAGAAGCCGTGAAATCGGTAAGGGACGGGTTGGATAACGTCATTGATGATGTGACAGACCAAATGTTAAATCCCGCGTGGTGGGTGGAGGAAGCTGAGGAGAGAGGCATTTAAACTATGTGGAAGGAGACCACTTCCGAATGACGAACCAGCAGGAAGAAACAGGTAGAGAAACAATTGTGGAAATCGCGAGATCAGAAACCGAGGCGACGGTGCGGGAAGCAGCAGCAACACGTGAAGCAGAACCGACCATAACAACAGAAGCTGGTGAAGATCAAAGATCAGGTTTGTATCTCTATGGAATAGCAGATGCATCGGTGCAAGCAGAACTTGGAGAAATAGGAATAGAAAAGACTGAGGTCTATACCATTCCTTATAAAGAGCTTGCAGCAATCGTCCACGATTCTCTTTTGGAACCGTATAAAAGCGATGATGGCGAAGTCGTGAAGGGTTGGGTGGAAACGCATCAACATGTTCTGGACATTGCGGAGGAAAAATTCGGCACCGTCATTCCTTTTGGCTTTGATAGGATAATAAAGCCAGAGGCTAACGCATCTGCAAAGGACGTATTGAGTAAATGGATGGCGAAGGAGTTTGATCGTTTGAAGGAAAAGATGGAGAAGATAAGAGGCAAAAAGGAGTATGGCGTGCAAATATTTTATCGCCCCTCGGTGATGAGCGAGCGAATTGCAGAAGAATGTGAAGAAATCAGGAAGATAAAAGAGGAGATGGAGTCGCAGAGCCCAGGAATTGCTTATTTGTATAAGCAAAAGCTTGAATCTGCACTAAAGAAAGAGATGGAATTGAGAATGCTCGCCCGTTTCAAGGATTTTTATGAACGGATAAAGAAGCATGTCGCGGAGATAAAGGTGGAGAAGACGAAGAGGACGAATGAGAAGGACAAGCAGATGATGATGAATCTCTCCTGTTTGGTGGCAAATGAAAGGTATAAAGAACTCGGGGCTGCATTGGAAGAGATCAATAAAGAAGAAGATTTTACTGTTCGTTTTACGGGGCCGTGGCCAGCGTACTCTTTTGTATGAGCGCAGCTAAAAAAGTTAACCGGGGAAAAAAGGGAGTGTGTGTCGGTTCTTGCCCCGCGGAGCAGATAAACCGAAAAGTTTTTCTTTTATACTCACATATATAATTTAGTTTATAGCAGCAGTAAGAGATAACTGGGTTGGATGAATGATTATTGGTGAATTGATAGCGGGAGGTGAGTTAAGGGTGTACGGTGCACAAAAAGAGATAACGGTATTACATGTAGATGATGAGCCCGATTTCCTTGCGTTGACAAAAGCCTTTTTGGAGCGGGAAAATGAGCATTTTCGTGTAGATACCGCAACCTCGGCTGAGGGAGCCATCGAGCTCTTGAAGCGCGGTACATACGATGTGGTAGTCGCAGAGGGTGCATTACCTGATTCTTACACTTAAGAATAAGTCTATAAAAAGGTTATAGGTTTGATAGTTTGGAGTGGAAAATAAGCATATTTAAATGTTTGTATATTCATCCCATGTGGTGAAAAAGGATG
>Ga0307379_10008565_pt1 | contig 13774 bp, 15 predicted proteins | sample UN2MG_FD_202237 | JGI IMG/M metagenome (GOLD analysis project Ga0307379, IMG submission 202237) | Soil microbial communities from Risofladan, Vaasa, Finland - UN-2 | ecosystem: Environmental > Terrestrial > Soil > Coastal area > Acid sulfate soil | place: Finland: Risofladan, Vaasa | collected...
GAGGGGGCCGACCGCATCGTCCCCATTTGGGAACGGGTGAGGTAGAGACGCGTCGGACGTCGTTCCAGGTTACACGACCGTCATCGAGTCGAGACAAACGGATAGCGGCTCAGGTGGTGGCGCGTGCACCGCACTGTTGGGCTATTGGCACAGTGTTGTTGATGCTGGCGAGGGCGGATGGCGCAATAGGGAAAGTGCCAGGCACGGGCGCGCAAGCGCGGCCTCCTTAACGACCGACCCAATTGCAGAACCTTTTCCAAAGCGGCCTGGGACGATGGGAGACGCGGGCAGTCGGCCGGCGCTCTTCAGGAAGGCGAAACTCCTTGAGGTGCCCCACGGGTGTGCCGTCCTCCATGTAGTCAACGCGCACGTAGCTCAGTCGTCGCTCCGAGGTAAACCGTTCAGGATGCTTGAGCAAACGCTGCCATGAGGAGTGATCATCGCCCGAAAAGTCTCGCACCCAGGTCCACGTCCCTGAATTGAGGTAGACCGCGCCACCCTCGAGCTCCTCGATTCCGGCTGTGTGAGTGTGTCCAAAGACGATAACTTGGGCTCTTTCCTGGAGGCGCTTGTGCCTGGCCACCTTGGCCAACGCCAGATGCTGGGCGCGTTCCTCGGCCCATCCCTTGGCCAGAGTCGCGCGGACAGGCACCCTGGGTTGCTCTCGCAGCTCTCGTGGCCGACGCGTTCCATAGTAGCTCAGCACCGCGTCCAGCCGCTCATAGAAAGCCGCGCGCCACCGCGCGTTTCTCTTCAGGGACTGCAACACCTGGCCATCCTTCAAATCATGTCTGAGATGGGCCAAGCTCGCCAGCACGACCTCGAGCGTCTCGAGGTCAGGTTCGTCCGCTAGTCTGAGGGGAAAGCCTTCCCACACCAGGGCCGGTGCCCGCCGAAGAAGCGTCCAGAGCGCACGTACAGCCAGCCCGGGATCTAGAGCAAAGGCGTACCAAACCAGGGCCGTCAGGGGCTTGACGCCATCCACCCAATACAGCTGTCGCTCAAGCTCGTTTAGCAAGGTGAACACGAACCGAGAGCCCAAAGGCAGATAGATTTGCTCGGGCGAATCTGGGTCGTGGGGCTCTTCAAAGTCAGGGAACCTGTTGACGCGCTCGCAGTATTGGTGACCATGCTCCACATAGAGGCCCTCGCCACTGACCCGTCTTTCCTCAAAGGCAAGGCAGTGTGCTCTGTCCCTGGTCGCGTCGAGGGCTGCGCGTATCCTCTCCTGGACTTCGGGCCAGTGGAGGTTCACGTCGTGGTTGCCCTTGATGATGGTCAGCCTACGACGCGGGAAAGAAGCCCGGATGAACTCGCGGAGCGCCGCAAATAGAGGTGGGTGTCCGGCAATGATGAGCTGCATCTTGCGCGACGAGTCCATTTCGGCCGAGGAGTCATAGAGCTCGATAGGGTACGTGGCCGCCGGGTCGAACTCCTCGGGCGTGAGGGCCGGCACCTGTAGAAACTCGAACATATCGCCGGCAACAATGAGCTCCAATTCGATCCCTTGCTGCTGACTCTCAGCGGCAAGCTGGCTGAGGAATTGGGCGAAGGCATCGTCACTGTGAAAATCCTCCAGAAGGTTGCCCTGGTCGGATCCCCCAGCACCCAAGTGCAAGTCGCTGATGATGATCTTGGCTTTCTTCCTCATGACCGTCTGTCCCTCGGCAGACGCACTATACCACGGTTCAGTCGTGGCAAGCAATCGCCCCGACCTCCCGCTGTCTTCCATTGTGTGGTATACTCACGATGCAAAAGACTTGGGCGGGCCCTGGTCACCGCCAGGTAGATCAAGCTGGCAGACGTAGGCTCACGTTCCCAGTCACGGTTCCCCCGGCGTGGAAGGCTGGTTCTCATGGCTGTGCGCTTGCTGAAATCGCCACTGATCACCCGCATCAGGCAGAACCACGCTCTGGAACATGCCACCATGCATGTGCTGGGGCGGTCGAATCCTTCGTTGAGCATGGTGGGCCACAGCGATTGGAATGGGTTCTCACTGTATGGCGCGGTTGACAGCCAAACGCTGCGGGGGGCAGTTGGCGAAGCACTGGATCGACTCCTGGCCAACGAATCCCATTTGGCAATACACCCTCACTGTGGCACCAATCTGGCCGTCGTTGCTCTCTTGACCGGTGGCGCCTCCTACGTCGTGGGCAGGAGTTCTGGGAGGTCGATGCTGAGGCGATTGGTGACCCTTGTGGCGGTGACGATGGCAGCTTGCTTTGTGGCCCGTCCACTCGGACTGGTACTACAGCGATATGTGACCACTACCGGCAGTCTCGAAGGAGTCCACCTAGAGACAATTCGCCGCGAGGTCAATGGTCCTCTTGTCGTCCATCGTGTATCTGTCAGGCGCGACAGCGAGGCATAGAAGCATGTATTATGTGTTTCATGGTGACGAAGAGTTCAGATGCTCGCAGGCAGTGGCCAAGCTCAAGGCCCAGATCATTAGCGATGGAATGGGCGATCTCAACATAGTGGTCCTCGACGGAAGCAAAGTCGGTCTGGGCGAGCTGGTTGGCGCCTGCAACGCGGTTCCCTTCTTGACCGACAGACGCCTGGTCATTGTGGAGGGTCTTCTTGAGAGTCTTGAACCGAGGGCGTCTTCGCGCGCCAAGAAAAGGGATGGGTCTCGTTCGCCCTCTGCCAGTGAGCTTGAGTATGCTGACAAGTTGGCCGCCTACCTGCCCGATCTTCCGCCATCCACGCGGCTGGTCTTTGTGGAGAGGAAAAGGCTCAGCCCCCACAATCCGATCCTGAAGCAGGCAATCGACAGCAGTGAGGCGTACGTTCGCGAGTTCAAGCGACCAGGCAGTGGGGCATTGCAGGACTGGATTCGGCGCCAAACCAGGAGAAAGGGGGCAGATATCACGGCCGACGCCGTGAGGATGCTGATATCCTTCGTGGGCCAAGACATGCGGCTGCTCGATCAGGAGATGGAAAAGCTCGTCGCCCTGGTAGACTACTCCGGCACTATCACCGGTGATGACGTCAAGACCCTGGTGCATGCGACACATGATCCCAACATCTTTTCTCTGGCTGACGCTCTGGGGCTGCGCGATCGAGAGCGCGCCATGCTAGAGTTGCAGGAACTGCTGGCGACCGGTGCCAGCGACCTCTATCTCTTGGCTATGATCACCCGCCAGATCCGCCTCATCCTCTCGGTCAAGGATCTGGTGGAGGAGAAAGGCTTGACCCCTGACGCGACCCGCCACGAGTTGCGCATCTCGCATCGATTCATACTGGAGAAGCTCTTGCGACAGGCGCGGTGGTTCAGCATAGAGGAACTGGAGAGGATGCAGCGTCGGATGCTTGGGATCGACCAGGCCATCAAGACGGGGCGCATTGAGGGGAGCTTGGCACTGGAGCTGCTTGTGGTCGAGGTCTGCCGCAGAGAGTCCAAAGCCCCCAAACGGGACTACCAGGGCAGGAGACCAGAGCGCACGCTCTCAGCCAGCTCCAGCTCCTCCTTATCACCGGAGCAAAGATCCAGGTATAGCTGAAGCGGATGCACCACAGAGAGATGATCTCTCGTCTCTGTGGCGCCCCACAGAAGGCTCTCGTCGTAGGGCTGGAAGACGAACACCGGTGTCTTGCCCTTCTGCTTGCTCAAACCCAGCGCCTGTGCCACTTGTTCCGGTCTGCCTGAGAAGTAGAGTGCGAGGCGAGGCAACCTATTCTCCAGCGCCAGGACGTGATGTGCGCCGGACCACAAGGTCAGCGCCCAGCGTCCTGAGAGAGCTTCTCGCTGATCGGCCAGTCGCGTCTCGATCTCGGGCACCTCGGCTGGCGAACGGTAGATACGAAAAGGACTGCGCCGCAGATCGTAGCTTTCTGACCATGCCCCAAGAAGCTCAACGGGGGCGAAGAGGTCCAGCCCCGCGCGGCTCTTGACCACCATTCCCATGCTGGCAAGAGCGGAGGTAGTCATGCTGGTCAATCCCAGGCTGACACCCGATGACTTGGCCAGGCCGCGCATGTTCCAATGATCCTCGGGCTGGAGCAACAACGTGCGCACTATCCGCTCCGCCTTTCCCTCGAAGGGGGTGCGTACGCGTCTCTCGCGCACGTGTGTGTTGGCCTGGCCGCAGACCTCGAAGAACACACTAGGGCCGTCAAGGTGGCCATTGCCGGCCAGATCAAAGTACCCAATGCCAGCCCAGCGGCAAGAGGCGCGTGCCTCTTTGGAGAAGTGGGGAGCCACCAACACTGGCATCGCATGAGTCTCACTCTGAGGAACTTGAGTCTCTTGGATGCGCTGGATGAAGCGCTTCAGGTTGCTTGGGTGGGTATCCGTGAGGGCCGCGCAGAGCATGTCGAGTTCTACGCCAGATCGTCCGAAGGCAACGCGGAGCACGAACGCGTATGGCCCGTAGGCACTGTGCGGAAAGCTGCGCATCCCCCGAAAGGTGAGCTGGGGGTAGAGCGCACCAAATCGCTCCAAGAACCGCGATTGCACCTCAGCTTGACGCAACTGTCTGGCTCCTCGATAGTTCCTCACCCCTGTTCGCCAACCTGCTGGCCGTCCCCGGGTGTGACCGAGACGCAAGGGGCTTCGTGCCTGACCAGCCTCATTCTACTGCCCACACTTGTCAAGGGCAAGGGGCCATTCTGACCGGCAGTCCTTCTCTCACAGTTGGGCATAGCTGCCCGATGAATCGGCTGGTCTGCGCCGAACTAGATGTGTCGCCTGGGCCAGTCTCCATCGGGTGCGTGGTGCCAGCGCCACCACACGCCCACCGGATAGCCAAGCATCTTGGCAACATCCCCCGTGCAGCTGATGATGGGTAGCCAACAGAGCGCGACAAGGCGCTCTCGCATCGACGAGATCACGGGGTGGGCAAATAGGCGGCGAACCGGAATGTACATCATGCTGATTGCACCGGCGGACAAAGCCACCAGCCAGAGTGGACTGTGCCAGGCGGAAAGGACGAGCAGTGAGGGCAGCAGCACAAGATAGGTCGCATACCTGATGAGGTGGCGGTATCCCCAGAAATCCGCTTTGCCGTCACCGCGAGCATACCGATAGTACTGCTGGAAGAAGGCCCTCAGTGTGGGTCGCGGGCGAAAGCGGGCCAGAGCTTGCGGCGCAAAACCCAGGGTGTAGCCTGCATCGAGCAGGGCAAAGTCAAAGAGTAAGTCCTCGCAGTAGTCCAGCCACTCGGGGTAGCCACCAACCGCCTGCCAGACCTCGCGGCGGAAAGCGATGGAACGTGACGAGGGATAGAAGCTGGCCGGATCGACCTCCTCGACCGCAGGCAAAGTGGCAGCACCCAGGGCCAGCTCAAAGGTGGAGCGTGGATCTGCCACAAAGAAGCCGCCGACTGCGTCAGGAGCATCGTCGCCCGCAAAAGGAGCCAGCAGGTGTTCCAGCCAGTCATCCTCCAGACGCACACCTGCGTCGGTGGCCGCGATGAGGGAGCCGCTGCTGGCTGCGATGGCCAAGTTACGTCCCTGTGAGATGTTGCATCCCGGCAGAGAGAGCGCCCTCACCGGAAGATCGGTGGCGCGGCCAAACCGCTCGATCCTGGTCAGAGTGTCGTCGGCAGAGCCTCCATCGACGATCACAACCTCGTCCGGACGGCGGGTTTGCTTGAGCAAGGAAGCGAGCAGGAGCTCTATGGATTCCGCCTCGTTCAGCACTGTGGCGATGACCGACACCCTGTGGGGCATCTCCCCTCCCTGGCGATGGCTCACATCATACCCCAGCCGGGGCATTATACCCCAGGTGGACAGCACCGCAACCGCGAAAGAGGAGGGCATCGAAAAACGCCGAGAAGGTGGTCGTCACCCAGTAGGGGCGATTCGCGACTCGCCCCTACACCAGGGTCTATATCCAGCTTTTGTGTTCGTTTACACCGTGCTAGCCGGAGTATCCACGCAGCACACCTCCGATTCGCCTCTAGTCAGATGCGGAGCCGCTTTTTCGATGCTCTCAAACAGGAGTCATCGCCTCTAGTATCTTGACATAGCACACGGCCGAGCCTATAATGTTCCGCGACGCATGGTCCTGATCTCCCTTTCAACACTTTCGCTTGGAGTGCGTATGTCAGCGCGACCAATAGTGACGGCAGAGAACCCACTATTGAGACGGAAATCGAAAAGGGTGACCCGCTTTGGAGATGGCTTACGCGAACTGGTAAGCGACATGTTCGACTCGATGCACGCTGCGGGCGGTCTGGGCCTGGCCGCGCCGCAGATCGGCGTGTTGGAGCGCGTGTTTATCGTGGAAATGCCTCCTGAGATCGACGAGGATGGCCAAGAGATATCCCCCGCCAGGCGGTATGTGTTGGTGAACCCCGAGATCGTGCACATGCGCGGCGAGGAAGAGATGGGCGAGGAAGAGATGGGCGAGGAAGAGATGGAAGAGGGGTGCCTTTCAGTCCCTGGCTTCCGTGGCCTGGTAAAGCGTGCCACCAGTGTGACTATCAAAGGCAGGCAACTGCGTGGCAAGCCAGTCCGCTACCAGGCCAGCGACTTGCTGGCCCAGGCCTTCCAGCACGAACTGGACCATCTGGACGGCATTCTTTACCTGGACCGCTTGGAGAGTGCTGACAAGCTTTGGCGTGTTGACACCCACCCAGAAGAGGTCTCTCCCCTGCGCTGAAGTGACCGGGCGATGGCACACGCCAGGCCGTTGGTGGCCGATGGGTTCTCCAGATCTTGTTCGATCCACAGTCCCTGGTTTGGCAAATCGGCTACGAGATTCGCAGATGGTCCAGGAGTTGACACGCACGCCCCAAGATCAGGTGTGCTCCGGCGCGTTCCAACTCCGGACGCGCTCCCACGCCCGATAGCAGTCCCACCGCGTAGGCACCAGCTCGCCGGGCAGAACGGATGTCCGCGCCTGTGTCGCCCACCATCAGGCAGCGCCCGGGCACCACGCCGAGACACGCTGCTGCCTTACGCACCGGTTCCGGGTGGGGCTTCATGAACCGGACGTCCTCCCGCGTGATCACGACCGCGAAGAAGCTCTCGAATCCCTCGCGCTTGATTAAGGCCCATGCCTCGGAACGTGCCCGGGTGGTCACTACGGCCAGCTTGTAGTTATCGCTCAGAGCCCCAAGCAACGCCTCGCTTCCCTCAATGAGAGCATGGTCGTCGCGGGTGGCCAGCCCCTTGGAGCGGCGGAGCCGGTCAGCCAGGCCAAAGAACCCAGTGTCCAACCCCAGGTGTTCGAGAACGGAGAGGAGGTAGTTTGCGCCAGTTTCGATCCCCACAAGCAGTCTGCGTCCCAAGAGGTCTGCGTCGAGCCGGGGAAAGAGTCGCTTGAGAGGGGCCAGCCCCACAGCGATGGCTCTCGACCAATGGTCGTCGGTCTCTACGAGAGTTCCGTCCAGATCGAACAGTATGGCGTCGATGGTATCTGGTGAGAGTTGACTCAGGGTCATCGGTCGGCTCTCACTTTGCTGCCGTGGGTGGCAAGTGCCGTCCTGGTTTGAAGCGACGCTGGAGCTCTACCTCGACATCTGCCCAGGCGAGGTCCTTCGCGGCAAGCATGACCAAGAGGTGATAGAACAAGTCGGCCGTCTCGTACACGAGGCGCTCTTTGCTCTCCAGGGCTCCGGCAACGACCACCTCGGCTGCCTCCTCACCGACCTTCCTCAGGATCTCTGCAGCGCCGGCTGCCAGGAGCTTGCAGGTATACGAGTGCTCCTGCGGATGTATCTTGCGGTCCTCAATCGTGGCAACCAAAGTGTCGATGGCTTCGCTCACCTCGTCTCCTTGTGCCCCGTATGGGGTACTTGTGCCCCGTGTGGGGTACTTGTGCCCCGTACGGGGTACTTGTCTCTAGGCCTTGGCCAGCGTTCGGTAGAAACAGCTCCTGGCGCCGGTGTGGCAGGCTGGCCCGGCCGGGCGGGCCAACACCAACAGCGCATCGTCGTCGCAGTCAAACCGAATCTCACAGATACGCTGAGTGTTCCCCGATGTCTCGCCTTTGTGCCACAAGCGATCACGGCTGCGGCTCCAGAGCCACACCTCCCCCTGCTCCAGGCTCAACTCCAACGCCGCCCGGTTCATGTAGGCCAGTAGCAACACCTCTCCCGTGTCCACATCCTGCACGATGGCCGGGATCAGGCCTCGGTCATTCCAGTGGAGGCTGTCCACATCTGCTTGACAATCCATCCTTGCTACCCACCTATTGCCGCACGGGGAGACCGTTCTGGGCCAGATATTGCTTCACCTGGGCGACACTCAACTCTCGAAAGTGGAACAGCGAGGCCGCCAGCGCCGCGCTCGCGCCCCCCTCCGTCAGCACCTGGAAAAAGTCCTCCAGTTTGCCGGCTCCTCCGGAGGCGATGACCGGTATTGACACTGCGTCGGCCACGGCGCGGGTCAGCTCGATGTCGTAGCCGTCCTTGGTGCCATCTCTATCCATGCTGGTCAGCAAGATCTCTCCCGCCCCACGGTCCTCCGCCTCCTGGGCCCATGCGACGGCCTCCCGGCCGGTTGGGATACGCCCACCGTTGATGTACACTTGCCATGTGCCCTCCGGTTCTCGCTTGGCGTCGATGGCCACAACGATGCATTGCGAGCCAAAACGTTTGGAGCCCTCGTCGATGAGGGTTGGGGTACGAACGGCCGCGCTATTGATGGATGTCTTGTCTGCGCCGGCCAGGAGGATATTGCGCAAGTCCTCGACCGTGCGCAAGCCTCCACCCACAGTGAAGGGGATGTTTGTGGCGTCGGCGACGCGTCTCACCATGTCAATGACAATGTCGCGCTGCTCGTGGGAGGCCGTGATGTCGAGGAACACCAACTCGTCAGCGCGCTCCTGGCTATAGACAGCGGCGTGCTCGACAGGATCGCCTGCATCGCGCAACTCCAAAAAGTTCACTCCCTTGACCACCCGTCCGTCCATAAAGTCCAGACATGGTATGACCCTCTTTGCCAGCATATCACTCTCCTCGTGCGATGTTCAGTGCCTCCGGCAGTCGGATGGCCTCACGATACAGGGCCATGCCGATGATGACCCCTTCGATACCATCCTGGGCATGCTCTCTGAGCATGCGAATATCCTCCAGCGAGGCCACACCTCCCGAGGCGATGACACTGAGACCAGAGACCGCAGCCAGCGTCACCGCTGCCTCAACGTTGACGCCGACAAGCATGCCGTCGCGCTCGATGTCGGTGTACACTACCCGCGTTACCCCCAGCGCACTCATTTGGCTGGCCAGTTCAGTGGCTTCCACGAGCAAAGTATCCGCCCACCCGCGAACCGCGACATGGCCGCTCCGCGCGTCGATAGCAATACAGACTCTCTCGTCTCCATGCCGGGCCAAGGCTTCCTTCACCACCCGGGGGCACTGCACCGCGACCGTTCCCAGAATGGCACGCGCCACCCCCATGTCGAGGACGCGACCGACATCGGCGGGCGTGCGCAGCCCCCCGCCGAATTGCACCGGCAGGTCGATCTCGGCCAATATGCGCTCCAACGCGTGCAGATTGCTCTCGCCCGACTGGCCCAAGGCACCGTCGAGATTGACCACGTGCAGCCACTGGGCTCCCTCCATGGCCCACCGACGAGCGGCTACGACAGGGTCCTGGGCAAACACTGTCTCGGCCCTCAAGTCGCCCCGCTGAAGGCGCACGCAACGCCCGCCTCGCAAGTCGATTGCGGGGTAGACGATCACGGCTGCTTCTCCAACAACCCTGCTGCAATGGCAAAGTTTCGCAGGATGCTCTCGCCCACATCCTGGCTCTTTTCCGGATGGAACTGAATGGCGTACACGTTGCCCCGGGCCACCGCAGAGGCATAATCGAGGCCATAGTCGGTGCTTCCGGCAACCACTGACTCGTCCTCAGGGTCTGCGTAGTAGGAGTGCACAAAGTAAGCATAACTACGGTCGGGAACACCATCCCATAGACGGATGGCACGCACCTGGTGTATCTCATTCCAGCCCATATGGGGCACACGCTGGCCCTGGGGGAATCGGCGCACCCGCCCGGCCAGGATGCCCAGGCCGCGGTGCTCTCCCATCTCTTCGCTCACCTCGAAGAGAAGCTGCAAGCCCATGCAGATGCCCAGAAATGGCACCTCGTCGCCTATCGTCGAGACAATGGCATCTTCGAGCCCAAGAGCCCGAATGCTCCCGATGGCATCCCCAAAAGCGCCAACGCCAGGAAGCACGATCGCACTTGCCCGCCGCAGTGCCTTCGCCTCCGATGTGATTTGCACATCCAGTCCCAGCCTTCGGAAGGCCATGTATACGCTGCGCAGGTTGCCCACACCATAGTCAAGGATGGTCAACACCCTAGAGGACCCCTTTGGTGGAAGCGACGCCCGAGCGGCGAGGGTCGAGGGCTGCCGCCTGCCTAAGGGCCCTTCCCAGCCCCTTGAAGATGGCCTCTATGACGTGGTGGGTGTTGTTGCCGTGGATCAGTTTGACATGGAGCGTCAATCGAGCGCTGCGGGCGAATGCTCTCAGGAACTCGGGAACCAATTCGGTGTCAAAGCTGCCCACTCTGGCCGTGGGTAGCTGGGCGTCATACACCAGCAGGGAGCGCCCAGAGACGTCCAGCGCCACTAGGACCAGGGTCTCGTCCATGGGCATCATCTGGCTGCCATAGCGGGTGATGCCCGTCTTGTCGCCCAACGCCCGCGCAAAGGCCTGGCCAAACACGATCCCCACATCCTCGACCGAGTGGTGATCGTCCACCTCAGTGTCTCCCTTGCAGGTCAGTTCAAGGTCAAACAACCCATGAACTGCCAGGTGGCTCAACATGTGATCGAGGAAGGGAACACCCGTATCGATATCCCACACACCTGAACCATCCAGGACCAGGCGCAAACGTATGTGGGTCTCGGCGGTCTCCCTTGGTATCTCAACTGAGCGCTCGGCGGCCATTGTTCCCTCCTCAACTGTCCAGATCTCGCAGAACCATCAAGAGCGAAGCGCTTTGCATGGGCGTGCCCACCGAGATGCGCACGCAGTCCTCGAGGCCGGGACTGTCAAAGTAGCGCAGGATGATGCCTCGTCGCTCCATCGCCTCCCTGATGACCTCAAGGGGGAGCCCCCGTGCTCGGCACAGGACGTAGTTGGCGCAGCTATTGTACACCTCAAGGAAGGAGATTCCTCGCAGTTTCTCCAGCAGGCGCTGTCGCTCTGCCACGATCTTGGCAACGGCCCTGCGAGCCTCAGCGACGTCTTCAAGCGTCGCCAGGGCTGCTGCTTGGGCGGCAGCGTTGACGTTGAATGGCGGCTTCAGCCGCCACAAAGCCTCCATCAGGGCTTGTGGAAAGACTCCGTAGCCGACACGCAACCCAGCGAGCCCCGCCCATTTGCTGAAGGTACGCAACACGATCAAGTTGTCCAGCTCTGATACCAGCGCGACCTTGGAGACATTGCAGAACTCGGCATAGGCTTCATCCAACACCACCACCAGAGGTAGGGCGAGGAGGTGAAACAATGCGCTGTCGGCCAAAAGCTGGCCATCGGGGTTGTTGGGCGAGGCCAGGAACAGAATGCGCGGTCGAGGATCAGCCTGACAGAGAGCCTCGATCTGGGCTACGTTGATGCGAAAACCTCTATCGCGGGGACAGTCGAGGATATCCATGTCGTTGGCTACGCCGTAGAACCGATACATTCCAAAGGTAGGCGGGCAGTTGATCATCTGGGCCACGCCGCCGCCGTCGAGTCCCGGGCGAAAGAGGCGCAGTATCAGGTCGATGATCTCGTCGGAGCCATTCCCTACCAGGACGGACGCCGGATCCACCCCAACATACTCGCCGATAGCCTGTCTAAGTTGGCGGCTCAGGGCATCTGGGTAGCGATGATAGTCAACAAAGCAAGCGATAGCGACGAGCGCGCTTTGGGTCGGACCGTAGGGGTTCTCATTCGCGTCGAGCTTGATGAGCTGTCCAATGGGCAAGTCCAATCGCTTCGCGATCTCGGCTAACGGCTCTGGCGCATACTCACCCAGTCCGCTAACTCGCTCGCCCACTAGCTCCCTGATGTCGAGTCGCGACTCCATCGACTCATCTCCCCTCCAACTGATTCAGGCGCATACGCATGGCCCGGGCGTGAGCCGTCAGCCCTTCCTCCTCAGCGATGGTGACTCCTGCGGGCGTGATGTCTCGCACTGAATCGGGGCCCAGGCCAAAGACGCTGGTGATCTTACAAAAGTCCCAAACGTTGACCGGCGAAGAGAAGCGCGCGGTACGTCCTGTGGGCATGATATGACTGGGCCCCACAACATAGTCTCCCAACGCCTCGGAAGACAATTCGCCGACAAAGATGCCTCCGGCGTTCTTGATGCGGCCCACGAGGTCCCACGCGCGCTCGGTGAGCAGGCACAAGTGCTCGGGTGCGTACTCATTGGCCAACGCGAGAGCTTCTTCTATCTCGCCGACGACAGCAATTCCGCCGCGCGCTGCCAGGGAGGATAGGATCGTCTCCCTACGCGCAAGCCCCTCAAGCTGCAATGCGATCTCCCCTCGCACCTTGAGGGCGAGCTGACGCGATATGGTGATGAGCAAGGCTGAGGCCATGGGATCGTGCTCGGCCTGAGCCAGCATGTCCGCCGCTAGGTAGGCGGGATCGGCGCTGTCATCAGCTATCAGCAGTGTCTCTGTGGGGCCGGGCAACTGGTCGATACCCACCTGCCCATACACGCGACGCTTGGCTAGGACCACGAATATGTTGCCTGGGCCAAGGATCTTGTCCACCCGTCTCACCGACTCGGTGCCATAGGCCAGCGCCGCTATGGCCTGGGCGCCGCCAATGGCGTACACCTCGTGTACACCGGCCACGTAAGCGGCAGCCAGAATGGTCTGGTTCAGTTCACCATCGCGCTGGGGAGTGGCCACCACTACCTCGGGAACGCCCGCTACTCGCGCCGGTATGGCCGCCATGAGCAGCGAGGAAGGATAAGGGGCCCTTCCGTGGGGAGCGTAGATGCCGACGCGCTCCAAGGGCCTTACTACCTGGCCCAGCGCGCCGCCATCGGCCTGCCACTCGAGCCAGGAGCCGCATGGCTGCCGCCGATGAAAGGCCTCGATCCGCCCTGCGGCGAGTTCCAGGGCATGGCGGAGCGTGGGCCGCGAGCGTTCCCAGGCCAGTCGGATCTGTTCCTCTGGCACGCGCAACGACTCTGGCTCACTGCCTTCGAGCAGACGCGAATAGGCGAGCAGGGATTCGTCGCCCCTCGATTTGACATCTGCCAGGATCTTGGCCACCACCTGATCGGGCGAGAGCCGCTGACCAAACAGGCGCTGGATACTCGCCTGGAGCTCCGGCGGGGCCTCGTACTCCTCTAATGGCGTCCGTCTTAGCAGGGAGTCACGAGCCGCCTCCGCGCCATACACGATTCTGACCACAGAGTGCTCGGTCATTCGGCGTGCTCCTCGTCGCGACGGCGAGCGACCTCAGTAGCCAGGTTTCCGATGAGTTCCTGTATGGTCTTCAATCGTAGCTTGTGGCTGGCCCGATTCACAACCAGGGTGGCCTGTGATTCCATGATCGTCGCGAGCTCTACCAGGCCATTCTCGCGCAGTGTGCGCCCCGTCTCAACCAGATCCACCAGGAGGTCGGCCAATCCAAGGAAGGGCGCCAACTCGACCGAGCCGCTCATGGGAATGATCTCGGCTGCAATGCCCTGTCGCTGGAAATACTCTCGTGACAGTCTTGGGTACTTGCTGGCCACCCGCAAGCCAGTCTCCAGCCGCAGATTCCGATGGCGCATCTCGGGCGGACCGGCAAGAGCCAGATGGCAGCGGGCCAGGCCTAGCATGAGCGGCTCGTAAAGGTCACAGTCACTCTCGCGCAGCACG
>Ga0307379_10008566_pt1 | contig 13773 bp, 15 predicted proteins | sample UN2MG_FD_202237 | JGI IMG/M metagenome (GOLD analysis project Ga0307379, IMG submission 202237) | Soil microbial communities from Risofladan, Vaasa, Finland - UN-2 | ecosystem: Environmental > Terrestrial > Soil > Coastal area > Acid sulfate soil | place: Finland: Risofladan, Vaasa | collected...
CTATCTTAAATGCAAGCCCGGCGGTGTCAATCAGGTTGTGAGCAAGTGCATAAAAGATAAAGGTGTCGTTTGGGCAGGTTGAATAAGCAAGTGTTAAGTCATTATTCATATCTTAAAATCTTCTATAATGTTCGTAACAATTTAGGTCTTTCAAAAAGACTTTTTTGACAGGATTAACAGGATGTTCAGGATTAAAACATCAAAACTTATTCTGTAAATCCTCATCAAAATCCTTTACTTTGCGTTTGATTTCAATTTTCCGTATCTTGTTTATCCTGTTATCCTGTCTGATTTTTTTCAAACAGCTAAAATATTACTAATGTTCAAATTGATATGCTGTTAATAAAAGCAAAAACACCTATAGTTGCCCTCTCAAAGGCAAGAGCAAGGTTCCATGCGCCAGCATCTCTTTTCCCGACCATGTTGCTTGCGGAACGGATCTCCAGAAAAGGTAAGTTATAATGTATCGCAAGGTGCGCTGCTCCTGATCCTTCCATGCTTTCCATGCAGGGCTTAAACTGTTTATAAAACTTTTCCGCTCTCATGTCTGTTGCGGTTATAGTTGAAACAGTTATAAACGGTCCCTTAATCAATCCGATATTTTTATCCGCACAATCTTTTTTAATTGCTTTAAAAGCAAGATTTGCCGATTCACAATCAAGGTGATAGCGGTTTTTAATGTCAGAGCTATGGCTGTTAAGTAAAGAGAAAGGAAGCTCATTTAACGGCCCATACACAGTTTCCGGTTCAATGCCAAGACTTACATCTATCTCCTCGGTCGCAATGCCGATATCGCCGATTTTAAGGCCTGACTCCTTAAAGGCTCCAGCGCATCCGGTCTGAATAATTAACGACGGCCTTGAATCTTCTATGGCCGCGGTTAAAGCCTGCGCAGTATTTACAAGACCCGGTCCTGTGACAAGAAGTCTAACCGGCCTACCTTCTATATGCCCGGAAACAATTTTCCGCCCTCCAACCTTTGAAACAACAGGCTTTTCAACCCTGTCAATCAGAGCTGACAATTCATTATAAACAGCGGCTGCAATGATAATATGGTTATGCATTATGGGCTGGAATAATAACATCACTTGATTCCAATTGTAAAGTCTGCTTTAAATACCAGTAATAATTGTCAGAAAATTCGGGAGGGTATCTTGATAAAAACAATCGAAAACAGGATTTTGCGACTCAGAAAATCACTTTCAGAAAAAAAGTTTGACACGTTTATGATTCTTGTAGAGGAAAACCGTCGTTATTTAAGCGGCTTTACAGGTGAAGACTCAGCGTTTGACGAATCAGCAGGCGCTCTATTTATAGCTGGCTCAAAACTTATCCTTGCCACCGATTCACGATACGAACTGCAGGCCGGACAGGAAGCCCCTGATTATGAGATAGTTTGTTATAAAAACGGGCTTGTAAATGAGCTGCCAAACATTCTTAAAAGCCTTAAAACAAAAAAACTCGGTTTTGAATCAAAACGCCTGTCCCACATGCAGTATAATAAAATCACAGGGCAGCTTTTGTCCGACGGTTTAGGGGTTAAACTCGTGGAAGCGGAAGATATTGTAGAAAATCTTCGCATAAAAAAAGAAGATAATGAAATCACAGACATCAAGAAGGCTCTTTTTATTGCAGAATCGGCTTTTAGAAATTTTATTGCAAACAATATTATGCCGGGCATAACAGAAAAAGAGGCTGCATGGGAAATAGAAAAAGGGATGCGGGAAACAGGGGCCGACTCAATCTCCTTTCCGGTAATTGTTGCATCAGGTCCAAACAGCGCCATGCCCCATGCAATACCTGGAAATCACAGGATAAAAAAGGGAGAGCCGATCCTCTTTGACTGGGGCGCAAGAATAAACGGTTACTGTTCCGACATCTCAAGAACAGTCGTAATAGGCGATCCGGATGAAACCTTCACAAAGGTTTATGAAACAGTGCTAAATGCACAGCGCATGGCTATTGATGCCATAAGACCGGGCATTAGTTCAAAGGCTGTTGACAAAATCGCTCGAAACTACATTGAAAAAATGGGTTTTAAAGATAAATTCAACCACGGCCTGGGCCATGGAACAGGGCTGGCCATCCATGAATATCCAGGGCTCAATCCTATTAAAGATACAATACTTGATAAAAACATGGTTTTTACAATCGAACCTGGAATATATATACCCGGATGGGGAGGTGTCAGGCTCGAAAACATGGTGGTTGTAAGGGAAAATGGAGCAGAGGTTCTAAACAGTCTCGATTGCGCCTTTGAACCGTGAACCGTGAACCGACAACCGTAAACGGTTACCTATTATGTTAGATAATCTTGTAGATCAATATATAAACTATCTTCTTGTCGAAAAGGGCCTTTCAGACAACACCATTGAATCATACAGCAGCGATCTTGCCTTATATCTCGAATTTCTCAAGAAAAATAGAATCAAGAATATTTCCGATGTAGACACTGCCGTTATATTAAAGCACCTGTCTGCCTTAAGGGATTCAGGATTAGGGGCAAAATCCAGAACAAGGCATCTCGTAACACTAAGGGGATTCTACAGATTCCTGATGCAGGAAAAAATAGTTAAGCATAATCCTTCAAAGCTTATTGATCTCCCAAAAAGCGGGCTGAAACTTCCCGATGTCCTGTCTGTTGAAGAGGTAAAAAAGCTTCTAAACATTTGTGACACAAAAAAGCTGAAAGGGATCAGAGATGCCGCAATGATAGAACTTCTTTATGCCGCGGGGCTGAGAGTATCTGAACTTGTGAATGTAAAACTTCAAAATGTCAGCTTGGAGGCGGGCTTTGTCAGGGTCTTTGGAAAAGGATCAAAGGAACGGATTGTGCCAATAGGATTTTATGCAAAAGAAAAAATCGATCATTACATAAAAAGTTCCAGACCTCTGCTTTTAAAAAATATGGTCAGCAAATATCTGTTTATTGCAAGAGCAGGAGAACCAATGACCAGGCAGGGGTTCTGGAAGCAGTTAAAAAAATATGGACAGATAGCCGGCATAAAAAAAAGGCTCACGCCACACAGCCTGAGGCACTCTTTTGCCACCCATCTTCTCGAGGGGGGCGCTGACTTAAGGGCTGTCCAGATAATGCTTGGTCATGTCGATATCTCCACAACCCAGATTTACACACATGTAGCCACAAAACGCCTTAAAGAAATGCATGAAAAGTATCATCCAAGAGGATGAATCTGCTCCCGCTCCATGGGAAGAAGTTGTTGTTTTTTGTTGTTGCAGTCCTTGCACGATGGAACCACGTTACTTTTTGTGCTCCTGCCGCCACGTGCTATCGGAACAATATGGTCCATGGTAAGCTCTTTCGACGAAACAGTACGGTTGCAATAATAACATACACCCTTTGCACACCGGCGTTTCCACCATTGAGACATCCTAAGCTCTCTTGCTTTGCGGCGCTCCCTCTTTATGTCGTTCTCGTCTAAATCGTATGCAAACGGTTTCACAGGCTCTCTATCCATCCTCTTATTTCCGCAACCAGCAACTTATAATATTTTTCAGATCCGCCAAGGCCCTGCCTGCCAAAAAAATAATTTATCTCAAGAAAAAACAACTGTTTTATTTGAAGCTGCGGGGAATGCGCTCGCTCTTGCGGTTCAGTATCTGATGAAAATAAAATATCAATGCCAGCAAGGTTGATTGCCGTATGTTTGCAAAAGTTTTTTACCGAAAAAGCAGCTATCTCCTGCAAATCCGGATCTGAATCAAAATCTATAACAGCTCCTTGCGACAGATTGGCGCAAAATCCTTCTTTGTTTTTCAAAACGCGCCAGTAGGTAATTATCTTCTGGTTTATGACGACGACTCTTAACGACCTGTTTTGAGATGGAATATACTCCTGTATTAAAAAACCAGTCTGGCCTGTGTTTTCATAGATAGCGGCTTTTTGCAAAACATCCTGAAGATCTTCAACCGACTTTATCAAATAAACATTTTCCCCTTCTCCACCCCAGTCAAACTTGAATACAAAAGGAAAATCAAGAGATAGTCGCTCTGAATATCTGCCATAATGATTGATAAAAGAATCTGCATTATGAAATATCACTGTTTTTGGGTGGGCAACAGCCTTTTTCTGAAACAGCTTTGTCTGGCCGATTTTGCCTGGATATTTAAACCTTGCATCATAATTGGGGAAGACATTTGCGCAATTATCGCGGGCCATATAGTATAGAGATTTATAGCATCCCTGGTTCAGGATTACTGCATCAGCGGCTTTTATGGCAGCAAGATCCCCGCTATCCGGGTTTCGGCCGGCACAGATAATATTTTTATCTGCTTCAAACAATGGATGAAAGGACACAATCATCAGTAACCAAAATTCCTAAGCGCTATAGTGTCATTGCTCCAGTCTTTTTGCACACGCACAAAAAGCTTAAGAAACACTTTGGAGCCAACCATTTTTTCTATATCTTTGCGCGCCTGTTCGCCGATCCTTTTCAGCTTACTGCCGCCTTTTCCAATTATAATTCCTTTTTGTGTTGCCCGCTCCACATGAATAGTAGCATTAATCGTTACAAGCGCTCCATTTTTTTTTGTTGAAAAAGAATCTATTGTTACGGCTGTAGAATAAGGTATTTCCTGATCTGTAAGACGGAAAACCTTTTCACGAATCATTTCTGAGGCAATAAACCGCTGCGGCATATCGGTTAAAGTATCTTCCGGAAAAAAAGGCGGGCCCTGCGGCAAAAGGCTTTCCATAGAGTCAAGAAGCGCTTCAACCTGATCTCCGTGTTTTGCTGAAACAGGCACTATAGCCTCAAAAGGATGTGCTTTTGACCATTTATCTATGACGGCTAGAAGCATGGATTTATCCACAAGGTCTATCTTGTTAAGCACAAGGATAACCCTTCTTTGTTTTTTTTTAAGCTGCTTAACAATAAAGTCTTCTGAAATTGGATCCTGATTCGACACATCCACTAATACAAGCACTATATCAACATCGCCTAATGATGAAAGGGCTACATCCACAATTCTGACGTTCAGCTTTCCTTTTGCCCTGTGCATACCCGGTGTATCGATAAAAACAATCTGAGAAAAAGGTCTATGAACCACTCCTGTTATGCGGTTACGTGTAGTCTGGGGCTTTGGGGATGTTATAGAAACCTTTTCGCCGAGCATCTGGTTTAAAAGGGTTGATTTTCCTGCATTAGGCGCGCCTACAATTGCTACAAATCCGGATTTAAAGTCAGCAGAGCTATTATTTATATTTTTCATTATTGATTTTGTAATAGTTCGGACACAAAGGCGCTAAGGTTATAATATAATTCTCTTGCAATTCATAATTTGGGAATTGATTGAAAGATGAACGTCCAACATCGAACATTGAACGTCGAACGTCGAACGTCGAATAATGATGTCGCTCCGCTCCTCAAATTATTCTAAAACCGAATGAAAAAACAAACACACAATGAAAACCAAAGGTTCAGTTTGAAACTTGGAACTTACGACCAGCAAAAACCTCCGATTTCTGTTTCTTTTCTTTCATTCAACATTCGATGTTGGACGTTCGATGTTCGATGTTCGTCTTTTAATCCGTTCGATGTTCATTTTTTTTCAATCTTTCAATTCCTCAATCCCCACCAATTTTTCAACTGCATCCCAGATATCGTTTTTCCCAAGGCCTGTTTTTGTAGAAAATAGGATCAGATTATCTTTGTCCACATTAAGAGTTTCCGCTATAATAATCTTCTGCTTTATCTGTTTTGTCTTTGAAAGCTTGTCCGCCTTTGTCAATATCAGGATGTGTGGAATATCAAAACTGCTGAGCCATGCAATAAATTCCAATTCCTTAATGCCGGGTATGCGCCGAACATCCATGATCAGAACAACCCCTTTTAATGTCTCCCTGGTCAAAAGGTATGTTTCAATCATAGGGCCCCAATTTTTTTGCACGGATGCCGGGACCTTGGCATACCCGTATCCCGGGAGGTCAACAAAACAAAAGGCGCTGTTTATTAAAAAAAAGTTAATAAGCTGGGTGCGCCCGGGTGTAGAGCTGGTTTTTACCAGACGTTTCCGGTTTAAGAGTGTATTAATAAGAGAAGATTTCCCCACATTGGAACGTCCTGAAAAAGCTATTTCAGGAAAATCAGCTGTGGGATACTGAGATGGTTTGACAGCGCTTTTAACAAATTCAGAAGACTTTATTTTCATATTCATATTAAGTAACAGTTCAGCGATATTTTTTCTTTTATTGTAATATAATTCTTAATGTTCTGTGATTTCCTTGTATTTAAACCTATCTGCGTTCATCTGTGTAAATCTGTGGCTGAATAGTTACGTTTAGTTTAGATATTTCTCCAGTCTGTTCATTCCTTCGGCAATATTTTCCATGGAATTTGCATATGAAAATCTGAGATATCCTTCACCGTTTTCGCCGAAATCAATCCCTGGAGTCACACCCACGTGCGCCTTTTCCAGTATATCAAAGGCAAGTTTATATGAATCGCCGGAAATGTGTTTTGCATTGGCAAAAACATAAAAGGCTCCGGTTGGTTCCACGGTTATATGGAAACCCATCTCTCTAAGGCGGCTGATCATATATTTTCTTCTCTTGTTATAGATCTGTTTCATATGCGCTATATCATCTCCCGCCTCTTTAAGCGCCACAATTCCCGCTCTCTGAATCATTGAATTGGCGGAAATAAAAAAGTTCTGCTGCACCTTTTGAATGGGCCTCATGAAAAGCTTTGGCGCAATCAGATATCCAAGCCTGAGACCTGTCATGGCATAGAGCTTTGAAAAACCGTTTAATACAAAGGCATTATCCGTGAATTCCAAAATAGAATGCTCCTTCCCCTCGTAAACCAGGCCATGATATATTTCATCCGAAATAATATAGGATGATCCCGGCGTTACAAGAGAAGCGATATCCTTCATGCGGCTTTCAGATAGAAGATTGCCGGTCGGATTTGACGGAGAATTTATAAATATCGCCCGCGTCTTTTCTGTGATTTTTTCTTTTATAGCTTCCGGTCTGAGCTGAAAACCATCTTCTTCGTATACAGGTATCATTACAGGCTCACCCTGCACAAACCTGATAAAATTAGGATAACATGCATAATGCGGATCTGAAATAATGACCTGATCGCCGGGTTCTAAAAGAACTGAAAACATAATAAACATGGCGGGAGATGTCCCGGAAGATACCAGTACCTGGTCCGGGTCTATGGACACATTGTATTCATTGAAATAGTGCTCACAAATTGCTTCTCTGAGCTCAATAAGACCAAGACTGTGCGTATAATGAGTATGCCCGTCATCAAGAGCTTTGCAGGCGGCTCTCTTGATGCACTCGGGTGTATCAAAATCAGGCTCTCCAACCTCCAGGTGAATTATATGAATCCCGTTTCGCTCCATCTCGCCGGCTTTTTCGAGGACATCCATAACAATAAAGGAGGTCATCTCTTTTGTCCGTTTTGAAATCATTCTTTTTCCTTAATAATGACTTTTTTTATCACGAAAACACGAAGACACGAAAAGATTTTCATTTCGTGATTCTTTTTTTTCATTTTTTACAAATGTATCAACCTTGAACCCTTGAACCCTTGAACCCTTGAACCGTTTCTATTCATACAACTTTGTTTAGTGGATATTCTATTATACCTTCAGCGCCGCTTTTTAACAGTTTTGGGATAAGTTCCCTTACTTTATCTGAGCTAACCACGGTCTCAACCGAAAACCATTTTGACCGGTAAAGAGGAGAAACCGTTGGAGCATTAAGGCTCGGCAGCAATGATACAACATCTTCGAGAAGCGTTTCAGGAACATTCATCTTAAGACCGACTAATTTTTCACCCAAAAGAGCTCCTTTTAGCAAAAGAGCAATCTGTTCGAGCTTTTCTCTCTTTTCAGGGTCCTTCCAAACATTATGATTTGCTATCAGCTGGGTATTGGTCTGCATTAATTCGTGGATAATTTGAAGACCATGCGCCTTTATGGTGGCTTCGGTTTCCGTAACCTCTACAATGGCATCCGCAAGCCCGGAAACAACCTTTCCCTCGGTTGCCCCCCACGAAAATTCAACGATTACATCGATCCCACGCTCGGCAAAATATCTTCTTGTAAATTCCACCAGCTCGGTCGCTATCTTCTTTCCTTGAAGATCCTCGATTTTCTTGATCGGAGAATCATAAGGAACCGCAAGAACCCATCGCGCAGGCCGCGCGCTAACCTTGGAATAAACAAGGTCACTTATAACATGAACATCGGAACTGTTTTCCGCTATCCAGTCCTTGCCGGTAAGCCCTGCGTCAAGAGTTCCGCTCTCAACATAACGTGACATTTCCTGGGCCCTGCATATGGCGCATTCTATTTTATCATCGTTGATTTCCGGAAAGTAGCTTCTACCGTTGACATTAATCGTCCACCCTGAGCGCTTGAACAGCGCAATTGTAGCGTTTTGCAGACTCCCTTTGGGAATGCCTAATTTTAATTTTGTTTTCATTTTTTATATACCTCCTCAGGGTCAAACAAAGGTTTCCCAATAATCTTGATCGACCCGTGCTCAATCTTTGTAAAAAAACAGCTCTTATATCCCATGTGACATGCAGCTCCGCCGATCTGCTCAACTTTCAAAAGCACAGTGTCATTATCACAATCAATTCTGATTTCCTTTACAATCTGCATATTTCCTGATGTTTTGCCTTTTATCCATAGTTCCTTTCGGGTACGGCTATAATAAGTGGCTTTGCCGGTGGAAAGAGTAGTTTCCCATGCCTCTTTGTTCATAAAGGCGAGCATCAGAACTTCGTTGCTTTGATAATCCTGAACTATGGCCGGCAAAAGACCGCCCAGTTTGTTGAAATCAAGTTTGATCATAATATATTTTTCCTCTATAAAAAAGTCGAATTTGCAAAATAACTTCGATATGAAACAATGTCAATAATATCAAAATAAAATCAGCGGTTACGACCCGAATATTCTATAATAGATACTATTATTGTAATTAAAAAGGCTTGAACCACGAGGAGTACGCCATCTATTGGCCTTGCATAGCGAAGGGTTATGGCGCTGATACCGAGTGTTGCGCATAAAAAATATATAAATAAAACCGCCTTTCTTTTATCGCCGAGAAGGCTATATAAACGGTGATGGATATGGTCGGTGCCCACATAATCTATCCATTCCTTCAGGCTTTTCACCTTACCGGTCACTATCCTTTCTATGGTAATGTATGCCATATCATATATAAGAATCCAGAAGATCAGTACAGGTGCTGAAAAGGATACAATCCGGCTGTTGTCCGCCCAGTCTCCCTTGATAGCCAGGGCAGCCAGCATAAAACCGATAAAAGTGCTCCCGGCGTCACCGAGGTATATGGAAGCAGGTCTCTTTAACCCAAAATTAAAGGGGAGAAAACCGAGACAGCTTCCCATCATGGCTATGGCAAGCCACCCTATTAAAGGCTGACCGGTCTGAAATGCCACTATCCCCATGAAAATGGCTATGATAGCGCCTATTCCCGCTGCCAGCCCGTCCATACCGTCAATGAAATTCATGGAGTTTGTTATACCGACAATCCAGAGTATCGTAAATAAAACATTTAACCAGTATCCCCATATGGTCCGTGGAAACAAATCCAGCACAACACCAAAATAAATCATGGCGAAAACAACACAAATCTGGATAAACAATTTTATTCTTGCCGGAACCTCTTTCCAATCATCGATCAGACTAATCACAGCAACAATAATGCCTCCTGAAAGTAATATGATCATTTGCCTGTCAATGACCATATTCGCCAGAAGAGACGTATTAAAAGCAATTACGATTGCAACGCCTCCCATAAGAGGTGTGCTTTTTTCATGAATCTTCCTTCCCCCCGGCGCGTCAAGAATCTTTAATTTCAGGGCAATAAGCCGCATTATTGGAGTCAGCAAAGCTGAAAGAGAGAAGGAAAACAGCAGGATATAAAGCCATCTTATGCCAAAATCGGTAAAATAGAAACGGAACCATGGGAGGGCAATTACAGCAAAAATAACACAGGAAACACACCAGACAATACGCCTGAATGATATCCCCATAAAATTTGAATTAAACATCGTCTTTCCTTTTCGCTTTGAGCTCACTTTTCACTTTGAGCTTTCAGCTTTGAGCTTCTATTCGCTCTGACCCCTGACCCCTGACACCTGACTTTTCTTTTCGCCTACAGCCTAAGCCCCTTCAGCCTATCCACTATGCCTGCGGAAATTTTATGCATTTCTTCATCTCCCAATAAAGGATAAACAGGGATGGATACCGCACGGTCCATTACTTCCCGTGTAACAGGGTACCCTGACAATCCGAAATATTCGTGCAGCGGCTTGAATACCGGCCTTCTGCACTCAATCCCCATCTTCAGCATGTTTTCTATAAACCCGGAGGAATTGTCAAGAAGCAAAACATACCTGTAATATATGTGCTCTCTGCCTTCAAAAGCCGCAGGAACCGGAAAGGAGATCTCATTTAAAGCCCTGTTATAAAGGCCTGCAATCTTTTTTCTTCTCCCAATAAATGAGGGAAGTTTCTTTAACTGGCTGATCCCCAGTGCAGCCTGGATATCGGTCATCTTGTAATTATACCTTACAAAATAGCCGTCCTTTTCATCATAATCTCTTAAATCCCTTAAAATTCCGGCAAGCCTGTCATCATCTGACAAAATCATCCCACCCTCGCCGGTGGCAAGCATTTTCGTTGCGTAAAAAGAAAATATGGAACAAACGCCAAAGCTGCCGGTATAACGGCCCTGATATCTTGCCCCGATGGATTGCGCACAGTCCTCAATAACAGGAATGCCAAGGGATAATATTTCATCGATATCTGCCGGAAGACCGAACATGTGTGGAACGATGATTGCCTTTGTCCTTTTTGTTATCCTTTTTTTCAGATCATCAACATCTATATTGAACGTGGTTCTGTCTATATCAGCAATAACAGGAACGGCATTTACATACAAGACAGCATTGAGAAGGGCACAGCATACATAACTCGGAATAATGACCTCATCGCCCTTCCCTGCTCCAATGGCAAGAAGGGAAAGATGAATGGCCGCCGTGCCAGAGCTGACGGCAACACCGTTTCTGACACCGGCAAAAGAGGAAAGGGCATCCTCAAATCCTGCTACCTGTTCGCCTTGGGCAAGATGGCCTGATTTAAGAACATCAAGGACACTATCAAAATCATTCTGATCTAAAGTTGGTCTGGAATGAAAAATCATATATTCACAAACAATCTGAGCGGCACAAACCCCTCCGCCAGATGAACCCTTCCCTGAATGCCTCTAAAGACAGCCATAGACTTGGCAATATCCACTATTGACAATCCTTCAATATTTGTTCTTTCCACTTGGGATTTATGGGCTAAAAGGGCGGTTATTTTTTTATCCATTGTATCCTTAAGATCAATAAATAAAGCAGGAGAAAAATTATTTGTAGTAGGTGTTTCATAGAAAATTACATTTTTTGCATATCTTGTAGCGGAAACAGTAGCTCTGGATAACGCCCTGTGATCCTGATGTGTATCATCGCCATAATTTACAAAAACAAAATCCGGTCTTATTTTTTTTACAATGGCTTCGATATCTGAAATTATATCATTAAGGTGTGTTTCAAGCTGAGTGTCTTTATATTTACCCCGAAACAGGTCTCTAACTTGCATGATTTCCGCTGACCTGGCCTGCTCCTCTTTTCTTGTTTCAGCCTCACCACCCTTTTCACCAGGCGTCATAACAAAAAGATACACATCATGTCCTGAAGCAGCATATTTCAATAGACTGCCCGCACAACCGATTTCAATATCATCAGGGTGCGCTCCCACGGCAAGTATTTTCATGATTCCCCCTTTAATATCTCAAGACTCTTTTCTCCATGGTTGTAAATCAAATCAACAACCGACATAAATGGCTTAAAATTCCCAAAGAGCTGATTGTAAACAGGATGCTTATATTCCTGAAATATGACCTTTACGCCACTTTGGGTGTATTTCTCCATATCCATATATCCCTTTCCACCGCCTCCAGCGAGATATATATCTGCATCAAAATGCTTCGTCAATGCAATCAATCTGTCGTCCGGGTCTTCAGGAAACTCGCCAAGCTCAGAGGCAACATGGATGGGCGTCGTAATGCCCAGTAATCCGGCAAGCCTCTTCACCACGTGAATATTCAATTGAGAAATATATTGCCACTCAGAGGAAAATATCTCCTCAAAAAATTCTTCAAGCAAAGACCAGTATGAGGCCTTTTTGTAATTCGAGATAATTGCCTGCCTCTGCCGGTGCCGCCATTTATCTTTGTTGTTAATCTCAACCTCGTTTATCAATTGAGGATATTTGTACATAACAGGAACGGTCAGCCATTGCCAGCCATTTGCGGTCTTAATCCTGTTCCTGTTCTGCCATTCATTCTTCTTAAATTGGACATTATCCAGCAGGACAAAGATATCCGCCCTGTCAATCTTATCGAAATAACCAAGCCACGGCAGATACTGCGGTTGATGGACAGCTACAATCATAATGCCCGCCTTATTTTCTTAACTTCTTACCACTATATTCTAACGCTTCTTTGATGTCCTGTTTAACCTGCGGATCATTCAACAAACTCTTTACCTCATCGCGGGCTGTTTTTGCTATAAATTCAATTGACTCCTTAACATTTTGCTTAACAGCAGTAACCGTGCCATAATTAAAGGCAAGGTCTGCGCTCTCCTGAATTGATGTCTTTACCGCATATTGAACGCCTTTCTTTACCTGCTGCTTAATACCTGCCGCTGCTACAAATAACACAAAAAGAAAAATCAAACCCCACGGTATCGCCATAACAAGATGTCTTATAAATATTCTCCCCAATCCATCCTCTTTCATTGGTCTGCCCCTCCTTCTTTAAGAAATATTGTTGGGTTTAGCATACAATGGTGTAGTGAACCGTAAAAGCGAGCACATTCCCCGCTGCTTGCGGCGGGGAGCTTCAATTATATAAAAACTATTTTTATCCATACAACGCTTAAGTTTCACATTAAAAATATTATCACATACAGGCTATTCAAAAGCCACAAAAATCGGATTTGAAACTATCTTTCCTTGCCCCTGCATATCCATCCTGTAATATACTTTTTCGCCGGATTGAAAATACCTGTCCTTATAATCGATTAGCATGGGTAGCGTTCCTTCAAAGGTTTCAATCAGGTCTCCTGATCTTATTAATCGCACCTTTACCTTCCTCTCCGAGGTCTCTGCCGCTGAAAGGGAGATCCTGATTCTTGGGCTCTCTCTTAATGCGATCTCGTCCCCTGAAACGCCTTCATTTTTACCGTCAGGCGAACAGACAGAAAACTCATCGAGCCTGACAAACTGGGGATATCCTCCTCGACAGGCATACATCTTTCCATCTCTTAGCGCTTCCATAATGCCTTTCCTGCTTTTTTCCCGAAGGAGAAAAACAGTAGGGAAATCCCCCAGTTTTTCCCCTGCCCCGCCTTCCTCATGAAAATCCGCAGTAGATATTCCCCAGACCGGTCTGCTTCTCCTGCCATCACAATAAGCCATTAGAGCTCTATCCCATATATTTCCCGGATCAGTAACAGTTATATTATCCCCGTAAAGAGCGGCAAATCCTGTATAGCCCTCAGACTCTTCCAGCACTTCCAGATGAGGGGGCGTATCAACCATAATCGGCCCCAACTTTCTGATGCCGGATTTCGTTTCAGGATAGTTCCAGAAAGTCAGTCCGCCTCTCGAATTTACATAATCTGTCAGAAGCTGGTAAGGGGCCATTCCCTG
>Ga0307379_10008567_pt1 | contig 13772 bp, 12 predicted proteins | sample UN2MG_FD_202237 | JGI IMG/M metagenome (GOLD analysis project Ga0307379, IMG submission 202237) | Soil microbial communities from Risofladan, Vaasa, Finland - UN-2 | ecosystem: Environmental > Terrestrial > Soil > Coastal area > Acid sulfate soil | place: Finland: Risofladan, Vaasa | collected...
CGACGCAGCCACGTAGGTCATCGCCGAGAACACGATGATCAGTGGCGTCCATCCCCAGTTGGCTTCCCGCACCTCGTCGACGATGCCAGGCAGGTCGGCGAGCTGCGGATACAAGAAGTACGTCGCGAGTGCGAGTGCGACGATCGTGACGATCACCTTGCGGTTCACTCGCTCGAGTTCCGCGAACTGGACGTCCTCGACGCCGGTCTGTGCGAGGACTTCCTGCTGGAGGTCTTCGAGGAGCCCTTTGTGCTCCTTCAGTGACGCCTGGGTTGCTCCGCTCAATGCGGCCTTCTGGAGACGCGGGAGGGCGGCGCCGACCGTGTCGGGGCCGATGGCCTCGACCGCCGCTGCGACGGTCCGCTGAGCTCCTGCGGTGACGGCGAGCGACGCGAGGAGTTGGGCGGTGTCGGCGTCGAGGATGTCGTCGTCGACCGCGACCTCGGAGAAGCCGAAGTCGATCAACCACGGTTCGCCGTCCGACTGGACGAATACGTTGGCCCGTCGGAGATCGCGATGAGCAATCCGGTGTGAACGCAGGATCGCCACCTGCTCCCAGATTCCCCGCATCAGCTCGTCGGTGATCTCACCACCTTCGAGCCCGTCGAGCGAGTCGCCGTCGATCATCTCGTAGGCGAGCAGCATCGAGTCGGTGCCGACGTCGACGACACCGCGCAACCGCGGGGTGCGAACCTGCTCGTTGTGGGCCATCAACGACACCAAGGCCTCGTGCTCGACGGTTCGACGCAGCGAAGAGAAGGGGCGATCGTCGCCGACGTCTTTCAGCCGGAGGAACCTGTACACCCGGAACAACAGGTCGGCAGCGCGTTGCTCGGAGCCGAGCACTTTGACGAACAGCCGGGTGCCGTCGGTGAGCGTCGCGAAATAGGGCGTCGAGCCACGCGCATCGACCTTGGCCGGGTGCACCTCCTCGATCGCAAGTCCGGTGTCGGCCAGTGCTGCGCTGATCGCGGACAGCGTTGGCCGTCGATCCGGACGACCGAACGCGAACAGGATCGCCGAGCCGCACGCGGCGCCGAGCGGGAGTGCGACGAGCATGTCCGTCGGGAGGCGTCGTGACACGAGCAGCGAGAGCAACGTCACGGCGACGACCGTGATTGCTCCCGCCCGCCGCCACCGCCGCGACACGAACGGCCCGAACGCGATGAACACCGCGACGAGTTGTGCCAGGCCGGCCGGCCCCACCGAGACGTCGTCGCCGATGCCTGCTCGATCCGCGACTTCGTTGACGAGCAGCGTTGAGACCTGGCGTTCGACCAGCGCGTCGACGAGGGCCATCAGCACCGCTGCAGCGATCGACGCAGCAAACAGGTAGCCGAAGAGGCGGTAGCGCTTGGTGGCGAGCGGGATCACCAGCAGCGCGAGGGTGACGACCGCAATCCCCACTTCCAGTGACCCCAACAGGACTCGCTCGATCGTCGGACTGAGGAAACCGAAGAGAGCGATGATGTCCTGCTCGAAGCCGAGGATCGAATCCTCCACCAACACGGTGAGGCCGAGGAGCACGAGGGCGATCGTCGCGAACGCGACCAGCCGCAGCACGTCTTCAGGTGAGCGGGTGTAGCTCCGCGTCTCCTCCTCAGTGGCACCGGCGCCCGAAACGTCGGCACGCGGGCCGTTGTCGGATTGGACGAGATCGGTCACGTTGTGTCCTCCCGTCGGATGCACGGGCCGGTGATCGCAGGCACGTCGCGAAGGGCCGCGCTGATGGCGCCAAGCTATCGGACCCTGTGCTTGAATCTCGGACCATGGCCGATGTCGTCCGTGCAGGCAATCGGCTCCATTCGTTTCGCCGGCCCGGCGCCACCGCTGCGACCGCCGCGGCCGGGCTCGTGACGTCGTACGCCATCGCCGTCCGGGACCCGCTCCCGGCCTGGGAACTCGACCTCACCGAATGGGTCAACAACGCACCCGACATGGTGGCCCAGCTGCTGTACCCGATCATGCAGTTCGGGACGCTCGGCGGTCCGATCCTGGTCGCCGCAGCGGTGGGGTTCTTCCGTCGCGACTGGTGGCTCAGCGCCGCCACCGTGTTGGCTGGCGTCATCGCCTGGTTCGGAGCCAAGGGGGTCAAGAATCTCGTGGATCGAGGCCGCCCGGGCGCCTACCTCTCCGAAATCAACATCCGTGAGGGCGAAGGCACCGGCCTGGGCTACATCTCCGGACACAGCGCGGTCGCGGCGTGCGCGGCGGTGATGGCGATGACAGCCGTACCAGCTCGATGGCGGCCCGCGCTCGCCGCGGTTGCTGGCCTGGTCGGCCTGGCGAGAATCGTGCACGGCGTCCACCTGCCCGCCGATCTCGTCGGGGGATGGAGCTTCGGCACGCTGGTCGCGCTCGGCACCCTCGCAGTGCTCGACCGAATCGAGCCCACTCGCCGCAACCAGCACACGGACTGACATGAACCCGCGACCACCTGCGGACGCTCATGACGACGCAAACCGGCAACGCCGGGTTCGGTGGGCCGTGGTGTGCGCCGTCGCCGTGGTCCTCGCAACGGCCTGCGGCGTCGTTGCGTCGAGCGGTGAGGTTCCGGGCTGGGAGGAGGCGATCTTCCACGCGATCAACGATCTCCCCGACTGGCTGAAAGGGCCGATGTGGGTCTTCCAGCTCGCCGGCCTGCTGTTCGTTCCGCTCGTCGTTGCGGTCGGTGCCGCGGCGTTCCGGCGGTGGCGCCTGGCCGCTGCACTCGCCGTGTTCGTTCCGCTCAAGCTGATCGTCGAGAAGCTGGTGGTCAAGCAACTGGTCGAACGCGACCGCCCGGGCACCACCATCTGCGGGGCGCCAGACGACTTCGACGAGACCTGCGGCAACTTCCGCGGCGACGTTCCGCTCGACGGGCTCTCGTTCGTGTCCGGGCACGCAATCATCGCATGGGGAGTAGCGACACTCCTGTGGCCGGTGCTCCCGGCCCGATGGCGATGGCTTCCGGTCGCGATCGCCTCGCTCAACGCGGTCGCACGCATCTACCTCGGCGCGCACAACCCACTCGACGTCATCGGTGGCGGAGCGGTCGGCGTCACGATCGGCGCCGTGCTCGTCATCGTGTTCAACCCCGCCGACACCTCGATTCCGTTCCGCCGACGAGGCGAACCGGCCGAAGCTGCCTAGCCTCGCCCGACATGGACCTGCGACAGAAACTGATCGACCTCTCCCGCGAAGCCACCGGCGACCCGACCATCACCGTGGCCGGCGACTTCCAGCCCAAAGGAATGACGTGGAAGGTCGCTACGGGCGCCGCCGCGGGATCGGTGCTCGGCGACAGCATCGGTGGTGACCTCGGCCAGAGCACCGGAACCGCCGGCGGCTACATCGCGGGGCGATACGCCGCAACGTCCGGCGAGCTTCCGCCCGTCATCGTCCTCGCGGCATCCCCGACGAAGCTGCATCTGATGACGTCGAACAACGCGAAGGGCATCATCCTGGCCAAGCACCTGCTCCTGATCGACACGCTCGACCGGGCGAATCTCAGTGTCGAGATGCACCAGAAGGTCACCTCCCGCACAGCGATCATCACCGACACGTCGACCGGCCATGAATACAAGATCGAGGGCAAGCGAATCCTCTTCCACCACATGAACGCGATGCTCGACGCGCTCGCCGCAGACGACGCTGCCGATGCCGAGCACGAATCGGCGATCGTCGCCGAATAGCAGCTACTCGCCCGACCGACGAAGCCCAGCGCCCCCATCACCACGGGGTAGACCTCGTCCGGGTCGGAGGCAGCTTGGGCCAGGTCGATGCCGTCGTGCGGGAGATCGACCGTGTCGAGCACGACGACGTCGACGACGCCTCAGCGCACGACATCACGCCTCAGGTTCAGCGGCGGCGAACGGCATCGCCGATGATGATGCCGATCACGGCCGCGACCGACACGAGGACGACGGCGACCCAGTTGATCGTGTCATCGAAGATCGCCTCGATGATCAGGACGGCCACCAGCGCGACGGCAGCGGCAACAAGCAGAACGATCGGGGAACGACTCGAATTCATGGCCGTGGAGCACAACTTGCCACTCCGAAATGGGCCCCGAGTCGACGACCTCATCGTCGATTCCGTGGGGCTCGAGTTGTTGGTCACGGCACGCGCATCACGCTCCGATCCGACCTCCCCCGACCCCGAGCGACGGCACCTTCGATCGGTATCGCGACCGCATGTCGCTACCGGAGATCCTGGTGACCAACCCGGGCGCCACCTCCGCGCACCACGAGTTCGGGCCGCCATCGTCGAGCACCCTGGACACCGTCGAGGGAAGGTACGCCGCTGACGTCGGAACGTGGAGAGTCCACCCGCACCTTCGGCGCCTGTGGACAACTCCCGATGTCCACAGGGTGCGGGGAGTCGCTTCGATCCGGCATCGACGAAGGACGTCGGGAGCGACCCTTCAGCCACTGGCAGACAGCACCTGCTCGATTCGGTTGTTTGCCAGCACCTCATCGCCTTCGAGGGCGCCGACGTACTTGGCGACAAGCGTCTCGACGCTGTGACCCATGCGCTTGGCCACCTCGCCAAGGGGGACTCCGGCGCTGAGCCAGGTGGTCGCGGCGGCGTGGCGGCAGTCGTAGATGCGCATCGGCGGATTCTCTGATTGGCGACAGGCACGGTGGAGCGCGCGCGACCAGTTCGATGCTGCCGGGCGTCGATCGTTCTTCGTTCGGAACAGCAGCTCGTCGTCGGCGATGCCGTTGGTCGTGATCCACGACGAGAGCACCTCGACGAGCACGGGCGGGATCGGTACCGACCGTGCGCCGGTCTTCGGATCGCCCGACCTGTCGAATTCGATGTCAGCCTCCGTGACGTCGATCCGGCCCCAACCCTTCTTGGGCAGGTCGAGGGCTGACGGTCGCAGCATGACGACCTCGGACGGTCGGAGGCCGGCGTAGTAGGCAACGGCCGTCATGGTTCGATACATCCGGCTCGCCGGCTGATGGCTCTCGATCGCCGCCAGGATCTCGCGCATCGCCGCAGGGTCGGGAAGCTGTCGGATGCTGATGGCCCGGCTCGTCTTGGCCGACATACGACGGGCCCGGCCCCTCGGCGCCGGCGGCCAGGGGTCGTTCTCGAGGACGCCGATCTCGACCGCCCGGCGGATGCACGCCTTGGCGATCTTCCGATACCGCCCCGCCGTCGACGGAGCGAGTGCCTGGCCGTCGTCGCCGAGCGCAAGCTTGAGATCGACCTCGGCGAGCATCGGCTTGGTGAGCCGGCCCAGCGGAAACGTCCATCGATCGAGCCACTGCCCCTCGTCGTTGTCCTCCACCTCGGCGCCGGGTCGCAGCGTCGCCGTCAGATGCCTGCGAAGGCCCGGCGGCGGCTCAGGTGCCGACGGCAATGCGAGCAACGGCACGAGGCGACTCAGCGCTTCGACAGCCGACGTCCGCGTCCGCGGCTGCCACTCGGGCCACTGCTCGGCCAGCCAGCGACGAACCCACACGTGGCTGCCCACGTCGCTCGGAAGCGGCTGCCACGACTCGGGCTCGCCCGAGGCATTGTCGAACTGCTCGCCGCGCTGCTGGGCGACGAGGAGCCCCGTGCGAAACCGGTCGGCCTCGGCGCGGGTACGGAACGATCGACTTCTCTGCCGACCCTCGACCGCCCAGCGAACGATCCACGATCGCTTGTTCCGCTCGCTGTTCCGTCGCTGCAGACCGAAGACCGAGACGTCCGCCAACGGCCGTTGACTGTCCGCTCCGATTGGGAGGACCATGGGAGGAGACTATCTCGACCTCGCCGGCATCTGCTCTGACCTGGGCATATACCTCGAAGGATGAACATGCTCCGGAGCCGTGTGCACAGGTTCGAGTCCTGTCGAGGGCGCCAGCCAACAAGCCCGGGCCACCCTGATCTGAGTGTGGTGGTCGGCACTCGGCCGCGGCGATCGCACCCAGGCTCTGTCGGCCTCGCTGTCTGAGGCTCGCGCGGCCGAATAGGGTCCAACGACCAGCAGCGACCCAGGAGCGCATCCATGTCCGCACGGTTCGACTCGGTCTTCCGCACCGACCTGTTCGCGGGACAGGTTCACCTGGTCACCGGAGGTGGCACCGGAATCGGGCGATGCATCGCACACGAGATCGCGAGCCTCGGCGGGCAGGTCGTGATCGCGGCCCGCAAGCCCGAGCCCCTCGCAGCGGTGGTGGCCGAGATCACCGACGCCGGTGGGTCCGCGAGCTCGAAGATCCTCAACATCCGAGACGAAGAGCAGGTCGACACGGTCGTGAGCGAGATCGTCGCCGAGCACGGCCGGCTCGACGGCCTGGTCAACAACGCCGGCGGCCAGTTCCCGTCGGCGGCCGAAGCCATCACGCCCAACGGGTGGCGCTCGGTGATCGACACCAATCTCAACGGACCGTTCCACATGTGCTCGGCCGCCTTCCGTCACTGGATGGGCGAGCACGGCGGCGCGATCGTCAACATCGTCGCCGACGTGTGGGGTGGCTTCCCGGGCATGGCCCACACCGGCGCGGCCCGCGCCGGTGTCATCAACCTGACCAAGACGCTGGGGTTCGAGTGGGTTCGCCATGGGGTGCGGGTCAACTCGGTCGCCCCCGGGGTGGTCTTGTCGAGCGGGATGCTCAACTACCCGCCCGAGGTGCTCGAACTGGTCCGCACCGGCGCCCGCAACGGTCCGCCGTCTCGGCTCTGCACCGAGAGCGAGGTGTCAGCCGCCGTGGTCTTCCTCCTCTCCCCCGCCGCGGCGTACATCACGGCCGAGACGCTCAAGGTCGACGGCGCGGCGTCGATCCACAAGGATCACCTCACCCCGATCGGCCACCACGACAAGCTCGGGAGCTGGAACGGCTTCCACCTGAGCCCCGAGATCCCCGACGCGCTCGAAGGCAGCAGCGAAGCCGCACCGGACTGACCTACATGCGGTCGGGTGCGGCGATGCCGAGCAGATCGAGGCCGTCGGCCAGGGTCCTCGCCGTGAGGGCACACAGCGCAAGACGCGAGGTCACCGTGGCGTCGTCGTCGGCCTTGAGGACCGGGCAGCTCTCGTAGAAGCGGCTGAAGGTCTGAGCGAGGTCGAACAGGTGCGTACAGATCCGGTGCGGAGCCGCCGCATCATGAGCACCACGAACCGCCTCGCCGAACGCCATCAGTTCGAGCACGAGGGCCTTCTCGGCCGGCTCGGTGACGGTGATCGTCGCGCCGGCGAGGTCGTCGACCGACCTCCCTGCCCGACGGAAGATCGACTGGATCCTGGCGTGTGCGTACTGGAGATAGGGAGCGGTGTTGCCGTCGAACGCCAGCATGCGGTCCCACGAGAACACGTAGTCCTTGACCCGGTCGCTCGACAGGTCGCCGTACTTCACCGCGCCGATCCCGATCAGGTGCGACAACTCGCCCCGCTCCTCGTCGCCGATGTCGGGGTTCTTCTCGGCGATCAACGCCTCGGCCCGAACGACCGCCTCGTCGAGCAGATCGGCGAGCTTGATGGTCTCGCCCGATCTGGTCTTGAGCATCTTGCCGTCCTCGCCCAGAACCGACCCGAACGGCACGTGCTCGGCGACGGCGTGGTCGAGCCAGCCGGCCTGACGGGCGACTGCGTAGATCATCTCGAGGTGCTGCGCCTGGGGCGCACCGACCACGTAGCGGATGAGGTCGGCGCCGAGATCCTGGGTGCGGTGGCGGATGGCCTCGAGGTCGGTCGCCTGATAGCCGTAGCCGCCGTCGCTCTTGCGGACGATCAGGCCGAGCGGGTCGCCGTCTCGGTTGACGAACCCATCGGCATAGGCGACCAGGGCACCGTCGCTCTCGACCAGCACGCCCTTCGACACGAGCTCGTCGACCACCGAATCGAGCTTCGCGTTGTACGAGCTCTCGGCGGCGATGTCGTCGTCGGTCAGCAGGACATCGAGGCGGTCGTAGACCGACGAGAAGTACCGGCTCGATGCGTCGTAGAGCAGCCTCCACAGGCGCAGGCTCGTCTCGTCGCCCGCCTGGAGCGCCACCACCCGCTCGCGGGCGCGGTCGGCGAAGGACGGGTCGGACTCGTCGTCGAACTTGGCGCGTGCCTGCTGGTAGAAGCCGGTGAGATCGCCCACCGACAACGTCTCGGCCGCGGCGTCTTCGCCCTCGTCGATCAAGTGCTCGATCAGCATCCCGAACGGGGTGCCCCAGTCACCGATGTGGTTCTGGCGGGTAACACGGTGACCCAGCCGCTCAGCGATGCGGACGAGCGAATCACCGATGATGGTCGAGCGCAGGTGCCCGACGTGCATCTCCTTGGCGACGTTCGGGGCCGAGTAGTCGACGATCACATGGCCGGGCTCGGAGGTCGGCGCCACTCCCCCGTCGGCGTCATCGGCCAGGGCGGTGGCGAACCGACCGAGCGCGTCGGCGGACATCGTGAAGTTGATGAACCCGGGCCCGGCGATCTCGACGTTCGAGCAGACATCCGCAGCATCGAGCCGGTCGACGACCTCGGCCGCCAGCTCTCGCGGATTGCGTCCGGCGCGCTTCGCCAAGGCCATCACGGCGTTCGACTGGAAATCGCCGAACGCCTCGTCCTGGCTGCGGCGAATCAACGGGTCGGCGTCCGCGTACTCGTCGCCGAGCACGTCGACGATCGCCGCCAGGGTGAGGCTCGCGAGCACGTCCGCCGCCGTCTCCATCGCAGCATCGTCGTCGTCCGATGCCACCAACGTCAAAGCCGTTCGAACCCGTTCTGGGGTACGCATCTTGTTGCGAGCAACAAGATGTGTTCTCCGGAACCGGCATCACCACTCGATTTCGGCGATGGCGATGCCGCTCTCGCCTGCAACGGCGTAGAGCAGATGGGTACGACCATCGACGTCGACGAAGAGCGCGGGGTCGGCGAGCCATGCGGGCGTCCGGACGAGTGACGGGCCCTGGATGTTGCTGCCGATCGAAGGGTGGGTGGCCGGCTCGATGATCGGTCGATCGAGGAGCCGGGTGATGCGCATCAGCCGCAGCCGAAGGCGGAGTCGTCGCCTGGCAGGTAGCCGTTGACCACCGTCGTGGTCGTCGTGGCCTCGCCGCGATCACCCGAGTCGGTGGTGCTCGTCGTCGATGCCGGAACGAGCCCGCTGAGGTCCTCGGTCGTGGCCTGCTGATGAACCGTCGTGAAGTCCGGACCGATCACGAGCACGACCTCGCGGTCGCCCAGAGCTTCGTCAGCCAGGAGTTCGGGACGTGATGTCAGATGCGACACCAGCTGCAGCGCGGCCGACTCGGATCCGGGCGCGAAGTAGATCGCGCTGCGCGGGTAGGCCTCGTCGCTGTCACCGATCACATCGATCGTGAACCCGATCTGCCCGAGCGCCGAGGCGACGTCGGTCGCGCGACCGTCTTCGGCCCCGCCGTTCAGGACGGTGACGGACACGAATTCGGGGCTGATCGAACCGGGCGGCAGGCCACGGAAGAGATTGAGGATCTCGTCGGACGCCTCCTCGTCGAGATCGAGCACCGAAGCACCCGCGCTCGTGCGGAAGGGAACCACCACCGGCGTGTAGGTGTGCAACGTCGACTCGTCGAATGACGCGAAACGGCGACCGAAGCTCAACAGATCGGTGGCCCCGAGACCAGGGTCGAGGCCCACATTGTCGACTCCGACGCCCACGAGCTCGTTGAGCCGGACGGGGTTGGTCAATCCCTTGCTCAATGCCTTGCCCACGGCTTGGCGGATGAACAGCTGCTGTCGGGTGATCCGTCCGAGGTCGCCGGTCGGATCGCTCACCCACTCGCCGTCCCGGCGGATCTCGAGGTGCCGTGACCGCACGAACTGCAGCGCTTCGGTCGGGCCGAGGGACACACAGCCCGGACTCGAGATGTCGAGACCCGTGTTCGGGTCGCGCAGCGCAGCGTCGAAGGAGACGTCGACCCCGCCGATGGCGCCGACCATGTCCTTGAAGCCACCGAAGTCGACCTCGACATAGTGGTGGATCGGGATCCCGAGGCCGCTCTGGATGGTGTCGATCAACGTCTGGCGGTCCTGCGCGAACGCGGCGTTGATGCGGTCCTTGGAACCGTCGGGCCCGCCGATGGGGAGATAGAGGTCGCGAGGCAACGACAGCAGATCGGCCTGCTCGGTGTCGGGATCCACCCGCAGGACCATGATCGTGTCCGTCCGCTGCCCGGCACCCTCGTCGACGCCGTCGGTCACGAATCCCGCGTAGTCGGCGTCGGTGGGATCGAGTCCTTCGCGGCTGTCGGAGCCGACGAGGAGGAAGTTCCGCGGCTCGCCCTCTGCGGCAGGTGGGAGGGCCACGTCGTAACGGGTGATCGAGCTGTAACGCACATAGGCGTACACGACCCCGGCTGCGCCGAGCATGCACACGAGTGCGACGACGACGCCGATCGACAGCAGCACCTTCTGGCGCGGGGAACGGCGTCGGTGCCGCGTGGGGGAAGACATGAAGGGACGATTCTACATTGCGAACGCGTTACGAAGCAGTCAGCCCGCAGGTTTCGGTTCCTTCGGCAGGCCGAGCACCCGCTCGCCCACGATGTTGCGCTGGATCTCGGCCGTGCCACCCCAGATCGTCTCCGAACGACTGAAGAAGAACGATGCCTGGAGCGGGCTGACCGGATAGTCGCGCGCGGCTTCTCGACGACCGATTCCGGGAACGAAGTCCTCGTCGCCCTTTCCCGTCAGGATCTGACCGTCCATCCCCAGCACGTCGATCGCCAGCTCGAGGGTGTCGCGATGTGTCTCGGACCAGAACATCTTGTTGGTGGCACCGAGTGCGCTGAGGCCGAACTTCTGGCGATCATCGAGGTCGTTGAGCGCGCCGCTGAGGCTGCGCAGGCCGTTGACGCGCATGATCTGGATCTTGCTCCACTGCTTCATCAGGCGTTGCCGCACGGTCGGGTCGTCGATCGTCCCGTTGGCCTTGGCCGCTTCGATGATCGTCTCGAGCTCGCGCTCGAACCGACGATGGCTGGTGGTCGCCGAGGACCCACGCTCGAAGCCGAGGGTGGTCATGGCGACCTTCCAACCGTTGTTGACGCCCCCCACCACGTTGTCCTTCGGGCAGCGGGCGTCCGAGAAGAACACCTCGTTGAACTCGGCAGATCCATCGGGTTGCACGATGGGGCGGATCTCGATGCCGTCCTGGTCCATGGGGCACAAGAGGTACGAGATGCCGGCGTGCTTGCTCACGGCGGGGTCGGTGCGTGCCAGCACGAAGCAGAAGTCTGCGTTCTGGGCTTGGGTCGTCCACACCTTCTGACCGTTGATGACCCACTCGTCGCCGTCGAGTTCGGCCCGCGCCGACAGGCCGGCCAGGTCGCTTCCGGCATCGGGTTCGGAGAACCCTTGGCACCACGCGATCTGCCCGCTGAGGATCTTCGGGAGGAACTCCTTCTTCTGTTCCTCGGTCCCCCACTGGAGGATGGTCGGACCGACCAGCGTGTCGCCGAAGAAGTCGGCCCGCATGGGTGCGCTCGCACGGGCGAACTCCTCGTTGAGCACGACGTTCTGGATGGTCGAGAGCCCCTTGCCGCCGTACTCCTTGGGCCACGACGCGCAGATCCACCCGCCGTCGAAGAGCTCCTGGGTCCACGACGAGCTGAACGCCGCCTTCTCCTCGGGGGTCTGTTCGAATTCGTCGTCGAACCAGCCTTCGGGCAGATGCTCTTCCAGCCAGGCGCGGATCTCGAGGCGGAATTCCTCGGCTTCGGACGGGTAGGTCAGCTCCATGGACCCATTGTGCTCGCCGCAGCGGCCCGATGGTCAACCGCGGCGCTCGTTCACGGTGGTGGCTCGAAGCCGTCCGACAGGGTGATCCCACGACGAGGAGAAAATCAGGGGATGCTTCCCGGGCACACCCGGGTGCAGGTCTACAGTCGGCCGCCATGGCGCTGACCGATGTGGTGACCGGGGAATCCAGCCGCTGGACCAACCAGTGGCTCGAGCTGAAGGCCGAAGTCATCGACACCGGCCTGTGCACCGGCTGCGCCGGCTGCGTCATCGCCTGCCCGCACGACGTCATCGGCTACGACCACGAACAGGGTGGCTACAAGCCGTTCCACCTCGAAGACGAGCTCGGCCCCGACGACTGCGGCCACGGACAGAAGGGTTGCACGAGTTGCACCCGTGCCTGCCCCCGCTTTCGGAACTGGGAGCCCGAAGCCGACGAGCATCTCTTCGCCCGCCGGCGGGAGCCGGGCGAGATGTCGGGCATCTACCAGGACATCATGCTCACCCGGGCGAGCGACAAGACCGTGCACGAGCACGGGCAGGACGGCGGGCTGGTGTCGGCCATCCTCATCTGGCTTCTCGACGAGGGCTACATCGACGGCGCGCTCGTGTCCTACCTCGACGGGGCCAAGGGCGACTGGAAGGCTCGGCCCGGCGTGGCGACCACCAAGGCCGAGGTGCTCGACTCGGCCGGCAGTCGCTACACCTACTCGGCCAACACGCTCGCCATCGACGAGGCCAACGACAAGGGCCTGAAGAGCCTGGCCCTCGTCGGCATGAGCTGCCAGTCGTCGGTCCCTCCGGTGATGTGGCACCGCAAGATCGGCAAGATCGGCAAGCCGATCAAGTTCAACATCGGCCTGCTGTGTTCGAAGACCTTCGACGACGCCATCTTCGAGGAGCTCTTCCTCACCAAGTACGGCCTGCCCAAGCAGGACATGGTGAAGATGAACATCAAGGGCGTGTTCCAGATCTGGATGACCGACGGCAGCTACCACGAGATCCCGCTCAAGGAATGCCATGCGTGGACGCGCGAGGGGTGCACCCACTGTCCCGACTTCGCCGCCGAGCACGCCGACATCTCGACGGGAGGCATCGGCGAGTTCAACGACTGGACCCTGACGATCGTCCGTACCGAGCTCGGCCGCGAAGTCATCAGCCGCATGATCAGCGCCGGCGTGATCGAGGCCAGGCCGGGCGACGAAGACCCCGGCGCCGTTGCCCTCATGCACAAACTGGCCGCGAAGTCGCGCAAGCGCTGGCCGAGCTTCGCCGTCGACTTCCCGAAGGTCCCCGCGACCAGCTGAGCCGCCCGCTACTCGGCGAGTCCGAAGGCGCAGTCGAGCGCGAACTCCTCGATCTCGGCGGGGACGAAGGTCGGATCGTCGGCTCGCTGACGATCGAGCTCGACGAACCGCTCGTAGGGGATCTCGTCGACGATGCGGAGATAGATGCAGCGGCATGCCTGACGATCGGCCGACTGCGCACACTGGTCGATGAAGGCCTGCTCGGTCGCGAGGTCGTAGCCGCCCGGATCGTCGCTCCCGCAGCCGGCGATGACCGCCGCCGAGATCAGCAGAGCGGCCGCACGGCGTCTCATCGGAGGCCTGCCAGCTCGGCGCTCCGCAGCAGGACCGAGTCGAACATGGCCTCGGTCAGCCGGCCCGTGAAGGTGTTCTGCTGACTGACGTGGAACGATCCGACCAGGACGCGACCGTCCGGAGCCGCAGCCTCGACCCCGTGGTGGAACTTCGGCCGGGGCCTGATGCCGAGGATGCCGGCCGCGACGCCGTAACCGAACTGACCCAGCGCCAGGAACGTCCGTGCCGGCAGCCCGTCGAGCTCGCGATCGAGGAACGGCCGACAGTTGTCGCGTTCGGCGGTGGTCGGCTTGTTGGCCGGAGGCGCACACCGCACCGGCGAGGTGATCCAGACGCCCGAGAGCTCGAGGCCGTCGTTGCGCCCGACCGCCTCGGCCTGGTTGGCCAGTCCGCAGCGATGCAACGCGGCGTAGAGGAAGTCGCCGCTCCGGTCACCGGTGAACATTCGGCCGGTCCGGTTGGCTCCGTGCGCCGCGGGGGCGAGC
>Ga0307379_10008568_pt1 | contig 13772 bp, 14 predicted proteins | sample UN2MG_FD_202237 | JGI IMG/M metagenome (GOLD analysis project Ga0307379, IMG submission 202237) | Soil microbial communities from Risofladan, Vaasa, Finland - UN-2 | ecosystem: Environmental > Terrestrial > Soil > Coastal area > Acid sulfate soil | place: Finland: Risofladan, Vaasa | collected...
TTCTTGGGTGGAGATGACAGGGAAACTTGGCAGAAAGATTCAGATCGTTGGTGATGACTTGTTTGTGACCAATACAAAACGTATTCAGAAAGGAATTGAGTTACAAGCGGCGAACTCTGTGCTTATCAAACTCAATCAGATCGGTTCTGTCACCGAGACCTTGAATGCGATCAAGATGGCCCAGGATGAGGGATGGACTGCGGTGGTGAGTCATCGCAGCGGGGAGACCGAGGATAATTTTATTGCTGACCTTGTGGTTGGAACGAGTGCCGGGCAGATTAAAACTGGTGCACCAGCCAGAAGCGATCGGAATGCGAAGTATAACCAGTTGATACGTATCGAAGAGGAACTTGGGGAGAACGCAGAATACCCTGGGATTGATTTTCGAGAACTCCTCTAGCGGACGTAAACGTTTTTATCTCAGCGGAGATACACCTCATGGAGGTGTTGTGATGAAAATATTGATTACTGATAAAACAGAGAATGCTGTTATCCAAAAACTTAAGGATGCTGGTCAGGATGTGACTTTTAATGAAATGGATCCTGCCACTCTTCTTAATGAGATTTCCCATTATGACGGTCTTATGGTGCGTAGCAGAACAAAAGCGACTGCGGATGTCATTAATGCTGGTGCCAAAGGGAACCTTAAAGTGATTGGACGAGCAGGGATTGGTGTTGATAATATTGACCTGGTGACTGCGTCGAAGAACAACATCAAGGTCGTTAATGCTCCGACCGGTACGACAGAAAGCGTTGCTGAGCTTGCGTTCGGTCTGATGCTTGCGGCATCGCGGTCAATTCCCCAGGCGGACCATTCGATGAAACGGGGGTTATGGGCGAAAAAAGCATTCAAGGGTGTTGAGCTCTGTGGAAAGACGTTAGGTATTATCGGGATCGGACGTATCGGGGCTGAACTAGGGAAACGTGCTCTTGCGTTTAACATGAACGTCCTTGCCTATGATAAATACATCCAGAAGTCACCGCATGCGAAGTTTACGATGGTGCTCTTGGAGAAATTACTCAAAGACTCTGATTATATCTCGTTGCATATCCCGTTTGTAAAAGAAGAGGGAGCCACGATTAAGGAGCCTGATTTTGAGAAGATGAAAAACGGTGTGATCATCATTAACTGTGCTCGGGGTGGCGTCATCGATGAACAAGCGCTGTTAAAGCATTTGAATGGCGGTAAGGTCCAGGCAGCAGCCCTAGACGTTTATGCAACGGAACCACCAACATTCAAAGAGTTAGTGAATCATCCGAAGGTCATCTGCACTCCTCATATTGGTGCATCGACGAAAGAAGGGCAACTACGTGCTGGAAAGATTTGTGCTGAGCAGATGTTACTTGTTCTTTCTGGGAAAACCCCTGAGTTTTGGGTGAATAAAAAAATGATGGAAGGAAAATGAGCAAAAAAGAAAATTCCAACAATGCCATGAAGAATCTGGAGGGCATTATCGAAAAGATAGACCAGCGTATTGGGGCAAAAGAGAAAATACGGGAGGATGCGTTGAAAGCCTCCCGGGATATTATTATCAGTTGTCGTCGAGGGATCCAGCAGCTCCACCGGAATCAGATAGATGAGGCGGAGAGTTACATCAAGCAAGCCTCTGCGAAACTTGCGCAGTTGTATGATGGCACCAAGGATCATCCTGATATTTTTCATGCTGGGTTCGTGGAGAATGCCGCTCAAGAGTTTGTTGAAATCCAATGCTTATATAATATCATGAAAGGCGAGGATCTCCCTGATCCGGACATTATTCAAACGACGTACAGTGCGTACCTACTTGGGCTCTGTGATGTTGTCGGAGAGCTGCGACGGGGTGCGTTGGATTTTATGCTTGAAGGAAATACGATAAAAGCTAACGAGTACCTGAAGTATATGGATCGGATCTATGATGCGATTATGAGTTTTGATTATCCTTCTGCTTTGGTCCCTATTAAAAAGAAACAGGACATGGTCCGTAGCCTTATCGAAAAAACCAGAGGGGAGCTGGTGGTATCAAGCTGTGAACGGCGAATCCAGGATAGGACCCATGAGTTCCACGGGCTTCTTGATCAGGTCACTGAAGAAAAGGGTAACAGGAAGAAAAGGACAAAAGACAGTGACGAAGAGGATATCGATATCGATAAGGTGTGGTAGTTTTTCATCGATATTTTCGGTTTTTACGAAATGTTTATAAAAAGCCTTTATATACTTCAAGGAGGGAAATTTTCTTATGACGGAGGTCCAGGTGGAAAACATAGTCGTGTCTTTTTCTGTTTCATCATCTCTGGATTTACCAAAGATAGCGGAAATTCTTCCTGATGCTCAGTATCATCCTGAGGACGTCCCTGAAATTATATTGCAGTTCTCTCACCCTCGTTCAATGGCGGCGTTATCTTCGGAGGGGGCCGTCGTGGTGACCGGACCAAAAAACATGGATGAGGTCCATGATGTTGTGAAAATGATTACGGATCGTCTCAATATCGTTGGTGTTGAGATGCAGGGAACACCAGAGATTTTGGTGCAGAATGTGACCGCCTCTACTGATCTTCGTCAGAAACTAAGGTTACGGAGCTTAGCAAAATCCCTGCACATTGAAGTGTATGCCCCAAGGGTTTTCCCTGGACTGGTTTATAAAGGAGAGGACCCAAACACAGTTATACTACTGTTTGATTCGGGGAAGGTTGTTTGCAACGGAGCAGGACTTGAAGAAGTGACCGTTGCTCTTGATACAATGTTAGAGACACTATTATCATTTGGTATAAAGAAGGAGGAAAATGTATGCCCGAAGTAATCGTAGAAAATATTGTCGCGTCAACGTCGTTTTCCGATAAGTTGGATCTTGACGTTATCGCACAATCATTAGAAGAAGCAGAATATGAACCTGAGCAGTTTCCTGGGCTTGTGTATCGTTTAAGCAGCCCGAAAACCGCGACCCTTTTGTTTCGAAGTGGGAAAGCGAATTGTACTGGTGCGAAAAACATCGAGGATGTTAGGACCACGATTAATATCATTGCTGAGAAACTGAAGAAGTTAGGCGTCGAGGTCTACAAAGACCCAGATATCGTCATTCAGAATATCGTTGCGATTTCTGATCTTGGTGGCGAGCTGAACCTTAACGAGGTCGCAATGGCTCTCGGCTTGGAAAACGTTGAATATGAGCCTGAGCAGTTCCCTGGGCTTGTCTATCGGATCAAAGAACCGAAGGTAGCTATGTTACTGTTCGGTTCAGGGAAGATCGTATGTACTGGTGCTCGAAAAATCACTGATGTCTCCCTTGCTGTGGAGAAACTCTCTCAAGAGCTTACCTCCCTTGGTTTGATTCATCATTAATATCACCAGATTTCGACTTCAAAGAAGATTGTAGGAACCTGCGGTTTCCTTCTTATTTTTTTTCTTTTATTGGTCTTCGCGTTTTGTATAATTTGTTTTAAGTATTGTTGTTTTGTTCACGTTATGCGGTTAGAACCTATTGAATTCAAAAAAAATTATACGAGGCTTCTCAGTTGTTCTGGTCATAGTGCGGAGGGGTGGTAAGGAGCAAATTTTATGTACTTGTTTCTTGTTTAGGGGATGGTGAGGGGGTCTAAAGAATTGATTGAAAATTCTTTTTTCATTCTTTTCCTCCCAGACTTTTTAGACCCCTTCTCTTCATTTTCTGTCTTGCAGGATCCTTAAAAAAATGGTGTACTATTCTTTTAACTGAAATATACTTTTGATATAAAAAAAAGAAAATGGGGAGGGCGTGGCCCTCAGGTGTATTATGTTATTTTAAAGAATTCTTTGAGATCGTCGACTTTTGGATTCATCATCCCACTGATTCGTATTGAGAAAATATCCTCCAACATGACAATATTGTTGATGTAGGATGAATATTTTTTGTTGATGAATTCCGTGAATCGTTTTGCAACGATGATATCTTTTGCAGTAAAACTCAGCAACACGTCGTATTCTCCTTGGAGCATACAGGCGGTTTGAACGAAAATGCCGAGATTTTTCCCTGCGTATTTCTTGAATCCGTCGATAATATTGTCAATGATGTCGTTTGCTGGCTCGTTTGATCGTTTAATTAGCATAATGTAGTGGCGGACGCCTTGTTTTTCTTTATCAGGTATTGCTGTGTAACCCCAGATTGTTTTATTGTTCTCCAGACGTTTGATAATGCGCCATACTTTCTGTCTGGAAAACCCACAGGTTTTTGCAATTTTATCGATACTTTCATTTGAATTTCGTTGCAGCTGCTCTATTACCCGCTTCTCATCTTGGTCAATTTGTTTTTTGCTACTTTTTGCCATTATTGTTTACCCCCATGATGTTTTTATTCTATAAGAGTTGATTTTTTATCTCTTTTATTGCCTTTTAATATCGTGGAGACTTAAGATTCACAATCTCATTTAATGTTATAAATGTTTCGCATATGGGGACCTCTGGGCTAGTATAAAGACTTTTTCAGAAACATTTATAAAAGCTGGCTGCATTTTATTTTGGGGGTTGCAGAGTTAGAATACGAAATCCTTTTTTTTACTCTTCAACTTCCCCTTTCCTCCCTTTTATCATTGGGATTTCTTATTATTCTAGGGAATAAGAAACACACGATGGTTTTTAAAACTATAGGATATTTGCGATGATACGGTATGTCGAACTGCTGTCTTGAAACAAAATGTATACAATGCTGCATCGATACGAATATGATACTTTCGTATCGTGACATCGAAACCATTCAAAAAATTGGGTACGAGTACCAATTCTTTGTCTTAGAGTATAATGGTTGGTTACAGCTACGAAATGACAAGGGTCGTTGTGTGTTTCATAATGGGACACAATGTACCATTTATGACAAAAGACCGAAAGGATGCATTCTTTATCCGGTGGTCTATGATAAAGATCTCAATTCAGCAATCCTTGACAGCGAATGTCCACAAAGACATTGTTTTCCACTAATAAAATCCACAGAACAACAACTCTTCGATCTTATTGCAACACTGGAACACGAACGGAATCAACGACAAAAGCAAAAAAGGAAAAAAGGAGAACGTCCTCTGAAATAAAAAGAGAACATTGAATACCGTAAAATTGAATACCATTCTCATATGGCTCTCAAAAAGGAACTTACCTCCTTTGATCTGACTAGCATTATCGTCGGCTCCATCGTAGGGGCAGATATCTATATTGCATCGGCGTTGACCGCAGGATTGCTTGGTCCAGCAGCAATTCTTGTCTGGGTTGCCGCAGGCATCTGCGCAACCATTATTGCACTAGTATTTGCGTATTGTAGTTATTATGTTCCACGCGTTGGCGGCCCCTTTGCATATGTCACTGAAGCATTCAATGATTTCTACGGGTTTCTCACCGGCTGGAGCATCTGGATTGCAGAAATACTCTCAATACCCGTGTTCGCGATTGCGTTCGTTCAATATCTCCAATACTTTGTAAGCCTAGAGTTCTACCAACAAATCATTGTCAAAGGATTGTTTTTATTCACCTTGACGTATGTCAACATAAGAGGGGTAAAGACCGCGGGGAGAATTAACGATATTTTAACGATTGTAAAACTCGCACCACTTCTTCTCATTATCCTGCTTGGTATCGGCTTTTTTGTAATTCACCCTCAGACACTTGCATCAAATTACCTCCCATTTGCACCGTTTGGATTTGGAAATTTTGGTGTTGCTTTGGTATTGATTTTCTGGGCGTACGTCGGCTTTGAAATGGGCACACTTCCCGCAAGTGAAGTAAGAAATCCACGAAAAACTATTCCTAAATCTATTATCACCGGGATGATTATTGTCACCGTCTTCTATCTTCTCACGAACTTTGTTGTGTATGGTCTTCTTCATTGGACCGTTCTTGAAACAACAAAGGTTCCTCTGGTTCTGGCAGGAATGGCACTCTTAGGAGCAGGCGGAGCAGTTCTCATGGTGATCGGTGCGCTGATCTCTGTTTCCGGTTCTGATGAATCTGGAACCCTTGGGACCGCACGACTTTCCTATGCGATGTCAATCGACGGTCTTTTTCCAAAACTATTTTCAAAAGAACATCCACAGTACCATACACCGTACATGGCTTTACTTGTACAAGGCACGATTGCTTTTTCTCTTAGTATCTTTTCTGGTCTTGTCGACTTGATTTCCTTTTCTGTTTTTAACCTAGCCTTTGCATTCCTACTCACCTGTCTTGCATTACTTGTCCTTGGGAAAAGAAATAAACAGAAAAAACTGCATGGACAGCGTATTCTTCCTATCGTTGGCATTGTGATTTGTCTCTATCTCATCGGCATGTTCCTGATTGGTGCAACCCCCTTGTACATCAAAGCTATTGGAATCATTGCCATAGCACTTGGAATTCCCCTCTATGTATTCTTCTCACCGAAAATAGACATCCATCATCTCAAAGCGCAATTCCTTTCTGAGGAAGCAATCCTTATGCGGCAGCTCCAACGAACAGATCGCTTTTTAGCACATTTCCTTGAACACCTTCATCGAGGCTATCAAAAAATAAGATCCAAAAAAGAAAAACAATAAATCCATGAATATATACTTTATTGAGAAAGCCGCTAAAAGGATACCGAAAAATAGTCCGGATTACTACCTGTAAAATAAGCAAAAAATGATATTTTTTTGTACTCAGTTATTAATAGAGGGTTTTGAATAACCCATCATAGAAACCTCTATTTGCCCCTTCATCATTCCCAATATAACAGGAGTGATGATGGTGAGTTTTGACAAATTTATTTTGAAGCAACAATATCAAAAAGTAAAAGGACTTGGCGACCGACTAGAACTGATGAAACAACAGATTGACTGGCAACCATTTATCCCGCTCGTTGACAGTGTTTTCCAGGATAATGATATTACGGGTGGTCGTCCGCATACCGATGAACTCATCGTCGTCCGTTCCATGCTGCTTCAGGCATGGTACGGTCTTTCGGATCCTGAACTAGAGTTCCAATGTCATGACCGATTAAGCTTCCGGAATTTTCTGGGATTCCCAGAAAAGATCCCTGACTTCACCACCATCTGGAAGATCAGGGACCGACTGAAGGAATCCGGTGTTGACAAAAAGATCTGGGATGAGCTACAACGACAGCTGAACGTTAAGGGGTTTCAGGTGAAGAAGGGGGTGATCCAGGGTGCCAGTTTCATCGAAGCAGATCAAGGGAAGAAACGAGTTCAACAAGAGAAACGGACACGACGTCAAGGTGAACCGGTCGAGTACACTGAGAAACATTTGCAGCATATGGACAAAGACGGTGGATACAGTGTGAAACATGGACAGATCCATTACGGGTACAAGTCACACATCAAGCTCGATGTCGATCATTATTTGATCCGTGACCTTGATGTGACTCCTGCGAATCTGCATGATGGTGACGTCGACCTGGTCAAGGATGGTGACCAGGCGGTCTATCGGGATAAAGGGTATTTCGGGAAACATCTAGAGGCAGCGAATGTGGTGGATAAGACGATGAAACGGGCTGTACGCGGTCGGAAGTTGAATGGTGGAGAACAGAAGAGGAACAAGGCGATCAGTAGAATACGCGCACCAGGTGAACGTCCGTTCAGTGTCATCAAACGAGTGTTCAAAGGCGATAGAACAGCCGTCAAGACACTTGAACGCGTCTACATCAAGGAGATGTTTAAGTGTTTCGCGTACGATTTGTATCAATTGGTCACGTTGGATCGTAAGCGATTAGCGGTAGCTATGTAGACACTCAGAAGATCTGTCTGAAAAACGAGAAAAGACAGGGAAGAGCACGAGTAAAAACAGTGATTTCAAGCTGTTTTCATGACTGAAAACAGCAAAAGCCAAATACAAACAGGTTATTCAAAGTCCTCAATATTAAAATTAACTCTAATTATTCGCACTCAACCATTTTTCTCTCCTCTTTCGAATCGTTTCTTTTTTAAAAATGGGTAACAAGTGTTCAATATCATCTAAAGGTAGTGATAAAAATCATTATAATTGAAAAATCGTAGGGGATGGTTGAAAGTCACTCATATTTTTTATGCGAATCAACGGAAAAAGAAAGATGGAGTATTTTTAGTATCTCAAGATGTGATGCAATATTGGAAATGCATTGGGGAATCGCTCAAGCAATCTCCCCCAGAACTGGATTAATGGTATGTTGTACGAACAAGGCATTTTCACCGATAGTGTCCCCCAGTCGCTTTCAAAGTCATAGATATCCTTTGCTTTGGCTTTGATTAAATAGGATCCTCTTTTAGACCATGTATGACCGATTAAAACCTGTTCATCTGATCCATAAGGGCCAACCCAGTTCTCAGATTGGCCATCGCCCCAGTCGATATAATAAAAGATATCATTCCCCTGCAAATCTGTTGTTAAAAACGTGTAATTATAGATGGTTTTTATTTTTCCGTTAACTGGACCTTCTATGGTTGGTATCTCTGGTTCTCTTGGCGCACCATACGCGTATATCGTTCCAGGGTTATCAACAGCAAAAATTGTTTCATTTGCGATTGAAGGCGACGAAACCCCTCCTTTGAAATATGTGCTCCATATGAAATCTCCATCGGTGGTATTCAGACAGTAGATTAAACCACCAACGGTGGTGAAATACATCTTTTCATCGGCAATAGATGGTGATGACGCTGAGATATCTCCAAGATCCATCGTCCATAATTCAATTCCTGTATCGAGATCTAAGCAATAGATGACGCTGTTGGAGCTGAGCAGCATTGTGATGAAATACACCTTGTTATACGTAATAGTCAGTGAAGGGACGATATCTGGCCATTGGGTGTACCATTCATCGGTTTGATAGCTCCAGATGTCATTTCCATTTGTTGGATTAAGAGCATAGACTTTCCCATAGGTTCCATCGTACGATGCCGCAGCGACCACGATAGTATCACTAGCAGCAGCAATTGAAAAAGATTGAATCGATGTGTCGGTTGTCATCTGCACATCCCAAATAAGTTGTCCTGTTACAGCATTTAAACAGGAAACATAAATCCCTGTCATGCTATCATGAACACAATAAAGTTTTCCATTAAGAATTGCAGGAGAGCAAGAAATATAGTCAATTATCGATGGTGTATAGGTCCAGAGTTGATTTCCTGTTGTGGCGTTAAGGCAATAAATTGTTCCCATTGGCACATCCACACCTGAGGAAGCGACATAGACATTCCCTGCAGAGATTATTGGAGAAGTGATGAAATAGTAAATAGATTTTTCCCAGAGTTGATTTCCTGTTTCTGCATTAAGACAAGCAATCTTTCCCTCATCCTCATTGACTAAATAGGAAAAGAAGACCTTGCCGTAATCCACCGCAGGCGACGTTATGATAAATACACTGGAATGCTCCCAGATCAAACCACCATCAGCGGCATCTATGCAAAGCAAACTGCCATTTTCAGAGAGAGGTTGTAGTAGGATAGGGATTTCCGATAAAGTGTTGAGTCTTTTATAATCTCCCAGTGTTCCGATGTAGAGTTTTCCATTAGTAATCACTGGTGATCCTATGATAAATTCAGTGGTTTGGTACTTCCAGTATTCAACCCACTCCTCTGGTGCCTTGGAAAGTGAATATGCGGTGTTTCCAGGATCATGACGGAACATCGGCCACCAATCAGTTGTAGACCTTCCTATTTGCTCTGATTTATTTTTAATTCCAATTCCTCCGCTAATGTTTGGAATAACACTTGCTCCAACAAACAACAGGATTAGTACATAAACCACATTTTTTCTCAACCAACTTTTTTTCATGAATGTATTCCTCCCCCGATAAACAGGTAATATTTGCCATTCAGTGCATTTATTTAAATGTTTGGAAAAGATAAAAATAACAGAACAGGTATTGGACAAGCATTAACACGGTTTTAAGACTTATGTTTTTGTGCTAACGTTTGACAAAAGATGATTATGTACTATTAACTTTTCAAGTCTTTTTTCTTTTGTTCGTAATCTTCTTTGGTTATCTCACCTTTCACATATCTCTCATCTAAGATCTGCTGTGCATTCTTTGGAGCTGAAATCTGCGGAGATTTTTCATTACGAAGAATCAGATAGATTATAAGAAAAATAATCCCTGCCCAAGGTAGGATTATCAGGATAAACCAGAGTAAACCATTCAATTCTCGTTTCTCGGCATCCTTATAGACTAAAAACGCGATGACGATAAAAATAAGCCAGAGACCAATCATCCAAAACCCCATGAACGGGAATCCCCACCAATTCATCATATGGTCCATGTCCATCATATACCCAAAATCATCGACATCAAGGACGACAAGTGGAGAGCTAATAGTCGAGAGCAAACTTACTAGGCCATACATTTAACCATCTCCAGCCTGTATTGTATCAAATACATGTTTTAATTTTGTTTCAATAGTATCTGCAACCTTTTTCAACTCATTATTATCTATCATTTGCATAGCAACTGAAGGCTTAATGATAGAAATTGCAGTTCCATTCCCTTGTTCATACACAATAACATTACAGGGAAGCATCAAACCAATATTTTCCTCAAAAAGAATAGCTTTATGCGCACTTGACGGATGACAAGCACCAAGTATCACATACTTTTTGAAATCAATGTCAAGTTTCTCCTTAAATTTTTCTTTCACATCAATCGTTGTCAGAATACCAAAACCTTCCTTTTTCAATTCCTCTGAAACAAGTTCAATGACTTCTTCAAATGGTACATCAACTTCTTTGGTAAATCCATAACTTATCATATACTTTCTCACCTCAATTCTCCAAGGAATTAATTAGATTGTCGGAAGACCAGCTTGCTTCCATTCAGTTATACCCCCTATCATATTGTAAATAGTTCCTGAAAATCCCCGGTCAATGAGTAATTGAGTTGCGATGAAGCTTCGATTAGCGCTTCGACAGTAGAGAATAACTTCATGATCTTGGTAACGCATCATAAAAAGTCTTAATAATATTCCATCACGCTCCATCGTCTGAAGAGAAAACAACCTCGGTTTTTCAAGAAATGATGATGTATAAATGCGTTCAACAACATATTCTCCTATGGTTCTTACATCGATAAGTATCTGGATTCCATTTGAGGAATTGCAAATTAATTCCCACACTTCTTCAACTGTTAAGTTAGTATATCCACCTGAGCCTAAGGGATAATCATCAGTTGGGATGTTTTTCCCCTCCATCTGATTATTTTCGACCGGTATTGCGGTTATAGCTGAGCTAAATATTGAAGTGAATAGTATAACTAATATCCCTAAACCTAGTCTTTTTAAAAACAAATTCTTTTCCATATTCCTTACCATAATTAACAATTGTTAACCGTCCTTAATATACTTTTCGATTATTTCAAAACAAAACCATCGATGAAACAAAATGAAACAAAATTTATGGTAATGTTTAAAAACAACACATCCTATCCAATTACCAGGGTACAATTTCATGAACCAATTAGTTGGTATAATTCTTGGTATTGCTCTTATGATAGGAGGTTTTCTGTCATTTTCTGCATTAGCACCAGTAAATGCAGCGATAGAATCAGAGGATTTATCCATTCAATATTTTCTTATTGGACTCGGTTTTATCTTAATTTCCTGCGGCATTATTTCTTTAGTTGTTATTACTAAAGAGGATAAATCAAAAAAAAACTTATAATAATTAATGCTGAATGGGTGGAAGTAAATATGGCAAAGAATAAAAAAAAAATTATTTGAATGCAGCTAAATCGATAAGTCAGTCCAAACATCGACAAAGCCTTCGTACAAATCAAATGGTTTATATTGGATCAACCACGCAATGATTTCCTGCCGATTTTTAAGTTCATACCCTTTATTTTCACCGTATCGCTGAACATCAATAATGTTATGTTTCACCAATTTTTTGAGATGATAGGAAAGCGTAGAGGGGGAAACAGCAACGTTTTCGAGAATATCCTTATGTTGAACCGTGTCATTTTTTAGAAGAAAAAGAATGATGTGAAGAATGGTTTTTTGCCTTAAAATCGAGAGGTATCGTTTGTCTTGGACCCCGATGGTTCCCTTGATATAAAATTCATTACTTAATTTGTTTCTAAGTTCCCCAATTATTGACCTAATGAAGACAGCGTTTCTTTTGTTATTGAAAAAGTTATTTTGTATAATAGAACTATTTGTCACTTTATCGATTTCCATTCCGAACTCATTGTTACCTGAAATATTATTATTTTTAATTACAATGTAACTTCCGAAATAGAGGAAAATACCTATGTCGTTATCCATTATTTTATTTCCAATAATTATTTGATTTGAACATCTTCCAAAGATACCCGCCCATCCATTATTTGAAATAATATTGTAACTGATATTATTATTGTTCGAACCTCGTATGTGGATACCCCACCAGTCATTGTTGGTAATAATATTATCGCAGATCGTAGTATTATGGGAATATAGTGCTATACCCGTCCCGTTTTGGAAATCAGCATTTCGAACCGTAAATCCACATACGGTGACATTGTCCGAAAAAATGTTGATGCAATTACCACTTAGATTCGCATCAATAATTGTCGAATATTTATCTTCCCCAAGTAAAAATATCGATTTTCTGATGCTAATATTGAATTCATTATACGTTCCATTGTAAACATAGACGGTATCCTCATCACTCGCATTATCTATCGCATCCTGAATCTTAGTATAATTCCCTGGACCAGCTCCCCCGACATACAACCAATTCCCCCTGGAAAATGGGGTAGATGCTTTCTCTACATCCTGTGCAATCGCTGGAATGATACAGGTTCCAACGAACAAGAGAATGATTCCAACTGCCAAACATTTCCCTATCAAAGGATTTTTCATCATTACTTTCCCGCCCCTATAGAAAAGAACAATCCTTGGTTATTTAAATCTTTGTCAGTATAAAAAAGTGCAGGGGAAAGGATTTGAACCCATGGACTTCTTCAACAAGGTTGGCAACGATTCGCACAAAAACCTGTATCTTAAAACTGTGTTATTGTTATTTTCTCCTGTTGTTGATAAAAAAAATACTTATTGCAATATACATTGACCATGCCTATTGTTCGGTACTAACACACACCAGTATGGTCTAGGCAACACAGCAAAGTAGTTCGTTGGGATAGGTCACAAGGCTATTGTAGTGTGTCCCTATCGGCACAGTGCTGTGTTCCTAGCAAGGCTCTTTGCGGTTTTCATGGAAATACGTGTGTTTCGACTATGTCCGCCATCGATGCTTCTCAACCCCCCACCAGTTACCCAGGAGTATTCGAAATTCTACGGTTCGTCTTACTATATCCTCAGAAACAGAAGTGTTAACACGGTTTTAAGCCTCAGGTTTTGAGCTAAATTTTAATTTCCATAATATGGTCGTCCGCAATGAGGACAATGCGTCGGTGCGCATATTGTTCTCAACCAATCATGTAGACAAAATTCACAAGATGCATACTCTTGTTCAATTTGTATTCTCTTTCTTTCATCCATCTTATTCAATTCCTTTTAACTCTATAATTCTTTCTGCAATGATATTATATAAATGTTACTTGTCTAAATGTCAAAACGAACCAACATATCCTTAAAATTGATGAACTGGGTAAAAACAGCTTCCTTTAGGGCGAAAAGCAAATGAAATACCCAACTCAACGTGTACTGGAAGCATGATTAGATTTAAATTAATTTCTTTAAAAACATATCCTTAAAAAGAAAAAAAATGATGAAAGATATTATTTTTCCTCTATTAATGTATTATAAAACTTACAGTCTTTTCGTTTTGCTGTCCAAATATCCATCGGTATACTTTTAGGGTATGCCAGGCATGTTCCTTTAGAACGCTCATTTTTACAGGT
>Ga0307379_10008569_pt1 | contig 13771 bp, 14 predicted proteins | sample UN2MG_FD_202237 | JGI IMG/M metagenome (GOLD analysis project Ga0307379, IMG submission 202237) | Soil microbial communities from Risofladan, Vaasa, Finland - UN-2 | ecosystem: Environmental > Terrestrial > Soil > Coastal area > Acid sulfate soil | place: Finland: Risofladan, Vaasa | collected...
AGCACAGTCGACCCGTGATAGGAATTCTTGCGGCTGATGATGTGCTTGCGGGTCGAACGGCCCTTGCGGCCATGATAGTATTGCGCCAGCCGCACAGCGCCCTCATTGGCAGCAGAACCTGTCAGCGCGTACATAACGCGGTTGATACTGCCCGGTGCCATTGACGCCAGTTTGCCAGCCAGCGTGGCAGCAGGCGCGTTGGATACATCTACAAAGGTGTTGGAATACGCCAGCTGGCTGGCCTGCTGCGCCATGGTTTGCGCCAGCTCATCGCGGCCATACCCGACGTTGACACACCACATGCCACCAATACCGTCGAAATATTCCTTGCCCTCGGAATCGGTAACCCGACACCCCTTCCCCTTGACCAGCACCAGCGAACCTTCGTCCTTGAAGCTGTCAAAGTGCGTCCACGGATGGAGGAAATGGTCACGGTCCAGCGCCCAAAGCTCTTCGTGGTTATACTGGTTGTGGAGAGGGTTCAGCATGATCGCACCTGTTATATTGAATGACCGTTCAATATGCAGGATTCCGGCGTAGCGCGCAAGCCACCTGTTTCCAAGCCACCTGTTTCAGTGTGACATCAACACCGGCGCCGTCATGTTTTGCAGCAGGCTTCTGGTCACCCCGCCAAAAACAATCTGCCGCAACCGGCTGTGCCCATAGGCTCCGATCACAATCAGATCAGCGTTCTTCTCGGCCGCCTCGTTCAACAGCGCATCGGCAGGTGCCAGCTCAGGCGCCGAAATGCTTTGCGCAGTGACCTTGATGTTATGCCGGGCAAGAACCACCGCAAGCTCGGCGCCGGGAAGGTCACCTGCAATGTCGCGCTCGTCACGGGCATTTGCCCACAACAGCTCAACCTCCTTTGCACCGCTCATCAAGGGCACGGCATCAAAGGCTGCTCGCAACGCCTCGCGGGTGGCATTCCACCCAATGATAACTCTCGTGCCAATAGTTTCGAACTTGCCCATGTTGGGTATGATCAGGACCGGGCGGCCAGACTCCAGCAACAGCCGCTCGACATAATCGCGCTCGATTGCAGGGTTGGTGACGTCGCTGACCTGACCTGCCACAATCAGGTCGCCATAGGGTGCATGTTTCAACACCGCATCCGCCAGCAGGCCTGTTTCACTTTCAACCTGCCGCCACTCCGCGCGCACGCCGTTCTGGCGGGCTGCCTCTTCAAATTTCTGCTTAACTGCTTCTGCGTGCTCTTCGAAATAGTGCTTGTGTCCCAGGTCCGAGGCAACGGCCCCAAATGTTGCAGGAATTGCGATCACCTCAGGGCTGGGCACCGCATAAACGCCCATCACATGGGCATCATGGGCATTGGCAATCTGGAATGCCGCATTCATGACCGCGTCCTGACGTTCAATATCAACCAGTGATACCGCGATAGTTTTGATCGGCATGGAAACCTCCTAAAGTAGCTGCAATCAATAATAGCAACTTAGGGAGTTGGACCTCGCACAACCTTGACCTGCATCAATAAGTGGAGAACTAGGCTCAGAACCTACTGAGCGGAAATTCGAACGACGGCAGTGCGGACAAACCGACTATTAAGCTCAACTTTATGAATGGGTGCTTGTGACCAGGTTCAGACATCTTGGTGCAATGCAGTTAACGGCAGCATAGAGGCCTAAGCGCATGCTTTGTACTGATGTCTATGATATTGTGCCTTGTCTCGCTGTTCGTATCAAAAGCACCCGCCATTTACCACGCGAGGAGGAAGAAGGGGTTCCACATGACAACCGAATTCAACCTCGGCCATTATTCCCGACCCATCACCACCTCGTCGCCTGATGCGCAAGTGGCCTTCGACCGGGCACTAGTATGGCTCTACGGCTACAACCATGAGGCCGCGGCAGAGGCATTTGAGGAAGCCGCTAAAGCCGACCCGGGTTGCGGTGCGGCGCTCTGGGGTCTCGCCTACGCCAACGGGCCCAATTACAATAAGCCGTGGGAGTTCTTCGATGCCGAGGAAAGAAGAGCGACGCTAGACCGCGCCCACAAAGCCATTGCCGCCGCCAAAGCGCTTCGGGACAGCCTTTCTGCTATCGAAAACGATCTCATTGATGCCCTCGCCGAGCGTTATCCCAATGACCCGGAGATCGAGGACTACGGTCCGTGGAACGATGCGTTCTCGACCGCCATGCGCAAGGTCTACGCCGCGCATCCTGACGATCTCGACGTTACGACGGTCTTTGCCGAAGCGCTCATGAATCGAACGCCTTGGCAGCTCTGGGACTTGAAAACCGGCGGCCCGATGGAAGGTGCCTCAACGCTTGAAGCGCTGGCGGCGCTCGAGAAGGCCTTCGACGGGCAGCCCGCGGCCTGGGACCACCCGGGCCTGCTGCACATGTACATCCACTTGATGGAGATGTCGCCCACGCCTGAAAAAGCTCTGCGTCACGGAGACCGACTGACTGATCTCGTGCCCGACAGCGGCCATCTGATCCACATGGCCACACATATCGACGTCCTCTGCGGCGACTATCACAACGTCGTCGCCCGTAACCGCAAGGCCGCCGAGATCGACCGCAAGTACGAGGCCATCGCGGGCACACAGAACTTTTACACCCTCTATCGCATCCATAACGTCCACTTTGAAGCCTATGGCGCGATGTTCCTCGGCCAGCCTGAAGTGGCGTTGACCGCTTCGGAGCGGCTGATGGAGATGTTGCCCGAAGAGGTGGTCCGCTTCATGCCGGAGCTCTTCGAGAGCTTCTACGGCAAGAAGATCCACGTCATGGTCCGCTTCGGTCAGTGGCAGAAGATCCTCGACGAACCATTCCCTGAGGACCGGGAGCTATACCGCTACACGACTGCCGCGATGCATCAGGCTCGCGCGATCGCACACGTAAATCTCGGGCATCTCAAAAACGCAGAGCAAGAGCGGGACAAGGCAATTGCCGCTCGGGAGCCAATTCCTGAGGACTGGATGGTCTTCAACAACACAGCAGCGGACGTTCTGCAGGTGGGCGAGGCAATGATGGACGGCGAGATCGCCTTCAAGGCTGGCCGCGTCGACGAGGGTCTTGACCACCTTCGCCGGTTGGTCGGTCTCGATGACAACCTCCTCTACGACGAGCCTTGGGGCTGGATGCAGCCCGCGCGCCACGCGCTCGGCGCTCTGCTTATGGAGGCACAGAAGTTCGAGGAGGCTGAGGCGGTTTATCGTGCCGATCTAGGCCTCGACGAAACGCTCTCGCGCCCCTGCCAACACCCGCGCAATGTCTGGAGCCTGCACGGCCTCTACGAATGCCTCGTCCGGCGCGGCGAGCACACCGAGGCACGCCATCTAAAGCCTTTGCTCGATCAGGCGGTCGCGAGGGCGACCGTTCCTATCCGGGCCTCCTGCTATTGCAGGAGTAAGTCGAGAGCGGCATAGCTAAGCCGTCTCACGCATAGTGTCATTGATGACCACGTCACAGGCCCAACGACAGGTTGGTCCGAATGCCGATCTCTAATAAGTCAAGGACTGGCTGCTCTGTCCTGTGGGGAATTTGCCTTCTGGGTGCCTGCCTTCAAGCTGTATTCACCTGACCTTCCGAAATTGGCACGTAGCTGCCGTTCATTTCCGTAAATTGAAGGCCTGCAAAGGGTTCTAAGCCGCCATTGCTGAGTTCATGACTTAATCGGTCTGCCCCTAGCTCCACGCCGCATCAGCAGGGCGCGCCGCAAGTTCCGCAGGCAGCTTTGCCACCTCATCGGCAGCAGCGTTCATTGCCGTTTCATCGCGTGAGCGCACCACTATATTGGTGCCAAAACGCCCTTCTTGTTCGAACGGATAAGACCCGATCATGACGCCATCATGGGCTGTCTGGATTTCCTTCAACCGCTTGGCGGCATCGCCCTCGCCCATGTTCAGCGTTACCGTACGCGACAGCATTTTGGCACCGCCTATCAGCTTTGGCGCGGCGGCATCAAGCATGGCCTGCATTATTTTCGGCACACCAGCCATGACAAACACATTGCCGATGTGAAAGCCCGGTGCCTTTGATACTGAATTCAGGATCAGTTCTGCGGAATCAGGAATACGCGCCATCCGCATACGGGACTCGTTTTCCTCAATGCCCCGCGCCTTGAAATGTTCGCGCAGAATGGCAACGGCTTCAGGGTGATGGTCAATACCAATCCCAAACGCCTTTGCAACGCAGTCAGCAGTTATGTCATCATGCGTCGGGCCAATGCCGCCGGTGGTAAAGACATAGGTGTAGCGGGCGCGAAGGGCATTGAGTGCGGCAACTATGTCGGCTTCATCGTCCGACACAACGCGGGCTTCTTTCAGGTCTATGCCGAGCACCGTCAGATAGTCGGCGATATAGCCCAGATTGGCGTCCTTGGTGCGTCCTGACAGGATTTCATCGCCAATCAACAGGACTGCTGCCGTGGGTATGGTTGTTGTCATGACTGGCAAACTTTCAGGTTCTGTTAAATTGATTATACGTGATACGCCAGAACATAACTGACAGGTCAAGCCGATATGAAAATTTCAGACACACCATTGCTGCAGGGCAAGCTGATCAAGCGATACAAGAGGTTCCTGACCGATGTGACGTTGGACAGTGGCGAGGTGATCACCTGCACCTGCCCCAATACCGGTTCAATGATGGGACTGCTGGAGCCGGGAAACCCGGTCTGGCTGTCGGTGTCAGACAACCCCAAACGAAAATACAAGCACACATGGGAGATGGTTGAGGCCGTCAACGCAAGCGGCAAGCGGGCGCGGGTTGGCCTGAACACCGGCTTGCCGAACAAGCTGGTGGAGGAGGCCATCTCCGCCGGGCGCATTCCCGCACTGGCAGGCTATGACACGCTGAAGCGCGAAGAGAAATACGGCAAGAACAGCCGCATAGACATTCTGCTGTCTGATGAGGCAAAACCAGCTTGCTATGTCGAAGTCAAGAACGTCACGCTTTCGCGCACGGCCGGGATGGCAGAGTTTCCCGATGCCGTGACCTCGCGCGGCGCAAAACACCTTGATGAACTGGCGGACATGGTGCGCCAGGGCAATCGTGCCGTGATGGTCTATTTGATCCAGCGCAGTGACGCGCAAGGCTTCTCACTTGCAAACGATATTGACGCCGCTTACTTCGAAGCCTGGACCAAGGCCACAAAAGCCGGCGTTGAAAGTATCGCCATGGCTTGCACCATGGGCGATGATACGATTGTATGTGATCAGACAATCGAGTTTGTGAAGGCAACCTAGAAGTATGCAGACAACCTATGTAGAAGCCGCGACGGCACCTTTGATCAACAATGGTCAGGTGAAGCTGCATGACGCGGAAGACTTTGCAGGCATGCGCAAGGCGGGCCACCTGGCGGCACAGGCACTGGACCTGCTGGTGCCGATGGTACAGCCGGGCGTGACCACAGAAGAGCTGGACCGGGTGTCGCTGGAGTTTGCCCGTGATAATGGGGCAACCCCTGCCCCTTTGTATTACCGCGGATTTCCGAAATCCATCTGCACGTCAATCAACCACGTGGTGTGTCATGGCATTCCGGGCCCTCGCGCGCTCAAGGAAGGCGAGATCGTCAACATTGACATCACATTGATCGTGGATGGCTGGCATGGCGATTCAAGTCGCATGTATCCGGTAGGCGAGATCAACCGCAAGGCAGAGCGCCTGATAGAAATCACATATGAGAGTCTGATGCGCGGGCTTGCCGTCATCAGACCGGGGGCCTTTGCCGGGGATATTGGCCATGCCATTCAGGTCTACGCCGAAGGTGAACGCTGTTCAGTGGTTCGCGATTTCTGCGGACACGGCCTCGGGCGCCTGTTCCACGACATGCCGAACATCTTGCACTACGGCCGACCTGGCGAAGGCATTGAATTGCGCAAGGGCATGTTCTTTACGGTCGAGCCGATGATCAACCTGGGCCGGTCGCAAGTGAAGGTATTGTCGGATGGCTGGACGGCAGTGACACGTGACAGGTCGCTGTCAGCACAATTCGAGCACACCATCGGTGTGACCGCTGACGGGTGTGAAATTTTCACGCTTTCACCGGACGGGTTTCATTGCCCGCCGCACCAGACATGACGCCAATGGGTTTCAAGGATGCGCAAGATTTTGACATCGCAAACCCCGCAAAGGCGGGTACAACCCAGCGCCCGCCTGCCCCCGAGACAGAAGGTCCCGGCTATCTTGGCCATCGGGAAAGATTGCGCGAACGTTTCAATCAGGGTGGCGCAGAGGCCATGCCTGACTACGAGCTGCTGGAACTGGTTCTGTTTCGCGCCATACCACGGCAGGACACCAAGCCGGTTGCCAAGGCCCTGATTGCAAAATTCGGCACGTTTGGCGACGGGCTGGCAGCGCCTTCTGCCCGTCTGAAAGAGATAAAAGGCGTCGGCGACAAGGTAATCTTCGAACTCAAGCTCATTCAGGCAGCGGCCCTGCGCATGTCACGCAACACGGTACTGGACAAACCGGCCCTGACCTCATGGACCGCCCTGATAGACTACTGCACCGCTGCCATGGCCTATGACGACCGGGAGCAGTTTCGCATTCTTTTTCTCGACCGCAAGAATGTGCTGATCGCCGATGAGGTGCAGCAGCGCGGCACAGTCGACCATACGCCTGTCTACCCGCGCGAAGTGGTGAAACGGGCGCTGGAACTGTCGGCGTCGGCCATCATCCTGGTGCACAACCACCCGTCAGGCGATCCAACCCCATCACAGGCCGACATCACCATGACGCAGCAGATTGTCGACGTGGCCACAAAACTGTCGATCACTGTGCACGACCACATCATCATTGGCCGAAAGGGTCACGCCAGCTTCAAGGCGCTGGAGCTATTCTAGGGCAGATTCCGGGCTAACTCGCCTCCCGCAGCGCCCAGGCTTTCTGGAATGCCTTGCGGGCGCGGCAGCGGGCAAGATAAGTCGAGAGTTTGCCTTTTGGCACTTCCCAGCCAAACATGCCGATGCCCCAGCCCATGCAATGGGCGGTAATGATATCCGGCACGGTGAATTTCTTGCCCATGACAAAATCATTGTCGCCAAGGCGCGTTGCAAGGGTTTTCAGTGCGCGCTCGTAGTCGTGCTTGCAGGCAGGTTCAACAGCGGTTGTGCGCAGTTCCTCCGGCAGCACAAAGCGGTGCTTGCCGGCAGTCCACAAGGCACCGTCCAACTCATCAATCGCAAAGTGCAGGAAGCTGTCCTGCTGCGCCCGCTTGATCGTTCCTGCCGCATAAGTGCCCTTGCCATGCTTGTCGGCAAGATACTGGCAGATGGCCACGCTGTCGATAATGATATTCTTGCCATCCTTGAAGGCGGGCGTCTTGCCGGACGGATTGACCACTTTCATTTCCTTGCTGCCCGGTGCAGCCTGAATGTGTTCATAGGGCTGGCGCACTTCTTCCAGCATCCACATGACACGAAACGCCCGCGACTTGGCAGATCCAATGAACTAACTCAAAAAACACAACCGCGCGCAGCCACCGGCCACACCTTTTCCACGATACCCTTCTCCAGACCACCGCGCACCCCGACGTACCAGTCATGAAGGTTTATGGTTGGATCAATATGCCCCGGCACCAGCCAGATACGCTCGCCAAGCCTGGGCGCGACAGCGCCCGTCGACACACTCAAAAGACCGTGTTCATCATTAGCGGAAACATACAACACCCCGTCACGCCGCCATACCTCCGGCAGGCCGGAATCAATGGCAGCCGACTTGTGACCGGCGTCAAGCACTGCCCGGTCTGCCGCCGTCGCACTCATCACTGTGGCGGCAATGAACAAGGCATGTTCAAAACGCGGGATATTACTGCCTTCAGCGCGATAGTTGCGGGCGTAATCTGCATCCATGAAACAGTACGACCCTGCCTGCAACTCGGTCCAGATGCCGGAACCGGCCTCTTGGTCAAATGTGCCTGTGCCTGCCCCGGTCACCTTTGGGCACGAGATACCTGCTTCTTCCAACGCAGCCAGTGATTTTGTTACCCGCTCCCCCGCTATGGCAATGGCAGCTTCCCGCTCCTGCGGCGTGCGCAAGTGCTGCGCGCCACCATGATAAGCTTGCAGGCCGTCGAAACTCAAACCATCGTCGCCAATGATCTGCTGAGCCAGCCTTGCAACGGCTTCACCTGCCGCCACGCCACAGCGCGCGGCACCTGCATCAATCTCTACCAGAACGTGGAGTGTGGCGCCTGCTTCCCGGGCTGCATCGCCATAAGCACTGATCTGGACGGGATCATCGGCGCAAATGGATATGCGGGCCCGTCTAGCCAGCGCCGCCAGCCGCGTCACTTTTGCATGACCGGCAACCTCATTCGACACCAGCACGTCCACAATGCCACCATCCACAAACACTTCCGCCTCGGATACCTTCTGGCAGCATTGGCCGACAGCACCACGCGCCATCTGGTCAAGCGCAACAATGGGAGATTTGTGGGTTTTGGCATGGGGCCGAAGCACCACCCCGGCACCTCTGGCATAGGTGGCCATGGCATCCAGATTGCGCTCATAGGCGTCAAGGTCCACGACCATGGCCGGTGTATCAATTACAGATACTGGCTCGCCAACTTTTGCTGGAGGTCGCGTCATGACAGGCCCTCAGGCGTGTCGAAATCTTTCAACACGGCATCGCTTTCCATCTCAACGCTGGCAACATTGTCTCTGGACAACAACGCGCGCGCACCCTTGTCGCCCTCAATTTCAGCAAGTCTGGCAAAGTGCTGCCGTCCGATGACCACCGGATTGCCACGCTTGCCGTGGTAGTGAGGAACGACGATTGATCCTTTATTTTCAAACGCATCCAGCAATATATTAATGTCACCGGGGCACACTCGCGGCATGTCACCCAGCAGGACCATGGCGCCATCGCAATGTTCGGGAACGGCTAAAACACCGGTTTTCAATGAACCTGCCTGCCCGGAAGCATAACCGGCATTGTGGGCATAGATCACGCCGAGCCCTGCAAGCACTGCCTGCACTTCGGCACTTTCATGCCCGGTGACCACAATCAACGGATCAAGGTCCGTTGCCAAAGCGGCTTCAACCACGGTGCGCAGCATGGGCTGGCCGTGCCAGTCTGCCAGCAGCTTGTTTGCCTTGCCAAACCGCGAGGACGTGCCTGCTGCCAGAACAATTCCTGCAATGTTGCTCAACGGTCTGTCTCGCGCGGAGACGGGCGGGTTTCAATTTCCATCAGCAGCCCGCCTGCCCCCATGTCCATGATATCCTGCGGGCGTACATCAATGCCGGCAAGCACGCGGCCCAGCACCCAGTCAAAACCGTTTAGCTTGGGCGAACGGGCGCAGGACGGCACCCCGATCACCGCTTCACCATCAAGGTTGCCAAGCAGCAGCAGGTTTCCGGGATCAACCGGCATGCCCAGATGAACAATCGTACCGCCTGCGGCCTGCAGGCCTGCAGGCACAACGTCACCACGATCCACGATTGCCGATGCACCGAACACAAGTACGGGAGCATGGCCTGACGCTTTCAACTGGCTAATGCCATCTGCAACCCCCTCAATCGTGTGGGGAACCTCGATCACATCACCAAGACTGCTGCCATGACGTTCAAGCCGCTCGCGGATGACCCTTGCGGATTTTTCAAGCAATGAGGTTTTCATGCCGTCAGTGCGCGTCAGCACCAGCCCCGCCCTGCAGGGCTTGAACGGGACAACTGAAACCAGCGTGCCGGAGCCTGCCAGCCTTACCGCCTCCTCAACAATGTCCGCAGGGGCAGCAAACGGGATAATCTTGACGGTGGCCACCATTTGCCCGGATTTCACCGCCTGAAACGGTGTCAACGTTGCCAGGGTGACGGACTCGTGTATGCGATTGAGCACCCGCACAAGCCCTGCATCCACAAGAGCAATTCCGTCATGGCTGGCGTAGATATTGGCCCGTCCCGTTGAAGCATCCTGCCGCGTTACGCCGTCACCACATACTGCTTTGGCAAGGCGGGCTGCAGCGGCGTCTTCATGTATGTCAGTTGGTGCAAGACGGGCCGAGAACACCCGCCTGACACTAGCTGCCTTAAGTGCCGACACATCCTCGGTGGACAGCACCCTGCCCTTTTTAAAGTTCACACCGCCGGATTTGACCGAATGGGCCAGGATTGCGCCTTCAGCACCGGCAATGTCGATTTCCGCAAATTTCATGTGTCGAGACCAAGCCGCAGGGCCTTGGTCATTTGGGCCATGATGGAAATGGCAATCTCGGGCGCACCGCGCGCACCGATGTTCAAACCGATGGGGCCACAAATACGCGACGGATCAACACCGTGCGCTTTAAGCCGTTCCATACGCCCTGCGTGATTTTTGCGCGATCCCAGGGCCCCGATATAAAAGCATTCACTTTTGAGCGCGGCGACCAGAGAAGGATCATCCACTTTGGGATCATGCGTCAGCGCGAGAAATGCCGTCCGGGCATCCAGTTTCAGGCCGGGCAGCACTTCATCGGGCCACTCGGCAAGAACATCCACATCAGGAAAACGCTCGGCAGTGGCAAAAGCACCGCGCGGGTCGATAATCGTTATGTCATAACCTGCCAGCTTCGCAATCGGCACAACGGCCTGCGCAATGTGGACTGCACCGATGATGACCATGCGCAAGGCGGGGTTGTGAATGTGGATGAAAAACTCACCATTGTCCGTTGATACGACTCCTGATTTGTCAAATCGGAATCCATCGGAAAGATCATCTGCAAGAGCGTGCTCATAAGCATAGGCTTGCGCTACAACTTCCTGCTCACCGGATGCGATTTCGGTGATGACCGCAATGGCCAGCCGGTCAGTGCGGGCCTTCGCAATGGTCTCAAGTGTGGCCTTTTTCATGGCTCAGACCACCGGCTCAACATACACGCGGATCTTGCCACCGCAAGCCAGGCCAACCTCCCACGCGGTTTCATCAGCCACGCCGACGGCCAGCACCTTGCCCTTGCCGGTCCCGATGGCTTCCTGCGCCTCGGTCACAACCGCACCTTCAACGCAGCCGCCTGAAACGGAGCCTTCAAAATTGCCATTGGCATCAATCACAAGCTGTGAACCAACCGGTTGTGGCGCTGAACCCCAGGTCTCGATTACCGTGGCAAGGGCGATCTTGCGCCCCTGACCAATCCAGTCGTTGGCAATTGCCAGCAGTCCTGCATCATTGGCACTCATGCGGAAGCCTCCTTAACACGCGGATCGCCACCTTTCATCCAGCGGCGCGGATCATGCATCTCGTTGCGCGATCCTGACAATATATCAGCAAGCTCGGCAAGGGTATTGAGAGAATGACATGGTCGGAATTCGTCGACGTGAGGCATGATGGCGCGAATACCGGAAGCGCGCGCTTCAAACCCGCCATATCTCAACAATGGGTTCAGCCAGACGATGCGCTTTGCAGAGCGGGCCAGCCGGGCCATTTCCGCTTCAAGAACGTCCACCTCATCACGATCAAGCCCGTCGGTCATCATGAGCACATGGGCACCCTGGGCCAGCACACGCCGCGCCCACTTCAGGTTGAACTCCCGCAAGGTGTGGCCAATGCGCGTACCGCCAGACCAGTCGGTGACATGATTGCCGACAAGGTCCATGGCCTCATCCACATCGCGGCGTTTCAACTCGCGCGTGATGTTGGTCAGCCGGGTGCCGAACACAAACACCTGGACGCGCGACCGGTCATTGGTGAGGGCATGCAGGAAGTGCAGGAATATGCGTGAATAGTTTGCCATGGAGCCGGAAATATCCAGCAACACCACCAGCGGCGGCTCACGGGTCTGGCGCGCCTTGAGCGCAAGTGAAGTCATGTTACCGCCAGCACGAAGTGACTTGCGCAAGGTAGCGCGCATGTCGATGACACCGCGCGGTGAAGCCGTGAAGCGCCGCATTTTAACCTCGAGCCGGCTCATGCGCATTCTGGCAATCGCCTCACGGGCGATGCGCTCTTCATCAGCGCTCATCTGCTCGAAATCCTTGTTTGCCAGCACCTCGCGTGCAGACGATGTGAATTCGCCTTCAAGTTCCACCTCGTCGGTGGGGCGTTCGCGCTGCGACTGGGCATGATCCTGGTTGAACATGGCTTCGGCGAGGCGCTTCTGACCGGCCTTTTTCTTGTCCGGCTTGGTCTCCACGCGCACCTGTTGAAACAACAGCTGCATCATCTGCTCGATCATTTTCGGCTTGCGCCAGAATACCTCGAATGCGTGATCAAACAGGATGGTGTGTTCATGGCGCTTGACGAATACCGAGTGCAGGATCCAGTAAAAGTCAGCTTTGGTTGACATGCCGCCGCCGCGCACTGCGTCGAGCGCATCAAGCACTGTACCGGGGCCAACCGGCAGGCCGGTTTCACGCAGCACACGGGCAAAATGCATGATGTTGTCCGGCAGACGGCCAGAGGGCGGCGGCTTATTGGAATTGGCGGGGATGACCTGCATCGGTGCGCCCGCCCTACTCCACCGCGCGGTTGCGGATATCAGATTGTATCTGTTCCACCAGCCGCTTGGCTTCCGAGCCTTCCATGCGAACAATGTCGTCCTGATATTTCAGCAGCACGCCGAGCGTATCATTGACCGTAGCAGGATCCAGGGCGATTGAGTTGAGTTCGTTGAGCGCCGAAACCCAATCCAGCGTTTCCGCCACACCGGGCGACTTGAACAGATCCTTGCCGCGCAGGGCCTGGACAAATCCCACGACCTCTTTCGCCAGTTCATCACCCGCGCCGGGTCTGCGCGTCTTGATGATCTCCAGTTCGCGTTCAACAGACGGGTACCCCACCCAATGATACAGGCAGCGGCGCTTCAGCGCGTCATGCACTTCGCGGGTACGGTTGGACGTGATGATGACGATAGGCGGTTCGGCAGCCTTGATGGTGCCGATTTCAGGCACCGTAATCTGATAGTCGGACAGAACTTCCAGCAAAAACGCCTCAAACGCTTCGTCGGTGCGGTCGAGTTCGTCGATCAGCAGGACCGGTGCGCCATTGGTATGCGGCTCCAGAGCCTTCAGCAGGGGCCGCTTGATCAGGAAGCGGTCTGAAAAAATATCGGACTGCAGCCTGTCGCGATCATCAACCCCTTCTGCCTCTGCCATGCGGATTTCGATCATCTGGGCGGCATAGTTCCACTCGTAAACCGCAGCGGCCAGATCAAGGCCTTCATAGCATTGCAGACGGATCAGATCGCGATCCAGCACCTGCGCCAGCACCTTGGCGATCTCGGTCTTGCCGACACCCGCCTCACCCTCCAGAAACAGCGGACGTCCCATCTTGAGCGCCAGATAGACAACCGTCGACAAGGGCCGGTCAGCCAGATAATCGGCAGTGGACAATAGTTCCTGTGTGGCGTCGATGGAGGCTGGAAGTTTTATGGGCATCAAGTCTGTTTCTCTCTAAACAAGGCAGCCCGCAAGCGAGGATACGCCCACGGGCTGAAGCACATTGTTATTTCGCCTGTTGTTACTTTGCGGCAGCAACGGCCCGTTTTGCCATGACCCCTACAAGGTGGGCGCGATAGTCGGCAGACCCATGGATGTCAGCGTTCATGTCGTCAGCCTTAACCTTGATGCCTGCAAGCGCCTTGGCGGAGAAGTCAGCAGTTAGGGCCTTTTCCATCGCTGTCTCGCGATAGGCGGAACCCTTGGCACCAGTGACCCCGACACGCACACCCTTCTTGCCGCCAAAGTCAGCCAAGAATACACCTACCATGGCATACCGCGAGGCGGGGTTCGGGAACTTAGAGTACGCCGCCTTCACCGGAATTTCAAACTCGATCTGCTTGATGATCTCGTTGGTGCGGAGCGCTGTCTCGAACAGGGCCTTGA
>Ga0307379_10008571_pt1 | contig 13769 bp, 10 predicted proteins | sample UN2MG_FD_202237 | JGI IMG/M metagenome (GOLD analysis project Ga0307379, IMG submission 202237) | Soil microbial communities from Risofladan, Vaasa, Finland - UN-2 | ecosystem: Environmental > Terrestrial > Soil > Coastal area > Acid sulfate soil | place: Finland: Risofladan, Vaasa | collected...
GAAGATGTCACTGATTCAAGATTGAAAATAAGGATCAGGGAGATGAAAAATGCAGGAGCCAGGTTCACGACATCAAGAAGCAATGATTATATAAGCAATGTAGTGATCTGGATGGGAGAGGGAAGATCCAGGACTGAAAGAAAGATAAACCTGTCGATCCCGCAGGGTAAGTTTCTTTTTCACCTTCCTTTTCCCACCGCAGAACCGTTAAGTATTTCTGAGATTATGAACAAAGCAGGAATTGATGGAGCCAATATCCCTGAGATCATTGATATCGTTCAGGTATTGACAGATCTTAAAGTTATTGAAAGCAGTTAACAAAAATTTCAGAAAGAGTGATCCCCATTGATACATCACTCTTTAATCACCCTTTACAATATTTTCCCCTCCGTTTGTCAAAAAAATTTTGCCATTAATTCATTTAAAATACCTTTATCCGAGTTTTAAATTTTAAACTATGAACCGGACTGATCGGATTGCTACTGCCATACCATCATACCGCGATACCCCCATAACTTAATACCTTCTTTTTATGAAACCAAAACACTCCCTCTTGTATCTTGTATCTTGTATCTTGTATCTTGTTTCTTCTTTCCCTTTGCTCTTCGCCCACTGCCCTTGGCCAAATCCCGCAGGGGTTTAATTATCAGGCAGTTGCCCACAACAGCGCCGGCGCTCCTGTTATGAGCACAACAATTCAGGTCAGGGTAGGGATTTTATCTGATACCCTTACACCGGTTGTTGTATGGGAAGAACTCCACTCGACAGTAAAAACCAACGTTTATGGAGTTTTTAATCTTGTTATCGGTACCGGAACAAGACAATCAGGATCAGCAGCTTTTTTCGATGAGATTGACTGGAGTGCTGCACCTCTGTATCTCAGGACACAGGTCAGTTACCAGGGTACCTGGAAGAATATGGGTTCAGCTAAATTATGGACAGTCCCGTATTCGATGGTTGCCGGCGAGCTGAGCGGCACTGTTAAAAAACTTGCTGTTACCGGAAGCACAACTACATTGGATGAAGCTCTGTTTGAAGTCAGGAATATGGATGGGCAGACTGTTTTTGCAGTTTATAATGAAGGAGAGCGGATTTATGTAGACGATGGTGCAAAAAGCCCGAAGAGAGGATTTGCAATAGGTGGTTTTGGAACAACAAAAGAAACTCCGCAAAATTACTTTGTTGTTAATTCTGACAGCATAAGAGCGTATATAGACAATAATACCGGGAAAGGTGTAAAAGGAGGATTTGCAATAGGCGGATTTGGTGCATCAAAAACTTATAATCAGGAATATCTGAGGGTAACACGTGACAGCACCAGGGTATATGTTAACGAAGCCATAAAAGGGCCTAAAGGTGGGTTCGCCATTGGCGGCTTTGGAGTTAGTAAAACAGATCCTTCAGCTTTTCTTCAACTTAATCCGGATAACTATTTTATCGGTCAGGGTGCAGGTTCCTCTATCACAACTGGCTTGTATAATTCATTTTTGGGGTATCAGGCAGGTCTTAGCAATACTTCAGGAAATCAGAACATGTTTTTTGGATACAGAGCAGGTTTTAACAATGATAATGGCTTCAGCAATATCTTCATTGGAGATTCTGCAGGTTATGAAAATACATCAGGTAGAAGGAATGTATTTATCGGGAATAAATCAGGACAGTACAATACCACAGGCTTTCAGAATATAGCTATCGGGCTGATGGCTGGCAATAAAAATACAATAGGTAATCGCAATGTTTCTATTGGAACCAGTACAGGAAGTTCAAATACTGAAGGGATAATGAATGTATTCATAGGAAACGCTACAGGCGTATTTAATACAATTGGAAATCAAAATGTGTTTTTTGGAAGAACTGCAGGCTATTACAACACTGAAGGTTCAAATAATGTATTCCTGGGTAACGGAAGTGGTTTAAGAAATACCACCGGGGGTGATAATATTTTTATGGGTACTGAGGCCGGATTAGGAATACAACTGCTAATAACAACATTTTTCTTGGAAGAAATTCCGGACATGAAAATTTGACCGGTGAGTTGAATATTTTTGTTGGAAATAATGCCGGATATTGAAATACCCATGGATTCAGAAACATAATATTGGGTGACTCGGCTGGATTCTTAAATATTAGCGGAGCGAATAATGTATTTTTGGGTGTTAAAGCCGGCTACAATTCAAACGCCAATAATAATATTTTTATTGGCGATTCTACTGGTTATTATAATACATCCGGAAAATATAATGTTTTTATGGGGACCCTGGCAGGAAAAAGTAATACTGAAGGCACATCAAATGTTTTTATTGGGGATGGTGCGGGCGAATACGTTACTACCGGAGGAAGAAATATATTTATCGGAGACTATGCTGGTCATGAAAACACAACAGGTAATAATAATATACTTATGGGAGTCGCAACCGGAAGACGTAATGAAGGCAATTTCAATATTTTAATGGGAAACTGGGCAGGCTATTATAACACAACAGGCAGCGAAAATATTTTTCTCGGTTCATATAGCGGGGCATTCAACAGTACTGGAGCATATAACATTTACATTGGTATGCTGGCTGGGAACAAAAGTGATACTGCCTCAAGAAATGTATTCATAGGTAATAACAGCGGTGAAAATAACTATGGGGGTGATCGTAATGTGTTTTTAGGCAATTGGTCAGGACACGAGAATACTATTGGTGAAAGTAATGTATTTATTGGTGCGAGTAGTGGAGAAAAAAACACTACTGGAAACAGCAATGTTTTAATTGGACTTGATGCAGGATTTAATAATACCACCGGGAATGATAATATATTTTTGGGAACGTCGGCAGGATATATGAGCAAAACTGCCCATAACAATGTGTTTATTGGAAATAATAGTGGTTACTGGGATTCCAGTGGTGAAGAAAATGTTTTTATAGGAAACCAGTCAGGGCATAATACTACTACAGGTTATCAGAATACAATGATCGGAGGTGTAACCGGATGGCAAAACACAGAAGGTTTTCGTAATACATTTTTAGGGATACATAGTGGCAACTCAAATACAGAAGGCTCTGAGAATGTATTTATAGGAGCTGCATCCGGTGCCGAAAATCAAACTGGATCCTATAATGTATATCTGGGATCTGCTGCAGGAGAATCTTCAAATGGCAATAATAATGTATTTATAGGTCCTTCCGCAGGATATTCTTCAAAGGGCGATAATAATGTATTTTTAGGTCCATCCGCAGGTAGTTCTGAACAGGGATCCAACAGACTTTATATTGAAAATAGTGAGGCAGACAGTACTAACGCTCTAATATACGGTGAATTTGATCATGATATACTTATATTAAATGCCAAAGTAACTGTGAGAGACCTGGTAAATATTACTCCGGGTTCAGCACCTGACTCTCCTTCAGAAGGCGATATCTATTATGATGCTGCACTCCATAAACTGATGGTCTATGATGGCGCTGACTGGCAGGCATGCTGGTAAAATGTAAGGTCAACGGCACAAAGGTTCAACGGTGCAAAGGAAGGAGATTGCTTCGTCTTCCGCTTTGTGGAATCCTCTCAATGACTGTACTTCTACATTATTTTATTTACTTATATTAATCGAATGGAACTATATATTACCGATCGTATAGAGTGGAGGAAATGGCTCGAAAAGAACCATTCTTCCTGTGAGGAGGCCTGGCTCAGGTATTACAAGAAACCTTCAGGCAAGGCAAGGATTCCTTATGCTGATGCCGTCGAGGAAGCTCTCTGCTTCGGATGGATAGACGGCAAAATCAAAAGAATAAATGAGGATTATTATATTCAGCGCTTCACACCCCGGCGTTCAGGTAGCAGATGGTCAAAATATAATATCGACAGGGTGGAAAAACTGAAAAAAGAAGGACTTATGAAACCTGCCGGACTTAAAGCATATAAGGAGGCTCTTGATAAACCCGAACTCGTCTACGACGACCGCCGTGACGGAAATCCTTCTGAACCAGAGGATCTTATGAAGGCCCTTAGGAAGAACGAAGTCGCTCTTAAGAATTTTTCAAATTTCACACAATCGTCCCGGAGAATGTATATTGACTGGCTTAATAGCGCCAAAAAGCCGGAAACAAGAATCAGAAGGATAAAAAAAATCATTGAGCTTTCGGAAAAAAACATAAAACCCGGGATGAATGTTATATAATCCTGCAGGTGCTGCAAGTCCTGATAAATGAAACGACCTGCTAAACCGGCACGACCGGCAAGACCTGCACGACTTCTCCCAAATTTGCTACTTTTGTCACATGTCCACCAAGCCTTCCAGAAAGAAAGTAGCCTTCTCCGTGATAAACTGCATCTGCTTTGACCAGAGGGTGCAGAAAATTGCCGAAACGGTCAGCAAACTTGATTGTGAAATCACAATAATTGGCAGGCGACTGGGCGATTGCTGTGATTCGGATTCTGTACCCTTCAGAACAAAGAGATTCAGGATGCTCTTTAAACGGGGATTCTTTTTCTACAAATTCTTCAATGTTCGCCTCTTCTTTTACCTGTTAAATCATAAGTTTGATCTTCTCGTGGCAAATGACCTTGATACACTGCCCGCCAATTATCTTGTTTCAAAACTGAAACACCTGCCGCTGGTATATGATTCACATGAGTATTTTACAGGCGTTCCGGAACTTAATAATAAACCATTCAGGAAATGGTTCTGGAAGACAATTGAAAGATCAATATTTCCGCACCTGAAATATGTTATGACTGTCAGTGATTCAATTTCTGAACAATATGAGATTGAATATAAAATCAGACCTTTGGTTGTAAGAAATTGTTCACCAGTATCTTCAGACATTAAACCTTATCTTCATCGGGATCTTGGAATACCTGAGGATCATTTATTGCTGATATTCCAGGGAGGAGGAATCAACATCGATAAGGGAGGGGAGGAGCTTATTGAAGCCATAAACATTACGGAAAACGTATCATTGCTTGTCGTCGGTTCGGGAGATGTTGTGCAGGCTCTGGAACAAAAGACAGAAAAGCTGAACCTTGCAGCCAGAGTTAAATTTATTCCAAAAGTACCGTGGGAAGAGCTGATGAGATACACAAAATCAGCAGATGCAGGAATGAGCCTTGAAAAAGATACCAACATCAACTACAGGTTCAGCCTGCCGAATAAGCTCTTTGATTATATTTTAGCCGGAATATCGGTTATTACGGGCACGCTGCCTGAGATCAGAAAGCTTGTTGAAGAATATGATTGCGGAATTATGATTCCATCAATAACACCCGAAGATATAAGCAAAGCACTCATCAAACTCCGGGATGACCATTCCCTTTTGAACAAACTCAGGCAGAATGCTGTTTATGCATCACAATCCCTTAACTGGGAAAATGAAAGTAAACTGGTCACGGATTTTTATAAACACGTATTAATAAACAATTAAGACCAGCAAGACCTGCAAGACCACAAGACTTACTATGAACACACTGGGCTTTATAAAGAAAAACCGGCTTCTGATTATATTTACAATAGCCGGCCTTGCCGGCGGATTTCTTTATTGGAAATTCGTCGGCTGCCTCACCGGCTCATGCCCGATAAAATCTGTCTGGTACTGGAGCACCCTCTACGGAGGACTGATAGGTTTTCTGGTGGGATCAATCATTAATGATCTTGTTGTTAAATTCCGGAAGAAGAATAATCCTGAGGTTTAATAACCCCCGTCCAGCTAAAGCTGGCCTGCCCCCTGAAGGGGGCCTAATCCACAATTGCTTATTTATTTAATTAGTATTAATTTGCGGGGTATTATAGATATAATTAATAACCTTAAAATACCCTCTACATGAAATCCAATCGCCGTGATTTTTTGAAAGCAGCATCCTTCGCCGGTGCAGGAGCAATGACTGGCGGATTTATATCCGGATGCAACCCGAAAGAGGTTGAGTCAAACCTTGCAACAATTCTGGAATCAGTTAAAAAGACTCATACACAGAAATTTAATATGTCGGGATATTCAGCTCCCCCTCTTCCTGTTGTGAGAGTCGGATTCATCGGACTTGGCGACAGGGGAAGCGGTGCGGTTGAAAGACTTTCCTATATTGAAGGAGTTGAAATAAAGGCATTTGGCGATTTACGTCCTGTTGCAACAGCCGGATCACAGAAATATCTTGCAAGCATCGGCAGGCCTCCTGCACAGGAGTTCTCCGGTGATAATGACATCTGGAAGAAACTCGCAGAGCTCCCCGATCTTGACCTTATTTACATCTGTACACCATGGGTATGGCATACGCAGATGGCTGTGTATGCAATGGAACAAGGTAAGCATGTAGTATGCGAGGTGCCTATTGCCAGGACTATAGATGAAGCGTGGCAGCTGGTTGAGACTTCAGAAAGGAATAAGAAACACTGCATGATGCTCGAGAATTGCTGCTACGACTTCTTTGAGCTGCTTACCCTGAATATGGCACGCAATAGTATGTTCGGAGATATTGTTCACGGTGAAGGTGCATATATCCATAATCTTATGGGGTTTAACTTCAAGAAACCAGTTGATGACCGGCAGTCCGACGGAGCATATACAGGTATGTGGCGTCTTAAAGAAAATGCAACAAGGAACGGTAACCTGTATCCTACACACGGTTTGGGCCCGATTTGCCAGATAATGAATATTAACAGGGGAGATAAAATGGAATACCTGGCATCAGTCTCAACCAATGATTTCAGCATGGCTGTCAGGGAAAAAGAACTTGTATCGGATGATCCTTTCTTCGAACCATGGAAAAGTTCAAAGTTCAGAGGAAACATGAATACAACGATAATAAGAACAGATATGGGAAGAACAATCATGGTTCAGCATGATGTGTCATCAGAGCAGCCTTATTCAAGAATACACCTTATAAAAGGCACTGAAGGAATGGCTGTTAAATATCCCAGTCCTTTAATTGCACTGGGAGAGAGTTGGGCTAAAGAAGATGAAATGCAGGTACTCTGGGACAAATATACTCCTGAAATTATAAAAAGGGTAGGGGAGATGGCAAGAAAAGTAGGTGGTCATGGTGGCATGGACTTCATCATGGACTGGCGCATGATAGACTGCCTGAGGAACGGACTTCCTCTTGACCAGGATGTATATGACGGGGCCCTCTGGAGTTCAATAGCTCCTCTCAGTGAATGGTCTGTAGCCAACAGGTCGCAATCTATAGATATCCCTGACTTTACCGGAGGTTCCTGGAAAACAAATGTGCCTCATGGCATTAACCTTGAAACAGGTGGAACCACGAAAGTGCTGGATGTCAAAGTTGCAGCCCTAGAATCAGCACATCATCCGTTTGCGGATTTGTTCCTTTCCATTTAAGGAATTCCGATTCGAGCCTGTTTCTTTGCTCTTCCAGAGGTAAATTATGGATCTCGAGAAGAAGGGCTTTCAGATTTTTATTTTTGAATTTCTTCGAATTAGGTCCTCCGAACTGATCGGCAAAACCATCTGAAAACATATAAATTATATCTCCAGGGTGATATGGTATATCCTGGCTGGTGAAATTGTTATCTCCAAGTTCAAATATCCCAATAGGCATCCGGTCGGCATTATATTCAGAAAGCTCACCGCTGCGGATAAGATAAAGGTTATTATAAGCACCGGAATATTGAATTGAATTCTTTATCCGGTCAATGACACACAGGGCAATGTCCATACCATCCCTCGCTTCTTCCCTTTCGCCTTTCTGGTGAAGTGCCCGTTGAACCTCCTTCCTGAGTTCGTCAAGTATTTTTCCTGATTCTATGGTTTCACGATTATTCACGATTTCTTCAAGGAAAGAAATCCCAAGCATGCTCATTAGAGAACCCGGGACACCGTGACCTGTGCAGTCTCCGGCAACAATGATGAGTTTTTCTTTGATCTCCGTGAACCAGTAGAAATCGCCGCTGACGATATCCCTGGGGAAATAAAGGATAAAGCTTTTTTCCGGTAAACCGCTGATTTCATGCGGATTGGGAAGCATGGCTCTCTGGATGCGACTGGCATAATTGATACTTGCCGTTATATCCCTGTTTTTCTCTTCGATGATGTCGTAGGCAGCTTTCAGCTCGACGTGCCTGAGCCGGTAGATCTCCTTTTCCTGTTCGGATTTCTCGACTGCATGTGCAACCTCTATGTTGCTGAGCTTGCTCTGGACCTCGTTGCTCTGAAATACCTCTTTTGCCCTGAGGTATTGCTTGAAGCAGTTTAGAGCCTTATCCGGTTTCCTGAATAGCTCGTAATGAGCCGCCAGTGCAGCATTTGCTTCTGCAATTAGAGCCATTGAGTTGAGCTCACTTGCCATCTGAAGGGATTGTTCCAGGCGTTCCTCAGCCTGAGAAGAATCACCCATACGGCTGTATACACGTCCTGCACCAAGCATGCATTGCATTGTGCATCGCTTATCGCCTCCGGTTAATCCCTGTTCATAATATTCAAGCGATTCCTGGTATTTCTCCATCTCCTCGTAAGTGCTGGCAATGCCGAGCAGGGTCCATGGAATGGCGGAAAATTGTTTATTCTTTTTACGGATATCAAAACTCCGGAAATAGTATTCCAGTGACTCATCATATTTTTTCATCTGCCGCAAAACCATTCCAATCCTGTTTAGAGAAGATGCCGCGGCATTTTCATCTCTGAACTCTTCCCTGATTTTCAGTCCCTTGTTGAAGTATTCCAGTGATTTGGGAAAGTTGCACAGCCTTGAATATATCAGTCCGAGCTGACTGCAGGATTCTCCTTCTGATTCCTTATCATGAATCTCTACAGAAGCTTTGTATGCTTCCAGCCAGAGATGAAGGGTCTTTTCATAATCACCGAAGCTCTCGAATATATTACCCTTCAGCAGGAGTGCCCTTACATATCCTTTCTCCTGTTTATTTTCTTCAAACCAGTGGAAGATATCTGACAGGTATTTCAGGGCCGGCTCATTTTTAGATTGAAGGAAGTATGCAGCTGCAGCTGTAAGTTTAGCATATGCAATTCCCCTTTGATATTTTGCCTTTTCGGCTTTCTTGAGATTCTTTAAAGCATCGTCGGCCACTCCGGCAGAATCGCCAAACCTTGACTGCCAGAGTGATTCGTTGCTTATATCAATGGGATTTACTTTCATGCTCATACTTCCTTTTCTGCTGATAGACTGATGATGTAAAATATTTTTTTTATGCTATGCGACACGTGTTCTCAACCATATATAGATTGAAATAGCCGTGATGAATGTCAGGATTATCGCTGAACTGTCAAGATGAAGCTTCTTTCCCGGGTCCGTTTCTTTTGATCCCTGGATATACAAAACAACGATCATGACGAGCAGGAATAAATGTGCGGTATTTATACCGACACCTGCTCCGGGCCAGTGCATAGCTTTAAAGAGGAACGAGACTGAAACAATTATCATTGTAAGCATGGCCATAACATTGGAGAACTTCTCCAGTCCTGTCTGTGCACTCTTGTTTTTATCGAGGCAGAATAAGATGGCATAACCCAATGCGAAGGTTGCCACTGCAACAGTAATTACGACTCCGGCACCGGGCCAGTGAAGACCCTTCATCAGAACTCCCATAAGAAGCAAAACAGTTGATATTATACCAACAAAAAAGGTACTTTTTTTCATAAGTAAGAGATTAAATTAGCCCACTCTGGTTAAGGAATTTTCGGCATACTTCCTTTTGTTAATACAGTGATCAGTAATTTCTTATAGAGCTTTTAATATTTGCGCAGGATCAGGAACTGCACAATCAAGTAAATATAGAAAAAATAACTGAAATTTCAAAAGAAGCTGATTATCAACCATATAATCTGTCTTTGTGAACCTTGGTGTCTTAGTGTCTTGGTGGCAAGAAAAACAGCCACTAAGGCACCAGGACACAAAGAATCACCAAGGGATACATTTATTGAACTTCAGTTTTTTGATTAAAAAATAATTGCGGATTGTCTGAAATTGGTTTAACTTTAATTGCATAAATCTTGTAAAAATGTCAGAGCCTGATACAGATATCTATAGACAAAAGAATAGAAAACTTAAAAGGGTATTGAACATAATTTTACTTTCCTTTCTCCCTGTCAGCCTGATATTTATATTTATTTTTAATTCTCTGATAGGCGCAATATTATTATTCTTGAATCTTTTAGCAGTTATTATTTTAGTCTGGCTTGCACGAAAATATTACAATTGGACTTTTGTATTCTTATTAGTAGTAGTTATAGCAATTATTTTCAAAAGTCAAAGATGGCCATTATCAGGAACCTTTTATACAATTGGATTTTCTGGTCTTGCATGTTCTTCATTTTTTTCATCTGTGATATTTCTGAAGAGATACCATAACAACACATTCCTGAAATATATAGGATTTTCATCAAGTATTATTCTTACCGTCGTCATGCTTGGATTATTATGGAAAACTATGCACTGGCCGCTGGCTGGTATAGTATTGAACGTCGGAATTATTGTCTTTATTCCTTTCCTATTTGCATTTATTTTCACTCTTCCCGGCTCAAACTACATTAATTGGAGTAAATCTGAACGTATTGTATTCTTCAGGGCTGTGATAATCCCTATGTCTTTTGTATACGTAATGTGTTTTTTGATGTTCGTTATTCCCGATTTCTACAGATCGATGACACGATTGCCATTGTTACCCTTTAATATGTGGGAATTTGATCTCCTGAATATGCCCGGGCTTTAATCTAGGTATTTATACCATTTACCATAATAATCCAGGGCTATCCCGGCTATTGTTTCAATATCAATGAACCAGCTTTCCAAGTGCCTGTCGCCTATTGAATAAACATATCTTCCATCTGGTGAAAAGAATGGTTTCATACCTCTGATCTGTAATAATCGATAATTGTTAATCAGGGTATATTCTGAATGATTGAAGATCGCCCGGGATATCAATGATACATCATCTCCTGATACATAGACAAGAAGATTCTGATCGGGTGAAAACTTAATATAATCGAACCTTTTAATTTCTCCTGCCTGGGCAAAATGATAATATATATCAACATAGAGAGCAGCCATAAAATCTTTTTCCCGGTTAAATTTATGGTCTGATGACTTGAAAACGATACCAGTTCCTGTTTCATCAAATTCCGAAAAGAACGGATACCCGAAAGATATTTCATTTAAAAAGGCATAAATATATTCTTCTTTGACATCAAAGACAACATCGTTGTTTATGCTGGTAACGCGAATTTTCCCGTCAGCAGACGTTGAAAGTAGGAACCGGTTATCCTTTGCGAAATCAACGCTCCATATTGTATCGGTATGGGAAGTAATAGTCCTGTAAAGATCATACCGGAGCTGATCTGAATTCAGATACCAGACATTGATCGTACTATCTGAAGATGCTGTTACGATAAATTTACTGTCAGGTGAAATATCAACAGCGTTGACCGTGCCTCTGTGAAGCTCAAATGATTGTATAATATCACCGTTAATATCAAGCAGTTCTGCATCTTTATCGCTCGATATAGCGATGATCTTGTCGTCTTTTGCAAATCTGAATATCTGATACGGATTTACAGGATTATAGACTATCTTACGTGAAAACCTGATATTTCCCTTGTTATCCCATACAGTAAAAGTACTGTCAAAGCTAACAGTCCCAATGTATTCGCCATCATCACTCATTATAAGGGAAATCGGGAATGATTTGCCGAGGTTGAATCCAGATAACAGATCACCATTTCTTTTCCAGATAAAAATTGAATCTGCTGAATAACCGTATATGAACCTGTTGTCCTTCGAACATTCTGCAAATTCAATAGACGAAGATATAGGTTTAAACTCTATTAAATATTTCTGTCTGAGCTTCTTGAAATCTTCATCCTCTCCCGGATTTCTGATCAGGTTATTAAATGCTTTTAATAATGCCTCTTTTGCATCTTCACCTTTATATGTATCCCATGCAGCAGCTGCAAAGCACAGCCTGTCTATTGGCCTGGTAAACTGTGAAACAGATTCTTTTGCATATAAAATGGATTCTGATACTTTGGCCCTTTTTATCAAAGTATAAGCAAGAGTTGAAAGTAATAGAAGAAAAGCAACCGCAGAAATGGCTGTAAGTCTTTTTATTGTCTTTAATCTGGCCTTCTGATGTTTCCTGCTTTCATCAAGAAATCCTTTTAAGTCAGTATTCAGATTTAATAAGGAATCTTTTCCTGAAATAAAGTTCAGGTCATCATTATTCAGAAGGATCCTGCGTTTAAGCCAGGACTGGTATGAATTTTCAATGAACTGCCGTATCTCAAGCAGCTCTTTTTCGGCAGTCGAGAATTTTTCGTATACTTTTTCTGCTAGTGCATCATGCCTCAGTTCGTACCTGCCATTATCATCTTTATCTCTTAAAACCCTGAGCTTTACAAATGACTGAATCAGTTCTTTAACTTTTTCCTGCGATATTTCCTTCCCGAAGGAGCGGATGTTGTCAATTGCCTCCTGTTCACTGGCAGGACGCTTTGTCCCTTTACCTGAAACAAACGCTTTCAGTACGGACATTGCTGTTTCAGGATCCTCCATTAGAGCAATCTGATCGTCAAGAAAGCTGCCAAGGAGGTCGGATACATTACCGGTTTTTTCGAGGAGGGCAAGGGTGAAAGATAACCCAACTTCGTTTCCTGGAGTAGTTGATGACCCCCCTTTTGATTCCCCCCCAGGGGGTGTTGACCCCCCTTTTAATTCCCCCCCAAGGGGGGGAACAAACCCGGTAGCTAATCGGAATATCTTGTCAAGGAAGACCTGGAGATATGTTAGTTCTACATCCGTTTCATCCGGACTAAGTTTCTCGAGAAGTGACTCTGCAAATCCCTCTTCAAGACTGATATTGAATATTTTACAAGGCTCTTTAATTGCATCCAGAGCATTCCTGTGCGACATTTTCTCAATGCGTACCCTGTTTAAAAAAATGGTCGGGATGAACTTCTCAAACTCTGTGATCCCTGCCATGTACTCTTCACGCATCACCAAGATCATCCTGCACTGAAGGTCCGATTCTGTTAATAATTTAACAATATGAATGAATGACCTGCGCTCTTCCTTATCTCCGAAAATGAAGAGCTCCTCAAACTGATCAAAAATGAAAAATACAGGTTTGTAATGATCGAGATATAAAGACCTGACTGCTTTTTTAAAATCCCCCGGAGATACAAACTTGCTCTGCTGTTCAGTTATTGATGCAATTTTAATGGCATAAGCCATGCTTTCTATAATATTTCCTCCGCGGCGGATTACCAGCGGCAGCCAGTCCGTCTCCTGGAACTTGTTTGCAAGCCCGCAGTGAATAAGAGAGGACTTTCCTGTGCCGGAGACTCCATAAACCAGCAGGAGCTTACTGTCAAAGACTCTCTGGTAGAGTTCTTCAATCTCAAGGTCGCGTCCGAAGAAGATGTCGCGGTCTTCTTTTGTGTAGCTGTCGAGGAATTTGAAGGGGGATTTCATTATTCAGCAATTGTAAATATCAATGAATTCATATCACGGATCTTCCCATCCGGACCACGAATCTGAATGTCTTTTATGTACAAATTTTTACCTGCCTTTATTTTAGAGACAAATGCTTTTTGTTTTTCAGAAAATGCAGGTCCATCACTTTTAAAAAGAACATCACCTGAAGGATCAGAGTATAATAAACTAAATCCAATAATCTCGTATTTTACAACATAGTAAAAATTATCAAGCCGGGCTTCAAGTCCCTTCGAAGCAAGAATATCGCTGACTGAAATTTCTCCTCCTTTTTTGCCTCTAATAAAAACAGTTGGATCGGGAGTGTCAATTACCCTGAACTCAAGAGG